>Ga0114899_1000470_pt1 | contig 28698 bp, 23 predicted proteins | sample MalvireepMed_215_FD_83497 | JGI IMG/M metagenome (GOLD analysis project Ga0114899, IMG submission 83497) | Marine viral communities from the Global Malaspina Expedition - Malaspina viral metaG DeepMed_215 | ecosystem: Environmental > Aquatic > Marine > Oceanic | place: Mediterranean Sea...
ATTTGGGCGGAGCCTGTACCGTCACTATTATAGACAACAATGTCACTGCCAGAGTGTCCACCTGAAATTGAAGAGGACGAAAAATACGGTCCTCCCCAAGTCCCTTCCACTTCACTTTCAGTAAAGGCTATATCTCCGCCTGGTTTTATCCCAACAGAACCTAAAGGGCTTTCTGCTGCCCAGGGAGTTGTAACACCTAGCCATTCTTCAAAGCCTTCATCCTCGAGGGTTATTGTATCTGCAAACTCTCCTTCATTGATTAGTTTAATCCACCATTTTGAGGTCGTATAAGTATGAGTAAAATACCCTTGTTGTTCTTCATCCCACCTGTCACTTGTATTGACTGAACCGTTATCCAAAATGATTTCTATCACACCCTCAACAATGGCCCAGGTAAAAGTATCAGGTGTATTTGGTCCGGTAAAATCACCGGTACCGTCAGCGTTAAATTCGAATGACCATCCTTGAATATAGTTGTAACCACCGACTAAAGTCGTGTAATAAGCTTCAGGAACTTTAGCAGCAGTAAAACCTGCGAATAATAGCGAGTTATCAGCCACTTCTTCAATCGCAGTTTCTAATGCTTCAGGTTGCGTTTCCTGTACTTCAGCGACATATTCGGTTAATGCTGTATCATCAGCAACCAACTCTAAAATACTGGTTACACCCTCGGGTAAATCAAAATCAGGGTCATCCGCTATAAGCGTGATAATCGCAGCAGCTTGTAATAATTCTTCTACGTCTAAGTTTTTCTCGGCAAGTGCAATCAGTGCATCGGTTAATTCATCTGTCTGGCTTGATTTATTCTTGATTCCTTCGTCATTTTGTTGAGAAATATCAGTTCTGACTAAAGCTGCTCTTGAAGTACTGATTGAATTGATATCTACATTTTTAGATTCATCATTAGTTAAAATTTTGTCTTCACCTGATAAAAGGTAAAGCTTTTCAATACTCCCAACTAGAGAATCTAAACTAACTGATTCTGAGTCTCCACTTCCTTGAGCGACAGCAATTACGAATTGAGATGGATTTGTTGTGACTATTGTTATCGAATAATGGCCATTTTCGTCTAAAGTATCAGTAAAATCATTTTCGTCCACATTAATAGTTACTTCTCCTTCAGCTAGTGCTGTAGAGGTTCGCACCTCACCGGATAAGGTTAAACTGGTAGTAACATCGATGCTCACTTCTGCTTGGGAGGTTTGGTTATGGCTATCTTCAAGTGTGTACGTTAATAAATCGACGCCGCTAAATTCACTATTTGGTGTATAAACAATAGTATTGCCAGTAATTACGGCTGTACCATTTGATGGTTGTGTTAACTCTGTTATTGAAGAGTGGCTGACGTCAATGTCATTGTCCATTACTGAAATAGTAATTTCTTGGTTTCTTTCTACTGTTGCCATATCAGCAACTGCTTGTGGTGGGTTTGGATCGGGAACATCATCTGGTGTTTCAGTACTTGAACTTCCACCGCAACCGACTATGAAAAAGAGAAAAAACAGACTAGATAAACTACTTGAAACAAATTTCTTGTTCAATTGCATAATAATGCTTCCTTGTTTTGTTGATTTAACTACCATGGAATAATAAATTTGAGATTTAGCCAAATCACAGAGTAGGCTAATTTTTGAACGCGAGCAACTATTAAAATAAGGCGTTAGTATTTTTATCTAAAGCTATTTTATGCTCTCGCTTCTGAGTGAAGAAATAGTCTGATAGATATAAAGCCAACATAAACACACTCAAATAAACAAATAATGATAAATTAATCAAGGCTAGCCCAGACAAGGCACCTAGCAGCGCACCAAATAACTCAATAAAAACGAGCTGTTCGCTGATCATACTCTGAAATAAACTCTCCATTTGTCTTGGAGAAAATTTTCTAGCTTTGCTTTCTAATACATTCTTCAAATCAACAGTTTCAACCAATTCAATAATTTGCTGATTTACCCATTCAGAGAACTGAGTATTATTTACGCGGGATTGTATCCATACAAAAATAGGATTAATTGATGTTTTGATATAGCTAGACAATAGTTTTTTATTCTCAGGTTTTTGCATGTTGAGTGCTATAATTTTTGAGAGACAGATTGATGACGTTTGAGAATTAATCAGTTCTTGAATGATGCCTTGCAGGTCAAAACTCGGCTCTTCGGTTGAGATATTGCCACAACGATTTTTATACTCAGTTAACAAAGATTGTAGTCCTTCAAACAAAGTCAGCCTAAATTCAGCACTAGCCACCATTCTGAAAAGATAGTGTTGAATATCTTGTTGCGAAATATCACTCGACCATAAAGCCGCTTTAGCCAAACTGCGCTTTATTGTCCCTTGGTTTTCTATATGTTGATCCACCGCTGTAACCAATCTTTCAGCTATCATAGGGATATTTTCAGCGAGAGTTTTGATTAATGGCTCAATCATAAACTCCATTTTTTGTGGGTTTTCGATAAATTGTTTTTCAACCCAATCAAAGCCTTGATTTAATAAATCATCAATATCCAGTTCACTGGATATTTCAACCACTACTTGCGACTGAAATTGTTCAAAAAGAGGGTGTAGCTTTGATTCATTTCGCTCAAGATAATTTGATATAAGTTCAATTAAGCTATCAACATTGTTAGGGTCTTCAACCCATTGCTGACAAAACACTTCCCCTTGCCGTGTTAATTTAGAAGGAATATTGGCTTGTTGTAAATACTCTAACCAATGCTCGCTAGTTAGAAAATGATCATTTAGCGTAGTCGCCAATGCGCTTGCTAGTTTATCTTGATTTTTGGGAATCAGCCCTTGCCGGCCAAACGCAGTGGCTTGATAGGGTTTAAATAACATTTTAATCGCAATAAAATTGGTAAAATAGCCAATGTTAGCGGTCAGACTAATAATATAAAAATACTCAGCCCAGTGTTCATAACCGACTAATTTATCATTGAGCAAATACTTAAAAGTGATTGCTGCAACTAATAAAAGCGGTAAACTGACCAAGCAGAATTGACGTATTGTAGATAACAAAGTTTACTTTCCTAAAGACGAGGCTAATTAAATACAGCAATTTCCTAGCCACATCGTAACCAACTGAAATTATTAGCTTTTTTATTTATTGGTTATTGTTGGTTGGTTAAGTTGCGCAAAATTTAGTTATTTTCTCCGTTATCTTTTATTATTAATTTCAAGCTGAAGCTGACTCAAGACATTTTCTATGACTGATCAAACTCAAAATTCAACTGCTCTTCCTCTTCAAACCGAACAAGAAAAGAAAATTTTCGAGAGTCGAATGCAAAGGGTAGCCGAAGTATTTAGCCATCAGATCCCATTTCATCAGTTGATTGGTTTTGAGTTTGATCAATTGTCAGTTGATATCTGCAAAATCAGTTTCAAGAAAAAACCTGAACTAGTCGGCAACCCATTTCAAAATATATTACACGGTGGCGTCACCGCGACAGCTTTAGATGTTGTCGGCGGATGCATGGCAATAGCTGGCATGTTGGCCAATAATTTAAACATCAGTGACGAAGCCATCAGCAAAAAGATGACAAAAACCAGTACTATCGATTTACGTGTTGATTATGTTCGACCTGGTAAAGGCGATACCTTTTATGCTATCGCGCGCTTGCTCAGAAGCGGCAATAAAGTCGCGGTTGTTAGAATGGAACTTCACGACGAAGACGATGTGGTCATAGCGCTTGGAACTGGCACTTATATGACGGGTTAACTACTCAAATTTATATACCCTTTTCAATTACTTAATATTTTCCGAGAAATTTATGTTTTCAAAAAACGAAACCAGCGGCTGGTTATTCGGCATAGGCGCTTTTGTTTCCTGGGGATTTGTTCCGATTTATTTCAAAGCGATGGAGGATGTTTCTGCACAAGAAATTCTTGCTCATCGTATTGCCTGGTGTGTGCCTATCACCTTAATGTTGATGCTGTTTTTGAGAAAAAAAATATTGATAAAACAAATCATTATCGACAAAAAATTGTTGCTTGGTTTAACCGCCACCACGGGGTTTATTTCTTTTAACTGGTATTTATTTACTTGGGCTGTCACCCATGAGCAAATATTGGCGACAAGTTTGGGCTATTTTATTAACCCGATCATGTCGATATTGATGGGGGTAGCTTTTCTACATGAAAAGTTATCTCGTTTGCAATGGGCAGCGGTACTTGCTGCATCACTCGGCGTGGCAAATCAAATCATTAATTATGGTGAGATTCCATGGCTTGCACTAGCATTGGCAGTCAGTTTTGCTAGTTATGGTTTTATCAGGAAAAAATTGCATGTCGATTCGCTCAATGGCTTATTAGTAGAAACTTGCATTGCATTGCCCTTTGCTGGGGGCTATATCCTGTGGACTTTGATTCAACAAAGTGCTGTTTTTCTTGATGTTTCATGGCAACTTGATAGTTTATTGATTAGTGGCGGTATTATAACTGCAGTGCCACTCATTTGGTTTGCCGCAGCAGCTAAGAAGATCCCACTTAACAGTATCGGTTTTTTACAGTTTATCGCGCCGTCAATAAGCTTTATTTTGGCCACACAATATTACAATGAGCCATTAGGCGATAAACAATTATTGAGCTTTGTTTTGATTTGGATTGGTTTAGGTTTGTACCTGATTAAACCCTTGAGAAATATTATGAATAATCAAAAAGATACGGCGAATTAATAATTATTTAATTTGCCGTATCTGGTTTAGAACTAACTAACTATTCTTGTTCCATATTCACCTGTACCATCGGCAACAGCTTGAAACGCGCCTTGATTGCGGCCAGATACAATCGCAATTGAACCTACACCTTCACTGAGTAAAGTCATAGCCTCTTCCACTTTGGGTATCATGCCACCTTGAATGATACCTTGGTCGATCAGTTGTTTGGCTTGCTCACGGTTAACCTGCTTTATTCGCGATTCAGGCTCTGCTAAATCTTCAAATACCGCGCCAACCGCTGTGGTTAACAGTAATAAATCGGCTTTTAGTTCTCTCGCGATTTGAACCACGGTGGTATCGGCGTTGATATTAAAAATACGACCTTCTGCTGAAACACCTAAAGTCGCTATCACCGGAATAATGTCCAGAGACAATAAACCTTTAAGCAGCTCGGTATTAATGCTACTTACGTCGCCAACCTCACCAAAATCAATCGGCTTGTCTCCTTCGCCAGAAACGAGTATTGGAGGACGTTTGCTCGCTTGAATTAGATTAGCCGAAGCGCCATGACAACCAAAAGCGGGCAAGCCTGCTTTAATTAACGCGGCGGTTAAATTGACGTTAACTTCGCCTGCAATGGCTTGTTTTACAACAACAAGGTCATCATCAGAAGTGATCCTTCTGCCAGCGACTTTATTAGGTGTTAACCCAAGCTTTTCTTGCAAAGCATTCACCTGAGGCCCGCCACCGTGTAGCAGAACGACTTGCCAGCCTTTGGCTCGCAAGTCGCTAATGTTATTAGCCAAACCCTCACGCTCTGCTTGGTCGAGTAAAACATCACCACCGACTTTTATCACCGCAATGGGCTTATTCATTTTGGAGTTAGTCATTGATTTTTCTCCCGGGCTTAAGGCCATAACCCCGGGTTATCTAAACCAAAGTGTGCAGGCTTTCCGGTCATCAAGTTAAAGCACTGAACTGCTTGGCCTGCGCCACCTTTAATTAGATTATCAATTGCACTTGTTACACATAATGTACGAGTGCCGGTATCTTCATCAATTCGAGTTTCAATACTTATTTCAACTCGCGCAGTACCAGTTACAGCTACAACTTCAGCAGCTGCACCTTTAGGGCGAACATTGGTGAGTTTATGATCGGCATAATAATCTTGATAGATTTTCTGGATGTCTTCTTGGTCCATATTATCAGCTAAATCCATTTGAGATACGGCCAAAATACCCCGCACCAATGGTGCAGATACAGGCACAAAATCCAACGATATATTTTCAGCGCCAGCATGGCCTAAAGTCTGCACGATTTCAGCACGGTGTTGATGATGTAGTGCTTTATATGCTTTTAGGTTATTCACTCGTACCGCGTGGTGAGTACCTGCTTGCGGCTTAACACCTGAACCTGAAGAGCCGGTCATTGCAACAGTTCGAACATTGCTGCCTTTTAATAGGCCTGCATCGGCTAGCGGTAGTAGACCCATCGCAATACCGGTTGCAAAACAGCCCGGACTAGCGACGTGTTTAGCGTTTTTAATCGCTTCACTATTAAGTTCTGGCATACCATAAACAAAAGTACCTAACCTGTCAGCACAAGGGTGTTCTGGCGCATAATCACGTGTGTAATCAGTGAGGTTTTCTAAACGGAAATCACCGGATAAATCGATGATGCGAACATCTTGCTCGAACAACTCCATCGCCACACGCGCTGTGATGATGTGTGGCATCGCTAGAAATACGATATCGGCACCTTCAACGCACTCTTGTGGACTGATATCTTGAATGATAATGTCATCATAACCAGGTAAATTCCGGTGTACCTGACTGACTGAGTTACCGATAAAATCTTTACTTGAAATACGAAGTAGCTCGACGTCGTCACGGTTAAGAATATGACGGAGGATTTCTGCTGCGCCGTAACCCGCGCCGCCAATAATTGAAACTTTGATTTTACTCATTGAAATTTTTCCTGCTTAAGTAAGTTTGTAATAGAAACCCTATAAGTTTCATCCGAATTCCGCGTCAGAAAGTGGCTGGATAATTTTTCAATTGTTCAAGCCAACTTGCCGTCATTCCCGCGGTCATCGCCTCCATCCAAATAACGCTAGAGTAGAAGCTATACTTAAGGTTCAACTAACGAAAAATGCTAGCCGAACAAGCTGTGATTATGCCGAAAGCCTTGCCAAGTTTCCATCCAAAATCAAACAATTCACTACGATATCTCACTTAGTTCTATTGATTGGTCCAACAAGCACAAACAAAATATTATTTTGAACGATCGCTAAGTCATTGATTGTTATCTATGTGTATCTCAAATGGTTAAATAACGGAAAAATAAAAAGGCTTTTACCTGACTTAATTAAAATTTATTCCTATAGTTAAATTAAGCTAACTTAAATTAATTTAATATAACTAAACACAACCCACGGAACATCCCATGCAATTGGTGCCTGTTTTAGAAATACGTCACGGCAAGTGTGTCCACACAGAGGCTAAGAATGCCTACTCTGACCAAGTAGTTAAAGAAGATGTGATGGAGGTGTTAGAAAAGTGGGTTGGTCAAGGCGTTAAACGCGTACACCTGGTCGACGTTGATGCAATTGAATCAGGCGAACCAGAAAATGTATCTTTAGTCAGACAGATTAAGGCTCAGTTTTCTCAACTTGAAGTTCAAGTTTTAGGTGGGATCAAATGTATTGAATCTGCGTATATTTGGATTGACGGTGGGGCCGATTATTTGGTGTTAAATGGTAAAGCAATGCGACAGCGCAATTTACTCGACGACGCATGCATTGAATTTCCTGGCAAAATATTAGTGGAGATTGATAGTCGTCAAGGCAAAGTAGGCATGGGGGCTAATGAACCTAACTCTCAATTAACTAATTTGGCGCAACAGTTGGAAGAAGATGGTGTAGTAGGCTTGGTGGTCACTGAAGTGCCAGAAAATGGTCATGTCAGTCAGGCAAACTTGCTCAGCATTAATGAAATTACCCATCAAGTCGAAATGCCCGTGTTTGCCAATGGTGGCATTGAAAAAATTGCTGATCTTAAAAGTCTATTAGAATCACATTCAGAGAAACTTTCCGGGGTTTTGATTGGCAAGGCATTACATAACGGCTTTTGCTTAAATGAAGCCAACAGTTTAATTCAGCAGTACCAAGCCAGCTAATTATTCCCAAAAAAATAATCGACAATATTTACCAAGAATGTGGCAAAGGTTTAAGTATATAAATTTTGCCTTCTTTTTGTTCAATATAACCACCTGAGCGTAAGTCTTTTAAGATCCTGGCGACCATTTCTCGTGAAGCCCCCACTCGACCAGCAATATTCTGCTGAGTTAGTTTTTCATGAATGACCCTGATCCCATTCTCTTCTTCCGATAAATTAAGGAAAGTCACCGCTATTCGGCTATATACGTCCATTAAACCTAATTTTCGAATTGTTTCGGTGGCTTCAATTAATCGATCAGAAATATTCTCTATTAAACTCATGGCAAAACAAGGGTAACTTGCCAAACAACGCCTAAAATCGGCTTCCGGCATTATTCCTATTCGGCAATCTTCCATAGTTAGTACTGAAGCGGTTCTAGGGATTGACTTGAGTAAACCTAGCTCGCCAAAAAACTCGCCTGCTTGATGTACATTAACGATTATTTCTTTACCATTATCGTCATCTAGATATATTTTTACCTTACCGCTAAGCAAAAAATAAAGACTATGAGAATCATCACCTTCAGTGACAATTTGAGTTTTTTTAGGGAAATTGCGGCAATGAATATGTAACAAAATGTCTTCAACATCTTGCTGTTTAAGTTGTTTAAATAACTCAAAGTTTCTCAGTAGCTGCATTTTATAAACCTTAATAAGTAAGCCCTTAAAGGGCTAGATTGACTGCTGTAGAATATAGACGATCGAGTGTAATACTTTTAATCTATTAAGGTACTAGATATTTAGCTTAATAATATGTAAATATTACACAAAAAAAGGCCAAAGAAGTTACCAATTTAGTCAATCATCTTAACCTATAATTGTCGTTATTCGTCTTATTGTCTAGTTGGCTGATTAAAATCATCACTAAACAGAAATTAATCCCTTTAATTTAGGAACTTTTGTCGTTGTTCAATAGAGTATTAGTGTTCTTTTTACTACTTATGGCACTCGCTTTTTCTTTTGAAGCTAATGCAGGTAGGTCAAAAGAATTTGGTCACAATAAGAATGTTTATGTGACCGAATGGTCAAAATTAAAACACCAAGCGGAATTAGGTAATCCTGACGCCATGTTTGCGCTGGGTAATTTTCACTTTCAACCACCTAAGGGTAGTAGCTTTAGACGTAATTACAAAAAAGCGGGGGAGCTCTATTTTCAAGCCAGCTTGCGCAAAAATCCATCGGCGCAATACAACGTGGCCCTGATGCTACACCAAGGCCTAGGTTTTAAGGTTGATTTAATTGAATCTTATGTGTGGTTTTTTATTGCTTCGACTAATGACAGCCCGGTCGCTAAACACATCAACCGTAAAACAGCTCAAATAGCCAACCAGATGAAATCTGACTTTAATAACAACCAAATATCTGACGCTCAGAAGAGAATTGATTCTTATCTTAGAATTATCAAGACTAAACGTTATCGCGAAGCGCGGTTACCAGAGCAAACCTAAAGTGAATTATTTGTACGTTGATGAAAAAATATCACCATCACATTAGCACCGATAATCAAAAATGCCCCCACCAATTTTTGCCAAGTCATCGACTCATTTAAGAAAATAAAACTCAATATCATCGCGACAGGCACGTAGGCGTAATAGATCACAGCGGTTAAATTACTGGGTAATTCAGTACTCGCTTTAAGCCATAGAGTATGCCCAACTAAAGTACTGACAACGCCTAGGGTAACCAATCCTATCCAGTCGTTTACTGAAAGTTCAAAGTTAGCTTGCGGCAATAAAAAAAGAAACGCACAAAGTGCAAAACCAAACTGTCCTAAGGCTCTGGTATTGGTCGACAAATGAGTCAACCGTTGATTAATTATGGGTAAACAGGCGTAAAGCAATCCGCTCAATACTGCCAGCAAAAATCCCTGTAGTTTTGTCTGTGCAAAATCTATACTCGGTGAGGCAATGAAAATACCGACAAATGAAATTAGCAAGGCCAAGCCATCTATCAGAGTGAGCTTGTCTTTATTCAACCAGCTGGAAAGTAATAACAAATGGACACCGTAAGTCGCAACGCCTATCGCCGCTAAAGATGCATCCGCAAGCTTGATACTTAAAAAATAACTGTACCAATGAAGCGAGAAAAATAGACCGAGTAGAACCAGCCAAAACAGTTCTTTGCGGCTAATGGAATTTTTATTTTTTGAGAATAATACCAACAATCCAATGCCAAAAGCGCCGACTGCCAAGCGTACAATTCCAATAGTGGCTGGGTTGGCCTGACTCCATTTAATAATTACCGGCACAATGCTCATTAGCAGAATCGCCAGCATCGCGATTGAGATTAATCGTGCCAGTTCAGAGGTTTTAGTTAACATTTAATGCTTCGTGTGAAGGTTTATTCGCGCGATCATAAACAGCTTGTTTCTGCTAATCAATAAAAAGCCGGTCTAAACCGGCTTATCTTTATTAAATAATGAAAGTATATTTCTTATCAATGCTCTAACCTTTTTAAAGCATCATTACCCCAAGCAATCAATCGATTATTTTTGAATATTAAAGGGGTCGTTTCATCTTTGCTGGTATCACCGTCGGAATGAATACGTTGAGTTCGATAAAATAACACTTGATATTGATCAGGGCCATGAGTAGATGCTTCTGAAAAATTAGGCGTACCTAATTGACTTCGTACACTGTTAATATCGGCATTAAGCTCCAGCTGACTAATCAACTCGCGGTTTTGTCGTTGTTCTCGTTGCCAACTTTCGTCGTCCCAATCATCATGGTTGCCTACGACAATACAACCTGTGAGTGACGTCGCTAAAAATCCAACCGCTATAATATTTAATAAGTATTTCATTTTTTCTCCCGATAGAGTTTTGTCGTTTTTTAATCTAATGATTAGGTTTCCGAACCACAGAATAATCTTTGTAGACTTAACCTAAACTTAATCAGAGATCACAAGGCAATTATGATGCCAGCGCTTAATGCCTTATCTATTGGCCTAAAGAATTAAAAACTTTTTAATTTATCGCTATTCAAACTAAAAGATAACCGAATATAAAATCGAACTGGTCAAAACAACCAATAAAATCTTACTAATTCAAAATAAAGCTATTTGCTTGAATTTAGCCGAATAACACATTATATTGTGTTTCGTTGGTTAATAATCAATAGATATTGATTATTAACCAACAAGTTCCGTAGGGGAAGCTGGTGTAAATCCAGCGCTGTCGCGCAACGGTGATAAAAGTTTGAAATTATTTTTCTGCTTTTTTAGTCCGATTACCTACAACAAAATCAATTGCCTCGCGTAAAGGTATGTGTTGAAAGTCTGTTGAATAGGTCTCAGCGACCTGCTTAAAATGGCTATTTTCCACTTCACGCGAGTATTAAACTCAATGAAGAGGAAAAAATGCTCGAAACTAAATCCAATCTATCAAGCGAAAGTCAGACTGAAGAGGCCGCTCAAGCCGTCACCGATACTTTACTGATTACAGCAAATAATTCAAACCAAACCAATTTAACTAACCAGTATTCGGTACTAAGACGTAACGGAAAACGCACGCCTTTTGACCATAACAAAATTATCGTCGCCATGACCAAAGCCTTTCTTGCGGTAGAAGGTGGTAAAGCGTCGGCTTCTAAGCGGGTACATCAAACAGTTGAAAAATTAGTCACTCAGGTTGTTGAAGCGCTAGTTAGACGGTTACCCGAAAACGGGGTGATGTTTATCGAAGATATCCAAGACCAAGTAGAACTCGCATTGATGCGTTCTGGCGAGCAGAAAGTGGCCAGAGCTTATGTTTTATACCGTGCAGAGCACGCTAAACAACGTCAACAGACAGAAACTGATACAACTCAAGAAGCACAAGGCAATATCAACATTATTCAGCCCGACGGCACTCACCGAGTTTTTAACCCAAAGTCATTAAGTGAGGTCTTAGCGAGAGCAGTTGCCGATATCGAAGATACTGACCCTGAACTCTTATTAAAAATGACTATTGATAGTTTATTCGACGGCATGAAGCTCAGCGACTTAAATCAAGTGATGGTATTAAGCGCCCGAAGCCTGATCGATAAAGAGCCTAACTATAGTCAAGTAGCGGCCCGTTTGTTGTTGAATAATTTACGCATTGAAGCTTTGAGTTTTATTGATAGTAATACCGTTACTAGCGCTCAAAGCGAAATAGATGAGCTTTACACTAATTACTTTTCTCAATATATCTGTAAGGCCGCCGAGCTTAAACTACTCGATACGGAACTGACTCACTTTGACTTAAAGAAATTAGCTAATGCGATTAAACCGTCAAGAGATCTCAATTTTAATTACTTAGGATTGCAGACGTTATACGACCGATATTTCATTCATAGTGAAAATAATTTGGGCGAGATTTTACGTATAGAACTCCCTCAAGCATTTTTTATGCGAGTCGCGATGGGATTGGCTATCAATGAAATTGAGCGTGAAGAAAAAGCGATTGAATTTTATAACTTACTTTCATCTTTTGATTTTATGAGTTCGACCCCGACTCTATTTAACTCTGGCACGTTAAGGCCGCAACTATCCTCTTGTTATTTAACAACATTACCAGACAACTTGTACGGCATTTACGACTCGTTCAAAGATAACGCCATGTTATCCAAGTTTGCCGGCGGTTTAGGCAATGACTGGACCCGGGTACGCGCTATGGGTTCACATATCGAAGGCACCAATGGAAAATCTCAAGGCGTTGTGCCGTTTTTAAAAGTGGCTAATGATACTGCGGTGGCAGTTAATCAAGGCGGAAAACGAAAAGGCGCGGTGTGTGCTTATCTTGAAACTTGGCACATCGATATCGAGGACTTTCTTGAACTGCGTAAAAACACTGGTGACGAGCGCCGTCGAACCCACGATATGAATACTGCCAACTGGATCCCTGATTTATTTATGCAGCGGGTAGTTGAAGAAGGCGACTGGTGCTTATTTTCTCCACAAGAAGTGCCCGATTTACACGAACTTTGCGGGCAGGCTTTTCAACAAGCCTATGAGGCTTATGAGAAAAAAGGCGATGCTGGCGAGCTAAAAAGTTTTAAGCGTATTAAAGCCAATGACTTATGGCGCAAAATGCTCGGTATGTTATTTGAAACCGGCCACCCTTGGGTGACGTTTAAAGACCCTTGTAATATTCGTTATACCAATCAACACCTTGGCGTGGTGCATAGCTCAAACTTATGTACTGAAATCACGTTGCACACCAATGACAATGAAATTGCAGTGTGTAATTTGGGCTCGGTTAACTTGGCTCAGCATATGCTAGACGGAGAACTCGATAGTGAAAAATTAGAGAAGACCATCAGCACTGCGATGCGGATGTTAGATAACGTGATCGAATACAATTATTACAGCGTGCCGCAAGCGCGCAACTCAAATTTGAAACACCGTCCGGTAGGTTTAGGTGTGATGGGGTTTCAAGACGCGCTTTATCAAAAAGAAGTTCCCTATGATAGCGAGCAAGCGGTTGAATTTGCCGATCAATCGATGGAAGTCATAAGTTATATGGCGATCAAAGCATCTAACCGGTTAGCCAAAGAGCGCGGTAGTTATTCAACTTTTGCAGGCTCGTTGTGGAGTCAAGGGATTTTACCGATTGATTCAGCGTTAAACCTCAAACAAGAACGAGCTAATTATATCAATCAAGACTTGAACCAGACCTTAGACTGGGATCAGTTGCGCCAAGATATTCAACAACATGGAATTCGAAATAGCAATTGTTTGGCTATTGCACCTACCGCCACCATTTCAAATATTTGTGGAGTGAGTCAATCGATCGAACCGACCTATCAAAATCTTTACGTTAAATCGAATTTATCCGGCGAATTTACGGTATCAAACCCTTACCTGATCAAACAACTCAAATCTTTAGGTCTTTGGGATGAAGTGATGGTAAACGATTTAAAATATTTTGACGGCTCGGTTAAATCAATTGATCGCATTCCAGAAAATTTAAAGGCCATTTTTGCCACCGCATTTGAAATTGATTCAAGGTGGTTAATTGAAGCCGCTTCGCGTCGTCAAAAATGGATTGACCAAGCACAAAGTTTAAACCTTTATATGGCAGAAGCTTCGGGAAAAAAACTCGATCAACTATACAAGCTCGCATGGGTGAGGGGTCTTAAGACCACTTATTATTTGCGCTCTCTAGGGGCAACCCAAATGGAAAAAAATGAGCGAAACAAGTCACAAATTGATTCAATCATCGAGCCAAAAGTTTGCTCGATACTCGATCCTGATTGCGAAGCTTGTCAATAAAAATACTTCATCTAACCCTCCTTCTTTATTGAGAAGGAGATTGAATCAAATAAGAGAGAACGCCATGTTAAACTGGAATGACCCGATAGCAGAATTTAAACCTCAACCTGAGTCTGACAAGAGTACTACAACTGAAGCAGATCCCTCGGCTGCCGACATCAAGATCCCGAGCCGACCTAATACGAATGCTAATCTTGAGATAAGCAAAACCACTTTAGAAAATCAGCAACCGGTCCGGGTTGAAGATAAGCGTATTATCAATGGCGGTGGTGATATCAACCAGCTAGCGCCATTTAAATATCCTTGGGCATGGAATTTTTTCCTCAACGCCAATAAGAACCATTGGACGCCTTTGGATATTAATATGACCAAAGATATTCAGGATTACCACCATAAGCTCACTGTTGAAGAAAAACACGTTTATGAAAATGTTCTGGCTTACCTAACGACTTCCGACATACTCGCGATGCGTAACGTCGGTTTAGCGGTGATGGAGAAAATGACCTCTCCAGAATTGCAAATTTATCAAGCACGCCAGGTTTATGAAGAAGCTTTACATACTTGGACTTATCAACACTGCATTGAGTCTATCGGGATCGATCAAGGTGAAATATATAACCGCTATCGAGTAGTACCGCAAATCAATCAAAAAATTCAGCTAGCCAATAATCGATTAAACTCGGTTTTACGTCCGGATATCGACCTAAAAGACCCTGACGAATTAGATAATTTTGTCCACTCGTATTTATTTTTCGCCGGTGTCTTCGAAGGTTGCTGGTTCTACAATGGCTTTAGCCCAATATTTGCTTTGCAACGTAGAGGGTTGATGACAGGCACCGCCGAGCAATTGCAATATATTATGCGCGATGAAGTTTTGCATTGCGCCTTTGGAATACGGGTTGTTAATGAAATAGTCAAAGAAGAGCAACTAATCTTGGATGAAAAACGGCTCAGAATTATGTGGGATGAATGCGAGGCGGCAGAAATAGATTACGCTAATTATATTTTGCAGGATCCTATTTTAGGTTACAACGCGCAAGACCATATAGAACAATTTCGTTTTATCGCCAATCGTAGAGCCAAACAATTGAAAATTGAACAGCCATTTAAAGGTGCGAAAAATAAGCTCAATTGGTTGGATGAACAAGCCAATATGCGCAAAGAAAAAAACTTTTTCGAAACTAGAGTCACTGAGTATCAAACGGGTGCAGCGTTAACTTGGGAATAAAAGTTCTTTGTATCCCGATCTTACAAATGATAGATTGAGCTAATAAACTTTCTTATTATATTGGTTCAATTTATGACCCAACAAAAAGCACCTTTTGGTGTGATCGGCAACCCTGTAGAACACAGCTTGTCACCCCGAATTCATACTCAATTTGCCAACCAATTTGGCCATTCAATCGATTATCAAAAATACCAGTTGAATCCGCACGAGTTAAAATCTTTTATCGCCAATTTTTTTGCGACGGGCGGTAAAGGGCTTAATGTCACTCTGCCATATAAACAAACAGTAATTCCATTGCTAGACAGGTTGTCGGAAGAGGCCGCACTCTCACAATCTGTCAATACTGTCTATCTAGATGATAAACACAACTTAGTCGGAGCGACAACAGATGGCCAAGGCTTATTGCTAGATTTAGAATTACAAGGATTCCAAGTTAAAGGAAAAAAAATTTTATTGATAGGGGCGGGGGGCGCTAGCGCGTCAATTTTGGCCGCACTTCTAAAAGCAGGCGCCAGTATTAGTTTATATAATCGTACTTTGAGTAAAGCAGAAAAGTTACAACAAGACTTTGCCACAATAGGAGAAGTTGAGCTGTTCGATCCTTACGAGCAGCAAGACCATGAGATTTCATTTGACGCATTAGTCAGTTCAATTAGTCAATTTAACTTGGAATTATTTTCGAAGATACAAAAATATATCAACCAAAATACTTATTGCTACGACCTTAATTACGGCCAAAGAGCTGAGACTTTCAAACAGTTTGCTTTACAAAATAGATGCTACAAGTTTTCGGATGGGTTCGGGATGCTCAAAGGGCAGGCAGCTATTGCTTATAAAATTTGGCAAGGTGTTTTGCCAGACATATCACAAATCACACAATATGATTAATGTTGAATTATTTAAAATAAATCAACACCGCCTTCATCCATATTATTTTGTGATACAGATGATTTTAACTCTTCCAAGTTAACCATCTTTTTGTCTAGCAATTGTTCCAACTCTATAATTCTTTTTTCACACTTGTTATCGAATATAATTTCTTTGGCTTGTTGAGTGAAATTTTTTAGGATAGTTAATCGATTTTTTAAATGGCCCATCAACTGTTGTGCCATATCTTCAAATTGCAGGGAAACAACTCCACTATTGACATGCCGACTAATAGACTCAGCTATTTGATTAATATTTTCACTATTACTGCTGGCCTGAGATATCACTTCCACCATATTCTTCCACATGCCATCAACCACCTCTCGATCATTCAAACTTTGAGAAAGATCGAGTTGGGATAGGTCATGAATTTTTCCGGAGACACCATCAACCGCCCCCCTAATAGCATTTATTTGATCGCCTATTTGCAAATTAAAGTCTTGTGAACGTTTTGACAACGCCCTAACTTCATCAGCAACCACCGCAAACCCTCTCCCCACATCACCAGCTCTGGCGGCTTCTATAGCCGCATTCAAGGCGAGCAAATTAGTCTGGTCTGTAATGCTATTCAAATCGCTGAGAGTTTTGTTAATACCCTTCATCTGCTCAGAAACACCTACAAACTCTGATTCAAGCGCCTCACAAGAAGATTTTATGGTTTCAACAGAGCTGAGCATTCTTTGATAAATATCGTTACTACGCTTGGTGTAATCGGTCGTTCTGTCGGATAGCCCTTGTTCATCATCGACCAACATCGCGAGCTTAGTGACCAGTTGATCGACTAATTCTTTCTGAGATACCGATTCACCTTGTAGGTCAGTGAAATTTCCGGTGAGGTTTTGAGCCGCGTCAGAAATAATTCCAACGATTTTATCTAGCTCTTCGTTAGCAAAAACAACTTCAGTTTCAGCCATTGATATTAGTTTTGAAATAACCGATGAACTCGATTGTTGCACATCATTGCTTTTGGGTTGCGGGGTTAAGTCTAATTGATCGTTAGATTGTTTATTTTCTATTATCTGCCACAGAATAAGTGTGCCCGAGCCCAGCGCAAACCCTGTGGCCCAAATGATCATTTCAAACCAGGCAAATAATATCGCGACAATCAGCATAACCAGTGCGAAAGTTAAGAATTTTTGAGGCTTGTTCATCAAGTTAACCGTTAGAAACGAATAACATTAATCATAGTAGAAATACGCGAAAACTGGAGGTTTTCGACTTTCGTTTTAACCGGCTAAATAACGGTCTTTTAATTTAACGTAGTTATCCGCAGAATATTGAAAGAAACCTAATTCTTCTTCAGTTAAAGCGCGAATTTTGCGCGCAGGTGAACCGACCCATAAAAATCCGCCTTCTAGCTCTCTTCCAGGTGGAACAAGGCTATTGGCGCCTACAACGACATTAGAATGGATAATGGCGTTGTCCATCACCACTGTTCCCATACCGATCAAGACGTGATTTTCAATAGTACAACCATGGATCATGGCTTTATGGCCGATAGTGACATCATCGCCGATCACTAAATCATGGCCTGCGGGATCATAAGGGCCTGCGTGGGTGACGTGTAAAACACAGCCATCTTGAATACTGGTACGCGAGCCAATTTTAATTGAGTGTACATCACCGCGAACTGTCGCCATTGGCCATACAGAACTATCGTCACCAACTTCAACGTCGCCGACGACTAAAGCAGTAGGATCAACAAAAACTCGATCTCCGAGTTGTGGGTGGATACTTTCAAAAGATCGAACGCTCATTCAAAACCTGTTATATGGTGAATATTAGTCAAGGGTTTATTTTAGCCTAAGTGTGTCACTTTAAGCGAACAAAACCATCGATACCCATACTCATGCAATGGTTTTTCTGTCTTAAATATTTAAAGGGCGATATTTAGTCTTGCTCCAGAGGCAACTTCAACCAAAAAGTTGCGCCTAAGTCGGCATTATTTTCAAAGCCAATTTTACCCCCCATTTGAGTTGCCATCATTTTTGCAATGGATAGTCCAACTCCTGCTCCAGAAATGGCGCCAGTCTGGTGATTTAATCGTTCAAAGGGCTTGAATATTTCCCCTTGTTTATCCATTACGATACCGGGTCCATTGTCTTTAACTCGAAATACTTGCCAGTTTTGCTCATTGATAAAACTATCAATTTCTATCTGGCCACCTTCATGGATATATTTAACGGCGTTAAGGATAAATATCATTAATATCTCTTTAAAATAAAGCGCATTTGCAATGACATTTATTTGGACTCCTTGTTGAGGCAAAATAGTTAAACTAATATTGCGATTAGTTGCCAGAGGTAGAATGCTATCTACTGCTGACTTGACTGTCTCTTGAGGCGAAAAACTAATCACATCAATTGGCTTATCATTAATACTGACTTCAGAGAACGTCAGTATTTGCTCAACTAAAGTCAACATTTCACCGCCTGCTTGTTTGATGTCATCAATACTACTTTTATATTCCTTCGCAGTCATACTGTCAGGGCTATCGCTTAATAGGTTGGCGTACCCAACTATTGCATTAAGCGGTGTTCTTAATTCATGACTCATAGAAGCTAAAAATCGAGATTTTGCTAAACTTGCAGACTCTGCTTCAAGTTTAGCCAGATTTAATTCCTCAGTTTTAAGCGCCACTTTATTTGACAACAAGCGCTCTTTTTCATGCATCCGCAATTGCTGTTCTTTTTCTATTTCTTTAGAAATGGTTTTGTGCGATTGGTAAATATCAAATTCAACAAAGAAATTTTCGGGGTCGTAAGACACTATGATTTCATCTGCCCAACAATTGACTTTAAGCGCATGGTTAAAAATACCAATAATTTTTCCTTGAATGAACGGACAACCCCAACGCTCGTTGAGGTCTTTTTGCATTAGTAGCTCCCAGGTATTTAATACTCTCACACGAGCCTTTTTTGCTTCGGGATCAAAACTCAAGATCTCAAAAGTTCCCCATCCTGCTGCCGAAACTGCCTCCCCCCATTTCAAAAATCCCTGTTCAAAAGTATCACTTAGAACATTGACCATATTGTAATAGTCTTCTTCTGTACCTAACGAGGCAGACGCAGCGACTTCGAGACAAAATAGGCTTCGTCCAATTTCCTTTTCTAATGGTTGTAATAGCGTTAAAAGTGAAGGATTAATCCAAAAAAGCGCGGATGGTGTATCAAAAAAAGTGAAGGTTCCCTTTTGAGGGTTCCATTTAATATCTACACCGTTGATATTAATTTGCGGTTGTTTGGTCATAGAGCGAATTATTTTAATCAATACATAATATAAAAATAGTGCATTTTATGAGGATTGGTTATTTTATTTCAATTTTGACTTAAAAAATGCTTGGATTAAGGTATGCGCATTAGCATGGGTGTACCTCTACAAACTGAAAGTGCATAATAGCGGCACTATTTAATCGTTTGCGGGAATTTCGCATGAGTAACAATAAAGCCAATTTAGATAAAGGCCACCTTTTCTCTAAAAAAAATAAAGTTTCGGTTTGGGCGTCGACTCACCCTTATGCTGATATTCCCGATGCTTACTTTGAAGAGACTTTCAGCAAAAACAATACTCGCGCAGTCAATACATGGTCAAAAAACTTTAAGATCCGTTATTTTAATCCGTCAAGTATGGAGACTAATGGTTCCTTTGAAGGAACTATTGATATTAAACAAGCTATAGGGGAGTGTTCATTTTCTTCGTCTTTTATTCAGGTTTTAATGAGCAAAGCCAAAAAAAAACAACTCGAACAAGTCACCTGGGTGGTTTTGTTATTTGAGTACGAGTACAGCCCTAAAGTTTCAGGCATTGAAAATGATGAGTTTCTTAGTTTAGTTGGTGCGTTTGATTATGACGATGACGCCGAGAGTCTGTATGAAATTGACGCAGAAGAAACTGAAGTAGACCATCAGGCAGAATAATGAGCAAGGCTGTTTCAAATGAGTTGAGTTATATTTCTGGATATCCTGATGAACTTAAAGTGCAAGTTCAACAAATGCTGGACGATAATTCTCTAGCTGACTACCTACTAAATAAATATCCTGAGTCACATGATATTAATAATGACAAAGAACTACGTGATTACGTTTTTCAATTTAAAAATCGTTACTTAAAAAAGTCAGCACCACTGAGCAAAGTTATTTTTGATCAAAAAATTCACTTGATCAATCATGCATTGGGATTGCATAGCTTTGTTTCTCGAGTACAAGGGGGGAAATTAAAAGCTAAAAACGAGATCAGGATCAGCACTATTTTCAAGGATAGTCCAAAAGAGTTTTTAGACATGATCCTAGTTCATGAACTCGCTCACCTAAAAGAAAAACAACATAACAAAGCTTTTTATCAGTTATGCCAACATATGTTATCTGATTACTTTCAGTTAGAGTTTGACACTCGCTTGTATCTAATTCAATTAGAACTTAACGGCCACCTATACCCACAATCAGTAACAAAACCAAGCAAAATTTAATATGGATTTTGAATTTAAAAGAGATATTCTAGGTAGACCCATCGCAAAGTTCTCAATGGGACATGAACCTTTTGGACGTTGGTTGAGTGAAGAGTTAACTTGTGACGTTACTAAGGTCAATATATTACTAAATAGCATAAACGCCATTGAGAGCGGTCATAAAGGTTTTGTTGATTTAGTTGGTTCAGAATTACAACTGAGTTTGAGCATTAATCAGGTCACTGTCGAGATATTAGAACAAGAGCTCGATTTCCATAACATTTCAATTGAATACAGTGAAGATCAATTATACGAAGCAGAATCAAATGCCGAGTGTGGCTTACAAGACTTTAAACAAGCATTAAATTCTTGGTTAGAATTTATATCCGGCTAATCTATTACTTATTTCTCGATCTGCATAATTGGCAATAACACAACAAATTCGCTACCTTCACTTTCAGTAGAGCTCACACTTAACTTTCCATTATGCAACTCAACTAATTCCTTGGTAATTGCCAAACCTAATCCAGCTCCGCCGTACTGACGCTTGCTAGATCCTTCTGCTTGCTCGAAACGATTGAATATCGAATCAATTAACTTTTCAGGTATCCCAATCCCAGTATCAGATACTGTTATTTCAACATTCTTGCCAATTTTATTAGCTGAAATAATAATCTGACCTACTGAGGTAAACTTAATTGCGTTGCCCAATAAATTAAGCAAGACCTGATAAAGGCGTTTCTGATCTGCTTCTATCGGTGGCAAATCATTGTCAATTTTCGCGGTGATTTTCAGACTCTTGTTTTTGTTAAGAAAATTCATTTCCAAAATTAGATTATCAATCAACAGATCTAACTCAACCGAATCAAAGTGCATGGTTAATTTATTTTCGTTAAGTGCTGAATAATCAAGTATATCGTTCACTAAGGTCAATAGACTCTCACCACTACCTCTAATTAATTTAACTAATCCTTCAAGCTCATCTGGCTGATATGATTGTACTTTTTCCTCAAGAATAACATTGGATAATCCAATGATTGCATTGAGTGGCGTTCTTAATTCGTGTGATGTGTTAGCTAAAAACTGATCTTTCAATTTATCTAAGCGACGCAATTTTCTTGATATCTTACGCTCACTTTCTGTAATGAGTTTTTGCTCTATTATCTTTTTTCTGTGCTGATATAAATAATAACCAAAACTAGAAACGATCAATAAACCATAAAATAAATAAGCCCAAACCGTTTGCCAGAACGGAGGTTGCACAAAAATAGTTAGATTTTTTATTTGTGACCAATTGTAACCATCGGTTTTACCGATTACTTGAAGTTCATGATAACCACTCGACAAGTTAGTAAAATCAATCTGATTTTTATGCCCTATATTGATCCATTCATTCTCGCCGGTATTGATCCGATAAGAAAATTCATGTTGAAAAGGATTATTATAATCCGTCAATGAAAAAGAAAAAGAAACAACTCTATCGCGATAACTCATGTCAAACTGCTTCATCTCACTGATATCTTGAGCCATTTTAATTGGCTGATAATATTTTAAAACACTGGTTAAAACTAGTTCAGGTCTAGTCGGTATTTGATTGTTCTTTGGAATAAAACTCACTGCGCCTTCACTACTACCAAACATCAACTCACAAGCTTCAAATTTAGCGAAAGCACCAGCGTTATATTCTTGCCCAACGAGTCCATTTCTTTTGTCAAAATTAACGATGCTTTGATTCGTACTATCAATCAAGGATAGCCCTCGATTGGTTGCAACCCAGGTATTATTATTACAATCACTCAATACTCCGTTAATATTATCATTCGGCAAACCATCCCTAACTGAAATAGATTTAAAACTACTATCAGCAAGCAAAATATTTAACCCTTTGTCAGTCCCAATTAATAACCGTCCCTGTTGATCTTCACTTAATGCGAGAACATAATTACCGTTTATTGATCTAGTCGAATTGTTATCTTGAGTATATGTTTTAAAGTCATCACTTTGTGGCTGATATAAGCTCAGTCCACCACCTGCAGTACCAAACCAAAGCCTATCTTGTTTATCTAAAAAAGAGGTAAATATTTTGTTGGCACCAATGCTATTATTTTTTTCTTTATGAGTTCGATAGAAAGTAAATTTTTCGCTTTTTTCATCAAACTTTACAACCCCATGTAAACGAGTACCAAACCACCAATTTCCATCAGAAGCTTGAGAGATAGAAAGTACTGACTTCGGTAAATCTTCAGTAATTAAAGTTGTTTTTGCTTGGTAACTTTTCACAACCTCACCTAATTCTGGATCAAACAAGTTAAGTCCTGATTGATAAGTACCAACCCAAATCAAACCGTCATCACGTTCATATAGCGACCAGATCTGATCCCCAGTTAAACTACTAAGGTCGCCCTCCTTATGTCGATATACTTGGTACTCTTGTGTTTCCGGATTGTATCGGTTTAAACCTCCGCGACTGCTACCAAACCAATAGTGTCCATCTTGGGTTTTTAATAACGACCATATATTCTCATCACTCAAACTATTTATTTTGTGCGGTATGGCTAAAAAATTATGAAAGTTTTGCTTATTTAAATTAAAAGTATTAATTCCACCACTCCAAGTACCTAACCAGAATAGTCCTGTTTTATCCTGATAAATCGCTTGAACATTGTTATGACTCAAGCTCATTGAATCACCTTGCTCAGCTTGATAACCGATTAGTTTATGTTCACTTTTATCAATATAAAACAAACCTTTCGAACGAGTTCCTACCCAAATTGTGTCGTTACTATCCTGATATAAGCTATGAACAATACCGAGTTCAACTTGCTCATTGGCAGCCCCATCGATTTGTTTAATTTGTTTTGTTTGGCTGTCGATAAAATACAACCCATTTGATAAGCTGCCGAGCCAAAAATTGCCTTGTCTGTCTTTAATTAAATGACCGAGATTTTGATTATGTTTTAACTCCTCATTGTCTATATAGTCAGTAACTTGAGCGTTTTCCACATTGAGTAATTTCAGTCCATGCCCTGTGGCTAATAGAATATGACTCTGATCGATAAAAACTAAATCTCTTACTTGATTATTAATGGCAAGTTCATGTTCAGGTGCGATTGTGTAAACCTTACTGGTTTGATCTTTGGGGTTGAACTTGACTACACCCTGACGTGTACCTAGCCATAAATTGCCAATTTCATCTTCAATCATCTCTACGATTATATTGGCATTTTTATAACGACCATTTTGATCAAAGTTGAAATGTTTAAATGACTGTGAAGCTCGGTCAAATAAATTTAATCCATTACCTTGGGTGCCAACCCATAAATTATTCTGACTATCTTCAAATACGACTCGAGTGTCGCTTTCGCTTAAAGAGGTGCTATCTTCAGGTTTATGCCGAAAAACTTTAAATTCCCTCCCATCAAAACGATTAACACCATCTTGAGTTGCTATCCACATAAGACCGGTGTGGTCTTGGATAATACTGTAAACGTAACTTTGCGAAAGTCCGTCTTCAACATCAATTTGGTGAAAGTTAATATCGGTTGCTATGACGGAATTTGTTGTGGTTGGAATAAGGCTCAGACAAAGCAATAGTCCAATCATTTGATATAACCGTGATCGATTTATCTGGCTATTGTTTGAAAGATGGTTAAAGCAGCAGCTAATCATTATGATCCATTAACGCCATATTTTTTATTATCTTTTATTTTTAGTCACAACTGAAACCGGAGTGGTTATTTTTACTTAATAACCATAGCATTTAATTAAAAATAATGTAATTTAAACAGGGATTTATCAAGATATTTAACCTTGCTAGTAAACTACTTTTTATTTAACGAGGCGTAGGCGCTAATAATTGGTTCAAACTGAGTAGGATTTGCTTTTGACTTGAGTTGATAATGCTGGATCGTTTTCTTCAAATAATCACGGTCATCATTCCTAGAAAAATCCCACATTAGAGATCCCACAGTCGATATGATTTGTTTTGCCTTACTAGACACATGGATCAATTCATAAAACCGGTTATTTTCTTTTACTATTTTTTCATCAATTAAGCCCAACTCCAAACGACTCAAAGTTTGGCGAACTTTGTAATTGTGGTGTACTGGACACAACAGTAGTTCAATTGTCTGCTTTGGGTGTTTTTGAATGATCGAACTAATTAACTCAATCATTCGGTCTCCGCCAACCCCAGCGATAATAACTAAACGCTTAATATTTGACTTGCTCTGATCGGTTTTTAGTGACAGTGTAGCGACATCTTGGCAGTGAACTTGCCAGTGATCTTGCTGCAGACTTTTAGGGAAAAATCGTTCTAGTTTAGCTTCTAACTCACTCATTAAAGGCGCGACGATATCGACAAAATGAACTTTAGCCGAAGCCCCCCGCTTTATTAGCGTCATTCCTAATAAACCATGGTCGCAACAACAATCCCAAATTTCGTCATAATATTCAGTTATCATATGATCGAGTTGTTGTAGTCGGTGACCTATTTTCACTGGTTTTGCTGCTTATAATGATTCATGAGGCAGATCATACCTCAATTATTGATTAAGATAATCTAACGCCATATTAGCCAATGCAGAAACACCTAATTTCATGCCTGACTCATCGATATAAAAGTCGGGAGTATGATGAGCTGGAGCTTCTTCGGCACTGGTGTGAGGAGGGCGGCCACCGAGGAAGAAATAGAATCCTGGTACTTCTTGCGCAAAAAAAGAAAAGTCTTCGGCACCTGTGATTGCATCAATCAATATTACCTTGTTCTTGCCCGCTTGATTAAATAAGCTAGGTAACATTTGCTCCACTAACTCAGGATCATTATAAGTCACAGGGTAACTCGAAGACATTGGCAATTCTATTTCAACCTTTGCGCCCATACTTGCTGCAATACCTCTAGCTATTTGGCGGACTTTTTGATGGATCTTTTTTCTCATTGATTTATCTAGCGCTCTGATTGTGCCAATCATTTCAACCTGCTCGGGAATAATATTAGAGCGAACACCACCATGAATACTACCGATAGTTACCACCGCGGCTTGTTTAGTCAGTTGCATCTGTCGTGAAACAATGGTCTGTAAACTATTGATAATTTGACTCGAAACTACGATAGGATCTACGCCATTCCAAGGCGCAGAACCATGAGTTTGCTTTCCTTTAATGATAATCTTAAAGTCATCAACACTGGCCATAATACCACCAGGGCGATAACCAATAACGCCTACCGGCGTTTGTGAAGATATATGTAAACCAAATATAGCATCGACATTAGGACTGTTTAAAACACCCTGTTTCACCATCAACTCAGCGCCGCCTTGTTCGCCTTGAGGCGCACCTTCTTCTGCTGGCTGGAAAATGAATTTGATAGTACCCGGAATCGAGTGTTTAACTTGTGAAAGCACTTCAGCCACACCCATTAAAATTGCAATATGAGTATCGTGACCACAGGCGTGCATTACACCAACTTCTTGCCCTGCGTATTCCGTTAATTGTTTTGAGGCGAAACTTAAATCAACTCTTTCGGTTACTGGTAGTGCGTCCATGTCGGCTCGTAGTGCAATTGTTTTTCCTGGTAAACCGCCTTTTAAAATAGCCACTACGCCGGTGTGAGCAATACCCGTCTCGACTTCTAGTCCGAGCGCTTTTAAATGCTCACTAATTTTTTTTGACGTGTTAAATTCTCGATTAGATAGTTCAGGAAACTGGTGAAAATGACGACGCCATTGAATGACTTTAGGTTCAACTTTGTTTACTAATTGCACTAGTTTATTTTGTGAATGAGCTGGTGATATGAATGTGCCTGTTAACAATACCATTGATAAAGCGGAAAAAAGTGACTGCTTAATTTTGTTCATTGTACTCTTCCATAGTTCAATAGAATCGCTCCAAAATATCGATAGTTGTTAAACTAATATTAGTCTAACATTCTTTAGTAGTTGTAAATTTTCAACAGAGGGTCGTAACAAGATAATAATTGTTCTTTTTGCTCTAGTTGCGCAGAATTGGTTCCCTGCAATGAAATAATAGTTATTTTTTCGAGGAACTGAATATTATTTATCACTTGGTACAGTTGATTTCTATCCGATTCATTCAATCTATCGGTAATAATCTCTAGCTTTGACAATATCAATAAACTTTGACTGGTTGAAATTCTGACTTCTTCCGATAAATCATTTTTCTCAACAAACTGCAACATCGTTTCACAGGCCAATAGTAAAACTTGTTGATCAAATTTAATTTGACAGTAGTCTATTAAAGCAACGCAAACCAGTATTATTTTGTCGTTTAAATCCTGACTTGATGGAAGTTCAAGCGACTGATTCAACCATTGACTCAATGAATGATTAAGTCGCTCAGTAATTTCAACGTATTCCGTTTCTTTAAACCACAATGTAGATGCAACTAAGAAACTCAATATTTTTGCATTTAAGCTAATATCAAACTCATTGCAGACAACAGGGTTTAGTTCTCTATCTGACGTTAATAGCATCAGTTTTTTTCTTAAGCTTTGCTCTAAAACCTGAGCATTCTTAAAATGAATATTGCTTTTAACTGAGGCCGTACTCAAGCTGATTTTATAACCAATCTCATATTGTTTATCTTGGTTTATTTCAGAAATATCAAGCAAAGCTTTTAACAATTGCCTTTCTTGCGTATCTAGTTTTTCAATTAGTAAAGTGCCATCGACTAAGAATGGTAACTCTTTATATTTATACCATACTTCTGTTCGAAACAAATTAGACTGACCGCTAAAAAGCGACGAAATTCTTGCGAGAATATTTGAGCCATTATAAGTCAAATCACCATCAAAAAAGGTTAATCCGCTCGCCAATAACAATTCAGATAATAATATATTTTGAAAAGTGGACAGTTGGAATTTATCACCGTTGGCTTGGTAAAGGCCACCGTAAATTGAATCTAGATTAATCCGCAACACAAAACTCAAACATTCTGCATGAAAATTGTCTTTTTCTAATTGCGAATCAAGCAGCGAAAGTCTTGCAAAATTTGCTAGCTTTTTCTTTTGCTGTTGAAACTGCCGATATAGCTCATTATCAGGGAGGTCAAAATCTAATATCATAAATCTATATATTTAACTCTCATGATTAGCACGTTGACAACAGACCTGATCCCGACCTTTTTCTTTTGCTCGATAGAGCGCTTTGTCTGCTCGTTCGAAAACATCTTTGGGTGTATCATCGTCTTCGAATTCTGACAGTCCAAATGACATAGCAAATTGTATGTTTTTGTCTTCCGATTTAACCTTTAAATTCTTAATACTCAAACGTAACTTATTGATCGCTTTTGTGGCTGCAACCAAGGTCGTTTCTGGCAATAAAATGACAAACTCTTCACCGCCATAGCGGGCTACAAAATCAGACTCTCTTAATTCTTTTTGAAGATATTTTGCTAACTGCTTTAAAACCAAATCACCTGCAGCATGGCCATAGGTATCATTGATCTTTTTGAAGTGATCGATATCAGCGACCACCAAGGTTAATGCACTGCGGTAGCGACGCCACCGATTATATTCTTGTGTTAAATGTTCGCTATAAGAATAACGATTAGGCAATTTAGTTAAATCATCTGTCTGCGCTCTAATTTTTTGTGCTTCCAAATCTTCTCGCAAACGGTTTGATTCTTGTTCAGTTTCTTGAAGCTGATCTTTTAGTTTATCCAAATCGAGGTTCAGTTTTTGATGACTCTTTTCTTGATCATTATAAAAACGATTAACCTTTTTAATAATTGCATCCATTTTCTGATAAATATTAGATTTCACCTCATCAATTGAGTTTGAACTCTCTACACTAGATTTAATCGAAGTTACACTTTCATGCAGCGCTTTGTCTAATACTCCACTCTCGTTTTTTACCTTTTGGCTATAATCAACCGTCTGACTAATAAAATCGTTTACTCGATCAATTCTTTTATTTAGCGAGTTAAGAAAATTTTCGAATTGTTTGTGTTCTTTTTCAGAAACCTCGACAAAAGTTCC
>Ga0114899_1000471_pt1 | contig 28696 bp, 43 predicted proteins | sample MalvireepMed_215_FD_83497 | JGI IMG/M metagenome (GOLD analysis project Ga0114899, IMG submission 83497) | Marine viral communities from the Global Malaspina Expedition - Malaspina viral metaG DeepMed_215 | ecosystem: Environmental > Aquatic > Marine > Oceanic | place: Mediterranean Sea...
CTTACATCTCCACTACCATTTTCATAAGTTGTATATATCTCTTGGTTATACACAGATAAAGTAAAATGAGCAGTATTACTATCTCCAAATGTTATAAGAGCATTATTTGTGGTGTCTGTAGCACTTGAGCAACTAAACCACAGGCTTAATGAAAAAGTTGCAATACTATGAGGGTTAGCCCCACAAGTTATATAATCATTATACCCATCAAATGCTATCATCCTATTCTGTCCTACAAAAGCTGGCTGAAAGATAGTCTCCTGTCCTTCTACATGACCTGTAGTAGATAGACCTACTTCTTTGAATGTTATACTATCATAGTATGCCCTCATATTAGCACTGTAATTTTTTAATTTTATTTTTACACCTGTAACTCCAGAGGCTATTGTTAAAGTTGTACTGGTTTGTGTCCATGATGTAATAGAATTACTATGATGTGTTCCTGTAAAAAGAGCAGAATCATCTTGGTCAAGAATATCAAATCCATGCAAATCATCAAAATCAGTATTAGTATCTGAGCGAGAATATCCACTAAAATAATAAGTTCTACCTGCCGTTACAGTTATAGTAGAATGAATACAAAATCTTGTAGAAGAGCTACCACCAGAAGCTGATGTTAATCTTAATAATCGAGTACCACTGTGTGATGTGGTTGTAATGCTTTCTGGGGTAGTATTAGTCCCTGTCCACATTGATACAGTAGTCCCTTCTGTATTTTGACCAGTCTCAGTTATAGAAGTAGGAGATGCAGTAGTAGTCAGCTCATCCCCATAAAAGGTAGATGTAGCATGATTGCCCATCTGGACTTCTTTGACTGAGATATTGTTTACTGAATAACTTTCATCACTATCTTGAAACATAAGAGATGTATCAGTTGTGTCTGCTGTGAAGTAAAGAGTTTTTGAAGCTGGACCAGTAATTCCAGTTTCCGAAGATAATAGTCCACCTTGTGCACCTGCATTCTGTTTAGCATAGAAAGCCATGGCTGTAACTGTAGTAGTAATAGAATATGTAACCTTATAAAGACTTCCAACTACTGTTGTTAGATTTAAGAATACTCTATTTTCTGAAGAAACAAATGTACTCTCAAAAGATGTAGCAGTTACATTAGAGAGAGTATTGTTAAATGTAGATACAACTCCAATATCACCTGCACTTGTAGCCATCTCACTTCCAAGTTCACCTTTAGGACTACCATCATATATAGTAGTCTGCGGAGACTCTGGATTACCTTCTGTCATCGGATACCAAGCCTTTAGATTAGTAGATGCAAGAGAAGTACCACTTCTTGTATAAGCTAACATCTCTGGATGAGTGTAAGCATACTGTACATCTGCTTCAGACCAAGCTGCATCCCAGATTTGAAAATTAGAAAGATTACCGTTTAGATAATTACTACTTGGAGTAGTATTGCCACCCCCATATACACCTATCAACCATTTCATACTATCAAGAGAAAATGTATAACTATGAGATGTTGCAAATGATTGTACTGCACCATCTACATACAATGTTATTACACTTGATGAACAAACAAGAGATATATAATGCCATTTACCTGCTGTAGGTATTGCATTTGTTGTAGTATGTGCTGCTGAAGTAGAATAATAATAATACTTACCGCTGTCATTAAGAGCAAGAGATAAATGCTCTCCATCGCTTACACTATTTGATGTAGAGAAGATATATTGAAATGAATTTACTACATCATGGTTTACCCAGCACGAAACAGTAAATGTACTTCCAAGAGCAGGTATAGTGTCTGTAAGTAGTGAATCCACCACTCCATCAAAGGCTAATGCTCTACCTGACTTAACTGTACCTAAGTTTGGTGGGTCACCTTTCTTCTGAGGTAGAGAAGCAGCAGTTTGTCCTGTTGTTATAGTAGCAGCCATTATGTTAAAGTCCCATCATTATCACCATGCTCATCATCAGCATTTGTATCCAATCCCCACCAACTTACAAGATTAGTCTTTTCACTTGCTATAAGTTCTGAATAAGTCTTCTCCATTATAGACTGTATCTCTGCTTGTGTTAAAGCAGAAGACCATATTCCTACATTCTTAATATTGCCTGCAAACTCATAAGCATTATCAGTATAATATTGACCAATATTTAAAACAGTTGAACTTGTAGCAATTGCAGTTGAAAAATCACCTTCTTTTGATAATACTCCATCAATATAAACTTTTGCTTCAGTAGTACCACCTGCAGTTCTATCATAAGTACAAGCAATATGAGACCACTTGTTGATAGTAATAGTATCAGTTGTTGTTACTTTACTAGCACCATTTAAAAAAAAGTGTAAGACTGGAGGATTAGCATTAGAAAGATACATACCATAATCTCCAAGATTGTCTCCCATTACTCCTTTATCTATAATTCCCTTATAAGTAGATGTTACTGTAGGTTTAATCCAAACAGATATACTAATAGCATCTGCAATATCTAATGTACTATTATCAGCAACAACTATTTTATCATTACTGGTATCTCCACCAAATAAAGCAAAACCTGTACCTATAGCATCTGCCTGTACTGTTGGTGCATTATCAAATCCTCTTGGGATAAGTGGAGTTGCTCCACCATATAAAGAAGTATTAAAAGTAGGGTCTCCAGAAGAACTACCATTATACCCACCTTTAATATCTACATAATCACTTTCTAAAGCCCACCAAGATACAAGTCCAGAAGAAAGAGTTCCTGATAAGTCTGCATAAGTCTTGTGCATTACATTCTGTATTTCTGTAGAAGATAAAACTCTACTCCATACTGCTACATTCTTTATACTGCCATTAAAAGGATAACTTGTACCTCTTGCACCTATTGTTAAATTATTAGAAGTTGTAGTAGGTGTCCATGTTTCACCTGTATGGGTAGTAATTATCTCTCCATCAACATATAATATAATAGTATTTGCACTTTCATTTACTGTTGCAGAAACATGATGCCATTTATTATCTCTTAAATCATTTCCATCATTACCATCTGTATCTATAGAGGCAGAACCTCTTGCTGCCATTCTAAGTTTTCCAGCATTTAATATTAAATCCCAACCTTTACTTGAGTCATATTTACCTATTATAGCATCATAAGTATCTGAACCAGAATCTGCTTTAATCCAAGCAGAAACAGTAAAATCAGATGTAAAATCATGAGCAGATACACTTGAAACTGTTATATAATCACCACTTCCATCAAATGCTGTACTACCTTCTCCTACAAACTTAACTTCTTTAGGAGAGTTGTAAGGCATATATAGTTTAAGTCCATCTCTTTCATAAGATGATAAAGCACCTATACCCTTGCTAAGTGATGATGCAAGTCCTAAAGACGGCATATCAGCCTATGTAAGCTACTATAGAGCCACCATTAAGTGTAATAGAGTCCCATCTACCATATATAGTTACACCTGCTGGAAAAGTATTTGAGGTATCCATAGCTTCATTACCATTCCCAGCTCCTGCATTAGATGCTGTATTGCCTATATATCTAACCCCAGCACCTTCTGCTGACTGAAGAACAGTAAAGGTTGTATCCTCTATCATGGTTATGGCTACAAATGCACCTACTGTTGGAGTTAAATTGTCTGTAGTATCAGAAAAAGCACTTCCTGCTTGACCTAACCCAGCATTACCTGATTCCTGCACTGTATACTTATGTAAGTTCCCTGCCATCTCTGACTCCTATCTTATTGCTGCATAAGAAGGACTCACCCTCCTTATTGTGTGTATTTTGGTTCTCTCTCCCCGATGAACCATCTTATAAAATTCTTTCATAAAGTATTCTTTCTGTTGAAAGTCTCCTCTATCTTCAGCTATCTTAGCTTTAACAAAATAGACTACTGCTTTAGATAAGTATTCTGATATATGAAGTACATCATCTTCATCATTAAGTGTATCTATACTGTAATAGAGACTTACAGTTCTTTCAAAAGCTGTTGCCGTTACTACTGATTGAAACTTTGTGTAAGTAATTATAGTATCATCAGTGCTACTTGAAGTTGCAAGAGATTGGACTTTATGAAGACCATTAAATTGTCCTGCCCCCCTTAATACAAAATAACTATCTGCTGAAAGGCTTTCTGGTGAAGTTGAAAAATTAGTACCACCCGGATCTCTCAGCCCTAAAAACCCATTATTATCAACATAATAATCTTCTAAAGCTGTATTTTTATCATCTGTCTGGTTTATAAAGTATTCAGGACTATAAACATACTCCAGTTCTATTCCATCTGCAACAGCAGATAGAGGAGATTTGAATCTCTCTCTATTTGTATCCGGTCCATAGTCTCTGGAATTTACATCATTGTCTAAAGCTGTATCCTTCTCAACCAGAGCCAGCTTCTGACCCTTTACAAAGTATCCGTATTCTTTAGCTGAAGCCATTAGATTAACTCCTGATCACTGTCTTCTGTATAAGGCTCAAACATATGCCTTGGTATAGTTCTGTACTCATCCTTAGAGTTAAAGTGATTCTTAGCCCTTACATCCAGCATTCTAATCATATCATGAGGCATATCATAGTATCTCTGGTCTTTAACTATATCAATTCTAACTGTAGTCACATGAGTGGGTGTATGCATATTAATCTCTTCTAAAGCATCTTTGATGTATGCTACTGCACGACCTGTTTCAGAGATTCCAGCTCTTTCCATTACTTCTAAAACTTTCATTATCTACCTCCTTGAGCTGCTTGTTGAGGTTGAGGTGGGGATATAGGTGCAAATGCACCATTATATTCTTGTTTTAAAGATGTGAGATTAGAGGTAATTGCTCGAACTAATTCTTCATCCTCTTCATCTATAGCAAATTCAGCCATCTTTGCTTCTAAAGTCTTTATAGCTGCATAAATAACTACTAAATACTCATATTCATCTGCAAAACCCTGAACAACTGTTTCTGCAAACCCTCCAGTAGCTTCTACAGCTGCATAATTAGTAGAATCTATTCCCTCTAAAGTAAAGCTATTAGCATCTGGGACAGTTGCTACTTGAGAGGTTATTCCATTCAATTCAGTCATTTCTGTAAAATCAGAGAGACTAATAGTATTTCCAACAGAAAATCCATGAGCCGTAGAATTTAAAACACAGGGATTTGCTTTTGTAGTTGATTGAACTGTTGCTGAACTATAACTCCCTCCAATAGAAGAATCACCAAATGCAATAGTTGGATAGGAAACATAAGATACTATTGCCTTATTAGTAGTTGAATTTGAAGGAGCTGGTACTATATATACCTTCCCATCAAGAAGGTAATAGCAAGGGTGAAAGTTACTACGAAAAGATAGACTATTAGAGTTAGTTGCTCTATACCTAAGATTTGAATTTATCCTTGAGGCGGGATTAAGGCTAGTAGCTAAAGTACCATCAGCTCTTACAACATCAAGTATCAAGCCACTATCTACAACAACTCCTGAATCATCAGAATCAGTTGTAGATGTACTAAACAGAGGCATCTTAGAAGAATCAAGCTTAGATATACGATTAATTACATCTTTTGCTCCATCAGTTAAAAACTGTGTAAGCTCTGTCTGTGTAGGATTAGAACTGCCAGTAATAGCCAGCCCAGTCAATCCCTCTATTTGTGCCTGAAATGTTGCCATTTACTTCCTCTCTAAGCTTGACAAAAGCGTGAATGAGTTGTAAGAAAGAGTAGCCCAAGAGAGTATCCTGAGCTACTCTATGTCATTTATTAAGATTCACTTACCCAGATGCCACATCCATCAACTATCCACCATCCATCTGTACCATCACCAACAATAGTAACTCTATCACCAACATTAGCTGTTGCTTTAGTATTTACCCAGTCCTTATCATCAGCTCCACCAGAGATAGCAACTAAGCCATCTGCAGTAGTAGCATTTGAATTAGCACCAACAGAAGAATTAAGATTTCCTTTAATTGCATCTGAAGAATTAGGACTAATTGTAATGATGTTATTACCAGCTGCTCCACTATTAACAAATGTATATTTCACACCTGTCTTAGTAGCTGGTAGTGTAATTGTTAATGCATCTGTACCAACTAAAAACACCTTACCACTATCACTATAGCTTAATGTTTTTGATGCTGTAATTGTCTCAACATAATTGCCAGCCCATCCGGCTGAAGGAACACCTAATTTAGCCATAAGTTACTCCTTTCTATGCTAGCCTATAACAGCTAAATGTTTCAGATCCAGAAGTTACATTAGTAAATCTTAATCTAAAATGCCCAGATGAAGTATTTTCTTCAGCAGTTATAGTATTGTGTACTAACATTAAGCCTACCGCAGTACCACCACTCGGCATAGTTACTGTAATATCTTCAGCTGCATCAGCAGTTCCTAAATTAACAACATAAAAGTCAATACAATCACCAACTTTTGCTCCGGGAACACCAGCTACACATAAAGCAGGTGTATCTAATGTCCATGCAACTCCTGCACCCGCAGGATCACCTGAACAAACTTGTGTTAACATATGAGCTATAGTTAATGTTTTAGCACCATCAAGTCCAGTTGTAGGTGCTCCGGGATTTATTTTCCAGCCAACATTATAATCATATTTATTTTGTCCATACATTGGATTAGCCATAATCTATCTCCTTATGCTGTCCAGACAGCATGAGTTTCAGGCATTGACCATTCCATCCCAGCTTCTGTTAAGATTAAATCAACTCTTCTGTCTACACCAGAGTTTTCAAGTGTTTGTACACCTACATATACTGAGGTGTCTCTATTTACGCCATTACCAACTAGAGGTCGATATTTAGCATGTTTCATATTAATACCAAGCATTTGAACATTAGTTCCATCTAAATGGATATTCCTAACTACATTCATATCACCATAAACAGTATTAATGGTAGTAGTATCAAGTCCTAAGACTTTCTTTCTACCGGTAACTGCTAAATCTGCACTAAAGTTAGAATTAACATTAAGATTATTACTAAAGTATCCACCAAGCTTATGCAGCCAGTTATAAACTGCTGTATTACAGAAGAATACAGTTGCATTTGCATTGTTATATCGAGGATCTAAGAAATTAGACATATCATCTAAGAAATCATCTGCTGTCTTAGTAGCTATTGCTAGAGTAAAAGCATTACCATAACCTGTTATAAAGTCAACAGCACCTTGAGTATATTGAGTAGTCCCTACAGTTCCTTGAGAACCGAAAAGTAAAGATTGCTCTACATCCCATTTATGCTCTACAAGTTTCTCTTTCCAAACTCTTGCCCACTCATTTGGTTCATACTTCAAAACAGTAGCTCTTGCAGTATTTGTCATAGCCATACTTGTCTTCCAGATCTGAGTTAAACCAAATCCAGTACTGTAAGGTTGATCTTTCCAAGTTTCAGGATAACCACTACCTTCATCATGACCAGTACCAACAACATAACATCTCTTAGGTTCTAGATAACTTGCAACTGAAAATCCAGAAACATCTACTGCATCTAAAGCGTTATTATAAGCAGAATATGAAGCAAGTTCAAAAGTACTTGTTCCAGAACCTTTTCTTATAATCGTAGTTGTCAATATTGCTGCATTTGATACAGATGAAGTATCTACATTGGTTATTTTAGCTAAAAGATAGTCACTTGCTGTAGAAGCTGCTGTTGCAGAACTATCATCCCAAGAAGCAGCAGTAACACCTGTCATATAAGGTATTTTAAGAATTTGATCTTGCAAGAAGAAAGATGGTTGAGTTCCACTATCTCCCGGTGATATTTCTGAGCCTAAAGCTCCTCTACCATATACATTTTGTATATTTCCTGAAGAATTATAATCTCCAATCATACAAAAATAATAAACATCTCCTGCATCCACATCCCCATGTGTAACAGAAGCTTCTGTACCAGCTAATGCAGCTGGAGCTGTTGTTCCATGATTTGAAACATAAGCATATCTCTTGTGCCAAGAGTTTCTTTTTTCTGTAAATTTGAAAGAAGGATCATCTGTTGGACTTTTGCTTACTTTACTCACAAACCTAAAAAAAGGATCTTGAGAAATCGCAAGTTCTGATACCTGATTTCCAAAATTAAACTTTCTCCTGAGATCACCAGTATCTAGTGATGTACCATTAGACCAAGTCTGTGTATCATCTACTGAGAGATCTGTTGCAGGAGTTATCGCACTTAAATAATCAGCCATAACCGACTCCTATTTAGAAGTTATATAATATGTTCAGCTAGGCTTAAGGAAAGCTTTTAACCGAACAGGTTCTCTGCTCCTTCATCCATCCCCTTCAAGATGTCAAAAACTGCATCATCCGGTGATCTCTGATCTGGAGCACTATTTGCATTACTTGCACTCATAGGTATATTACGAACTGCCTTCATCTGATTAAGCATATCCTGCTTAGTATTATTAGCTACATTGTCTGCCACCTTTTCCTTATTCATAAGATAATAGATGTCATCCATTGTAAGCTCTCTCCGAGAAGCCCATTCCTGCATAGTATTGAGCTCCTCTTGATTAATGCCAGTACGTTTTATAAAGTCATCAACTTCTCTTTGACGCTTCATCTCAGTTATAGTAGCCCTATTCTTACTAGCCTGTGCTGCCATTCGAGATTGGACTCTCTTGTCAGCCTCAGAATCTATCATCTGCTTTAAAGCTTTTGCAGACTCAGAATTAGGCTCTGTTATAGCCTCATGTCCATCAAATACAAAGTCTTCACTAAACTTATCTTCAGGCTTACCATTAATATGGTTTCTTAATGCCTGAACTGAGTCAGGATTATTTTGTAAATAATCTATTAAAGGCTTATACTGAGTTATACCTTCAACACCTGAAAGCTCACTTTTTAATCTTTGAGCCTCCCTGCTGGAGTCAGAGTATCTCTTCTTGAGATTCTTAACTTCAGCCTTCAAGTCAACTTCATCATTGCCAGTGACTTCAGGGTCAGTTTGTTGCTGAGTTACCTGTTCTGTTTCTGGTTGTAAGTCATTAGTTTCATCACTAGAGACTTGACCATTAACTTGTTTCTCTAAGCTATCGAAAAAAGAATCAGAGCCTTCTGCTTCTCCTGTATCTCCTTCAAGAACAGTCTCAATATCAGGGTTACTGTCTTTTTTACTACTCATCGTTACTCCTTAAGTTATTTATTATTATTTGTATGCTGCAAGGATTTTTCAAACATTTTTACTGCATCCTGCATACGTCTCTTACTTAAATCTGCTTCTCTCTTAATATTTTGCTTCTGTAGAGTTGTTTCAGCATCTGTTCTATAGTACTCCTTATCCTTCTTTGCACCCACATCATGCTTCTTCTTGGATATCTCAACCTCTGCCTGCCGTATCTTATCTTTAATACCAGCCTGTACAAGCTGTCTCTCGAGGGTTTCTATAGTTCCATCTCTATCCTTTACCTGCTCTTCCAGACCACCTATCTGTCCTTGTAACTGTTTCACTTTGCTCATTCTTTCTGCAATCTTTTCTTTATTTCGTATATCTGTTTCAGCTAATACAGCCATTGGATCTATAACTCCAGATTCTGCAAGCTCTTTTAATTCCTGTAAATAAGCCCATCTATTAACAGGCATAGTAGAACCGCCTACAAGTCTTATATCAAACTTAGCAGCAGCATAATCATTCCACTTGCCCACAGCCTTCCCGAAATCATTATAAAGTGGTTTATTAATTTCAACCTCTTTGCTATCACGTATTGCATTGGGCTGGACTATTCTAACAACCTTATGTGCTGTATATGTAGCCTGACTAAACTGTTTTACTACTTCACCTATTTGAACAAGTGAAGGTTCTATTGAATGCTTTAACCAATACTTAACCCTTCTTGTTCCATATTCATCCATAGCAAGCATACCACGATAAGGCATATCCTGAGTAGCTTTTGTATCTCCTTGTTGAGCTGAATATATTCCAGCCAAGTATTCCATATCAGATTTGCCCTCATTCACTATCCCAAAGAAAGCATTAGAGAGTTGAGCCGGCATAACTTCTTTAGGAGGCTCGTAGCCATGATTTACCGGGAGTAAGGCACCCGGACTTGAAGAAAACTTCTCCCACGTCTCTTCATTTATACTGCCTTCGTAATACATCCAACGCAAGGAGGAACCGAGAGATGCATTGTGAATCATAAGTTGATGAGCTTTATTCAACTCTCTCTGCTTTCCGACTAACGGAGAAACTGCTGAAATAGGATAAGGTGTGCCAATCCATTTGTAGTGAATGGGTACTATTGGATAATCTTTTATATTGTCCGGAAGTATTCTCTCATAAATAAGTTGATCCCCGACAACACAAGTAATTCTAATTCTATTATCATAAAATCTTATAGTATCTGTAATCATATTAGAGAAGTTATCATCTTTAGATAATATCTTAAACTCTTTCTCTGTAACTACTTTATTATCTATCTTGGTATTAAGAGCCTCAAACTGCTTTTGAAATTCTTTTAAAGCTGCCTTCACTTGATTTGTCATCATTTCAGTGGCTTTCTTCATCTCCAGCTCATACCTCTCCTGAATCATACCACCACTTTTAACAGCCTCCTCCATCTGCATCTGCTGTTCTTTAAGCTTCACTCCAAGCTCTTGTTTCAGCATATCAGCCTTAGCTTTAGCCTGCTGCCTGATCATTTTCATCTTCTCTTCACTTGGAGGAACTTTATAGAAAACATTAATATATGCAACTTTAATCTTCTCATACAGCTCAAAATGATTCACCAGAGGATCATCTTCACCCTTCTCATCATATGTAGAAGTGATATCTGTTTGAAGTATATCCTTCTGATCTTCGTTTGCAGACCTCTGGGAAAGAGAATATTCTGAATCATTAGATGCTGCCTTAGTTATCTTCCGCATACTATCTGGATAAATCTTCTTCAAGTGAGACTTTGGAAGCATCTTCTTGACCATAATATATGCAGCATCCTTAAACAGCATATTTCTACTCTTTGGATCCACATATACATCAAATGGATCTGGTTGATGTAGAACCACCTCACCAAGACCCTGATCAAGATTCTGATCCACTGTAATATGCAGATAGCCCAAAGACTTTGTAATTGCATCATTTACAGCATTAGAAAGTAGTGTCTGCCCATTAGAAGAAGCCCATACATAGTCAGCCATGTCTGAAAAGACTGCTGCAACATCTGCATCACTGCCATCCACTCCTATAGCCTGCCATCTTGGATTATTGGCTGTTGCATAGTAGTTTAACATCTCTACTACCGGAGTTATTCTATTAATAGTAAAATCAGGCATTCCACTATCATTTAAAAAAGTTTCCTCTTCTGAAGATAATTGGTTATCATTAGAGAAGTCATAACCTCTCTGATTGACATAAAGCCATTGATCTCTATGTGAAGATTTTAGTCTTTGATAAAGAACCTCTACTCTTTCAGCCTTCTTATTTGCCACTATTTGCCAACCTTATATCCAGAATGTGAATGAACTGTTGCAATATCACCAACAGTTGCCTTATCATTAGTAACAGAAACTTCTCCACCCCCCTCCATATATCTTACATTCTTTTTAAATCTGGGATTCATAGGAGGAGCCATTCTTCCACCCATCTGCTTCTTCTTGACTTTTCCACCTTTTTTCATAGCAGGCATTCTTCCTGTTTTGTTAAACTTGTCCATATTTTCTTTACCAACTGCATCTACAATCTTTCTTTGGACAATATATTCACCACCTTCAAGCTCTACCGGCTCCTGTCCAGCTACAATAGCAGGCATACCCCCATTCTTATGAGAAGGTCCTTTGAGATAACCACCTTGTTGTTTCTTCTTCGACATATCTACTCCTTTATGCAACCACCCAGCTTTTAGCCTTTGGTTTCTTTTTCCGATATTTACCCTCAGTTTCTCCAATCCCCTTTATAGGATAGGAATATTTACAGGCATAAGCCAATGCATCTATAGTATCATCATGGCTCATCCGAGGTCCAAATGTAAGAATCTCATGCTGTAAATCTAAATGTTCTTTTTTAATATGTATTTGACCAATAGAGAATCTGGCAGATAAAACTTCCTGTATCCTGTCTCTCTTAGACATGCGGGTTCCCGGTTTCTCTGCTTTAAACTTCACTCCAAAGTCATTTCTTCTCTTCATCTCTGATACTAAAGACTGCATCACAGGTTTAGACATTGTAGTATCTTCCACAACAAATAAATTAGGATGATATATACTATTCAAATCAAACATATGATCCACTATACCTTTAGTCTTCTCTCCCACTATAGCTAAGACCGGTATACCTCTCTTACGTATATAGTCAAGCACATATATATTATTATCTTCATCAGTCGCCACCACAATCACCACAGAGAAATCAGCATCCCTTCTCTGAGAATCTGTAGCCGGATCCACTCCTGCAAAGACATTAACAGGCTTTGTATCCCCATCAGCAAAGTTAATAAAGCTTATTCCCTGCTCCGGTTCATGCATAAAGCTTCCTTCATACTCTTTTATATGCTGACGAGTCCAAATAGAATCAGCTTCACTCTGCACTTCCATCATATATTCCTGCCAATACTTATACGGCTGACCAGAATCTACATAGAACTTTTTCTTCCTCTCAAGCTCTTTCTTGGGAAACCAGCTATCCCAAAGCACCTTGTCCTGCATCTCTGCTTTATACAGTTTTACAGTCCAGCTAAAACTTTTCTTCTGCTTCTCTGATTTCTCAAAGTTAACTATCAAGTTATTAATAAAGCTGTCATAATGCACCGGGGTACCATTAATCCTGAGTCTTCCGGTCTTAGGCTCTAAAGCAGGGAAAACAACTGCAGTGATAAGATTAGCGTTCTTGTTTCTTGCTTCAGGGGTTAAGGTATTATTCTCATCCTCAAAATCATCTAAGACTATTAAATCATATCTTTTATGCAGTTTAGCTCCACCACGAATACCGGATATATTAGACTTGGATATAAGCTTAGAGCCATTTCTAAATTCTATGTCATTCTCTGTCCACTTCCTACCTCTTAAATCACCGAAATAATATCTGATAACATCATTAGTCTCTATATGCTCTTTAACATAGTTCATATTACCGACTGCCAAGACCTGTGTAGCCGATACCCAGCCATAAAAGAATGGATCCGGTTTCTCTTTTATAAAGCCCCATTCAAAGTCTTTCTGGTTAAAACAGAAGCTTCTCATTATATCAGCTTTAGTTAGAACTGTTTTTCCATGACCTCTAGGCATGAAGATACCCAGCTGTTTAATAGATTCATCCATAATAGAATCTGCCACTTCATAGTGAAACCAAGGAGTCTCACTTCTCATAAAATCTTTAGGAAGAAAGAGCTTTCCAAAGGCTATTATATCACTATAAGCTTTTCTTAGAGCTTCTTCTTCTCTGGAGACATTGTGGAGATTTATATTAGGAGATTCCAAGTCTCCCTAAAGCTTTATTGAGCTTAGATTCAATCGTCTTTAAAGAGCTTTTAATATCTTTGATATGATCGTCATGCAGATTCACCAAGTCTTTCTGAGCTTTGATATACTTCATAACATCATCTTTACCATTCTTTTCCACTGCCTTCTTCGGCATTCTATTCTCCTTTAGTGTTTCATCCCAACTGGATGAGGTTTTTTACTCTTTGGTCACATATGCCAGCCTTTAGGAAGCTTCCCACCATTCTTATAAAAAGGCTTAGCCATGTGAGTTCCGGCTATCATCCCACCACCTCCCTTTTTATCCTTCCCCCAGAGTATATGACTTGGAGTCATATCCCTGCTATATACTGTATCCACTTTACCTCTGTATGGAACTTTGGTATGCATGTTCCAATCATGGTTAAAATCCTGTATAGCTTTAGCTGTAGCCGGACCATACATTCCATCCTTTTTGCCCTTATAATAGCCTTTAAACTTTAATAGATGCTGCACATGCTTGACTTGCCCATTATCCTTCGGATTAAAGTTATTAATAGATCTTAACACTTCTTTTTCATCTGTCATCCACTTAGGATATCCTCCGGTAAACCGTTGAGTGGAAGTATTCTTAGCCCCTTCTATCATACCTCCCTGCTCTTTTTTCTCTATATCACCTTTTAGAAGTTTATCCATCACATCCAGCCAATCACCTCCAGAGCTTTTTTTGAATGGGCTGAAGCCCCAGAGATTAAGAGAACGTGGAGCCGGGGGTGGATCTACTGGCGGTGGAGGCGGTGGAGGTGGATCATCTACAAATGCAGTGCTATCTCCATAAGCTTCTAGAATAGCCTCTCTTTCTTCATCTGTAAGATCTTGCGAATCTGTTACACCCCCTTGATTATCTGCTCCAAAATCTGTTACATCTACACCAGTATGGAGCTGATTCGGAATATATACTTCTCCATGTTGTCCTATCTTTCCTTCACTAGCCCACAGGGCAGCCAATGCATCTGACCAAGGTATACTACTTAATCCCATATTAGCCCTTCTATTCATACAAGAATCATGCGATTCACCCCTAGTGCCTATACAGGTCAAAGCAGAGGACCAATTAGTAGGATCTACAAGCCCTAGAATATCTCCAAAACCCTCCCAAACATTCTTCTTACCAATAGGCTTTACATTCTTATTCCACCAGTCTTCTGCCCCTCCTTTTTCTCCCTTCTTCAATACCCTCTTGCTAAACCAGCTATATTCAGGTAGACCAGTTCTGGGATTAACAGTTCCACTGCCTGTTCTCTGAGCAAACTGTTGACCAGCTTTACCAAATCTGTCTATCATCCCGGCTTCTACTGGATTCACATGAGAGGGTCTGCCTGCAACTGGTCTGATCATATTATCACCAGCTCTACCCATAGCTGCTAAGTTTCTTGGAGGGTTATGCATTCCACCACCAAATTGATAGCTCTTCAAAGGCTTTCCAATCATCTCTGACCAAGCTTTAGCTTCCTGCATCCCGGCTTTAGTATATGGAAATTCTGTTTTACCGACTTTAGGCATTTTTAGCCTCCTTTAATTTAGGTCTGTCTACATTCTCTAGTTGTTGTGGTTGGAAGCCTTGGAATAGGGCTCCAGAGACTTCAGTAGTCCTTTGAGTCTCTTTCAGATCCAGTATATCACCAAGCTCAAACAGGGCTTTCAGTTTATCTGAATCTTTAGTCTCCGGGTTTAAGGCTATATCTCTTATTCCGGCTAATACAAGTTCCGGATCAATCCCCAGAGACTTCATAACCGGTTTCAGTTCTTCTTTCATAATCTTTCTAATTCTTTCCTTTCTTATAAGCATAGCTGATCTTATATCTGCATATCCTCTGCTTTTAGCATTAAAAGCTTTTAGATATGCTTCAGTCAGATCCATACCGGAAGAAACAAAAGCAGCAAAAGCAGCTTCAGACTTTGTAACAGTATCATTCGCTATTCTTAAAGGATGTATAGATTCCTCTTCTCCCTCAAGACAAGAGCTGAAGTTGTATATATTTCTATGCTTCTTTGCATTCATCTCCATACCTTTGGTGCAGACAAAAGAGCCTGTACAAGTTCCCACATAAGTTCTTCTTACTGTATGCCCTTTATTCTTCCACATATAGCCTTTACGAAGGATTTGTATCACACAGCCATCTTCAGCCAACACCCAATCTCCTACATCTGCTTTTCTCCAGTCTTTAGTATACTTAAGACCTTTGGGTACTTCTTCAAGAGATTCATACACTGGATGCTCTATGCCTTTGATAATATATGTACGCATATTATATAAGTTACAACAAGACTTTTTAAAATTTGAAGCATTTTAATACGGGGTTAGATTTAAGATGTAGCACCCTTCTTTTAGATTTTTCTTTAAACTTTTCCACTTATGTTTCATTAGGTTATATACTATTATATCCTATCCAACTTATCTCTCTACTATACATACATCCTATTCTTATCTCACATACATCTTCTACTACCCAGCAATAGTGCAGTTAGACATATATCTATTTTGGTTTTGGGGGTATATTTGGATGTCGAGCAAATATACTTTCAATATCTTTATCTCGACTTATGAAAGGACATTAGATTATGTCAAACTTTGCACAGATTAGTGTTATTCTTACGAAAGTATATCCATCATTATTAGCAGATGGAAAAATTGTTTACTCGGAACAGAAATCCACACAGACCAAAAGAGTATTTGGTATGGAGATAGATGGATTTTCTGATGAAGAGAATTTTTCTGGTCCCCGAATGACTATCACTCCCAAAGGGAAAAAGACTGAAGGTGATGTTAGGTCTCAGTGGCTGAATGATATGTCAGCCCATATCGACCTCTCGAAGCCTGAATATCAGATTGCATATATATGTGAGTTATCTGGAACAGGTGAACAGTCATTAGAATTTGCTTACGATTCCAAAGGCTCTCTCAGGTCGAAAGTAGAAATCAAAAGAGATTTTCTTCTATATTTAGGGTATGAAGATGCACCTGATGAGACTGAAACCCGGGACAACAGCGAAACGGCTTAGACAGCCATCAGACATTGGGAGGTAGATTATCCTGCCTCCCACACACCAAAAGAACAAAACTCTTTCCCCAAACATTTTAAACATAAAACTTCTAATACAGAGAAAAGTTTACTATCATGATGATAGTTTTATATCTCTGTTTATATCCATTGAAAGGAATAACAATGAACAACTTCAACATAATCTCTCCTACTACAGGAGAGAAATATACACTCTTAAACCTCATCCACAAATTAGTGGATAGGTCTAACTTTATAATCAATAAATTGGAATGGCAAGTAATGAATACCTGTGCATATCAGAGTCATCAAGCTCTCTTGCATTTCGAGTTTGAAACAATTTCTCCAACTTGGAACAACTCTCTTGAGGGCTCTATAGAAGGTTCTCTCCCTATTCATTTCTCTCAATCTGGTAAACAGTCTCTTGGCTGGTTTCCAGTCACAAACGAGAGATATAAGCCTGATATAAGCCCAGAAGAGATTCTGGGAAGAGAATCTATTGACATAAACTTTTATGGAGATTTGGAAGGAGAACAAGACAATATTTTCCTTCAAGTTTCTCCAAGTAAAGAGAACTGGGATGATGAGACATATAAAGTTCTGGATCTCCTGTTCAATGTTGCTCACAAGGCAGCATTTCAAACACATTTTAAGCTTCAAACAAATCCTGTAGAAGTTTAATTATTTATAACCTATAGAGGCAGTGATAACTTCTGTTACTGCCTCTTATCACTTGAAAGGAACAAATATTATGTTATTGATACAAAAATATCCAGCTATAAGACTGGAAAATAAACTGGTGGTAGTGAATTTCACATCACCTCATCCTTATACTTTTAATACAGGCGAAGTATTACCAGCCTGTAGTGATGAAGTAGCTCAAGAGATGAAATTAAGTGAACTGCATCTGGATGAGAAGAATAAAGGTGGATGGATTGATGTAGAAATAAATTACTGCATCACAGAGCCTATAATGGATGACTTAATAAATCTTGTAGCACTTGATATAACTGATGTGGTCTTAGTGCCATATCCAGTGTTAGAAGCTTTGAAGTCTTATGAAACAGATGATCCCGATGAAAAGGCTATCAAAAAAGAAATAGATTTTGTATTAACCAAAACAAGAACTTGTAGATTGGATGACAGAGTAACTAAAGTCATCAAATCAGATGAGTTCTGCAAATAGATTTTATCAAGAGAGCTAAGCCGGTCACTTGGCTCTCTTTAACTCCAGACCAACAAGAAAGGTAAAAGATGAACAATCTTAAAAAGTATAAAACTGCATTCTTAAATAGAATGGAGAGTTTTAAGAATAAAATGGAATTAAATAGTAACTCTATTCCTGAAGCTGTTAAAATGGCTCAGGATGCAACTCCAGATTCCAACAATGAATGGATTGAAGAAGCTTGTAAGATCCATCAATTCATGGATAAAGATATAGCTGAACCATTCATGGAGCTGATAGTAGATATGTCAGTAGCACATAAGTTATCATTTGATATTATGATAGCAGCGGAGGAAGAAAGAAGAGAATCAAAAGCATTAGTCTCATTCTTTCTAAAGGCTATAAGCTACTCCAATGAGTCAAATGATAGCTTAAAAAGGCTTATAAAAGAGGAAGCACATAGTCTTTATTTATTGAAAGATAATATGTTGGATATAGTCCAAAGGTTTTTAATATCTATCGGTATAGGAGAGGTGGAAGTGATTCCCCTTGAAGAACAGAGAACTAAAGAGATGGAAAAACTTCTGTCTAAAGTCTTTGGTAAAGACTGTTCTAAGGAGCTGAATGCTTCTGTGGAAGTCTTAAAAACAGAAGGTCTGGAAGCTGCTAAAGATCATATAATGTCTAAACTGGATTTTGATAGTTTAGGCAAAGGAAGTGCATAAACTGTTACTGAGGGCGGACTGACGTATATTACGTAGTCTATATTTAACATGCAAGTAATTTAGGAGGCTGATTCTATTTGAGTTAGCCTCTTATTTGTATAGTACAAATAACCGGATTAGCAATCCAAAACAAGAAAAGGAATTTAACATGAGAAAACAACCTAGACAAAGGTTTCCAAGGAAGCCTAGTGCTTTAATAACTTTAGCACTTAAAGATTTAAAAGCTGTAAAAAAGCTTAAAGGATATCAAATAAATATGGATGAAAATTGGCATACTTATTATCATTCTGAAGTATGTTCTATCTGTCTTGCTGGAGCTGTAATGACAAATTCATTATTGATTGATAGAACTGAAACTATAGAGCCTGTAGACTGTTCTGAAAGGATAGAAAATATACTTTATTCTTTAGATCATTTTAGATTAGGAATGTGTTCAAACGCTTTTTATAATATGGGTTTAGATCCAAATGAAGGGACTCCATATAATAGAGTTATTACACGCTATGATTTTAGTTCTGTAAAATTTGTCCAAGATATGACTAAACTTAGTTTAGATTTAAAAGAAGGAGGCTATTGATGAAAGATAATTTTGAAGTGGCATTAACTAAGTGCTTCTTTTGTGGAGAAAATGATAAGATAGTTATGAACACCAGACTTAACTCAAGAGTAGCTGGAGCAGTAAAAAAAGCTCATGGTAAAGTAATTGATTATGAGCCTTGTAATGACTGCAAAGAGAACATGAAAAAAGGTGTAATGGTTATAGAGACTAAAGATGGAGAAAAGGGACATAATCCTTTTAGAACCGGTCGTATAGCTGTTGTAAAGGATTCAGCCATTAAAGAGCTTATAAATGATGAAGTTTTGTTGGGGGATATTTTGGATAAAAGAATGATGTATATACATGAATCTACATCAAACCAGATACATCTATTTAATCACATGAAAGGAGAATAAATGTTAGAAGGTATGATTCATATCCTGAGAGGTCTCTGTCTATGGGAGAAGAAAGTAATCCTATCTCAAGCAGATAAAGCTTCTAAGGCAGTAATGCTGGATTTTATAGCTAATAGCTTAGAATCATTAGAAGAGATGCAACTGGAAATAAAAACATTAGAGGGGGAATCAGATGACAAAGAATGAAGCAGTAGAAGCAATTAAAGAGTTACAACATGACTCTAAAGCTTTATGGCACTTCTTAAATGATGCTATAAAGCGATTAAAGGAATTGAAGGAGAAAGTGGATGTACTACAACACAGTTAAAGAAACAGGAAAAGAATTAAAAGAATCCAGAATAAAAGCTGTTTCACAGGATGAAGAAGTATTAACGATCTTTATTGAGAACAAAGATATGTGTTTAACAGCTTGGGATGTGGTTGAACTTCTTGATACTGTAGCTCCTGTTACATCTATTAGAAGAAGTATAAATACTCTATATAAAGAGAGTAAACTTCTTAAATCTAATAAAACCAAAGAAGGTGTATATGGAAAACAGTGTATATGCTGGAAATTAAATAATTCCTTTCTTGTGGATTAAGACCATAGGAGAAAGAGGGGGTGACTAACCCCATTGTTGCCTCCTCTTAAATTTATAGAGAGAGTTTACGGCTAAAACCACCATCCGTTAAAAAGATTGTCGGGATCTATAAGCGTGGTCTCTCTCTTAACTTATAACAAAGGAGTAAATATGTATTACGCAGATAACTTTTGTCAATATGAAGAAGTATATGAACCAGAACATATATATACCATAAAAGGTAAATGGATGGATTCTGGTAAAAAACATGAAGTAACTGTAAAAGCTCCGGATCTATTTAAATATAGACAGGGAGAGCTGATACAAAATGCCTTTCCATATCTTAGCCCTAAAGACAGGGAATTTCTTATGACTGGGATGTGGTTAGAATTTGAGGAGGAAGAAGATGTTAACACCGAGTGATAAAGTGGAAGTTATAGCAGATTCTATCTCTAAGCTTAAACTGTTTAATGCAGAAGAAAAGCTTATACAAGAGATGGAAATACTTCTTGAAGAAGCTAAAGATGAAGAGATTGTATACCATATGGAACAAGATAGTTATATACAGTCTGAAGTAACCCAAAAAGATGTAGAAGATATGGATGCATACTGGGAAGATAAGATTGACAATATAATTGATAATGAAATTGATAGAAGGAGAGGTAAATGAGTATAAAAAACTATGTGGTGGTAGTAACTTCTATAGAAGAATGTGAAGTAAAAGCTTGGAATGAAGATCAGGCAGTAGATTTAGCACAACACGCTAAAATGGTTCCTATAGATGTCTCTTATGAAGTGGAAGAAGCATATAGTGAAGATGAAGAGATGCGAGATGAGGAAAGAAGACATGACAAAGAAGAGAATTAAAGAGATTCTTCATAATAATGGTGTAAAGATTTCAAAAAACGGCTTAGAGTTTATAATGCAGGATTTTGAATATGCTATACACAGATTTGCAGATAATGCAAGTAAAGCTAATATAAAAGTTATAAGGGCTTCTAATTCTGAGTATTGGAAGTATAGCTTTTATGAATTAATGGGATTAACAAAGAAAGGTTAAAAATGGGACTAGACCAATACGCTTACAGCATACCCTCCGGAATAGAGTTGTATGGAGAAAAGAGTGATGATAGAAGAAAGCAGATAGGCACTTGGAGAAAGCATAACAGATTGCAAGGCTATATGGAACAGCTTGCAATAGATAAAGGCATTATAAAAGAGGGTGATGTACTTAATACTACACCTGTTAAACTCTCTTTAAAAGATATAGATGATCTTGAACATTCAATTCAAAATAGACTTCTTCCCGAAACAGGAGGATTCTTCTTTGGTATAGATAGCTATGAATCAGAAGGTGAATGGTCTTATGAGAATTTAGACCTACCTAAAGATATGTCATTTATAGAGAAAGCCAGAGAAGCTTTAAATGTCGGATATGATGTTTATTATGATTGTTGGTGGTAAAGGAGAAATTATGAAAGAAAAAGATGCCACTTGGAAAGGCATAGAGAAACTTATAGAAGATATTCAGGCTGATTGTGATTCTGCTGAATCATATGTCAATGATGCTGGTACTTATTCCAGACTAGCTACTACTAGTTTAATAAAGCTTAAAGAGCTTCTTAAAATCAGAAAAGAATATGAAGGGCAATCTATTGAAAGCACTTCTATAGATGTTATGCAAGCTTCTATTAACAGTTTAAATAATCATTTACAACGTATAAAAAAGGAGACAAACAATGGGAATGCCAGTTAAGGTGATGGATTACTGGGTAAATAGGTATACCCAAGTAATAAAAGAAAGAAAAGCAGAGTTGGAAGCTGAAAAGGGACCAGCTAAACAAAAGCTTCTTATAAGGAAGAAAAAGGACTTTTATAAATCTAATAATCTTGAATCAGACTTAAAGACTTTAAGAAAGTTAGAAAGTCAAAAAGAAACTCTTATTAAGAAACTTCAAGATAAATTTGCTTTTATGAAAACTGAACTTGAAAGGAAAAAGAATCCTAAGTATAGTTATAGCTATGCATACAATACTCCTTCTACTCATGAAGCATTCATAAATCATTTTGAATCTCTTATGTTAGATGGTTTTCATGAGTGGTGGCTTAACAATACTGATGAAGGAAAACAGATAGGTGAACTAAGTGATATGAGTAAGCATATTAAAGATGCTGTTTATGCTTCAGCTACACCTAAGAATCTGTTAACCGGATTAGAGACAGTAATGAAATCTCTGAATGCTAATTTGCTCTTAAATGGAGGTGCAAAACCCCTACTTCAAGAGCTGAATACTATTGTAGAAGAGGGAGGGAATTAGTAAGTTATATGTCGGTTTTGAGGGGGAGATTTGCAAGATTGCGTCATATTGCTCTCCATGCTTATTGTTTGTAGTTAGCAAATCCTCTCCCTCTTTACTTTTGGTGGTAAATTAAAAAAAGGAAATGTATGAAGAAGCTACTCTATTTTGATTTAGAGCATGGCAAGAGGACTCTTGGCTCTAGACAAGATATAGAAAAGATGTTAGGCTATCCAACATTAGAACCTTCCAGTTATAAGGAATTTCAAAAGATTGTAAAACAGCTTTATGTTCCTAAAACTGTAGAAGAGACTGTTAATATTGGTGGCATAAAGGTAAAACAATCAAGAAAAGTTGTAGAGCCTAAAGCAGAAATAGATGGTATTATAGTAGATACAGTTTCAGAACTCTCTAAAAAGTATATGCGTTCTCTTATGGGTACAGAGAATAAAATGCAATTACAAGATTGGTCTAAACTGAAAAATACTCTTGACAATCTTTTAGATATGTTAACTATGTTACCGGGAATACTTATATGTAACTGTCATTCCAAGATACAAACTATGGGTGATGGTGAAAATAAGATTATCCCTTATATAGATGGTTCAACTAAAGAAGATATATCTAAATGGTTTGATTTTGTATTCTATTGTAAGGCTAAAACCGGTTTAAAAGGTAATACACAATTCTTATGGAGAACAGCAAGAACAGAGAAATATGATAATGCTAAAGATAGATCTCGACTTTTAGATGCAGAGATACCTCAAGATTATCAACTTGTTTTAGATGCTGTAAAAGAAAAAGGCTGGAATGGAGCAAGAGTTTTAGTAATAGGTTCTCCCGGAGCCGGGAAGACCTATAGTTTGCAAACGATAAACAAAAGGAGCTAAAGTAAATGGCTTTATTAAAAGTAAAAAAGACAGAAGGATTTGTAGCACCTTCTGATGGTTGGCATGAAGTTACAATAGCCTCTGTTGAGAGAGGTATGTATCCTGCTGGAACTAAGACCAAATATATTGATATAAGGTTTGAAGAGTTTCCGGAACAGGTGAAGTTAAGAGTTCATCAGGCTTTCTCTAAAGAAGATAACTCTGAATGGAAAGTATTAAGTGTATTCAGATATGCTAATGCCGGTATTTCAGAGATATTAGTTACAGAAGGCGGTGAAGAAGGTCAAATGGATATAGATGATGATCCGGCTAATCTTATAGGCTGTAAGCTGAATGTATATGTATACAGGAATGCTAAAGGCTATACAGATATATCTGAGAATGTAGCACCTGCAGCATTTTCTAATGATTGGGAATCTTATTCTAAATCTGAAGTTGAAGAGAAAAAGAAAATTATCTATGAATCACAGATAAAATCTTATATCTCTGATAAAAGGTTTAAAGAGAATGAAGATGATTGGGATTCTCTTTCCAGTAATGGTGCACCAGTAAAAGAAAAGGAAACTGTAGAAGAAGATAACTGGAGTTAGAATGCTGAGAGAATATGCACCAAGTCTATCTAATAGAGGTCATATCCTTGAAGAGCAGGAAATAGCAAATATGAGGGGGGGCATAGATAAGTTTATGTCCCTCTTTTGTTATGAAGAAGATGTTAAAACCTATATAAAAGAGAAAGGAAAGATAGCAGGGTATGATGGAGTAATCTATCTTGCTAAAGAACATATACTTGATGTAGATGGTGAAACTTATACAGAAGCTAAAGATTCTACAGTAGATTTATTAGCTTTATTAGATGATTTAGGATGTCCATATAAAATATATTTCTCTGGCAGAGGATTTCATATCTCTCTTCCAACAGATGTATTTAAATGGAAACCGCATAAAATGCTTCATCAGTATGTGAAAGAAGCTTTAAATAGAATGGGTGTGTTTAAATTTGCTGATCCGGCAGTAACAGATAAAACCAGACTTATAAGAGTTAATAATACCATTAATTCTAAAAGTAAGAAATGGAAAGTTCTACTGTTTGATGAAGGTAAATATGCTTCTCAACTAGAGACTTGGACCGAAAGAGATGTATTAGAGATAGCTTCAAAGTCCGAAAAGTATGTCTATGGATTTCAAAAAGAGTATCCGGCTATATTTGATGCTTTGCCTGATAAAACTCGTAAACTAGTCTTAAAGGCTAAAAGTTCTAAAATAGCCAGAAAGGCTGATCCAACTAATTATCCTTGCATACAGACTATGTTAAAGGGCGGTAGCTATGGAAGTAGACACCAGTATGCTTTAAGAGTGGCTTCACACTTCAGATGGAGAGTAGATGAACCGGTAGTTCAGTTAATAATGGAAGACTGGAGACAGAGAGTAACTACAGATGAAAATCCTTTTACTGTAAAAGAAATGCAGAGTATAATCAATTCCTGTTATACTGGTCATAATGGAACCGGTTATAACTATGGTTGCTCTGATAAGTATAAAGATGCTCATTGTAAGGATTCCTGCAGACTCTATCACACTAAAGCTAATACTGAAGCTATGTCTTTTGCTGATATGCAGACAAGCACTATGCAGTTCTATTCTAATGGTCATAAGCCTTTACAACTGGGAAACTTGTATGGTACAACCTTTCCTATCTATGGAGGTGAATTAGTTATTCTGCAAGCTCCACCAAAGAGTATGAAGACTATGTTAATTCATAACTGGATTATAGCTTTTGAAAAACCTACATACTTTCTTGAGCTTGAGATGTCACCCAGACAGATGTTTATAAGACATAGACAGATTAAAGAAGGTATAACATATGAAAAGGCTGAAGAAGATGCTGTTGCCGGAGTAGGTATAGATTATGATGTATCTTGGCTAACTTTTGATTATAAGAGTTGTTATCCGTTTGAGCTTGAAAAGAAGATTATGATGTTACCAGATAAACCGGAGATAGTTATAATAGATCATATTGGTCTTATGCAATCTAAGAACAAGGATATTAATGGCAAGATGGAAGAAGTGATGGAAGCTTTGAAGAATCTGGCTATAAGACATAATATCATTGTGATAGGTATATCTGAAGTAACTAAAGAATCTATGAACAAGAGAACCGGTACCCCACCTATTATGGCTGGAAGAGGTTCTGCAAGGATAGCCTATACAGCTAATAAGGTATTAGGTCTTAAGCCTTATAAAGTAAAAGGTGAAATTGGACTGATTGAATTAGAATGTATAGCTAATAGAGAGAAGGAACAGCTTCATGTAAAGCTTAAACCTGATAACTGTAAACTAACCCAAACATGGGAGAACTATGAGTAGAAGATTCTTTGAAATCACAGATGAAATAGTGGCTGCTAAGACAGATCTATTTGCATCTGATGAAGAGATAGAAGAAAGACTTTCAACTCTTGTAGATGAATTGAGTACAAAAGAAGATGGAGTCTGGCATTTCTATAAAAAGCTTCAGCAGGATATAGATCTTGCTGATGAATATATGGATAAAATAAAAGGAGAAAAGAAAAAGCGACAGAATGCACAAAAGTCTGTAAAGAATATGGTTATAAGTTCTCACCAGACAGCTCAAATTCTTCCAAAATGTTCAGAGTTCAATCCTTTAAAGATATTGCAATCTGCTGCTGTAGATGTAATAGATGAAAAGAAAATACCCGAAGAATACTGGAAAGAGAAAGTAGTTGTAGTGCTTGATAAAAAGAAGATGTTAGAGCATCTTAAAAACGGAAAAACGATACCGGGAGCTGATATAAAGAAGGCTCTCTATGTGAAAGGATTAAAATAATGCAATTAAAGAACACATCACCATATGCTGATATAAAGAAAGAACAGCTTTCTTATGGTACTTCTATGAAGTCTAAAGCTTATGGTGTGAAGTTAGAAACACCTTTAGGTAAGAAACCTTGGGAAGAAGTAGGTATAGTCTCTTCAGACTATCTCTTGGTTCCTAATAATACTATGGTTAGTATGGCTGATGAAGTTATGGCTACATCTGATTTAAGCTTTGAAGAAGATAAGGATTTCTGGGATGGTAAAAGATTCTTTAAAAGTTGGAAAGCTGTAGATGAAATTGATGCAGAAGTGCAGGCAGGAGATAATCTTGGAGTGGGAGTAGGAGTATGGAACTCTTATGATGGCAGTACTTCAGGAAGATTTATCTTATTTGCTTACAGAGTAGCCTGTACTAATGGAATGCTCTCTAAACATAACTTTGCTGAGTATGTCTTTAAACATGATATATACAACAAAGAGTGGAAACATGAGATAGAGAAGTCTTCCAAGGTCTTAGAACATGCTTCTCAAGACGTTAAAAGCTTTGCTGCTAAATGTAGTAAATTAAGTGAGACTTATATGAGACTTAATAGTTTAGGTGAAGCAAGACAGAAAGAGCTTAGTAACTTTGGTGTTACTGACTTTGGTAAGATAGTTGATAGGTTTGTTACCGAAGAACAGTATACAGCTCATTCAGGCTGGGATTTGCTAAATTCAGGAACAGATATATTCTGGCATAATAAAAAGCAGACTGTTTCAGACTTTAAAAAGAACAGAGAATGGGTGGATGGCTGTCTAGCTTTAGTTAACTAAATACAAAGATATGGGCTAATATCTCCAATCCGTACATCCCCACACTTACCACCACCGGAGTGTTAGCCCTATTTCTTTAGAAAAATAGTATGAAGAAACATTGTAAAGATTGTAACAAAGTAGTTTTAGAGTTAACCAAGGGTAAAATCAAATCAGACATAATATACTTTTGTAAATCTTGTTGGGATAAAAGAAACCCAAAGATTGATATGCCTGATGCATTTAAAAACATATTTGGAGGCTTTAAATAAAGCTCATAGTAAGTCTAAATAAGTAGACATACTGGGTATAAAATGAGCTACATATAAGCTTAGTATAAGCTTGTTATAGAACTTTACCATAGGGGTCTATAATGCTATTTTATGCAAGTGTTATAACAAATATTCCCGTACTAACTGAAAAAGGAGAAAGAATGAAAACATTCAGCAGAAAAATTACACCAAAAGAATGGGATTATATTGAAGAACCAATGATAACTGTTGAAGAACAAGAATTTTCTGAATGGGTATGTTATTTATTTGGAAACACCCCAAAAGTAAAAACTGGTCTTGAATGGAGACCTGCTGAAGGATGCGAACCAAATTGGTTCTGGAGAAAAATGCAATGGTTGATTTTAGGAAATACTTGGAAAAAAGAAATAAAGGAGAAAGAAAATGAAACACAAACTACCTGAACCATTCAGGACAAACTGGATAGAAGCATTAAAATCTGGAAAATATAAACAAGTATCTGGAACAATGACAAGAGATGATGGCTATTGTTGTCTTGGTGTTGCATCTAAGCTATATCAGGAAATGAAGGGTCGTTATTATACAATGTCTGGATGTGCTTTTCCTGAAGCTGGTGGTCCATTTGCACCTGAAGAATTATATGATGGAAGTGAGGAGTTGTATCAGGAGTTGTATCATGAAGAAGATAAAACTGTAGAAGGATGGCTTCCGTCTAAACTTGCAGATATGAATGATGGTGGAAGTGACTTTGTAGAGATAGCCAACTGGATTGAAGAAAATACAGTGGGGTATAAACAATGAAAGAAGTAAAAAGTGCAATAGAGATTTTAACAGGAAATTATCCTGAAGAAGTAGAAGAAAATTGTGGTACTACTTGGTTTAAAACTGATGGGAAGTGGTACTATATAATGATTGAAGAATGTGTAGAGGGGTATCACAATGAAGTATAAACAGCCTGACTGGGCTGTAGGACAAATAGAGAGGATGTCTGGTCTCATAGAAGATGAATGTAAACATGGGGTTGGGCATCCTAATGATGAGTGGCTTAAGGCTCATCCAGATAAACCAGAGATGGGAATACACGGATGCGATGGATGCTGTTCTTTTAAACCTGTAGAAGATGAGGCTATTAGAATAAAGGTTGCTTCTATTGTAGAGAAAGAAGATGGAAGTGCTGATATTACACTTAATGTGAATAATAAGGCTCTATCCATCATTGTGCAGGATTGGATGAGAAAGGCTTTTGAGGAAGCTATAACGAGAGATGCTATTTTAAAGGAGATGGAATGAGTCTTATCATAGGTATAACATTAGCTATAGTTTATATAGCTTTGTTGTCATATCTATTTAATAATATTTTAACCCTTGATAATGAGGAAGAAGATGACAGCGACACCTAAGAGATTAGAGATATGGAAAAGAGAAACCTTTGATGTGTGGTGGCTTCCTTATCCATATCCTGATACTAAGTTTAACAACTATATAGATGTAAATGATTCTTGGTCCAGAGAGACAGCTAAGTATTGTATAAACTGTTGTCAAGTCTATGATCAGCATAAGAGTCATAATGCATATGTAGTTACTTATTATGAAGAGCTTGTAAGCTGGGGATTTAAGAAAGGTAAATGTGCAAGATGCAGTAAAAGAAAAGTTAGTTGTGCAAAAGCAGTCTGACTGTTGGAACTGTGGTCATCAGAAGATAGGAGGAGATTCTTTTCTTGGAGTTTGTTTGGCTAGAGGAAAAGAGATTCCTTCTTGGGTCGTAGATAAGGGTTGTAGTAAATTTACGACCAAGTATAAGAAAGTTATTAAAGTGAATCAACTATCACTTCTGTAAAG
>Ga0114899_1000472_pt1 | contig 28690 bp, 33 predicted proteins | sample MalvireepMed_215_FD_83497 | JGI IMG/M metagenome (GOLD analysis project Ga0114899, IMG submission 83497) | Marine viral communities from the Global Malaspina Expedition - Malaspina viral metaG DeepMed_215 | ecosystem: Environmental > Aquatic > Marine > Oceanic | place: Mediterranean Sea...
CATATGAACAACACTTCCCTTAGCTTGTGCTCTGAAAACTAGATCATGTATACTATGATTTACATACTCAAAAGCACAATCAATGCCACCTAAGTCTTGATAAAGATTTTTCTTCATCAAAAAATGCAGAGCTATCTTCCACCCTTCTCTCACCCCAGGAAAAGAAAGACCGTTGGGCCTAGCCTCCCAGTAGCTCAAAGGAAACTCGTCGCGGGTAGCGTGAGTAGACTCTCTATAGCGCATATTTATAATGTCAGTATCCATGCACTTACTATTAAAAAAATCCAAGGCATCATCAATGCAATTTTCGTAGAATACCCCATCATCCACACAGTTATATAAAAAGGTGCCCGTAGCAGCCTCAACTCCTATCTCTGTGGCCCTGGACGGACACCCATAGTCTTGAATCAGTTTAACCTCTGGCAACCCCTGAAGCTCCTCTGGAAGCTTAAAGGGGGAAATAAACATAATTTCAAACTCATACTTTTTACACGCCTTCTTCGCACTTTCGTAAAAACTCTTCCATCTAGGAGTCCGAATAGCTGGAGTTAATAATGTAACATCTACCATATCTCTGTTTCTATCTTATTATAATCAAACAAATCCTCAGACAAGAAAATGTTTTCCTTGATAAAATCCTTTAACTTAGAATTCTTGCAAAAATAATTAGCATCGAAACAACTAGGATCGTGAATCATAACATCACAAACTTCCTCATACCCAAAACCCGACTCAATCCCCTCGGGGTCAGCGATAATCTCTTCCATAGGTCTACGACTTTTGAACAAATGCTTCCAGGGGTCCATAGTCTGAGCGATAACTCCATGAGGATTAAACCCACTACTAGCCCCGTCCATACTCCAAATATGGGAAATCATTACGTCTTTACACACCGTCCAATGCTTTTTAATAGCTGCACACAGGAAAGAGAAAGTTGATTCCGTACAGTAAGACGCAAAAATGTCTGGCATTAAAGCGCCATATTCCCGCAGTAGATCATGAGAAAAAATCTGTACATGAAGATTAATTGCCTTTCCCACAGGAATTTTAACGTCTCCGTGCTCAAATAACTTATCATCCTCTACCCCAAACCAGTTTCCAATGCCTGTATCCGTAGATGTTCGGGAAGACACCATTGCGTTGGGGCCAGATTTAAAAACTTTATACATCTCTTCTAATTGAAACGAGTCGGTAAACTTGCATCCAGAATCCATATAGAGATACCCCTCAAAGGGTCCATGTTTCTTTACTTGCATCTTTACCGCGTTATTAAAAGTGATATTAACTGGTAACACCTCGGGAGTATGCAGAATGTCTAAGGTAGGAAACCGTTTTCTCAAGGTTTTTAATTGGTGATCAAAATTTCTACACGCCGAAACTACAAGTTTATAATCTTGAAATGATTGATCTAAAATGGCACTAATAGAGGCCAGATAATATTGGATGTTATCTTTACCTGAAATACCACAAATATTGTAAACTATAAGAAGTTTATTTTTGCCCATAATAATCTCCATACTCTACTAACAAGGTAGACTTATTATCTGTACGAGTGTATGCTTTCTGATATGCTTCAAAAATATCTTCAGGCTCATCTAAACGAATAACCTCAATATTGCGTAAAATATTTTGGAAAGCTTCCGTAAAATCTCCCTTATGCTGTCGTTGAGGATCCAGAGGATCTACTGACCCTATCCCCGTTCGGATAATGGCTTTAGGGGTATACTCCCCATGAGAAAATTCTTTCATAGCATCCAGGTGGTTTACTAGCTGATTCATCGCACAGAATAAAAAGTTCCACCTAGGATAGATACTTATGGGAATCTTACCTCGAACAGACAGTCCCACAGTAATACCCATTTGCATCTCCTCATTGACGGGCATCTCTAAGAGCTTTTCCTTATCCACCGATTTAAGAGTGTTAGTCATCGCAGTGCCCGGATATTCCACCGCTTGCCCTAAGAATATAGTGTCAGGTTTTTCCCCCAACCAACTCATGGACTTCTTCAACTCCTCAAAATATCTTCCCATACTACAACTCCACCATAGAAGTAATGACAAAAGATAACATTTAAAATTGCACCCTTTGACCAGCCCCGGCGTGCGGATACTTAGCAAAGGTATACTTATAGTAAGTTACCTTACCTTCCGCACAAACACGATTACCGCTATTGATACTTGAGAATCGGCTAGCTGATTCATAAAACAGCACTGGATTCCCCCAAGTTTCCCGTGTATCTGTACAAACAGATTTACCATTATCCTCAATTATAAAATGAATAGGTAAATCATAGTTGACAGCATATTTTATGGCCTCATGAGCTACTCCTGTTTCGGAGGTCATGTCACCAATAAAGCAGAACACCCGTCCGGGAATATTCTCACGCTTAATATCCACAGCTATACCCAACGCAATGGGGATACACCCGCCTACAATTCCTGAACAGAGAACTTTATACTTTTCAAAGCATAAAGAAATAGAGCGTCCTTGTAAAATAGCCGCCTTTAAAAGTTGAGGAGGCACCCCCTTCAGTAGACAATGATAATGACTACGCCACGATCCTAATACCCAATCAGACTCTCCAATCTCCCAATCACTAAAAAATTTAATAAGGTTATCTTCATTACCATCACTAAGATGAACAGGGGCCTTTATTTGAGCATTATTAAACTCTTTAGCTATATCATTCTCAAACTCAATGAGGTACTCCTTGGTCACGGTCATTTAGAAAAACCCCTCATATATTTTTTTAATTTTTGTATGTCCTGTTGTCTTTCCTCCTCCGTGTCCATATATTTCTGAGTTACCCCCTGTTCCACAAATTTATTCCTACTTTCAGCATACGTAGAATCATATGGCGATTTGTTAACGGAAAAATGGTGATGTTCATTGATAAAGGGAAGTTTAAACAGCCGATTAACACCCTTGGCTAAATCACTGAGCCAAGTATCTGCATAATCACATGCAAAATACGGTGGTGACACATAGCCTAAAACATTTACCCAATCTCTATGAAAAATAGGATGGGTAGCCAACCCTTCCGGATGTTGAAAAGTGGCTAAATCATCGGCAAACGCAACTGCTATGTTATCCGAAAGTTGAGCAAAAAACTTATAAAGAATACGATCCCACCCCTCGGTTTTCATTTCCAAATCATCAGCCCCGAAGTAAAGAATACTCTCTTTGGTAAGAGGGTATAATTCATTAACCATCTGAGACAGAATAATCCGAGGGCCTATTTTATATTTTACTAAATCCTTATACCTATTGTTACCCTCCAATTCTGAAAAGAACTGCTGCGAGGAAGTATCATCTTCATCTACGTAAAAATAAATACACACCCTCTCAATATCAGAAGTAGTGTTAATGATAGAATTAATAAACCGCACAACTCCCGGTACCCGATTACGAGTAGGGACTAAAAAAGCGACACTGTCGGGTTTCTCCATTTTTGGTACGGGAGAGGGCTCCATCAAAGCAGATGTCATTTACCCTCTCCGTTATGTCCACCTAGAATGGGCCTGACTAAATATAAAACGGACTCAAACCAATCTACCTTAAACCCCCCGCTATGACAATTTAAAATATGATGTAAATCGGTTAAATTACCTTGATCGGCGGGAACAGTATTAGTGAAAGGGGCTACCTCAAATATTTTAGTCCGGTAAGTAGGCATCGCCACGTTACCTTCCACCAATCCCTTGTGGGGGTGGATAGCAAAATCTCGGGTCTTATATAAAACTTCTCCAGCGGGATTAACCATAGAGACATCTTCATTAAAACGGACACCCCCTATCCAAATATCCACATGGGGTTTTTCCTGTAACTTACTGCGAATAATATCCCCGGCTCCTGGGATAAACTCATCATCGTCATCTAGGAGTGTGATAAACTCTGTCTCGGCCATAGCTGCTCCAACATTAGTAGCCATTCCCCCGTAGTATCCCCATTTACGACCTAACTTTACAAATTTGTTAGCCCCCATAGAACTAGTACGACACCCGTCACTTACCACTATAACCTTAAACTTCTCTCGTTTAGCAGACGCTATAGCATTACGTAAAGTATGTCTACCTAAAGTCTTAATAAGTACCGTTGTCTCAGTCAAAATTCCACTCCGAATTATAAGTTATATCTGTATTTAATTCTCTACTCAGTACTAAACCCATAGCCTGCTCGTAAAGCTCTAAACGATGTTTTACCACTTTATTTAGATCAAAATGCTCTTCCGTAATAGAGTGTAAATTTTCCCCCATCTCTTTCACATGTTTAGGATCTTTAATACACTTGCTTAAGACCCTTAGCCACTCACTCTTAGAAGCATTAGCAGGAATAAGGTATCCTGTTTCTCCGTCAACTACAGTTTCATCATAGCAACCTACGTCCGAAGCAATAAGAGGTATCTTATAACGACCACACTCCGCAACCTTAATCTCGGATTTTGAATCATTAAAAGCATTCATCTGGAGAGGGGCAATTGCCAAATCCATATTAGTAAAGATCAGCCCATATGAATCCGGAGAAAGGGCGTTATAAATCTGCCAATTCACAGACCCCTTGAATCCTCTAAGCAGAATCTTCTTGTAATTCTTCCAGACCTCATGCTGCCACTCTTCAGTTTGATCATCATTGGGGAGGGGGCATCCGTAAAACCCCCAATGGACCCTTTCTCGTCCAACACGCTGATTAACTAAATGAGGAACCCCAGCGAACTCCTTAACATCTTCTTCATGGTGAATGCCACCAGCCCAACCAACTCGAATTAATTTCTTTCTAGGAGGTGGCGTTTTAGGAGCTTGCCAACACGGCAAGCTATAATCAATAGCGTTTTTAACCACTGCTAAAACCCCACCACAATGTTCCTTAATTCTCTCCGCAAACTTTCTTTGGGTCACTGTAACTAAATCAGCATGAGAATAAATAAACTTAGTGGTTTCCTCTAGGCCACGCTCTTTATACACATCATATAAACGATGACCCTTGTACAAATCCGTTAAAAGGTCATCCGTATCAAAATGTACAAATTTTCCAAACTCTTTGGCCTTTCCCACCACACGAGCCGTATATGGACCTCCCCAGTTTGAAATATTATTGGTCCAGATAATATCCGCCCACTTCATATCTGCAAAATCCCACCCCTCCTGCCACTTACCTGCGTCAGGCCCATCCTCCTGGATGCCAAGGGGATTTAGGTTATAACGAAACTCCACTTTATCGCCGTATAACTCCTTAATTTTTCTCATAGGAGCGATGACACGGTAATAACTACATCCCCCTTCGTTAGCCGGGGCACATAAAATTTTAAGCTTGGCTGACATAAAAATCCAAAAAAATAGGAAGGTGAGAGATCAGTCTCACCCTCCTATTATGGGGAACTCTACACTATGTTACTCTCCCTGCATCTTCCGTAAATAATCGTCATCCGCTACAGGATCAGACCGACTCTCTTCTGCCGCTAAAGACTGGGGATCTGGCGTCAAAGAATGAGCATACGCCTTTACGTCACCATAATCCTCCAACTTAACCAGAGCATGAATGTCATGGAGAGACTCCATCCAAGAAGCTATCTCGGCTTTACTACCGCTAGGAGACGACTTGGGGCGAGGCTGCGATTGATCATACTTAGGCCACTGCCCTTCCATAATCTTGATAATCTTGAAATCATGACCAGACTCCAAATCGGTGATATCACCAAAATCTTCATCCAACATAGCAGCCACAATCTTCTTGAAAAGAATGACCCCAATCGAAAGAATCTTTACGTCGCCACTATCCCGATTTACCACATTCAAGTAGTAACGGGCTCTAGGCTTAATTTGCCTAGCTAAATCTTCGTCCTCGGACCTACCCGTCTTCCAAAGACCAAAATAAAGATCACAAAGAGGACAAGGCTCTGCATGGATCTTGCGACAATGTACGTTCTTCACCCCACCCTTATCATCAGGAACACGATGAATCTTAGTCTCCGCATAAAACAGAGTATCCTCATCCTTACCGGGAAGAAGGCGAACTACATTAGTTCCTTCCACAATCTGCATAAAGTTATTGAGAAAATCAGAACTAGCAGTTCCGCTTCCCTGCCCGCTTAGTTCAGCGTGCTTCGCTCTAAGAGCATTCAAGTCAATAGCCATGTTAAACCTCCTTATAGGTAGTTGGGCTCGTTAGTATATGATAGTTGCAGTTCATCAATTTTTTAGATTATCTATATAAATTTGTCTCCGCCCGACGATTGGAAGACAATTGAACCAACATATCCTTCTTATGGTCCAATGCTGAAACAAGCCCCTTCAACAAAGTGTATTTAAAATATGCGTCATTAACAGCTTTGCTATAAAAGACAAAATCATCACTCGACTCAACAAAATCATCCAAATCTTTGGCCGTCTGTTTCACAGGGGTAGATCTCTTTTTTTCTTTACGAGTTTGAGCACAATACTTGGTCAACTCTAAATTGGCATCGTCCAAATGCTTCTTAGCCACCGATAATAACCCTTGATAATAAGAATACACGGACGATTGTCGCGCCAACTCCTCATCAATATTGTGCTTATCGAACAACGTCACGCCGTCAGCGATGTCAATATAATTTTCCCACGTTAAATCGTCTAACGCTTCTAGTAAATTACCAGCTTTATTCATAATACTCCACAAATAAAAGATCCCACAACTCAGGATTTAAATTCTTAAACATTAAAAAACATCTACATGCAGATTCTGTAATAAACTCATTACTCGAAGTAAGCAAATCTTCTTCAGAATCATGATTTCCACCCAGGCCAAAGGTCTCCATCAAAACATGGCATACTTCATGTATGATAGTGGGGTGAGCTACACTATCCGACATCCCTTTTTCCAAAGTGATAGTATTGAGATTAAAGTCGGTAATCCCGTAGCATTCTGTGCCACCATCTTTAAGTTTATTTTTTAACTTAAATTCAAACAGAGCCCAACCTACATTAAAATGGGTAGGGAGCTTTGCAAGAATTTTACTCTTCATCTTCGTCATAATCACACTCCTCCATTCTTAGAACTCCGTAGTCTACGGACATCGGGACTACAAAACGTGGGCGACCATTCCTCGATTTCATAACATATACACGCATTCGACCATCATCAAACTCCTGCTCGTTTTGATTCAAAGATATAGCAAAATCACAAGTTCTAATTTTACCATAGGAATCACCCAACTCTACATCGGTAATAATTTTTACTGCACGCCCTTGACGATTAGTTTGGGTAGCTGTCCAGATTAAAGTCCCCGTCTCCATAGCAACCCCACGAAGCTCTTCTGAAATACGTTGTTGGGCAATATACTCTTGCTGAATCTCACGGGCTGGTCGCATGAGTTCCAAATAATCAATAAAAATTACGTCAGGTACAAAATCTTCATAATTTTTTAACTGAACCAGCAATGCGCGTAATGTGTTCACAGTTGCCATACCTGTAGGAAACTCTTTAATAACCAGACGACTCCCTTGGAAAGTATTTTGGAAAATACTTAGACGTTCTTTCACTTTTAGCTGTGAGGCGGGATCCTTCAATTGAAACTGAGGGACTAATGACATTACAGAGTCGAAACGTTGGGCAATTTTATCCTCCGCCATCTCCAAAGAGATATACAACGCTTTACGCCCCTCCATCATCGAAGTTACGCATTGATTAACCAACCAAAGACTTTTCCCTACCCCAGCAGGAGCAACCACCATAGCCAACTCTTTTTGACTCAATCCACCATCCAAAGATCTATTCAATGTAGGTAAAATGGTTTTATAGATTTCCCTGTTCTCGGAATTATAAGTTCTGTCCCAACGTTCTCCCAAATCCGCAAAATATTGCTGCCCGATATCAACTGAACGACTTATAGTAAGAGCCTCCCTCACAAGTTGCTCAGTCTCCGCCATACGATCATCCTTGATAAGAAGCAAAGACTCCTTGATAGCACTTTTCATTGCTTCTCTCTTAGCGAAGGTTTCAATGATATCCAGGAAATAATCTTGCCCTTCAATAGCGGAGGTATCTAAGCGATTAATATATGTAAGTTCATCTTTGTAATCATGAATAGATTCCCTTTCCGTTTTACTAGACCTAAGTTCTTCTAAAATAAAATCATCCGAGGGAAGAACTTTATACTTTTCGTAATGCTCATTAACTACAGAGAAAATTCTCCCATGAACAGGAAACTCAAAGTATTGAGGCTTAACTAAGTTGACAATTTGGAGATAGAAGTCTTTATCGGACTTCAGTAGATATAGAATACCCCGTTGAATATTCTCATTAAATTTGTACATAGTTCAGAGTCCTACTGAGGTTTATATCTTTTAGTTGGGTCTATACCATGCTTATCATAGATTTGCGCGCTCAATTTTTTGGCTGCGGTTAATTTCTTTGTAAGCTCCTCCTCATTCAAACGACGACCCCCCATCTCTTTTATATATCCCTCAGAAGGCTCGTATTTATGGTAGGCTTGCCACCCATGATTTATTCGATTCTGGGTAGATTTCATCAACTCACGAGCCGCATCATCGGAAGACCCCATTTTTCTGCTCCCAGGAGTGGAGGTCCAGCCCTCACCTCTAAAATGCACAGGGGGAGGATTACCCCATTTTCTATGGCTTAATTTATTACACTCGGGACAACGAGTTCTAGTAGGAACATTTCCCTTCACCACAGAATAATCTCTATCCCAGTAAAGTTTGCACTCTTCACATACCCAAGAATAAGTTGCCATTACTACACTCCAAAAGATTCCCCACATCCACACGACGTTGTTGCCGCAGGATTATTAAATACAAAACCCCGATCCATTAAACTTTCATTAAAATCAACAGTAATATCAGGTGCAAAGAAAAAACTCTTCTTATCTACAATAATACTAATGTCGCCTTTGTCTCTCTTTTTAACGAAGGTAGTATCAAATTCATCTGTAATGGTGCAAAATTCAAAAAGATATTTTAATCCGGAGCACCCACCCCCCTGTACCCCAAATCTAAGTTTAGGGATCTCAATATCTTGCTCCACCATAATGCGTTCTATCTCTTGTGCCGCTCTGTCTGTCAAACTAATCATATCTTAGACTCGTAATCCTTAATAGCAGCCCGGATACTATCCTCTGCCAACACACTACAATGAATTTTAACGGGAGGTAAACTCAACTCTTCAACTATCTCTGTGTTTGTTATTTCGGTAGCTTCAGCCAACGTTTTATCCTTGAGCCATTCCGTTATCAAACTAGACGACGCAATAGCCGAACCGCATCCGTAAGTTTTAAACCGAGCATCCACTATTATTCCATCCTCTACTTTAATCTGCAACTTCATGACATCCCCACACTCCGGAGCACCAACAACGCCAGTACCAATGTTCGCAGATTTTTTAGGAAAACTTCCTACATTTCTTGGGTGTTGGTAATGATCTAAAACTTTATCCGAATAAGCCATCTACTCGCTACAACCTCCGCCAACGAGAGAACATACCTCTCCACTCTCAACTTTCTCTTCGTGGCATTCTTCTTCCATATATTTCGAGGTATTCTCGTTAGTTAGAGGGATAGCCTCTAAAGGCTCATTCCCCTTGGACCCAGCCCGATATACTGTTAATCCCTTCAAGTAAGGAGCATAATCCAGTGCCTCTTGGGATAGGTCAGTTGCCTCCACAGTAGAAGGAAGATTGATAGTCTTGGAAATGCAAGAATCTATATACTTTTGAGTGGTAGCCTGCACTTCAATATGTTCTTGAGGAGATATGTCGTAAGCTCCAACAAAAGCATCCAAAGGTTTACCTTCTTGATACCACTCTTTAAATAGCGGGTCAACTACAAGCTGATCTTTCCAAGTGTTCGCATGACGATAACGACGATTATACATCGCAGCAAAGATAGGCTCAATGCCACTAGATACCCCATGGAGCATAGAAATAGTTCCGCAAGGGGGGATGGTAAGCATCACCGCATTCCGTATACCGTACTTCTTAATGAGCATACGAATTCTTGCGGGCAACGTCCGTGCAAATTCTTCATTCAAGTATCTCTTCGAATCAAACTCCGCAAAAGGAGTCTTATCCCGAGATAAATAAACTGATTGCTTATAAGCCTCATCTCGGATGGTAGCAAAAAGGCGTTCTAAAAATTCTAAACACTTGTCACTTCCGTACCTAATGCCCAATTTAATAAGCATATAGTGAAGCCCTGTTACCCCTAAACCTATACGCCTAGATCGTTCAGCCACAATCTTACATTGTTCCGTAGGAAAGCTATTAATTGTTAGAACATTATCCAAAAATCTGATCCCGGTACGAACTGTTCTAGCTAGCCTTTTCCAATCTACATCAGACCCATCATCTAAAACCATCTGAGATAAATTAACATTTCCCAAGCAACAATTACCGTAAGAAGGTAACGAAATCTCCCCGCACGGATTAGTGGAGTCCAACTTTTCAAAGTAGGAAACATTGGTGTATCGGTTAGCTAAATCTATATTGTAGATGCCAGGGTCCCCCGACTCAACTGAATTCTTCCAAATAATGTTCCATAATTCTCTAGCCTTAACATCTCGTCTCCCCAGAACGCGAAAAGTATCCGACCACTTAACCTTATAAAAATTCTCCGCCCTAGCTAAAGCATCTTCTTCATTCAAACCTATAACTTGAATGGGATCGGGATTCAGTGTACCACGCAAAACCTCATAAGAATGATACTCCTTGTTATTAAAAGTAAAATACCAGTCTTCATCAAGCTCTACAGCTTCAAGAAAACGATCTGTAATTGCCACAGAAATATTAAAATTGTTAAGCTCCCCTTGATCCAACTTAACATGTAAGAAATCTAAAAGATCAGGATGCGTGATATTTAGGATGCCCATCAGGGCCGTCCTCCGGTTCTTACCCGCACGTACATGTTCCCCGACCTCATTAATCATCTTGAGGACCGAAACGGCTCCCGGTGCTGAGTTAGCCACACTACCAATATGATCCCCTTTGGGGCGGATCTTCGACACATTAAAACCTACTCCACCTCCAGCGCAAGATATTCTATACATGTCCTGTACTGTTTTACCAATAGAATCTACGCTATCCTCAGGAATTATAACATAACAATTAAGTAGATTATGATTACCTCTATTACGACCAGCCCCAAATATAATTCTACCACCTGGGATAAAGTCCCCCGATCCCACTGTTTCATAAAATGCTCTTTCAATTTTTTCTTTGTCCTCATCTTTTTCTGCGGACGCTACTACTCTAGCTATAACTTTAGCCCTCTCCGACCACTTGGTCTCTCCTGGATAAGCGTACCTTGCCTCAAAGATTTCTTGACCTAGAGACCCCAACGTTTTCATTCCCATTTTATACCTCTAAAGTTGAAAGCCCCTTCTTCTTTATGATAGAAAGACGAGGGGACGAGTCCAGTAAAGTTTTTAAATACTTATTATGTGTAATCACGAAGATAGTTTTATTCTGTTTAATTTCTTGAAGAAGATTATACAATCCATGTACCCCTTCTTCATCCAAATTTTCGGCAACCTCATCAAAGAAAATGAGATCAGTATGTGCTTTGTCGGATAGGAGAAGGAGATCTTTCAGCCCCAGCATGACCGCCAAATTAAACTTCCGTTTCTCTCCCCCTGATAAAGATATATACTGAATGAGTCGTCCTGAGGTTTCAATTTTTTCCTGTAATTCTTCATCAAATTCTATAAAATATTTAGAATTCGTTAAGTATGAAAGGTAAAAATTACATCTTTCATTAAAGTACTCTAAGATGTTACGGATAACATACTTAAGAACTCCATGCTCAGAAAAAGCTTTCTCCCAAAACCGCATGACCTCATACTGAATCGTACTCTCATCCTTTTCCTTCTGCGCTTGAGATATAGAAGACGCCATATCTTCCTTTAGTTCTAAGTAATTCCCTTCCTCCTTACACAACTTTTGATACTCCAATACCTGGGCAAATTCGTGAGAAGTAATAGGAGGAGGGACCTGACGATCCTGCACCCGTTGAAGATCCTTCTTCATTTCCGCCTCGACAACCCCTAACTCTTTTAATTCTTTCTCTAATTTTTCCTTATCAAATTCTTCCTCGATAAGCTGCCCACATTTATCACACACATCCACCAAATCTGGAGTTGCTATCTTCTCAGCCAGAGTATGAAACTTATCCAAGACGCCATCTAAATCTTTTTGTATGCCCATATATTGCTGCTGGGAAGACAGGAAGGTACGCTCTGCCTCCATAACATCCTCGATGGATAACGCTAGAGTAGAAGAATCGTATTGCGAGAACTTATCCTTGGCCTCATCAATAGTCCTCAACTTTTTATCCAAGGTCGAAATAGTTCGGCGGTTCTCCCCTACAATGGCATCCTTTTCTTTAGAAGCCTGATAGAATTGAGACTTGTACCGTTTAATACGATCACGCATCTCGAAAACATCCTCAAGATTGAGAAAATTTCTAATGATAATGCGTTTATCGTCAGCGGTACAATCTAAAAAACTTATCTCGTTAGACTGCCCAAAAAACATGGAGGCTAACAGAACTTTATAATTAATATTAAGATAAGAATCAATATACCTCTGAGTAGCTATCACCGACTCTTGAGTTTTGTCTGAAGCCCCTACCAAGAATTCTAGCTTAGAAGGTTTTTTAAAACGAGAGATTACAATATACTCATTGTTATGGGTAAGATGGACTTCTACCTTGCACCGTTTCCTAGCCTGATTATTAACGAGAGCGTCTTCTGTACTCTTGCGTATAGTTTTGCCGGTCAACCCAAAATATAAGGCTTCTACTAGCGCACTTTTACCTGAACCATTCGACCCCCCTGTATCTATATTTTTCCCCTTAATGAGGGTTAACCCTCTATAGTTATCAAAAGAGATTTCTACCTCTTTAAAGGAATAGAAATTTTTAATCTTTATTTTTTCAATCTTCATCTTTCAATAACCTATAGCCGTCCATTAAAATTTCTCTAGGGATTGTAGAATTAGCAGAGTCCACATAATCCGAAATAATCATCTCGTTAATAGAGAAAAGATCTCCCTCTGGATCATAAGATGAAATCTCTTGTTCATCAAAAATAGGTTCATACACCACACCAACATGAGCAACCTTAATTTTATCGTAAGGAATAGGATAATGATCTGAGTCTACTTTTATTCGGAGCAAAGTAAAATAATTGGGATCATTAATAATCTCTAAATTATTTTCTATTTCTTTAGCGGAATAAACCAAGTGACGAGGACCACAGGTGGATTGTTTATACTCAGTGATATAGGGGGTGCCTTGGGAGTCAGAGCCCGCTGTATCCTTAGTTGTTCTCGCACCCCCATCGTCCAGAATTGCGTAGAAATTTTCTTTAAATGCCTCTCCAAAATTAGTAGTGTAGGGAGTTCCTAAACACACTACTCGGCTATGAGATCCTCGTAATCCTCCTTGTTCCTCACGAAAACCATGAATATGCCCCAAGAAAGTATTAGTAGAAAAGTTAGACAAACTAATGCCAAAGTCAGCGTCCCCAACGGAATTAAGACAACCATCATAGCCAAAGTGACCGAATACCGTATAGCCCGCAGGAACCATTTCCAAATGTTCGATAATAATTTTTTCATTTTCATAATGGGGAATATACACCCTCTTAGATACGTGATCAGTATAAGTTTGAGTTACAACCGAAATACGTGCAGGAGCATTTGACCCTAAATTCTTACTCTCAAACAAGCTAAGAGCCGTAACACCATCATCAGCTTTCGTCTCACTGTCATGATTTCCCCTAATAATAGTAATGCCTAAACGAGGTTGTATGCTCTCCAGAATATCTTTAAACCCTAAAAGCTCACGAGGAGACGGCTTCCTATACATGAAAACGTCCCCCATTATTATAACCTCAGTTGGATTTTCCTTTCTAAAAATATCTATAACACAATCACACTGAGCTTCGAGCAAGCCAGGAACACGGGAATTTAAATGCAAATCAGTTATTACTAGAGTTCTGTTCACGCTTCTTTGGGGTGGAGTTCTATTCATGATTCATATACTTTCTAATCTCCTCTAGATTGTGAGGTATCCCTTCCTGGAAATCTACCATAATACCATCCCCAAAAGAAAACCCCACCTCCGCATCAATACTTAGGGGGATGTCCAGATGAAAATTAAAAATTTCTTTGATAAAAGGATAGTTTACTAACTCATCGTAAACAATCTCCAAACATTTAGACACATCCTCTTGATCACAAATTAACTCTATACTATCATGAACTGTGGCGACAGGTCGAGCCCTTACTCCTTCCTCTCTGAGGCGTCTGTGAGTGCCCAGGAGGCCACACAATAGTATATCTGATGCAGTGGACTGGATAGTAAAATTGAGCCCCTGACGGTAAGCACGGTTGCTTACAGAGAAATCCTTGGAGTCAATATCTGGTAGATTTCTACGCCTTCCAAAAATAGTGTAAGCATATTTATTATTTCTAATAAACTTCTCTACGAACTGCATGTATTCAAAAACACCTGGATATACAGTCTTGTAATTGTTGATGATCCTCTCAGCACGGCGCATGGAAATACCTGTAGTCTCGGCTAGATTAAAAGCTCCTCCTCCGTATACGATAAGAAAGGAAACCGCCTTCGAAATCTGCCTCTCCTCTTTAGTGATCTTATCTTTATTAAATAGAAGTTGAGCAGTATAAGTATGAAGATCGGCCCCCTGATTAAATGCAGCCTGCATATTGCCCTCTCTTGCTATATGAGCAAGCACTCGTAGCTCCATAGCCGCGTAGTCTACAGTAATAAAGCAGTGGTTAGGTGGGGCTACAAATAAACTACGAATGTTATTTTCCTTCCCACGGGGGAGAGTGTGAAAAGAAACCCCCATAGCTTTCTTAGCACTATAAGCCGCACAGGACAACCGCCCAGTAGCTGTGCCATCAAATCTATAGTCTACAAAAATCTTAGGAACTTCATTATACTCAATAGCATTTTGCGTTCCTACAATATAGGTCTTCTCTAATTTTTGAGACTTACGCAACCCTAAAAGCCCTTGCAGAAACCTCTTTGAGTTTTGCAAATCTTTTAGGGATTTCTTCTTCACCACCGACTCGCTGATCTTCTTCCCATCTTCTCTATGTGCCCACTTACCCACGACGCTCTAGCTCCAAGTCAATCTGACTGAGTAAAATCTTTAATGTGGGGGCAGAGACGGAGGGGGATCCTGTGGCAGTCCTATCGGGAGGATAGAACTCAAAACCCCCTTCCCTTGTGTAGAGAATATCAATAAGATCCTTATTCGATGAAAGATTGTCATCAGGATTAACTTGAGGAAATCCGTAGAGGCCATCCTCTTCCTCAATATTGGATACGCTAAGTTGTCGAGCTACCTCCTTCAGTTTAGTTTCACTAACTCGCATACCCTCATACTCCATCTCTGAAAACATAGATAGGGAGGGCATAATAAGCTTAGAAATAATCTTTCCCATACCCAACTCCTTTATTTTCTCCTCTATTAAATTAAATAATTTTAAAGTAAAGTATGAATCTGCCGCATTGCCCTCACAGCAATCGACTAAGGACATATTGGCCCAATCAAACGTACGCGGGTTGCTAATAGTAAGCATCAGAGACTCTCTAACTCATTAGGAAAATATAGCTTAACCAAATCTTTAAGGCTTTTGGGGGCGCTCTCATTTATAAAATGGTGCATCACTTTAGTGTCCCAAACATTCTGTACTGAAATACCATAATTAAGCAAAAACTTTACGTCAAACTTAGCATTATGAAAGACCTTCTTATTGTGAGGATTCTCTAATATCTTTCTAATAAATCCCCAAAACAAACCATAATCTTCTTGTCCTTTTCTGAAAGGACTATCCTTATGGTCACAAGGAAAAACCCACGTAGACTCCTTCATGGAAATGGCTATGGTCATGATCTCGTCCTTAAGAAAATTAAGACCAGTAGTTTCTATATCTACGGCAATGGTTTCTCTAGTATTATCCAACTTAGCTGCTATTCCTGCGACATCCCTGATATCACTATACGTAAGGTAGGAGAAAGAGGATGACCTAGACTTCCCTAATATATATTTTTCATAAGCATTTTTAACATCCGTCTCAAACAAGTAGCGATGACGCGGCTCTTTAATAACTGAATAAGGGTGGTAGAGAGGAACCACAATGCACTCGTGCCCTAATGGGGAGGTATAGGAGAACGAAGATCCTCGTTTATCCATGATACCACTCTTCTTAATCAACATCTTCATTGCAAGATTTCCACAAGGAAAAACCAACACCGGCTTAACCTTGTCAATTGTTGCCTCTAGGTGGGCACGACAAAGCTTCATGTTAGCAGGGGTCATGTCACCTTCTCTAACCCCTGGACATTTTACAGAAGAAGAAAACTGGTAATGTTCTTTTGGACCTGGATAAATAGTACTAAGTAGTTCGCGTTCCTTTTTAGAGAAAGCTCTAGTTTTTCCGAACTTATACGAAAATGAATCTGATAAGAAGAGGACCTGTGTATGCTTTAAATCTGTGTAATCCATAATGGAGTACTCGTTTTTTTTCTCTCCCAAAATGGAACACCCCTGACATAGCTTATTGCTGGGAACAGGGTTAAGAGCAGCGTACAAATCCTGGAGGCCGGACATTAAACTATTATAGACTATGGGTAAAAAGATACACTATATTGACAACAAGAGATTCGAGCAACTCATCCCCCTCTATCTAAAGGAGCGTGCCACTTATGAAGATGAGCTTGTGGAAATCTTCGATTTACTAATCACTAACATCATTGAAAGTTTTAAATTTCAAATAGATAAGGAAGACGCCAAACAAGAATGCTTTCTCTTAGTGCTGAAAACCCTGAAAAATTTTACACCCTCCAAAGGAAGCGCCTTTAACTATTTTACTACTGTAATAGTTAACAACCTCAAACTGCTGTATACTAAGAATAAAAGGTATGAACAAAAATTAGAAGAATACTTAGAGAAGCAGTTTCCTCAGAGACCCAACTCGTGATACACCACAGGTAAGTAGTCCTCCGAAAGACTGATCCCGTTACCAAGTTGCACCAAATGAGGAAGCTTGGTGGAGTTAAAAATCACAAAAGCATGAGGCATTCTAAAGCTATCCACAATATAAAGAGGAGCCCCATCAACCTCTCTGTACCTCTTTACATTTTCTACCAACGCTTGAGAATGTTTATCCCACATAGAGATAAACAGAATGTAAATTTCCTCTTTAGTTTTCTTCTGCCTCTTAAGAATTTTATTTAAATGATTCTCGGTCTTAAGATAAATAGGATTAAAAGTTGGTATTTTTCCCATCATTCCACAACTTCAACTGAGCCACTTGCTGATTCGTTAGCCACACCCTCTAACTTACCCTCTTCACTAAAGGTAAATCCGGACGCTTCATACTCATCCCTATTCTCTTCGATGTGTTTGACCAAATTTTCGGTCAACTGCTCTTCCAAAGCGCGTACGCCTGCAAAGAATATGGAACGAATAAAATCAGGCATCTCAATGTTATCAGGCTTGACTGCATTGGAAAACCCCCTAAAAGCTTCGGCTTCTTCCTGGCTTAATTTTAGTTGAAATTTCATTCTTCCTCTACTCCGTTCTGTTATTTTAATTCGCCACCCATCAGGGTTAAATTTAACACTAACCTTTTCAGACATGTTGATTTAGCTATTATAGTACACAAGACAAAAAATATGGACGACAACTTCGATTTATCTCAACTTCGACAAAAACCAAAAAGAAAGAACAGCCGTACGAAGGGCAACGCTTTCGAGAGACAAGTGGCGAAGCTACTTAATGATAGATTCAACACGACAGAGTTTTCGAGAAGTCCTGGATCGGGTGCCTTCGCTACCACGCACTCTCTTCCTGAACACTTAAAAATATATGGAGACCTGATCACCCCTCCACGATTTAAGTACTGTATCGAGTGTAAAAAAGGATATAATAAAATAAATCTCTATAGCCTATACGATCATAGTTCTCAGCTCTGGAAATTCATAGCACAATGTGAGAAAGATTCAGAGAAATGTAACAAAATTCCAATGATTGTATTTAAACAAGATCGCCAGCCCATCCTGGCTATTATACCTAATATAATAGAGTTTGTACCAGCTAGCAAATACATAGAGATCCACCAGGAGATAACTAGTCTTAAAAAAACTTATAAAATATACCTACTAGAAGATATAATTAAGTGCTCAAATTCTATGTGGTTTGACTGAGTAATTTTTCAACTAATTTTTGTTGACCATGAAGGAATTTTAATAACATCTGATTAGTATCTAATTCTACCTCACCCTTTTCGACAGGACTCATAGTATCATTAGTAATAGAGGAAACAAACTGACCACGCTCCAAAGATCCCCTCCCAAGAGTCTTCAAGGATAACTCCCCATCTTCAGAATGCGTAGTTTTAATTGAAAAAGTTCGAGATCCTTCTTTGCTAGTAGAAGCACTGGCCTTACCGCTCATCAGCATAGATATTATGCCATAAGTACTTGTATTAATTGTACCTAAACGTTGTTGGCTGTCGGAATACCCTCTCACATCTTTTAGGGATTCATGCATAGAACCACCCTCTAACCCAGTTCTCGTCACGAAATAAGCTAAAGCTTCCCCTTGCAGAACACCATCTTCAGATCCTTCATACAACTTAGCAGCTATCTTATCCTGTACTACCGACTCTTCAATTTTTGATAAGGCTTCTCTTTGTTCCTTCGTTGGCATACTACCAGATTTTAAAACAGCAAGACCATCTGTAGCCAGACGAGCACGTTCCTTCGCTTCAGGTATATTGGATCGGCTTGGTGTATCCAGCCATGTATTAATCACTTCCGTGCCCGAATGTGGAACCGCCTTCCCATCTTCGTCTTGAGTTTGCCCTTTAAGAGCAGCCCGAATCGGTGCCATGTCGCTATCGACAGTCCTTTGAAAGCTACATGCGGCCTCAAAGACAGATTTTCCACCCAACGCTTTTTCCAGAGGCGTACCCTTCGCGCAGTTCTGTATTCGTTGAGAGTTAGTAGTGATAAAAGATTGCTCTTCAGCATCTCCTTCATCGCCCGCACAGATGGATGACATTCTAGAAGTCTTACCTTCCCCAGTCTTAGTTCTACCCCTCCCTAAAGATGTGCGAGATTTAATTTCTGTGCCAAAAGTGGTGGTTCCATCCCCATTGTCACTCCCTAAGTTATCTATCCCAACTCCCGCACCCGCACATCCCGCTGCCTTCTCTAATTCTTTCTCCAGCTTACTTTGTTTATTCTTGATTTCCTCTTTCCACTTATTAAAACTCTCAGTGGAAACCGTTCTCTCTACATCATCTTTAGCCCCCTTAAATTGGGAGCCCTCTTGAGCCACTACTTTAGAATCTACCATTTCCAGAGGCTTTGTATATCTAGTAAAACCACGACTACTAGCCACTAGCAAAATTAAAGCTCTAGAGCCTTTATCTGGCATCTTAGAAGCTCTATCTACCAATACGGCAGCGGTATGAGGTTCCATCCCCCTCTCGTCTACTAAAAAATCTAATACTTGCTGTGTGACTTGGGCGTTGCCCCCGTGCCTTAAACTAGCTATAATCTCCCCTCCTAAAATGCCTAAACCATCCGTAAACATCTCCTGTATTTCTTCGCCAGTCCCCAAATCTAAAGCCCCCTGATAGGCTGTCCCTAGTCTGGAACCTATCTCCTTACAACGCGGATGAGGCTTCGGCTGGTCACACCCCGCTTGATTGTATGCGTCAGCTAAATCTGTTAATACGGTAGCATACTCCATCATTGATCCACGAAGAGACAGGGCTCGACCCGAATGGGAAGGTTCAGGAATTTCTCTTATAGAACATGTTTTATATTTATCCGGGGGTAAATTGGGTCCACAATTATTTTCATTATATTTTCTAATTTGCTTATTAATTTGTTCCGTTGCATTATAAAATAAATCATTTTTGGGGGACGCGCCTGACGATCTATATTGTAGGAACACCCCTTCTCCGGGGGGCCCAAACAAGACACCCTCAGGGGAAAGTTCTATATTCTGTGATAGTTTACGCAGATCCGACTCTAAGATGTTGCCATCACTCTTAGCCTTAATAACGTTCATTAACAAAGTGTTAGCAGCATCCAACGCATTTTCGCTTTTATCCGGGCCTAAGTTAGGAGAGGCCAGCAACCTATCCGTAATGCTTGGGTCCTGTCCAGCCTCCCCTCTAATACCTAAACTTCCCCGCCTCCCCCCTAATTTATCCCTAATCCTGTTAAGAAGAGACCCCCATCGGGTTCGTCGTTTATTTTCGTCATACCCAGGAAAAAATTCTTCCAGTTGAGAGGAAAGCCCCTCTATTGTATCCGTCCCACTTATTAACTTATCTAGGTCAGTTGCGTATTGTTGCGCTTGGGAAGATAGTACGGCTTGTTCACCTGCCTGAGGGTCATCTTCGGCAAAATGCTTAATTAAAATAGATTGTGTTTTAGGTGGAAGTCCATCAAAGGTAGCAGCACTACCTCCGCTATGGGACCCCAATGGTCCTCCGACAACGGTAGTTGTAGGGCTAGCAGGGTCTTTTTTGTATATATATAAGGGACCCCCGCTATTAGCCGTAGAATACCGCCCACTATCAAACGGTTCCGGACTACTAAAAGCAGATATCGCTTTGGCTTTAGCTTCAGGGTCAACGGCTTCCTCTTCCTGCTCTTTAAGAGAGAGCTTAAATTTTCTTCTCTTTAGAAGCTGATAACTATCCAGAAGTGCATAATAGTAATCCATTAGTTTTTTATTATAGGAAAAAGCCCAGCCCAGTGTTACCTAGGCTGGGCTTTTTCACTCATATAATTATGTGAAGATTAAATATTGGTAGTAGAAGGAACCTTAGTGGTAGCCGCATCTTGTTCCATGAAATCATACTTAAAGATAACTTCGATGGTGTGAAATTCGTTAGTGCTGTAGTTAAATTCCGCTGTCTTCCAACTTTCAGGGTAAACTCCAAAGAGTCTAGTATCATTCAGAGGTTGACCTTGGGCATCCAGTTGAGTAATAGTAGCCATGTTAGCTTTGATCGGACCTCCATTCCCATTGAATTGGCCTGTGGTAGGATTGTAAATACTTGCAAACCATCGCCATAGCATGTTGGATACATCAGGTTGATACAAGTTATCAAAAGTAACGGACAAGGACTCAGGAGTAGCTTTGCCTGGGTAGAAGACTTTGTCATTAACACGATTGACCTCTATGGCCTCTGTAGCAAAGCCCACTGGTTGAACTTGTTTCGCCGCTAATGTTAATTTATCCTGGTTAGGTTCAGTAAGATCTGAAGGGAACTCAAAATGAATCTCAAACTGATAAGCCCTAATTGAATCAAGACCTTGTGATATTACTGGGAGTTTATCCCCAAGACCTGTTCTCATTTGAGCAGGATCCTGGTAATATGATTCGGTGGTTGCCATTTATATATTTCTCCTATATGTTATCCTAGTTGTGCGGATTGGTTAGTAAGATTGAGTTCGAAGACAACAATCTCTGCGGTCTTTGTGGGCTTAATTAGCACTTTGCACCACATTTCATTTCTATCCACTCGCACAGGCGTATTAATGCTTTCGTCACAAACCACCCGGAACTCAGTAATCCCGCGACGGTTAGCAATGTCGTTCAGCATGGGATTAATCAATTGTTCGACCCTTTCCCAAGTAAATCTATCGTTAGGCTCAAACACCAACGATTGTGTGGAGGCTAGAATTTGCTTTCTAATAAAGATCATCAACCTTCTAATGTTCACTCTATCTAACGCGGTAGGCTCTCTCTGTGATGTGCGCTGACCAAAGATGGCAATCCCACGTTGAGGGAAATTAACAATGGGGTTAATCGCATTACCCCCCGCATACAAGGAGTTTCTATCCCCTAAGTTGAGAGTAACCTCAACATCCGTGGGCTTCGTAAGGCGTCCTCGTTGGAAACCAGCGGGAGCAAACCAAGGATCCGATACATTGTCCGTCACAGCGATTTGACGAGCCGCATAAATCTCAGGAGCTAACCAGCGATCCTTTCCGTCAAAAACTTGGAACACTTTAAGCCACGGCCAGTAAATAGCGCCATAGGAACTATTGATTGCTGAATCTCGACTAGTAGCAAATCCATTACTCCAGTCAATAGCGTCCGAGGTTTTGCCCACCGCATAAGGTGGGGATACCAAGGCCAAGAAATTTTGAGTAGATTCCGCTTTAGAAATAAGGGCATTAACTACCGCTTGCAAATCACCCACACCAGTTCCAGGGGCTAAAGCTACTGAGATGTTAAGGGCATCATCATCCAACGCCTCAATACCCGTCCTACCGCCATCTGATCTCACTTCACCTATTACGGTGTCAGCAACTTCAGCATCGCTAGTTGGTATGCCATTATCACCGTTAGCCAGATTGTATGTACCTTGAACTAGCTTAATAAAACGGGGATTTACCGCCTTTTGTACAGTAGTAGATGGACTACGACCATTCGGAGTAATTCCAAGAAGAGCATTTATTTGCTTCTCAAAGGAGGTTAATGCTGTAGGAGTTATATCATTATAAGTTCCGGTAACAAAATTAGCAGTCACCAGTTCCGAAGTACGCTTGGCAAACGTAGTACCCAAAGAATCCTCCAGGAAAGAAGATGAAACCATGCCAGCTTCAAACTCTTCATCCGCTGTACCAAGGTCATTAACCGTGTTCATTGAAGTCTTTCCGCCATTAACATCTACTTCAAAGGACACACCACTGGTGGTGCCATCCGCTTTCGTTCCAGCATTATAACCGGCCCCTGGGTATAAACTATTAACTTGATATGCTGCCGAAGATGTTTCTACACTCGTGCCCGATGCGGTGGCTCCTACGCTTCCGGTTTCCGAGGGTAGACCTCCATCGCTATTAAGGGCCACCATCGTTGCAATTGGCACCCATGACCCAGCATTATTTAAAACTTCAGAGTTGCATTCTATCTTAGCGCCCCCACCTGCGGCTGCTCCTACGAGAAAAGCAGACGCCTCAGTGCCACTGGTATCACTAAATATTCCTACTTTATCCGCATCTAATTGACCACCAAATACTTTCTTTAAAGCCTGGACTGTAGTGCCTCCTTGAGCCACCGTTTTACTCAAAGTACTAGAAGCTACAACATAAGTCTTAGTATGCATCAAGTTAATGTTGTTATCGTAAGCACTCACATGGAACCGCACACTGGATACATTACTATCAGCAGTTCCGATAGCAGCCATCCCGCTTGGGGCACCGCTCAGATAAATAGCCGGACATGCCCCTATTGTCACGTTGGACGAAGCATGGGTTGCTCCTGAAGCACAGCGGATAAATCGAAGCTCATTGGTGGATTCTAATATTTCAAGAGATCCTTCAAGAGCTTGGCCTTTAATTGCCTCCCCTGGTTCCCCAAAGGTTCTTACCAAATCCTGTGGGCTCGTCACTAGAGTAGCTTTCTTTTGGTTTAAGCCAGCAATAGGGCCCCGACCAGCGAACCCTACAATCGCCACCACCGATGAATTTAATGTGGGTGGATACTCGGAGATATCTTTCTCAACAACATATACACCTGGGCTTACAAAATTTGGCATTTAAGTTCTCCTATATATTCCTAATACTAATTAATTGGCGCTCGTGGAATCTAATTACATGGTCCGTTATGAATGAAGCAGGAACTTGGATAGATTCATTAGGCTGGAGGTAAATGTGTCGCACACCTTTACCTGTTCTGACAGGAAGGTTCCAACTTTGCAGGCTAGTATTGGTGATAATCTTCATAATCATTTGCTCCTTAGATATTTACTATACTTCAGAAGGTTTTTGCTTAATTTTTTTAATAGATTTCTGTCTCTGAATTAAATTCCTGAATTTCGCCCGTAGAAGTTATTAAAAATTTAGGAGAGGGAACATAGGCTTCAAGAGATACACCGAAGCTACGCCTTATTATTCTCTCCTCGCGGTCAGGAGTATCTATGGTAGAATTGTCGGACTCGGCCCCCAGATAGGCGTTGGCTACAGTAGTGTAGGAATTAGTTACAACTAACTGAGGGTTAAACATCAAGCGAATTTGCTCGGCTAATTGATCTAAATTATTCTTATACTTAGCCCAGACATTAATTCCATACTCTATATTCACAGCACGAGGAGCGGCGCTTATAACCCTGTATGCACGTTTTCTCTCCTCACTCCACCATGTATCTAAAACTAAAGATGTATCCAATCTTCGTCTATCCTCATCATTATCCGAAATATTTTGATTGATAGAGATAATGGGTAATATAATGTTATTTTCCTGTTTAAGTTTAGCCACAGTTCTTTCAGGATTAGCATGTACACACTGTACATCGACAACCTTTTGATCAGAGCTAATATAGGATAGGCCCCCAAGCTTAGATATCATAAACCTCAAAGACTCTTTATAAAAGAAAGGAATTATATTACTCTTCGTTAGCCTCTCATTAATCTTACGACGCGCCCAAACGCGAGGATCTTCGGAACGCGGTAAGTCCGGGAACGCACCAGAAGGAGTACTAGCTAATTGATTAAAGCGTTTAAAGCTCGTCATAACTCTCCTCCAAATCGTTTATCTTCACAGGGCGAGGTAAATTTCGACTCGTCTCCGTAAGAGGAACATCCTGAACATCATCCGAATCCCTGAGTAGTCTAGCAGCACAAACTAAATGGTACACACCATAAATTTCAAAGCTATCTTCTTGAACCTCAAAAATTTCGTACCTCATATTCTGGAAGCGGGGTTGGATAACATCCCCTGATTTAACATGCCCTCTAATTCGTTGTTCAATATAGCTCTTATTAAAGATAAATAGCTGATCGTTGCTTAGCTCAATACCAAATTGACCCAAATTTTCCTCTAATACACGGGGTTCATAATGCCCATATACAACCACGGGTTCTTTGGCTATAGGCTTGTTCCTTTCTTCCATATAAACTTCATCAAACTCGCTTTCCCCTCGCATATAAGGAAAGTATAAAAGCTCAGATCCGGAAATTTTTATCATTTCATCATCTATTAAATTGAATAAATTGATATCAGGGTTCTCTGGATCAAAAAAGTTTAACTCCCCTGTAGAATCCTCTAGTTGAGGAATGGGAGGAGGAGCTACATTAACTTTGTAGTTACGATTATTCATTAGTAGACCGAGAACCGAGGAGGTTCTTCAAACTCATCTAGCAATCGTTTAAGAAGGAGATCTTTTTCTTTCTCACTTTCCCTGATAAGAGACTCCCCATTTAATTTAGCGCCCCCACCAGGGGAAGGAACAGTGGCAAACTTCCCTCTAATTTCTCCTAGAATCCCTTTAGCGCCCGCTAAAGCATACTGTTGAATCCAGTTACGGTAAGCAGGATGGAGGGTGTTAGAGTTTAATGCACGATAAACTACAATAACAACCTGGGGAGTAATAACTGGTCTAGGATTGATATGAAGATACTTATTATCTAACACAGTAAAAGACCCCTCCTGCCCTAGAATTTTTCTTGTCATCTCTAAATTTTGTTGTAAGAGATAAAAATCCCCAACTCCAAAATTTTCGAAGAGGTAGTTGTCTTGAAAGTATTTAATAAAAAAGTCAAATTCTAGAGTGCCTGCGGCTTGCTGAATTGAAAGCAATGTTTTCTTATAAACCACATAGTCCAAGGTGTCAAGAATGTAACTGGGTAACTCGTATGTAGAAATACCCGCCGATGCTTCAAAGGTTGCAAACTGAGTAGCAAAAAGAGGGGCATGATTATACATCGTACCTACTGCTTCATCCATACAAGTTTTAATTTGAAAAGGCGTTAGCTCTACACGGACTACAGGGTGCCCTAACCGAGCCATGATATAGTCTTTTAAGGTTTCTTCAAAGTGAGTAAACTCTACCCCATCTACAACAGTCGTGGCATTTAATTTATCACGATCAATTTCCCCGAGGGGATTCCCTTGGGACACTTCTTTACCACCATACGCGGTAAAACTATTTCCCCATGAAGCTAAGTTAGGTTTAAGAGGCATCGCTTACACCATGCGATATATTTGTAGAAGAAGAGGGTGTAACCCCTTTCTTTGTCTTAGGTTTCTTAGGTTTAGAAGGAGGTACTTTTGGGGGACTTACAGCCACAAAATCAGGGGATAAAGGACCATCTAAATCCAAAACTTGACCTTCTACAATCCTAATTAGATCATCTCCTAATAACGTTACTAAAGGAATTTTCCCCGTATATCTATACTTCATAGAAATAATTTCCTACTAATATATAGGCAAAAAGAAAGGGCAGGAGACATTTAAATCTCCTCCCTTTCTTTTCTGTGAGATTAACCTTTATGTAGGTTAGATCCCGGTACCTGTGGAGCCTAGGCTCCTAGATTAACTTTGATTAACTTTGTTCACTCCACCACTCTGAGTAGCTTTGTACCCAGGCTGGAACATGTAATCAGCAGTTGCACCGACTAGTCGGATAATCCGATAGAATCGTGACTCAGGCGTGACGGCAGCTTTACCGTAACGAGTCAGAATTCCCTTCCGGGGCTGGAAGGTCGAAGGATCCGTAATAGTTGGGAGTTGCTGAAGTGGAATGTACGGTGAGTATACAAAGCCCGCATCCATAGGACCAGCACCCTTATACCCAACCATAATCTCATCCTCAGGATACATAGGATCAATGTACATGTCGTACTTGCCTGCCAATTTACCCTTATACTGAATTGAATTCGCAGTAATATTGGTAGGACCCGACCCTTGAGGCATACCGCCCTCTAACTTCGCCGCTGACTCTAACATGGACCCAACAATGGGGGATGTCACAATCCAAGTACCCGGTCCACGGAACGTGGTCCGATAGATGTCCTGGGAAGCAAAGTTAAGCATCGCCAAGAGGTTGGCGTAGACATGACCAACATGTTGCGGAGCAAACGGGTTGGTGGACCTGATGAATTGACCAGAGAGGTCCAACAGGTAAACATTGCTATTCGTTCCCGAAGGATTGAATGCATTGTTGTTAGCAAAATCATACAAGTAAGAACCAGGGGTAAACCCTTCTACACCCTTGCCAGTTTCTGGGGTGTGCAGACTTCCAGTTGAGGGGAAGTCATTAGAGTTACCAATATCAATGGCACTACGGTTCCAACCCGTCAGACCTGATGGATCATAAGCGATCATACGCAGATCTTCCACCAACTCACGGTCAATTTCTAAGGTTAATTCCTTAGAAAGCAGATCAGTAAGCTCACTTTCCAGATCTAAGTTATGGTAAGCCCGAAGATCTTGAGCGGCCTCTAAAGTCCAGAGGGCTCTCATCTTGCGGGTACGAGCCACAACTGGCTGCTGCTCAATGTGCAGGTTGATCTCAGCAATCTCGTCACCACTAAGACCTTCACCAGCCGAAACGCTGTACCCCAAAATGGTAGAAGTGTCAGGCCATGAAGCAATCCGACCACCCATAGTAGTCGATGGTGAACCAGAAGCATTACCTAGAATTGAACTAAAGAAAACATCGTTTCCAGTAGCAGTAACATTAGCAGCAGGAACACCTGCGTTATTAAAGACTGCACTAGCAACTTGCCCAGCATAGGTCAAGCGGTACTTGCTATAAACCGTTTCGGTACGGCCTGTAGAGCCAGAGTGACGGTCGTTGCCCAGATAGAAGATCTGAGAAACAGGGCCACCCATAGGCTGCACGCCAACAATGTTGTTGGCAATTAACTGTGGATATACTCTACGCACGAGAGGGAAAGCAAATTTCTGGAATGTACCAAGCTTACCGACGGTTGTTGGGGCATCTGCCTCATCAACCCGGTCCTGGCTCTCCGCCAGAATGGATTTTGCTTGATTCTCCAGGAGTTGAGCAGTAACCTTACGGGTATACTCATTGTCAATTCCTTCAAGTACCGGATTCCACTTCGTGAGGATTTCTGAATTATCCTGTAACATAGTATTTTCCTTTACTTAATATCGGAGTTAGAAGGCATGAACTTCATGACTTCGGGAGTTAAAAAAGTATTTGACAAAAGATCTTCATCTGACGTATCGACGGGCTTGTCAACATCTTCCGCGATAACTAAAGCTTTTTCTGAAGATTTGAACGGCCTCTCTCTGGATTCCTCTAAAACATCGACTGCCTCCAGAAGAGTGGTCTTCTCACCTTCAAGCTGTTCCACTTTCGTTGAAAGATTTTTTACAACCGTTTCCAACTTATCAGTCTCACTAAAGGATTTCTTTAGTTCTTCTGTTAAGATGGTTACTTCTTGCTCAAACTCTTTCTGCTCTTGGACTAGATTAGAAATAGCATTCTCCTCATCATCCTTACCCAATTCCAACGCCATAAGAGTTTTTACAGATTCAAACATTGCGGCGTTACGCGCTACGCTGTTCTCCTCCCGAAGCTCCCTCATCGCTTGGTCCTTCAATTCGTCCACTCTCAAACGCATAAAGCCTTTAACTTTAGCTTCAAGCTCATGAATTTTTTCATTTACTTGCTCAGAGATGACGGTATTAACTAAATTAGCAATTTCAGAGATAGCTGCTTCGCTTAATCCTTCGGGCAGAAGCTCTGCGATTGGTAATGTTTGTTCCTTTTTAGATTTTGCCATAACTTAGACCTCAATCATTCATAAATATCTATGGATATTCCAATTAAAAATGTATTATTTTTTATTTTTTGCAAAGTTTATTGCGTAATAG
>Ga0114899_1000474_pt1 | contig 28548 bp, 27 predicted proteins | sample MalvireepMed_215_FD_83497 | JGI IMG/M metagenome (GOLD analysis project Ga0114899, IMG submission 83497) | Marine viral communities from the Global Malaspina Expedition - Malaspina viral metaG DeepMed_215 | ecosystem: Environmental > Aquatic > Marine > Oceanic | place: Mediterranean Sea...
CGCTTTTTAAACAAGATACATCTAAGTCAGCAAGTATGGCGAGGAAAAAGAAAATGGCAGGGCTAGACGATGATTACCGCTCAACCCTGCTAGAGTCTGGGATTAAAATGCGCTAGCCGTGACTTCGAGCATATTACTGGAAATTTTTTCTGGTTGACCACACATTTCATCATAAGCACTGGTGTGCCTTAGCATCATTTGTGCATAGGCGATATCTTCAAAGCGTTTTTGAATATGTAATGGGCTTAGTGCCTTCATAAATTCACCATTACTTTCTTGTACGTAGTATTCAACATTATTTATGACAACAGACACTTGGTACAAGGCCATTTCCAGTGAATGAACAACCACTTTTTGTAATGGCTGATGCTTTGTTAGTTCTGAAAATTGAATACCCATAGTAACCTACCTACTGTTAAATTAACTGTCCAAGTAATCAATACGCAGCTTTGCTATAATCGCGATCAATATTTTTTTATTACACGGCATTATGGATACAAAAATTCGACTCGCTAAATACATTGCCCATGCCGGTGTTTGCTCACGAAAACAAGCGTCGCGCTTGATTGATGAAGGCGTTGTCATGGTTAATAATCGCCCCGCTAATCATATTGATCATGTGGACGAAAACGACCGTGTTATCGTTAATGGTCACGCCATTAAAGGCCCAGCCGATTTAGTGTACTTTGCCTATCACAAACCGGTAGGGATTGACTGTAAACTCAATCAGCACGACCCAAGCAGCCTTATTCATCATTTACCGCAACTAACACGGGTATACCCTATTGGTCGCCTTGATAAAGACTCACGCGGATTGCTTATTTTGACCAATGATGGAGATTTTTGTAACCAGCTGATCCACCCTGACTTTCATCAGCCTAAACGCTACTTAGTCACTGTGAATAAACCATTAGACGCGCATTTTTGTGAAAAAATGGCAGCAGGCGTCCCTGTCGATAAGCAAATAACACGACCTTGTGAAGTAGTTAAAATAGCGAGTAATCAATTTAGTATTGTTTTAAAACAAGGGCTCAACAGGCAAATACGTAAAATGGCGCATTACTGTGGCTACACAGTCATTGATTTATACCGCGTACAAATAAGTGAATTACTGTTAGACCATTTAAATTTACCTGAAAACCAGTTTATAAAAATTAATAAAAGCGACATTTTAGGCTAACAAGCTCACGCTACCCCCCCTCACTTTAATGCGATAAAAAATATAAAATAAACTTGCAAAAATAGATTACAAATGTAGTCTTAAATTAAAGATTACACTTGTAGGCAATAAAATGATCGAATTATCAAAAGCAGAATTTGAAGTGCTGGACGCACTCTGGATTAACTACCCCGCCACAGCCAGCCAAATTATTGAGCGTTTAAGTGACGATAAACAATGGCACGAAAAAACCATTAAAACCTTATTGGGTCGTTTAGTAAAAAAAGGCGCGCTTAGCTTTGAAAAAGACGGCCGCCAATATATTTACACCCCCTGTATAAAGCGTGCTGATTACACTTTAAAGGAGAGTAAGAACTTCGTAGAGCGCTTTTTTAGTGGTCGTATTGCCCCTTTGGTAAGTGGCTTCGCTAAATCGGAGCAACTCTCTCAGCAAGATATAAACGAGCTTAAAAAAGTCATTGATGACTGGGAAAATAATCAAAAGTAAGGAGTTTGCATGGTAATTTAAATAGGATTTAATTGGCTCATTGAACAGCAGCTATTATTAAGTCTGTTGTTTGCAGGGTTTGTTTTACTTGAGCGCTTTGGCTTAAAAACCCTTGGTTCACACTTTGTGTATAAATTAGCTTGGTTAATACCTGTATCAGTTCTGTTGGCTAATTTACCTAGTGCAATTAAGCCACTACAAAATAGCAGCATTAGTTACTATTTAATTACACCTAATCAGGTACTTACAAACGACTTGAGGGTTAGTTTGGCGCTACTGTATGTCATTATTACTACGATCTTATTAATTGCCGCTGTTGTTACCCATACCCGATTTGTCAAAGGCCTACAGCTCTCTGAATTAGCGCACTTTAAGCAAATAACAGTAGGAGTACAAACTTATACCAGCGCTCAGGTGGCTACGCCCATGGTCATTGGTGTTTTTAATAGCAAACTGGTATTGCCGCACAATTATAATACTCTGTTTGATAAAGCTACATTGGCGCTTATTTTAGAGCACGAAAATGTGCATATAAAACGCAAAGATAACCTAACAAATGCGCTGCTATTACTGGCTACAATTTTAATGTGGTTTAACCCTTTAGCTTGGATGGCTTACGCAAGCTTTAGACGCTTACAAGAGCTGACTTGTGATGAACGGGTACTAAGCAATAAAACCACACAGCAACTGATTTTATACAGCAAAGCCTTAGTAAACTGCGCTGCAAATGCACCAGCGGGTCTGATGGCTTATTCTCGTTATAAACTGACGGCGATCATGCCAATAGCGGCTCCCATGCCTACCAGCCAAGTGATAGAGCGAATAATATCGAGGTTTAAATAATAAAAAGTACAAAATAAAATACGCGCTACAATATGCGTCATCGCTAAAGTTTCGGTTACGGCATTAACATTGTTTGTGCCTAATACAGCAGCCAAAGCAACGGCAAAAACCGCTAACGATTCAAAACAGTTTTGATGAGCGGCCAACGCCCTTGCTCCGAGCCCTGTAAGTTGTGTTTGTTGTTGCCGCGGATGTTTATTATCGTAACCACCGAGCTTATTCATTTCTATAATAGCTGGGATCCTTGCAACATAAGGCATGATCACTGCAATTAAGGCGCAAACCAATAAAATCGTCATTATCATTCTCGAGTTATTATTTATGACCCAAAATAACACAGCAAATAGAAAAAAGCCGCCAAATATAAATAACCTGAGCTCTGGCGGCTAGCAGTAACATCCCTCACACTATAACCGATTTAAGCAGTGCGTCACTGTGGCAAATTGTCGCAGGTGATGAATATTCATTATGCCTTTTTGATGGTCGCTTTCATGTCACAGTACTGCTAAATTACTCCTCCGCTTTTTTGTATGTTATTTAAGATGATTTGGATTTTACTCACTATTTTTGCCGCATTTATGCAGTCATGGCGTAATGCGCTGCAAAGTAAATTAAGCGCTCATGTCAGCGTTGCTGGCGTTACTCTCGCCCGCTTTATTGTCGCAAGCCCTATTGCAGGGCTGTATTTATATGCGCTTTATTATTACCAAGATGCGCCTCTCCCTTCGTTTAACCCTTTATTTATTAGCTATATTATTGGAGCCAGCATAGTGCAAATTATTGCCACGGGGCTCATGGTGAAGTTGTTTAAAATGAACAATTTTGCAGTAGGCGCCGGCCTTGCTAAAAGCGAAGCGCTAATGGCGGCGATATTAGGGTTACTATTTTTTGGTTCGGCGCTTTCATTTTTAGGTTGGATTGGTGTATTTATTGGCGCACTTGCTGTATTGCTATTAAGCGGCATTGCGAATGTGAAACATTTTAGCTTAAAAACCGCCTTAACAGGGCTTGCCTGCGGTACTTCGTTTGCGTTGTCATCGTCATGGATCCGCGAAGCGAGTTTAAGCTCGGGTATAGCTTTTCCTTATGCACCAGCGTGGGTTTTGTTACTGATTATTAGCTTGCAAACACTGATGTTATGTATATACATTGCTTTAAAAGAGCGCCATACCTTTAAAATGATGTATCAATATAAGAAAATGACAAGTGCAGTGAGTGTATTTAGCTGCTTAGGATCGGTCGGCTGGTTTAGTGCCATGAGCTTACAGCATGTCGCCTATGTAAAAACGCTCGGTCAAATAGAAGTGTTTTTTACCATGTTAATCTCGATTTTATGGCTAAAGCAGCCGCTAAAGCGCCAAGATAGTGCGGGGCTAGTGCTGATCGCAGTGGCTGCCATCTTAGTTATGCTGCCAAGTAGTTAAAAAAAGCGCAGGTATAAACCTGCGCTTGTTTTTTAATCTAACAATTAATGACTAATTTTTAAGGTGATGACACCACAAATAATCATTAATACACCAGCAATACGGCCAAACGTGGCTGCATCACCGTAAAATAATATGCCAACTAAAAACGTACCAGCGGCCCCAATCCCCGTCCATACCGCATACGATGTCCCCATAGAGATTTGCTTTTGCGCTAACCAAAGCATAAAGCCACTTGCGGCCATAAACGCGATTGCAATTGCAATGCCTTGCCAACGAGTATCTGGGTTTTGTGAAATTTTTAGGCCTATTGGCCAACCAATTTCAAGTAACCCTGCAATTATTAAGTACATCCACGCCATTAAACATCTCTCTTTTTCAATATCACTTCATATAAATCACTGCGGCGGTCTTTTAAGTTACGCACGGTACCTTCACTATGAAGTATTTTTAACTTGTCCATATCTAAGTCGCTAAATAATAGCATTTCGGTATTGGTGGTGGCCTCATTTAGTGTGGCATCGTGTGGAAATGAAAAGTCAGACGGTGTAAGAACAGCAGATTGCGAGTACTGTACATCTAAACTTTCTACTTCGGGTAAATTACCCACCGAACCTGCAATAACCACATAACACTCATTTTCAATAGCGCGCGCTTGCGCACAATGGCGTACACGCAAGTAACTATTTTTAGTGTCAGTCCAAAATGGCACAAATAAAATATCAAGCCCTTGGGTTGCTAAAATACGCGACAACTCTGGAAACTCAACATCGTAACAAATTTGAATCCCTACACGGCCTGCATCGGTATCGAATACAGCAATTTTATCACCGCCTTGAATCACCCAGTCATTTTGTTCATGCGGGGTAATATGAATTTTACGTTGCTCGTCTATTTTACCGCTGCGATGGCACAGGTAACTCACGTTATAGATTTTATCACCCTCGGCAAGCGGCATAGAGCCGGTGATAATATTCGCATTGTACTCAATTGCCATACGCGACATCGCGTTTTTAAAAGTCTCAGTGTATTCAGCTAAATAACGAATGGCTTCGGTTTGATTACTTTGCTCAGTTAACCCCATCAGTGGCGCGTTAAAGAACTCCGGAAATAAAATAAAGTCGCTTTTATAATCATACACCGTATCAACAAAATATTCAACTTGCTTAAGCATTTCTTCAACCGACTCAACACAGCGCATTTGCCACTGCACAGCCCCTACACGTACAATTGATTTAGTCGACTCAATAACGGTATCGGTTGGCTCAAACATAATGTTATTCCACTCAAGTAACGTGGCATAACCTACTGATTCTTGATCCTCTGGAAGGTACTTTTTAAGTAAACGCTTTACCTGAAAATCGTTAGCCAATTGAAAGCTCAATATAGGATCGTATATCTCTTTTTGATCCACCTTGGCAATGTATTCCATTGGCGTCATATCGTCGCTGTGATTGTAATAACGCGGAATGCGGCCACCCGCTAAAATAGCGCGTAAGTTATATTGGCGACATAATTCTTTACGGGCATCATAAAGACGACGTCCTAAACGCATGCCACGGTATTGCTCACTAATAGCAACATCCAAACCGTATAAAGCATCCCCTGTGGTGTCGCTAAATACTCGGTCGTGGCCGTCGGCAATATCTTCATAGGTATGCGGGTTTGAAAAACGTGCATAATCCACTTGGACACTCAGCGCTAAACCCACCAGCACGCCATCATCAACAATACCAATTTGCCCTTCAGGGAACTGATCTATAAGTCTAAAAATTGTATGGCTTGGCCATGCGCCGCCTAAATCAGGGTACGCTTCGTCCATCAAGGTTTTAATTTGTGGGTATTGTTCTCTGCTTAAGTTACAAATTTCAAGATGGGTTTTTTCTGCCGACATATACAACTCCTTTAGGCACGTAAAAATCAAAAAAGCTGAACAAATGCTCAGCTTAATTAGGTTTATGCGTTTTTATTCGCGCTAGGCGCTACTTTAAACTGCGATAAAAAAGGGTGGTTACACGCTCTTTTGGTAACCAGTTTGCGTATTCAAGGCCAAGTTCTGATAATGGATCGGCTTTGAGGACTTGCTCTAAACTGGCATCGTTTTGCATAGCATTAAGCATAACATCTTTCGCTTTTTGTACCAGCTTACGATACGTCATTAGCCCTGAACGGTCGCTTATCGGGCCATGCCCTGGAATAACGGTTGTTTTTTCATCAATTTGTTTAATCACATCATCAACCGCCGCTAAAACACCATTAACACTACCGCCACTATCTACATCAACAAAAGGTAAGCTTCCAAAGTTAAAATATATATCGCCCATGTGCACTATGTTGTCGTTACTAAAAAAGATAACCGAGTCGCCATCTGTGTGTGCATTTGAGTAGTGCACAACATGCGCATGCTCATTGTTAAAGTGCAGTTTTAAATCATGGCCAAAAGTAATACGCGGTAAGTAATCAGAACCCTCACCATGTTTTTCTTTTAAGCGTTTGTGCACATTGTCGTGAGCAATCACATGTGCGCCCGCTTTGGCAAAGTTCTCGTTACCCCCAGTATGATCACCATGGTGGTGTGTGTTAATTACAAACTCGGCACTGCCTGGCTTTAATTCGCTAATGGTTTTTTTAATATCGTCGGAAAGCTTGGCAAACTGATCGTCAATAATATAAATACCATCATCCCCCACGCTTGCGGCAATGTTACCGCCTTGGCCAAATAACACGTAAACATGTTCACTTAATTGTGTAGCCGTAACAGGGTTTTCATCCGCAAATGCATGATTGCTTAACAGTAAACTGGTGATTAATGCCGGTAGTAATTTTTTCATTTTTGTTTTCCTATAATTGCTTTATCTGGGTTATAAAACGTTATTACTACTTATTTAGCTCACTTTGCATCCAAGGCTAGTCGTTCATTGGTGTAATTTCAATTTGATGCATTAATGCTTGCGGTAATAATGGCGTGTGCTTACCTTTTACATATTCATCAAAGCCAGCTCGGTAAAATTCAGAAAGTGGGTGCCCTGATTGCCCACCCGGAATCGTTAAAATAGCATTCTTTAAGTGCCCAGGCTGAACAATAAAACGCTGTGATGCGCCAAAACTACGTTTTTGCACCGCTGGCATATAACTGTCACCAAACCCGGGCGCTGTTGGCATGTTAAGTAATTTACTTAGTATGGGCATTTGTTTAGCAAACGGGTGCTCAATCGCTAATTCGTTTACTTTTCCCCACTGCCAGTTTTGTATGTTACTACCAAACCGTGATGTTAACTGCGTGAGTGTTTGCTCAAAGGCACCCTGTAATTGCTGCTCCCAATTAGTAAACTGCGGATTAACCCAACTTGTTGGCTGAGCCTTTATTAACTGCCAAACAGCAGGCTCTAAATCACGTTTCACATATTTTAATGTGCCATCTTGCTGGTTGAGTGTTGTCTCAATACTGCTAAATAGAATATTAATCAGTTCATCACGATACGTCTTTACTAAGGTATACCCTATTGATTGCGGGCAAGCGCATTGCTGCCAGTTTTCGAGGGCATTTATGTGATCTTTATAGCGCGTGGGCTGCTTTTTTAACTGCTCAAGCAATAAGGCATGCCAAGGCATTAAAAATCGTGCTTGGTTATCTAACTGCAACTGATAAAAATCACTTTCATTAAAGCGTTGTTTTTCAAATAACCTATCGCGAATTTGCGTTGCACGGGCTCCAAGCGCATAGCCGCCATTACCAAAACGGACGTTATCATCAGCAGATACCACTCGAGAATTACCTGTCCATAATCGCCCGTTTTCAGGATTTTTAATAAAAGGTCGATCGATTTCGTTTTGCTGCCAAAGCGCGGAGTAATCTTCTTCTTTTACGGCTAATTCACTGGGTGTTGTTCGCGCAGGTATGCCGCCCATATTTTTCCATGCTGCATTTCCTTGGTCATCGACCACCAGCAGGTTTTGCACTGGAATGCCTACGTCACTTGCAATATCAAGCGCATCATCAACAGTCTGTGCTTGCTCAAGCTGTAATAGCTGCATATTAACGGCGTATGGTTGATGTGCAGCCCAGCTCAGTGCGTAAGGCTTTTCATTGATGTATTTTACCGGACCGTATTCACTGAGCGTAAGAAAGTAACTTTCTACTTTGCCACTGGGTAATGCAATAGACTCATCTACTTGCCACATTTTGCTATCACTATTAAGCGCAATCCAATCGGCGGTATCTAAATACCCGTTGGTAAACCCCCATGCAACGTTGTTATTTGTGCCTACTACAATCGCCGGCGCTCCCGGAAGCGAGACACCCGTTACCTGCATGGGCTTATTATTTAATGAATAGTTTAATTGGGCTCGATACCAAATAACCGGCACAGCCATTGATAAATGCATATCATCAGAGAGCATCGCAGCCTGAGTGTTGGTTAAATTTGAGGTGACAGCCCAATTATTACTACCCACTTCCAAGTTAGCGGTAATGGGTTTAATCGCGGTGATTGGTTGCGATAAAAGTTCGGGGATTGGGTTATGCAAAAGAGCGAGCTGACTGCCATCCAATGCGGCTTGATATTGGCTAGGCTGAGTTAAAAAACTTACCATTTCAGCCCCGTACTGCTGCTCTATTTGAATTAAAGCTTGGTCGCGCTCAAATGTAGATGACTGTAAATCAAGGTACATGCTAAAAATAACTAGTAAACTGTCTTCACTTTGCCAAGGCTTTTGCTCAGCCCCCGTGAGTAAATATTCAAAACTTGGGTACCCTACTTGTGCAAGGCCTTCATTTACACCTTGGGCATAACTGCGTAGCAGCTGTTTGTCGGCCTTCGGGAGGGTTTTTAAAATAGCTTGGCTGCGTTTACGTAATTGGTGAAAACGCATTTTTTTATCAAGCCCAAGCGCGGCTTCACCAAATAGCTCGCTTAGCTCACCTGCGGCATTACGTCTAAGTAAATCCATTTGAAAAAAGCGGTCTTGCCCGTGAGCATAACCTAAGCCATAGGCAGCATCGTGGCGAGTTGCTGCAGTAATAACAGCTTGGCCAAGCGTATCACGAGCGACTTTAACTGGCTGCGTTACCGCATCGCTTCGGCCTTTGCCATCAAGGGTAGGTAAACTTAGAGTCAACACGCCGTAAACAATTGCAGTACTGGCGAGCGCTAAAATCACAAAAATTAATAGCAACCGTTTGATTACTTTAAACATAAACATACCCTTCAACTTTTTCAATAAACTATTATTAGCATATATTCATATTCGTTCTATTAAAAACACTACGAAAAGCGGGTAAAGGGTGAAATAAACATCAAAATCCACGATAATACACAGTTCATGTATTGTGCAGACCTAGTTGAGATCAAAATGACTGAAAAAACATTTATTAAAGGTAAAGACCGCGATTTAGAATCGTCTATCTCTACCATGCAAAACAAGCTAAAAGCGCTAAATATTAATATTGAAGAAGCGCTGTGGCTTAACCCTGTAGCAAACTGTTATTCAGTTCATATAAAAGATAGCGACTGCGGTGTGATGTTTACTAATGGTAAAGGTGCCACTGATAAAGCCTCTATCGCCTCTGCGCTAGGTGAATATTTTGAGCGTTTAAGCTGTAACTACTTTTTTGCTGATTTTTACTTAGGCGAAGAATTTGCCAATGATGACTTTACTCATTACCCAAACGAGAAATGGTTTAAAGTTGAAAACGATGAAATACCACAGGGTATTATGGATGAAAGCTTATGGGATTATTTTGACCCAGAGCGTGAATTAACCGCATCACACCTTTATGACTTTAACTCTGGCAATTTTGAACGTGGTATTTGTTCTGTACCGTACACTCGTCAGCGCGACAACCAAGACATTTATATTCCGGTGAATGTGATTGGTAATATTTTTGTTTCTAATGGCATGAGTGCCGGTAATACTAAATTTGAAGCCCGTGTTCAGGGGTTATCTGAAGTATTTGAGCGCGCTATTAAAAACCGCATTATTGCCGAAGGTATCAGCTTACCAATCGTGCCTGAAGAGGTGGTAAAACAATACCCTAAAATTCATGAAGCCTGTGAAGAGCTGCGTAGCCATGGCTTCCATTTACGCATTGCGGATGCATCACTAGGCGGTAAATATCCAGTAATGAGCGTCACGCTTATAAACCCTGTTGATGGGTCAGTATTTGCTTCTTTTGGTGCTCACCCTTCATTTGAAGTAGCGCTAGAGCGTACCGTTACCGAATTACTGCAAGGTCGTCGCCTAGATCAACTTGACGTATTCCAACCTGCTACATTTGATAATGACGAAGTCGCTACTCCTGAGAACATTGAACTGCACTTTATTGATTCAAGCGGTTTAATTTCACATGACTTTTTCCGCTCTGAAGCAGATTTTGAATTTGTACATTGGGACTTTAGTGGTTCAACTGAGCAAGAATACAACTTCTGTACTGATTTAATTCATAGCATGGGTCACGATATCTATATTATGGATTACACCCACTTAAACGTGTATGCATGTCGTATTTTAGTTCCTGGTATGTCAGACATTTATCCTGTAGATGAGCTAATTTGGCGCAACAATAATGAAGGCGCTAAATTCCGCGAAGACTTCTTATCGCTTGATCAGTACGATAGCGAACAATGGATGGAAATTTACGACAACCTCGAAGAAGCAGGCCACAGCGATATTATTCGCGCAGCTGAATTCATTGGCTTAGCAACCGACGCCGATACACCTTGGCACACACTACGCATTGGTGAGCTTAAAGCACATTTATGCTTAGCGGCGGGTAATGAAGAAGCTATTGACTGGGTTGATTGGATTTTGCATACCGGCCAAGTAAACGACGAAGCGATGCGTCACTTTCGTTGCTTAAAAGCAATCCTTGAAATTAAATATGATGACGAGCGCGAATATGCAAGTTATCAAGATGCATTAGGTTTAATGTTTGGTAGCGACAATGTCACGCTTGCTATTGAAATTGCTGAAGGTCGTAAATTATTTAACGGCTTAACTTTCCCAGGCTTATCGCTTGAGGGCTTTAAAAAGCATGCAGCACTTCTTGATGGTTACCGCAAATTACACGTTGCAAAGCAACAGCATTGGGCGCGCGAAATTAGCGACTCATAACCACACCTAAACTACTAATTATAAAAATAAAATGGCGCATTTTTAACTGCGCCATTTTTATTTCTTCGATAAATTGACTATAGTTAGCCTGTCTTTATTAACAACTTAGTTACATTCTATGTCCCCGCAGCGCAAAAACAAACGCTCCCGAATTAATAACGCTAAGCTGATAGTGATTATCGCTGGTGTTGATAATCACTATCAGCTTGGTGCTTGATCACGTCAATTATCACCGTGAGAAAGATGCTTATCGATTACGCACTCTGTCGCAGGTAAGTACCTATAGAGTACAACTTGAAGCTGTATTAGTGTCTAATATTCAACTCATTCGTGGCTTAGCTATTGCTGTTGCCGCTGAGCCAAACTTAGATCAAACTCGCTTTGAAAAAATTGCAGCCCCACTTTTTGAAACCTCAAATGAGCTACGTAACATTGGCGCGGCGCCAGACATGGTAATAAAAATGACCCATCCGCTTAAAGGTAACGAAAAAGCGATAGGTCTTAATTTTTTGGAAAATAAAGCACAGCGCGAAGATGCCATTAAAGCAAGAGACACGAATACGATCGTGATGGCAGGTCCACTTCAGCTTGTCCAAGGCAGCGAAGCCTTGATTGCGCGCGTACCAGCATACTTGCCAGAAAATAACGCCTTTTGGGGATTGCTCTCAGTGGTACTCGATATAGAAAAAGTTTATGAAAACTCGGGGATTATTGAACTACAGCAAAATTATAATATAGCAATACAAGGACGTAATGGATTAGGTAAGCAAGGTGAGTTTTTTTTCGGTGACCCCTCTATTACTGTTCAAGACCCTCTAGAATTTACTTTAAACTTTCAAGGAGGTGTTTGGCAGCTTTATGTTATACCCAAGCAAGGCTGGCAACCAGTGAGTTCTTCGATCTGGCCTTTACGGTTCATTATTTTAACCGTGTTAGGCTTGCTCATTTCTGCCTTTTTGTTTTATCTAAAAATACTCAACCGTGAACAAGAAAGCGAAAGAATGCTTGAGGTGATGAGTAATTTAGCACAAGTCGGTGCATGGTCGTTTAACTTAGAAAAAAAACACGTGTTTTGGTCAGATATGACTAAAAAAATATTTGAATACCCATTAGATGAGCAACCAAAATGGTCAGAAAATTTAAACTATTTTAAAGAAGGTGAAAGTAGAGAAAAAATCGCTAAACTGGTTGAAAGAGCAATTAAGCATGGTGAAAGTTACGAAACTGAGCTTGAAGTGATCAATGCAAATGGTCAGTCTGTATGGGCACTTGTTCACGGTGAAGCTGAACATAAAAATGGCCGTTGTGTAAGAATATTTGGTTCATTACAAAATATTGATGCCCGTAAAAAAGTAGAATTAGAAAATCGTAAAATTGCTCGTTTTAACGAAACCTTGGCCTCCTTAACGGTGAGTGATGAAATATTAAATGGCAAACTAAGCCAATCTAAAGAATTAATCACGCAGTCTATTTGCCAAGCCCTTGAGGTAAACTGCGCCAGTATAAAATTGTTTAATCAACAAAGAACCCAGCTAATTCAATTTGCGAGTTTTAATCGTTCAGGTAGCGAAAATAATATTCCGTGGCTGCAAGAAACTATTCCTGACTTTTTTACCGCAATAGAACGAAAAGCGATATTTTGTGTTGATGATGCTCAACAACATCCCTACTTAGCCCCTATCAAAGAAAGCTACCTTCAACCGTTTTCAATCAAGGCGATGCTGTGTGTTCTTATTCCTGCAAGCTGTGGCTCTATTGGAATAGTTTGTGCTGAGCAAGATATAGTTAGAACATGGAGCCATAATGAAGAAAGCTTTTTAATTGCTGTAGGGGCTTTAATTGGCAGTCTTTACTCTAGCCAACAACGTATAGAAACAGAGGCACAACTAGTCAAGGCAAAAGAAGCCGCAGAACAAGCTGTGATTGCAAAAAGTGAGTTTTTAGCCAGTATGAGCCATGAAATTCGCACACCCATGAATGGGGTGTTGGGAATGCTTAATATTGTTAAAGCAACCCAATTAGATCAACAACAAAAGCATCATATTAAACTTGCACAATCATCTGCAGAGTCATTGTTAGGAATTATTAATGATATTTTAGACTTTTCTAAAATAGAGGCTGGCAAGTTAGACATTGAAAATATTCAATTTAATTTACCTCGCTTACTGAGTGAAGTGGTTGAGTCATTTGCATTAAAAGCCGAGCAAAATAACACCACGTTAATTTTGGATGCAACACATATCACCAGCAGCGAATTTATTAGCGATCCGAATAGATTACGTCAAATTTTAAGTAACTTAATTGGTAATGCCGTTAAATTCACCCAAAACGGTGAAATATTGATAACCGCTAAAATTGCCCACACACTTGGCGCCACAGTTTTAGAATGTGCAATCGCTGACTCAGGTATAGGAATCAGCGCAGAGAAACAGCCCCATTTATTTGATTCATTTACTCAAGCAGACACATCAACCACACGCCAATATGGTGGCACAGGCCTGGGTCTTGCTATTGTAAAGCAGCTGTGTGAGCTCATGGGTGGCAAAGTGAGTATGAGTAGTACACCAAATGAAGGCAGTACATTTTCCTTTTTTATAAAGATAACCCCTCAATTAGTTCAACAGCACGAAGCATATCAAGCAATTAAAAATAAGCGTATTTGGGTTATTGATGATTGCTTACTCAATACCACTATTGCCAAAAAACAATTAACTCGCTGGGGGGCTAAGGTCAGCACGATCTGCGATTACCTGTCTATAAGTGCCTACATTAATAGCCATGAAGATACCCCACCAAACATTGTGCTCGTTGACAGTGCTTTATTTGAACCATTATACGAAGCTCAAGCACTCGCACTTAAGCAGTTTTTAACAAGAAGTAGCGGCCATTTAATTATTATGGCTCCCATGAGTTATACAAATAAAAACGCGACCTTACCATTAACCGAAGAAACCCTCGTATTTAAACCACTCACCCCTTTTGATTTACAAAATGCGCTGACTGCAAAAAGCACTATCGAGCAAACACACGTTGATACACAACTAAAGTTGCTTGCTGCCACTGAGGTTATGACAGATACACTCGCAGCGCATGTTTTATTAGTAGAAGATAATAAAATTAACCAAGTTGTTACCGCTGCTTTTTTAAAACAGTTGAACGTGACATTTGAGATTGCTGAAAATGGTGCTGAGGCAGTTGAAACGTTGAATCAAAACCCAGCTAACACTTATCAATTAATATTAATGGATTGCCAAATGCCTACGATGGATGGCTACCAAGCAACTATTGCCATCAGAGAAGGCAAAGCAGGCAAGGTAAATAAAAACATAACAATAATAGCGCTTACCGCAAACGCAATGCAGGGTGATAAAGACAAATGTTTGGCCACTGGTATGGATGACTATTTAACTAAACCCCTCAATGCCACAACTCTTCATTCTAAGCTCCAGCAATGGCTTACAAGCAAATAACAGTGTAAGCTAAAAATAGAATTTATTAGGTGAGATAAGGTATGCAATTGCAATTATCAATGGAGCAACAACGCGTTATTGGTTGTTTATTAGAAAAACAAAGCACAACACCTGAGCACTACCCTTTATCGTTAAATGCATTAACAAATGCCTGTAATCAAAAATCGAATCGCGCGCCAGTTGTTAATTATACAGAAGAGCAAGTTCAAACAACCGTTGATGAATTAATCAGTCTGCGATTAATCACTGTAAATGAAGGGCTGTCTGGGCGAGTTAATAAATACGATCATCGTTTTTGTAATACTGAGTTTAGTCACCTGCAATTTGATCAACAGCAAAGGGCGATTATTTGTTTATTATTATTGCGAGGCGCACAAACACCTGGCGAATTAAAAACACGCAGTAGCCGCCTTGCCGACTTTGCTCGTATTGATGATGTTGAAAAGTCACTTGAACAACTAATTCAAAGCAATCATGTTAAAAAGATGCCGCGCGAATCAGGTAAACGGGATTGTCGATATATTCATTTATTTGCAGATCAATCATCTGTGAACGAGGCTTCACTTGAGGCACAAACACACACTGATGATATAAAAAACACTGAGCTAAATGACTTACTTGCAGAAATTGATGAGCTAAAAGTCCAGCTTAAACAAATAAAAGCTCACTTAGGGCTTTAATTCATAAATATGAAATCACATAATAGTTGCTCTATGTAGAGCGTAAAAATTATTTAACTAAAGGAGCGGGCCATGCGCGCCGAGATTATGGCTGAAATGAAAGTTCAGCCTTCGATTGATGTAAACGCTGAAATTAAACGCCGAGTGGATTTTATTAAAGCACGTTTAAAAGCGGCATATTCAACCTCACTTGTACTAGGGATCAGTGGTGGTGTAGATTCATCGACCTGTGGCCGTTTGTGTCAACTTGCTATTGATGAGCTAAACCAAGAACACCCTGACACTCATTATCAATTTATTGCTGTACGCCTACCTTATGGCGTTCAAGCTGATGAAAGTGAAGCGCAAATGGCGGTTGATTTCATTAAGCCGAGCACCCGCATGACGGTAAACATTAAACCCGCAACCGATGCACTGCATGAGCAGACAATGGCAACTCTCGCGGGTACCGAACAAACACTCCCTTCGCAAGATAAAATCGATTTTATTAAAGGTAATGTCAAAGCACGTCAACGCATGATTGCGCAATATGAAATAGCCGGCTTTTGCCAAGGCTTAGTGGTCGGTACCGATCATAGTGCTGAAAATATTACTGGTTTTTACACTAAATTTGGTGATGGTGCATGCGATTTGGCTCCTTTATTTGGCCTATCAAAACGCCAAGTTCGTGCATTAGCAACCACATTGGGTGCGCCTGCGCTTTTAGTTGAGAAAGCACCAACAGCGGATTTAGAAAGTGATAGACCAGGACTAACAGACGAAGAAGCACTTGGCTTAAGTTATGAAGAAATTGATGACTTTTTAGAAGGTAAAGCAGTTTCAAGTCATGTAGAAGAAACGCTAATTGCAATTTACCAGCGCACGCAACATAAGCGCCAGCCTATTCCAACAATATACGATGCTTTTTAAATCAATATTATAAGCGTGATTTAACTGATCGAGCCGCTTGTATTTTACGTAAACATGACGTGAAAATAAGTGGCTTAAATTTTTAAAAGTTAACCTTAACGCTTGCCAACAGAGAGTTTTATATTTTATGACACCCCCTATTTTGATTACTGGTGCAGCACAACGTATAGGGCTTGCGCTGGCAAAGCACTTTATAGCCCAAGGGCAAGCGGTCATTATTACTTATCGGACCCGTCATGAGGCTGTTGATTCGTTGGAACAACAAGGGGTTACCTGTCTTTATGCTGACTTTAGTACTGATGAGGGCATTAATACTTTTATTACGTTGCTTAAATCACACACTGACTCACTCAGGGCGGTTATTCATAATGCATCAAGCTGGGACTGTGAAGCTAACAACCCCCACTTTGAGCAGCTGTTTGACAATATGATGCGCATTCATGCAAAAACACCGTACTTGGTAAACTTACACTGCGCAGATTTACTATTAAATTATCAGGCGTCGCATGCTAAACCCGCTGACATTATTCATTTGACTGATTATGTAGTGGAAACAGGCAGTCCAAAGCATCTTGCTTATGCGGCCAGTAAAGCCGCACTGGATAACTTAACTAAATCATTTAGCGCTAAATACGCACCTAACATAAAAGTGAATTCAGTCGCGCCATCATTAATTATTTTTAACCAACATGATGATGAGCAGTACCGCGCTAAAACTTTAAAAAAATCATTAATGGGTATCGAACCTGGATGCCAAGAAATTATCAATAGTATAGACCTACTACTGAACAGCCATTACATCACAGGGCGTGCTTTACCTGTTGATGGTGGTCGCCATCTTAAGTAAGTCATCTAATAAAACTGAGAAACTTATGCATAACGAATTAAAAGAAAGCTATCAAAAAATTATAACTGCTGTAGGTGAAGACGCTGAACGTGAAGGGTTACTCGATACCCCAAAACGCGCTGCAAAAGCGATGGAGTACCTTACTCAAGGATATCGTCAAACGCTTAACGAAATCACTAACAATGCGGTATTCACCTCTGACGCTGACGACATGGTATTGATACAAGATATCGAGCTTTACTCTATGTGTGAACATCATTTACTCCCTTTTATTGGCCGCTGTCATATTGCTTATATCCCTGATGGTAAAGTATTAGGCTTATCTAAGTTTGCGCGTATTGTTGATATGTTTTCGCGCCGTTTTCAAATTCAAGAACAGCTTACCCATCAAATTGCAAAAGCGGTTGAGGAAGTAACCGGTGCAAAAGGTGTGGGGGTAATTGTTGAAGCAAAACACATGTGTATGATGATGCGTGGTGTAGAAAAGCAAAACTCAAGCATGCGTACCTCGGTAATGCTAGGAAACTTTAGAGCCGATCCGAAAACACGTAATGAGTTTTTACAGCTGATCAAAGGATAATGTATGGCAAACGCAATTATTAATGTAACTAATTTACGACTACGCACATTTATTGGTTTTAATCCTGATGAGCGTGAAAAAAAACAAGATGTGGTCATTAACCTTGAAATTCACTACCCTGCTGATCAAGCTTGTGAAACAGATGAAGTAGACCAAGCACTTAACTACAAAGTGATTACTAAAGAGGTGATTAGCTTAGTGGAGCAAGGACACTTTTTATTGTTAGAAAAACTAGTTGCTGAAATTCTTGCTGTTTGCCACTCACACCCAAGTGTTAATTATGCTAAGGCTCGAGTAGATAAACCTCATGCGTTGCGCTTTGCTGATTCGGTTTCTTTAACCCTCGACTGGCACAAATAATCCAACGGCAAGGGCTATTACCGCTAAATAACGTAACCCCTTGCCGAGCGTTACCAGCACTAAAAACGTAGTAAAGTGAACTTTAAACACGCCGCCAATAACGGTTAGTGGGTCGCCAACAATGGGCAGCCAAGCAAACAACAGGCTATAAACACCATATTTATTAAACTGCTGTTGTGCTTTTTTAAGCCCTTTTTCAGATACTGGAAACCATTTTTTATCTTTAAAACGCAATGCCTGCGTCCCTAACCAATAGTTAACACAACTGCCCAGTACATTACCCAAGGTTGCTGCAAACCAAATCAGCCATAAGTTAGTATTGCCTTGCATGATCATGCCACCCATCAATACTTCAGACGAGCTAGGTAATAACGTGGCAGATATAAATGCTGTAAAAAATAATGTTATATAGAGCATCTTTCCCTTATGGCTAAAAACTAAACCCAGCAATTAAGCTGGGTTTGAACGACTTTTTAACTTAAAACCAATTCACCGAATAATAAAAACAGTTATTTTATCAAATTTAAGCTAAGGGGATAATTAAACTCTTTGCCATCGTTGGCTTTCACGCTTGCGATAACCACCATCACAAATGAAAAAATAGCCACCATAGGTAACAGTAGTAAACCAACCGCTGCAAAAATTAGTAAAAAACAAACAAAATAAGCTATAGCCATAGTAATTTGAAAATTAAGGGCTTTTTTGCCATGTATATCAACAATTGGCATTTCATCTTTTTTAATTAACCAGATAATAAGAGGGCCGAGTACCGACCCAAATGGCACAATAAACCCCGCTAATGCACTTAAATGACATAGCATTGCCCATGTGCGGTCATCTTTATTGACGACTTTAATCTCTTGATTTTGTTCCATTACACTCTCCCTTCTCGTTTTTATTTTGCGCTAAAATAATATTCACACTCATTAGCCACCTTAATGTAAATGCTTATTTATCCAATGCAAAGCATTTGTGTATATTTAAAAATAAAAAAGCGCAGCAAATAGCTGCGCTTATTGATATTGCCAGACCAGTTACTTATTCACACCCGCTAAATCAAGCATAAAAGCATAATTTAATGCAGTATCTTCTAAGCGTTTGAAGCGACCTGATGCACCTCCGTGCCCTGCTTCCATATCAATTTTAAACAGTAGCTTGTTATCATCTGTTTTGTAATCTCGCAGCTTAGCCACCCACTTTGCAGGCTCAAAATATTGTACCTGTGAATCATGTAAGCCAGTAGTAACTAACATATTTGGGTAATCTTGCTTACTGACCTGATCATAAGGTGAATACGATAACATATACTCATAGTATTCTTTCTCGTTAGGGTTACCCCACTCACCGTATTCGTTGGTTGTAAGTGGAATACTTGCATCAAGCATCGTAGTCACTACATCAACAAATGGAACCGCAGCCACCATACCTTTATACAACTCAGGAGCTTGGTTTGCCACTGCCCCCATTAACAAGCCACCCGCACTGCCACCTTGAGCAAATATTTTATCTTTTGCACCATACTTTTGCTCAACCAATGCCTTGGTAACATCTACAAAGTCGTTAAAGGTGTTCTTTTTAGTCAGTAGTTTACCGTCCTCATACCAAGGGCGACCTAGCATTTGTGAACCGCGAATATGCGCAATGGCAAATACAAAACCCCGATCGAGCAAACTTAAGCGAGCGCTAGAAAAGGTAGGATCCATGGTCGCGCCATACGAGCCATAACCATATTGTAGCAGCGGATTAGTCCCCTCTTTTTTAAACATGTCTTTGCGATAGACTAGGCTTACCGGTACTTTAATACCATCTCGTGCAGTGACAAAAATTCGCTCTGATGCGTAATTATCTGCACTAAAATCACCGAGTACTTTTTGTTGTTTAAGTAATGTTTTATTGCCAGTAGCTAAATTAACATCATACGATGAAGCGGGTGTTGTCATACTGGTATAATACACACGTAATGTATCGCTATTTAAATCATTGTTACCGTAGGTGCTAATTGTATAAGCACTGTCGTTAAAGCTAAGCGGTATCTCTTTACCCGTGGTTAAGTTACGAGCAATAATAGTCGACTGACCCATTTCACGCTGCTGATACACTAAGTAATCGTTAAATAAGTCGATGCCTTCTAATTTTATATTATCGCGAGCGGGGATCACCGTTTGCCAATTAGCTTTATCGCCAGCTTTATCAATATCTACTTTCATTAACTGAAAGTTGACTGCGTTTAAATTAGTGACAATATAGTAAGTATTACCCAGCTTAGAAATTCCATACTCCAGATCCGCTTCACGTTCAATCAAGCGTTTTGGCATAGCCTTAACATCATCAGCACTTAAAACCGATACACCTGACGCAGTTGTACTGCTGTGCCAGATATAAATTTCTGAATCGTCTTTGCTTTTGCTAATACCCATGTAATAACTGGTATCTGTTTCTTCATAAACGAGTTCATCTTCAGCCTGTGGGGTACCGAGCGTATGACGATAAACTTGGTAACCTAGTAAAGTTTGTAAATCTTTTTTTATGTAATAAAGCGTTTTGTTGTCGTTTGCCCAAACAACACTGCCATTCGTACCTTTAAGCGTATCTTCGAGTAATTTACCAGTGCTTAAGTCTTTTATTTTTATATTATAAATACGACGACTTACGGTATCTTCACCATATGCCATTAAATTGCCGTTTGGACTTACATCTAAACCACTTACGGCATAATAATCATGTTCCTTAGATAGCTCGTTTACATCTAAAATAACCTGCTGGTCAGTGCCTGCAAAATCACTACTACGTACATAAGTTGCGTATTCGTTATCACCGCGAGTTTGCGATGAATAATAATAGTCACCGTTTTTAACTGGCACTGAATCATCGTCTTTTTGAATTCGCCCTTTTAGCTCTTCAAATAACGAAGTTTGTAACGTTTTTGTATGCGCAAGCATTTCATCTGTGTAAGCATTTTCAGCCTCAAGGTAACTAAGTACCTCAGGATCTTTTCGCTCATCATCACGCATCCAGTAATAATCATCGATACGAGTGTCGCCATGGATTGTCATTTCATATGGCACTTTCTTCGCAATCGGCGGTATGACTTCGGTTTGAGCAGCTACATTTTCAACCTTTGCTGATTGCTCAACATCAGGGGCTTTATTACATCCCCCTAAAATAGCTAAGGATATAAAAGTAAGAACAAATGGGGTGTGTTTCATTGATTGGAATCTCTGTAGTTATTATTTTTATTAAATATACCTAATATTTAATAGCACGGAGATTTAGTTTGTGAAGCTATGTAAAAAGGGAGCAGAAGCTCCCTTTAGTTAATATTTAATTTATTTAATTACTTTTGCTTACGACGACGCATAAATGCAAATGGCGCAACTAGTAATGTTAGCCAAGCTAATGAACCTGAAGAGCTTTTCTTAGTAGGCTCTGGAGTAACAACCGGAGGCGCTACTTTAGTAACAGATATTGTTACCATTGCAGGCTCTGACACATTACCACGAACATCAATCGCAACAACTTCCATTTCTGCAGATGTATCACCCGCTAATAAAGTATTATCTGCAACCACAATTTGACCTTCTGCATCAACAGCAAGACCAAGGTTTGTATTAGATTGAACATAGTACTCTGAAATAGCTAAGTCTAAGTCTGATTCTTCAATAGTAAGCGCACCTACTACAGTTCCATCAGCTGCATCTTCAGAAACACTAAACTCACCACCAACCAGCATTGGTGCTTCAACGTCTGGTAACTCTAGGTCTTCAGCTGCCATTACTTTAATAATGTTAGTACCTGAACCTTGCGATAATGCAAACGGGCCGCTTGCAGAAACAACCGCTTTCTCACCAGGTTTAAGTGAAGAAATTGCTTCACCTGTCTCATAAGAGGTCATTTCAACTGCTGGTTGTACGCCAAATACTGTTGAACCGGTTACGCTGTCTGTTTCACTGTAAACACCAGTTTGGTAACTAGGGTAGCCTACCGATACTTTGAAGTTCATTTGCTCACCAAGAAGCGACGCATCGATATTCATTAACTCTGAACAGCCTGAGAAAGTAACTGTGTCTTCACCTGCAGCATGGAAAAGCGGCGTACCCCATTGCCATGCATCATTACCAGCGCCATCAGTCATACCAATTAATGTGCGGCTACGACCTGGGAACGCTGTATCGCGGCCACGGTCGTTTAAGTTTGTCATAAACTGATCAGATACACCGTCATTGTTGGTATCTATTTCAATTCTATAACCCGCTTGGAAAGTATGAGTTAACGGATCGCGTAGTTGTATTGATGACGTAATATAAATTCCTGAATCACAGAAATCTGCATTGAATGCAGAGAATGTAGTAGACAGGATATTAAACTCAGCATCTTCAACTGATTTTTCTGTCCCCATTGCAACAATACTTTCAGCTTGTGGAGAAATTTCAGTTTGACCTGTATTTTCAATAACCAATGCCATTTCATTGTTAACAATTTCAGGTGAGTAGCTCAACTGAGTCGCAGCTTTTGGCATTGCATGATAAACAACATGTAAATCGTGATCGCCATCTGTAGAAGCATCATCAAATACTAACGCACCATCAAACTCTATTGAGGTTAATGCCGCGCTTCTTGCTGCAATATCCTCTTCGCTAAATGGGTTTTCTAATTCCCATGTAGGTAACTTACTTGGATCAACCATCATTGTAATATCAAAGCTAATCGCTTGACCTGCTGGTACAGTTATAGATTCAGGGAAATCCCAGCTAACTGCGTCCGTATCAATATCATTTTGGTAACGTGCTTCAGTACGAAGGTTGTACGTTTTTGCATCTGCAGAGAAGTTCTTAACCGTCACTGTTTTAGTAATTGAACCTGATTCAGCTAAACTTACTAAACCATAAGATAGTGCAGCTTGTTTAGTGTCAAACTCACTGTTATGAACCCATGCAGCAACTGGCAAGTTAGCCGCCTTAGTCACATCAACTAAACCAGCGCCTATCATACTTATTGGCGCAAGCTCTGAATCAGGATTAATCGCTAGAGGCTCATTAGTTACGTTTAAGTTTGCTGCATTCATGATTGTTGCTTTAATCTCAAACGCATTACGCTCTGGATGCGCTTCACGGATCATTGCAACAGCGCCTGCTGTAATTGGGCCAGAGAAAGACGTTCCTGAAACAGGGGTTGTGCCTGTTTGCGTGCCTGCTGCTGCTACGTCAATGCTCGTACCTGGCGCTGTAATTTCTGGTTTTAATAATCCATCCATAGAAGGACCGCGAGATGAGAATGTTGCAACTGCACCTGCCGTTGTTTTAATTTCAACGCTAATATCAAATGTTGCAGGACCGCCAGCAGCTAGTTGAGCTTTTAAAGCTGCACCTGCGGCAAAGTTAATACCTACGTTTTTAATAGTTACATCCGCATCAAAGCCACCCATAGGTGCAGGCGTACCATCATCGGTGTTATTCGCAATCATTACAAACTCAGCACCATTTGCTTGTGCATTCAATACTTTTTGCGTAAATGCACATGCACCACGGTCGATTAATACTGCTTTGCCTGTAAAGTCAACATCTGCAGCAAATTCAGCACAACCATCTGCGTTTGTTTCAGGATAAACTAATTCAATATCTGCACCTGAAATTGTATATGCTTCTTGTGGGCCAAAACTTGATGGCTGAATATTACCTTCAACGCCAGCAACAGTACCTGATGCAACACCGATTTCAGTTGTTGGGTGAGTCATTGCACCTACAGATAGTGCGTTAGGTGTAGTGCTTGGGCCACCAACACGGAATGGATTATCACCGTCATTGCCAGCAGAAATAACCATGTTTACACCTAACTCAACGGCTCGCTGAATTAAGAATTGCGTACCGCCACCAGTATAAGTATCACCAAACTCACCACCTAATGACATATTCATTACATCAACACGATCTGAAATATCACCATCTCCATTTGGATCCATTGCAGCTTCTAAAGCGGCTGCTTGTGCATCGCCAGGACAACCGCCGCCACATACTGAATAAGCGTAAAGCTCAACGTCAGGGGCGATACCATTTACAGAGTTTGCAGATGATGTACCGTGGTTGGTTGGATCACCTGTAGAAGGTGAATTAGCGGCATCATTTTCAATTGGATCAGCATCATCGCGAATAAAATCATAACCACCTTGAACAATACCTTGTGGCCATGCAACTGATGTTGGATCTGCCTGTGCGGCTAGGTAAGCTTCAACAGTGCCTGCGCCACCGAAAGCAGCATGAGTGTAATCGATACCCGTATCAAGTACTGCAACACGTTGACCTTTACCACTTGCTATGCCGTCAGTAATAAGTGGTTTAGCGTTGATATATTCAGAGCTTGCTGCAACATGTAGCTCGCGATCGAACATTGGTAAAACTTTAGCAACGCGATCATCTTTTGCAATTTGAGCTAACGCTTCAGGCGTTGCTTGAACAATTAACGTTGGAGCTAAAATTTTGGTTTTGCCAATTACCTTAGCATTAAAATCTAGGCTACTAAGCTCAACCGCCATTATGTCCTGAAGCTGCTCAACCTGAGCGGTTACTTCACGGTTAGATGATACTTGGTAAGTCCCATCTGCCACTGCATCAACTGAAGTTTTTGCTTTTAAAACAATCATATGAGCTGAAGGCGCTTTTTTATCAGCAGCTATTTCTTTTAATTGCTCTACTTGTTTGTTAGTTATTGTAGCATTTGGCAAAGTCGCAGCACTGGCCAGTGTTGCCACGAATGCACTTGATACAGCAGTCGCGATTGCTGTTCTTTTAATTATATTTTTAGACATTGTTTCCCCTAGGATAGGTTATGTATTATTGTATTTACTATATTTAATTTTTTAAACTATGTGGGCAAATATAAAACGTCAGCCTTCGCGCCTGCAACAGTATTGCTACATTAAAATTACAAAAAAAAACAACCACCTTGAAAAATCACCATAAAACACTGATCTAAAAGAAAAATAAAACACCTTGAGTTTGTAAAAAATTGTAAATGAAAAGATTTAAATTGAGAGATAAATGAACAACGATGTAATTAATATTTTAACTATGGCTAAAGTCATTCAAACAGCCGTTGCACCCGTCTTTTTAATAACAGGTATTGCGGCAACACTTGGGGTGCTATCCAACCGTTTGGCACGTATTACAGACAGAGCCAGGCAGTTAGAGCGAAAATTAAAAGTTAGTACCGATGAAGAGTTTAACTTGTCTCTAACTACAGAACTAAGGGCGCTTCTTAAGCGCTCCCGCTGCATACATATTGCCTTTAGTTTAAGTGTCTTAAGCGCATTATTAGTATGTGCCGTAGTTATGTTGTTATTTTTATCGCACATACAATCGATTAATTTAGGTGTCACTATCGGTAGTTGTTTTGTTGGTGCCATGGCATTGCTAATATGTGCATTTATGTCATTACTTGGCGAGGTATTCTTAGCGACACGTAGCATGCGACGAGGAATGATATTTGCTGATATTGATATAAATGACTAAACCAGCTCTTTATCTTGAACTAAAGCCTGAGCTAAGATACAAAGATAATTAAAGAACCCTTAAAGGAGTAGAGTAAAGTGAAATTGAAGCAAGTATTTATCGGGGCGTTACTATCTACATGCGCATTTAGCGTATCTGCAAATTCTGCATTCAAAGAGCCGAGTGATGCGATTGAGTATCGCCAAGCTGCATTTTCTATGATTTCAGTTCAAATAGGCGATATGGGTGCCATGCTCAAGGGTAAAATTCCTTTTAATGCAGAGCAATTTAAGCAGCGTGCAAATAACGCAGCGGCATTGTCTAAAATGCCTTGGGAAGCTTTTTACGCAGGTACTGATAAGGGTGATACATCAGCACTTCCTGCGGTATGGTCTGAAAACGATACTTTTATGAAAAAAGCGACAGCATTTCAACAATATGCTGATGAACTTGCTGTAGCAGCTCAAACAGGTGACAAAGCGGTCATTGGTAAAGCATTTGGTGCATGGGCTAAAGGCTGTAAAGATTGCCATAAGCAATTCAAAGACTAATAAATTCTGTGTATTAAACAATAAAAATGGCGCTGTATTAGCGCCATTTTTTTAACTAAGCAGATAACTTAAAGGCTCACTTCCCCAAGTACTCATTAATAAAACCAGTAATAGTAAAAATAAAACCCATGCAATCCATGGTGACTTTGTCTCAGGCTCTAAGCTTTGTGTTGGCAGTGCTTTATTGCCTGTGATCATTGCTTTTACTAAAGGCTTGCCTTTAATTTTGTAAGCAATAATAGCCACAACATGCAAAATAATCGCATAAAATAAAATATCAAAATTGATATGGTGCAGCCAGTTGGCAAAATCAATCGTATCACTCGATACATACTGCGCTAACGGGCCATCAGCTAAAATGCCATCACTGCTCATTAAACCACTAACCAGTTGCGTAATAATCAGTATAAAAAATAATAACACCATATAACTACCTGGTGCAGAATGGCCCACATCATTTATTTTTTTGCCACTAAAAGAAGCAAGCACCGACTTAGGAGAATGCAGTAATGCCGATATTCTTGCCGTTTTACTGCCTATAAGACCCCATATAATCCGCGTTGAGATAAGCGCTAAAGTAAAAAAGCCAACCACAAAATGTAGCTCTATCATGCCTTCTTCTGCACTAAAATAAAGCGCAGCAATACTCAATACTAATAACCAATGAAAGCTTCTTAAAAAGCCATCCCACACTTTTACCTTGAACATTGCACCTTCCCTAAAAAACAGTATCATCTAAAACGCTAACTATTTTAGCATCTTAATATTAAGGTATCCTAATGAGTCTTTCTACCAGTGCGCAGAGTAAAACACATGCAGTCCATTAAAAAACCGATACTAAAAGGCTTTTTAGATATGCTGCCATTATGTTTAGCCGTTATTCCTTGGGGGATTTTATGTGGCTCTTTGGCAATACAAAATGGCTTTACCCCTTTTGAGACTCAAGCTATGTCGCTATTGGTATTTGCTGGCTCGGCTCAACTAGTTGCTATCGAGTTAATGGCTGGTAATACCCCTCTATTAACCATTTTATTTACTACATTTATTATTAGCTCTCGTCATTTTTTATATGGCTTGGCGGTTCGTCACAAAGTGATTGAGCAACCCATGCGTTGGCGCCTTCCAGTCAGCTTTGTATTAACCGATGAACTATTTGCTTTTTCGCACCACCCTCGCGCCTACCAGACTAAAACGCGCCTAATTTACGCGCTCAGCGCAGGCTTTAGCTTTTACATTGCTTGGAATATTTGGACTCTGATCGGTATTGTAGCCGGTACTATGCTCCCTGATCTCACCAACTTAGGACTCGACTTTGCGATTGCTGCAACCTTTATTGCTTTGGTTATCCCAGGAGTTAAAAATTTAGCCACTCTTGTCACGGTCATTGTTGCAGGGATCTGTGCTACTTTATTAAAAAGCACAGGCTTTGAGCTGTGGTTAGTATGCTCAGCACTATTAGCAATGAGTGCAGGTTACGCTGTAACTAGAATAGTAAAAAATAAGGACGCTAAATCATGATGACGACTATTTTACTTATGGCATGTATTACCTTTTTTACCCGTTATTTATTCTTACACCGCGCGCTACCATTTAAAGTAGGGCCTAAAATGCAGCAGTTTTTGAGCTTCAGTGCACCTGCGGTTCTAACAGCGATTTGGGTGCCGATTGTATTTATAAATGATGGTGGCATTAATCTAAATTGGCAAAACCCTTATTTAAGCGCAGCGATTGTAGCCATTATAGTTGCTTACAAAACACATAATATTTACCTAACCACACTTGCTGGTATGGGGTTATTTTTGATTTTAAATTAACAGTAACGCCATAGCAGTGTTCACTATTTCGACTTTGTTAATCACCAAGCAAAGGTTAGACTATGCCAAATAAACAAATAATAGCTTAATAATATGCACCCATTTCATCAACTAAGTGCTACTAGCCTGCAAGGCCAACCTATCGATTTTAAAGAGTTTGTAGGTAAAGTTGTGTTAATAGTAAATACCGCAAGTGAGTGTGGATTCACCTATCAATACGAGTCATTGCAAGCATTACACGAAAAGTATGCAAGCCAAGGTTTAGTCATTATAGGTTTCCCGTGTAACCAATTTGGCCAGCAAGAACCCGGAGACGCGAATCAAATAGCGCAAGGTTGTTTAATCAATTACGGAGTTAGTTTTTTAATCGCAGAAAAAGTGAACATTAATGGTCAGCATACACATTCGGTTTTTCGCTATTTAAAATCTGTATTGCCGGGGTTTTTGACACGAAAAATTAAGTGGAACTTCACAAAGTTTTTGATTAATGCAGATGGCTCACCGATTAAGCGCTACGCGCCCTTTACTAAACCTGAAAAACTAGAAAAAGTAATTGAAAAAGCATTGCTCGCAGCTAAAGTTTGAGGCTTAAAAATTATAAAGAGGCATAAAGCCTCTTTATTACCAACCCACAGAGCTTTAAATACTACCTAAGTAGCAGTTAAAAGCTAATATGTCGGCACTGATGGTAGTGTTTAGAAATCTGTGTCATTTCAGTATTATTAAGAAAACAGGAGTGACACATGACTCAATCTTTCGACTTCAACAAAGCATTAGCTGAACTTCAAGCTGGTAAAGGCCTTACTGGC
>Ga0114899_1000476_pt1 | contig 28492 bp, 24 predicted proteins | sample MalvireepMed_215_FD_83497 | JGI IMG/M metagenome (GOLD analysis project Ga0114899, IMG submission 83497) | Marine viral communities from the Global Malaspina Expedition - Malaspina viral metaG DeepMed_215 | ecosystem: Environmental > Aquatic > Marine > Oceanic | place: Mediterranean Sea...
CCCGGTGAATAGACCTTCTCTGATTCTCTCAGGAAGTTAGGAATCCAATCAGTTTCTCCTCTAGCTTTAGCAGCATCGGTGGGCCGTTCCGCTCCCTGTCTAGGGATATTGACGGGCATACCAAGGTCCACAAGTTCGCTTGTTTTCCAGTAGGTAATCTTGCCTCTGGCATACGCCTTGTTTCCTACGACGGTGACCTCATCGGCGTGTTTGATGGCATAGCCACTCTTAGTGAGAAACATATGTTCTCGCTTAGGATTGAAAGAGACTTCAACACCGTCGTACTTCTGCCCCTTCCGTTCAGCTTCCAATATCTCCGCAGTCTCTCGCCTCGCAGCTCTCATATTTGCTCGTCCCGTGAACGGGGGCCAAGTAGGTCGCTGAGATTCTTTAAATATGGCTGGCTTTTTCTGTACCTTGCCATTCACAGTAGCGAAAGGAGACTTCGCTTTCCCTCCAGCAACAGCTTCTCTAGCGGCTTGCCGAACTCCAAAATCTACATCAGAGAGAAAGACCTCACCTTGGTATGCAAGTACTTTGCCCGTATGGGCTTTATGTTGTGTCTTGGAAGCTTTGTGAACGGTCTGAACAGACACGCCTCCCTTGGATGCGTTTATATTTATTCTAACGCCCACACGAGTTCCTTCCTCTATCGGGGCATTAAACAGTTCAGGATTTTTACTCTGGTTTAGGAGTTTCTTTGCGTGAGCTGGCCCATAAGGAAGAGAAGGTTTTAAGTTAGCTCGGTACTCGTAAGTATCAGGCATCCCAGCGTGTTCCCCAGCTGCTCCAGGTTTGCCGGGACCGTATTCAACAGTCGCATCCCCTATCCAAGCACGGCGGTCTCCCGTTGCTCCTGGGTGAACAATCCCAGACTTATCTGCTTCTCTAGCGATGATGGTCGGACCTTCAATTCCAGCTTCTCTAGCTTCCCTAGTACTCTTCGCAATAAGCTGACGCATGGCTTCTGGGGTTCCGCTAGTAGACCCCTCCCCAGTCCGAAGGCGAATCGTATCTATAGCCTTTCTGAGTCCTTCAGGTGACCCGATGTTCAATGGAGCGGGTTCTTCAATCTTGAATTTCCCAGTTCTGTTCTTCAGCATTGTCAAAGTTCTCTTGGAAACCCCACTCTCTATGAGTGTGTTTACAAACTTCTCATTCTTCAGCAGCTCTCCATATATTTGGCTGTGGTCCCAAAGACCTCGCATCTCGCTCCCGCCAATGTTCTTGATTACATCGTCCACATTCCCTCGATAGTGAGCCAATAGACCTTTAGTTCCGACAATCCCAGCCCACATAGCTTCTTGAACTTCTCTCGGTTCCATCCCCAATCTCTTTGCCACTTTTCTTATGACGGCTCGATAGGCAATTTCCCCAGTTGGCTTCAGTTTACCCAGCATCTTCCAAGGGTCTGGGTAGCCCAGACTCCGTAAAACTTCAGCATCAAGTAGATGGAGTTGGTGCGTATCCACGACAACTCGTTGAGAGTCGTGGAATGCTTGAGAGAACTCCCTAATTTTTGATTGACCTTCGGTGACCATATCCAACAACTGAGCTTCAGGTAACGAATCAGCTTTAGAAAGCAAATCAATCACCTTCTCAGTCTGGGCATCCATAGACGCAAGAGATTTCGATGCCCCTTCAGCACTAGCCCGTGTATCCGTCAAGGCATCCGTCACGACTTGAGTAATAACTTTCCTATCTGTCGGACGGCCAGCTATTTTCCATGCCGCTAAAGCCATACTTGAAGCTCCGACATGGCTTATGGGGTCATTTTTAGCAGACATAATGGCATTCAGGTATGCCCACAGCTTGTCATCCTTTCCCCATAAAGCAGGAGCAATAACAGTTCCGGCTCTTTTGTACTCTCCAGATACTGCGTGTCCTGCTTGAATAAGAGCATCCATTGCTCCATCGTCCAATGCTCCATCCAGATTAGTGCTGACCAAACGGTCCAGCTCACTAATGTTCCTGACAAGCATTTTGCTCAGTTCCTCGTGAGTTACGAGACCCTGAAGACGGAGGGGAAGGTCTTCTACGGTGGCTCTTTCCAGCTTGAATAGCCTGTCAGTAGCATCCTTCAGCATACTTCCGTATTGGATTCCTGTTAAATCGCTCCCCAAGTTACCTATAGAAGCTAGAAGTCGTGCGGATTCCCTGGATAAACCGTGTTCATCCTGAATCTTGTCTACAGTATCCGCCCAAGCTATATCTTGAGCATCTTTAAGGGCCTGTGCGTCTGTTCCTCCTGCCCTTTTAGCCTTGTTAAAGGCTCTAAGACCCTTGATTCCGCTTATAAACCCATCAACAAACATCCCCAATCCAGCTCCTTCCAGGGTCTGCTTGATTCTTCCCGTCAATAACGAGTCAGTATCCTTCATCTCAAGGAAATCTGTGACGGGGTTGGCAAGCCCATCCACGCTTTGGATTAGATTAGATAGACGAGGGTCCTTTGGGTCCCAAACAGAGAAATCGACCATTGCTCCACCAAGAGCAGCTCCAGCTGTTTCGGGAAGATGCTCGACAGCCCCAGCTTGGCCTCTTTTTGCCCAGGATTTGAACAGTTTTCCCTCATTTCGAGCCAATACAGCCTCTTGACGGAATGCTTTAGCCCACTCTTTGGACCTTTTAGTGAGGCCCATCTTGTCTCCGGCTAGATACTTACCGAATTTGTACGCTCCTCCAGAAACCTTCTCCAATCCTTTGGCGGTTTTAGCTAGTCCAACAGCTCTAGGAAATTTCGAGGCCCAACCAGCCCCAGGAACCAGGAAAGGGAGGAAGAATTGAGATAATCCTTCAGCGAACTTGCCAGCTGTGGTGTCGGCATGGCCCATTCCGAAGTTGTCCGGAATATCGTAATTAGCACCAAAGATTGTAGGGAGTTCTAGGATACCTTCAACGGCTCCAGCAGCTCCAAGACCGATACCTTTACCTACATCGGCGAATGTCCCCCAGAATCCGTGACTTTTATCCTCACTCTGCTTCCCTCCTATACCGAAAGGAGCTAGTTCACTCGCCGAAAACTCAGGGTCATCCAGAGTTTTAGATTTCCAAGCGGAATATCCAGCGTTGTTCTTATAGAGGTCCTCGAATCCAGGCATTAATAGTCCCCTTTATACTTTGAGTTCATCCCCATAGTTACATCCCAGTCTTCAAAGGATTTAATTTGAAGATGATACACCGCAATCGGGGATTGTTGATACTGCTTAGGGAGCTTATTAAATCGCTCCATAAATTCTTTAGCGTCCTCAAGGACTAAAGCTTCTTCTTTCAGCGTTACCCGTTCTTCTGGAGAAGCTTCTTCATAAGCTTGTTCCCAAGTCTTTCCTTTCAGGACATCTACAGCTCCCTCATAATCAGTAGCTAGAAAGTTTTTCATATCCATAAGATGCTCACTAGGAATGACGGCAAATCTAGCAGGATTCAGGACTTCAGGGTCAACTACCCAACCTGCAGCATCCCGAAGGTCTCCCTGGGCAGACACTTCAAACTTGGCGATATCTCGCCCATGTCTCCATCCTTCAATGGCGTTTGCAACCTGATAATGAGTAAATAATTGGTCTACTTCTGCTTGTTCCAGGTCAAAAGTTGTCCAATCCCTAGCAGCATACGAAGCTACGGGTAGACCATCTCTCTGAACAACTCCTCGAAATCCTTTCTGGTCTGGGAATTTTACAAAATTCTCGCCTGTAATCCATCCCCCCCATCCCCTACGGCGACGGCCAGGATGAGGTCCCTCCGCAATTTGCTTGAAGAGTTGATTAAAGTCTTTCCGAAAATTGGCTAGCTCGTTGGCGTGACCTGATTCCCAAGCTGCTGAAGCTCTATCTGCTAGGTATAGAGATATAAAAGAATCGGCCTGTTTCCCTCCCCATATCTCTCCCCACGCCATATCTGGGGCATCTACACCTACAATCTCCAGCCCAAACTTTCGTTCCGTCATAGTCGCAGCGACCTTCTCTCTCTGCTTCTCCACTATTCCTCTTATTCTCTCAATCGCAGCGGCTTGCCAACCTTCTTCAGCTTCGTTGAATTTAGTGATAAGGGCGTGTTCCAGTTCAGGCGTGGAAATGTCTGTGTTATTGATTGCATCAATTAGCCACTTTTCTATCGTCTCCCTGTAGTCATCTACCTCATCCTTTAGCAGGTCTATAGCAGCTGCAGGTAACTCAGTGGGGGCAACCTTGTCAAGTAAGGTTGGGTCTGCCTCTCCTATAATCTCTCTGATTGCTCTATCCCCTGCCCGTAAAAAGTCTTCCCCACTCGCAACAGATTTTCTATCGAAAGCACCTCTAATCTTATTCCGATTAGTAGATTTTGTGTCAAACGCATTTTGAACTTGTATCAACGCTTGCTTCTCTGCCGGAGTTGTCATGTCGGCTTGGGCTGCTTTCATTGCTGTATCCAATTCTTCTTTAGTATTTAAGTTTTGGATTTTGCTGATGTGTCCGAGAGCTTTATCTTCGGCGAGGGTATCTGCGGTTTGATTAGCCGCAATCGAATGAGTGACTCGGCGTTCCCCCGCAAGGTTAGCTAACGCCTTCCCCGCAGCTTCTGTAGCCACTCGATTTACCATAGTCGCATCTATATCCGTTATCGCAGTTGCTATTTCAGTTTTGAAAAAATCTCTAAGCTCGTTAGGCGTGGCATTGGGATTAGCTTCCAGAAATTCACTAGTCTTATCTGTAGCCAGCACATCCGAAACATGACCGTCAATAATAGTGCCTCTATCCCTCGAAACCTTGGCATCCCCGCCACCAGTAGCTCCTCCTCTAGCTGCGGCTAACTCGCTCCTCTTAGTTTTAATCTGAGCTTTGTAGTCGTGAGCGAAGGCGTTCTTTGCGTTGTAGTCCTCAACACTCATGTCTACTGGTAATTCACCAGCTTCTGGACTACTGACATTGATGTTCCCTTTAGGATTGAGAACTTCAAAGGCATCCATAAACTCTTCAGCCTCGTCGTACTCTTCAGCTCGTACTAACGCATCGTAATGGGCTTCAAATCTATTCCAAACTAGACCTCCCCATGTCCCTGGAGGGGTGGTTATTCTTGTTTTTGTTTGAATGCTTGCCGAAAACTCCTTCCCCAATTTATCTATAGCTGTGTTTAACTCAGTAATCGCTTCTGGACTTCCATCACTTACTGTGAAATTAGAAAAAGCATCCGTAACAGCATCCCCTTGGTCATCGACAGATTTAGCAACACGAGCTTTACCTCGACGCTGTATAGCATCCCTTCGCCACTTATCACTAAGACCTTGACTTAGAGCGGAAAACTCTGAACGGAAATCAATGTTGTTCGTGCTTCCCTCTATGTCGGTAAGTGCCGCTTCTTGAAGGGTTCTGAAGTGTTCATCAGGGTCAGCCTGAAACTCAGGGGTATCGTACTGTGATAGGGCATTACCAGCTGTATCTTCAAGTCCCCTGAACACCTTCCTGGCAAGCTGGACATTAATGTGCTTGATATGGTGGAGGGAGTAACCTTCAGGAAGCTCGTTAGTCTCCTCAAATTTCCGAAGCGTGGCGGCAAGTTCAGCAGCGTCCTGTTCAGCGACCATGCGTTCCGCTTGCAGCTCCTGTTCTCTCTTTACAGGTTCCTGTTTGTTAGCCATGAATTGAGCAAGGCTTCCAGACATATTTGAGAGACTTTTAAGTAGACCGATATTGGGGTCTCTACCGACCCTCATGTTCCCAGTCACGGGAGGCAAATAGATTCTCCCCAAACTCCTTGTAGGGTCTGGTCTTGTTCCCCTAATCGGGTCGAACTCGCTAGGTTTTCTAGCCATTATATAATTCCAAGCCCCCATTTCTGAAGCATACGATTACCGCCCATTAGCATTAATGCGTTAGGGACTACCCCGCTTTGAATACGCCCCCATGACTGGGATGTTGGACCAAGGACGCTACTGGAAATGTTGTAATTCCCCGGCGAACCTCCAACTGGGAAGCTTCCTCCTGGAGCAGCTGCCGTAGGCCCACCAGCAACAGCAGTCTGTCCGAGACCCATTTCTGTTCCTTGGTTATGCCCTGACATGAAATCCCCCATAAAATTCAACATCATAAGCAGCCCACTTGGTTGGGGTTGAGGGGGAGTCCATGAAGCTTCCGCTTGACGGCTGGCTCTTTCGGCTTCTATCCCTCCAGTCATCCAATAAGCGTGTTCAGCGAAACCTCGCTCTCTTTCAATGGCCCCTACAACACGAGCTTCTTTCACGAAAGCTTCGTCAATAGCGGCGAATACGGAAGGTCCCGTAGTCTCTGATTCTCCAGCTGCTGCAGCTACGGAAGAAGCAGCTTGGATGGTTTGAGCGTGAACTGCTGAAATCTCCTGACCGTAAGCTTCCGACATCTGCATAAGCTCCGCAGCTTTCCCGCCCATCGTGCTTTGGAAACCCTCTTTGGTCTGCTGAACAGTCTGGTGGTGCTTGTAGAGATTAAGTCTATTCTGATAAGCAATCTCACCAGCTTGCTGCATATTCGCAACTAAACCTGCACCAGCTTTAATAAAACCTACAGCTTCTGGACTACACATCTTTTTTCACTTGGGCAAATTCTATAAAGGGAAGTTTCTGTTCTCCGAACTGGGGTATTTCCCTAATAAATTGAAATCCTAACCATTTTATCCACCTGATGTGAAGAGTATTACGCTTGTCTACTGTATTCCAAAGCAAATTAAAAGGCTCAAACAACTTATCCCTCCATATTAGAGAGCTTCTAAGGAAAGGAATGGGGTTTTGAGGGATAGCATCCGTTCCCATCATCCAAATAGCTCCGACCTTTTTCTTCACAGGTTCCGGTATAACACCGAATACGGCGGCAGGTTCGCCGTCCATAAATCCCGTATAAGGTTGATAACTCACTTCGATTCCGTACTTCAACGCCGCTTCACAGTCATACCCTGCCCCAAGAACAGCCTCCATTTCGTCCCGGTCTGCCTCCCTTAATAGAGGAGCAAGTAGAGCGGCATCGTCTATGGAAGATGGACGAACTTCTATCTCAACGCTCATGAGGCACGAACAGAACGAATGTAATAAGTAGCTTCAAACTCAGCTCCCATGAGATTGGAGGGTAGGGGAGAGTCGTTCAAAATTTGAATAATTACTTCATTGTTCTTTTCGTGAATCGGATAGCGTAGTTCACCTGTAACGATTGGGATTTCCCCAATCTCGATTGTCCCCAGGACTCGTCCAGTCATGGGATACTCGTAGGTATTCTTCAAGCTGGTGATGCTTGGGATAACCTTGACGGAGTAATACCCCGTCTCATCGTGAAGAATCGTCCCATAACGGAGCTGGTAACGCCCCTGTGAGATGATGTTCTGGGATTGCCCGGACTGTTCCATCATATGTTGTGTCGAGAACTCAAACAGCATGGTGTATTTCAGCCCCAACCATAGCGTCTGTCCCCTCTTGTCTCCCGACAAAGTAATGGTATCCCCGCTTCCGGTCACCGCAGTAACAGTCGCTCGAAGTCCGTCAGTCGAGATAGCTTCCATTGAGTCCCCATCTTCAATGTTGTAGGGGACATCGATGGTAGTCGTGTTGGCGACATCGTTGAAATCAGATTCTTGAACGACATATTGAATGCGTCGGTCCAGGTTGGTCACATAGGTGGAACCGGAATCGACTCGCCCAGTCTTGAACTTGACTTGCTCGATAAACCAGTTGGTCCCACGACGAACCACCATATGTAAATCATTGTCATAGAAGCCAATGCCTCTGATATCTGCTCCCTCAAAAGTGAACTTGGACCATGCGGATTGAAGGCGTTGGTTCCCAGACTTGTAATGCTTATAGCAATACAGGGTGTCCGTGTCTGCTGCCAAAGCCAATACAAGATTCTCTCTAGGAAGCACGGCCACATCTGTGACATTCCCAGATATGTATTGAGGAATCTGCTCCGTAATCTCGTAGTGTTCAAACTGACCCTCCACATTAGGGTCGTGAACATACTCGTAGAATCCCGTGTAGTCCCCCCGACTAAAAGGGAAGAAGACGGAGTTCCCCGAAGTGAGAGGAGGGGTATCCAAGATTTCCAGGTTGGATGCCACTCGAATTTCCGCAGTCTTCGCAGTAAACGATAGACCCGGAGGAGCAGATAGCGAGAACTGAACACGGTCTCCCATGATGATGAGAGTCCCTTCATAGGGAATGGCAGTTCTAAGAACGGATACAGCTTTGTGACTTGAAGCTACATCAATGGGAGCTGTATCAAGAAGAGCAGCAGCCGTGGTTCTGAAGAAGTTGAAGAACTCTCCGGATTCCGACAGGATGGCATTCTCGCCAGCGATGAAGGCAAGACGATTCTTGTAGTACGCCACATCGGAAATCTTTTTACCGATAAAGGAGGGGTCTGGAGTTACCAGCTCATCTCCGCATTGGCGGTCTTGCCATGTAAAGGTTTCATAAGCAGCATCCGCTGTGTAGACATAGCCATAGCTGGCTACCGTGGCGAGAACATCGAAGGTCACCTTCGTGGATAGTCCTTCTTCTTCGTACAGCTCAATGACTTGTTCATCGGCAGCGGAAGAGATGACTTTTGCGTACCAGATTGACTCTTCCCCCAACCCGATGGAGGCCGTATCCATACCTTCAAAGCCGACCAAATCTGCATCTTCAATGAGGATGGCATTGGAAGTTCCCCCTGGACCAGTCTTCACAGTCAGGCGGTCATTGCCGTCATCAGCTGAAGTTATCTCGTAGCTAACTCGTCCGGCTTCCTGGCATCTGAAAGTCCCATCTGATTTTCTAACAAGAAGATGAGGCATCGTTGTCTCGTCAACTTGGTACGGGATATCTGAACCAGCTACTTCCATCCATACTCCGTCTGAAATTCTTCCAGGGTCTGCGTGAGCATTAAAGCGAACATAGTAGTCATCCAGCCCCTGCTCAGGGTCTCCCGCAACTCTCAACTTAAATCCATCAACAGCCTTTTCAGGTAGCTCTGAAAATGTTTGGGAGGATTCCTTGTAAACGGAGACAAGATTGTCCCCGGATATATCCGTCACCGTGAGTTCAAAATCGTCTCCATCTTGATGGGAAATATGGATAAGGTTTCCATCGATGGTAGCTACACACTTTTCAAAACCCGTTGGAGGACCGTCAGTACCAATCGCAAAAACTGTGTGATTACTACCGGACTCAACAAAATTAAGAGGAGGACCACCCGGCTCAGTAGCGATTTGAAACGACCCGGCAGTTTTTGCCACAACATGATATCTAGCCTCTGGGTCTATCTCATAGGAAGTACGGCTATACAGAGCCGACCCTCTAACTTCGTATTTAGCCCAACCTGTTCCGGAATTGGTGAACCTAATAGCGTCCCCAACTACCAAATCGTGGCTGCTCTGTAAAACTCTATTGAAGGCTGTATCAAAGGTGACCGTACCTTCGTTTATATCGTCTCCTCTGAGTTCGGCATAAATGTTGGCAGCTAGTGTCTTCGTGCTGGCAACATCATCATTGATTTCGCCAGTCTTGTTCCCATCCCAGGAGATAACAACCTTCTCATCCGTGCTGCTGGCAAGAGTCTGACGCACGAACAGCAACGCCTGTGGAGTCTGCGTATCGGTTACCTTTGCTTTCATCGCCGGAACCTTTGTCCGGTTGATGATGAAGGTCACATCTCCAATGGTCTGAAATCTGTAGTCAGCAGCAGCTGTGCTGTCCAAATAGTTAAAAGCACTTCTGGATATCTGGACATTCTTCTCATCCACATTCCCAGCTGTAACTCCCAAAGCATCCCACACACGGCAACGAAGACCCCCAGTAGTGTCTTGGGAGTTAATGCCCAGGATGTACTTCTCCGTCAAATCACGATTTATGAAGTGAACGGCAGGGTCGTGACCACTTGCCCAGTAAGTATTGGGACCGACTAGGTTCCCATAGTGTTCTGTTGGGGGACGCTTCTGTAATCCGTCCGTAATGGAGGGATACCCGTTCTCCAGAGTCTCACATTGTGTGCGGAATCTGAGACTAGCAGGTTGCTGCGACACCCCGCCGTTTAGAGCGGGGATGGATTTAGAAATTAAGGGCATTAAAGAGAGTTAGGCTGTCCCTGCCGATTGATGACTCGGTAGACATCAAAGTTATCGAATATCGTGTGGTCAGCCATCTCTGCTTCCCAGTTACGGAGATTCATAAGTGCTTGAGTCTCTTGTAGAAAATGAACTCTGTGTAAATCGGAGGACCCAATCATGCGGTCACAGAACACACGGCCAGCTCTAACAGCAATGTACTGTTTGGCTGGTTGAGGAACAACCTCCCAGTCAAGGCCATAAACAACCGTCACCTTGACCGTATCGGTGAACACATAAGTCTTGTTCTCCCGGTCATACAACCTGTTGCCTCGTTGAACGGCATCCACATATTTACCTGTGGTCCCCGCACGAGAATCCGCAACCTCTAAGTCAATACGCAGAGTCTGCGGAGCTAAGTAAATCTCTGAAGTAACCGTGTCAGGAGTCAGTTCAACCTGATACTCAGTATTGAAGTGCCACCCGCCACTCTGAATTTCACGACTTATTTCGGTAAGAATGGTGTCAGCCTGAGATACATCCGCAGACTTGGAACCATCGACGGTGTTCACAGGAGCTTCCCCAATCATGGAGAGCATCAGATTCACCGCCTCTAATCTTGTAAGGGCATTCATAACAATAAGGATTCTATAAAAAAGGAGGGGACCAGGAAAGGCCCCCTCCAAACAACACTTAACCTCATGAAACTAGGGCATGGGACCCTGAGAATCATGATGACTAAGAATCAAGTAGCAGCGGCAGCATCAATACGAGCGACGCATTCCGGACGCAGACCTTTATGTCCACAAGCCATCTTCGCTACGAGCAAGTTTCCTTGCCTCGCAATGAGATACTCGCTTTCCATAGTCATGTCCTTCAGCTTGACAGTACCAACAGCTTCTGGATGCCAGCACAAAGCAACAGTCAGCTCAGCGTCCAACCGATAGTCATTGTGTTCACCATCCCAGCTATCTGTCATATCAGTCCCGCCGCCAGTCCCGTCATCGTCAGACCTATCATCGTCAACCTGAAGATGAGGAGTCTTGACAACGGTCATGCCGCCAGCCTTGAGAACAAAGCCTTCAGCAAAATCGCCATTACCAGCATTGGTGTAATCCCGGTGAAGCAACGCCGTACCGTTTCCGGTAGCAGAGTCTTTCACCAACTTGTAATACTCAGCAGGACGCACGAATACATACCTATCTTCATCAGGGACATAACGCTCATCAAACCCTTGAGCTGCCGCATAAATGGCAGTCAAAAGCTCGGTTGAGCTAATATCATCTGCTGCAGCGATAGATGTCGTATCGTGCTGTGAAGTTTGGTAAGGGTCAGCAGCACCTGTATTGGCAGCTGCGGAAACCAATGCCGCACCTAAAACATTCTTGTCGAATTCGTGAGCAATCGCTCTGCCGAGTTCACGGCTGAACGGGCCACGATAATCGTAATGCGACTTCGCAAGGTCCAAGTCATCAATGAAACAGCTAGACAAGAGAAGGTCATCAATGTTGATGACAGTCTCTGCGACTTTAATGTTACTTAGAACACTTGGAGTTGTATCAGCAGCTCCAGGGCCAGCTCCCTGAGCTTGGAAATTATCTACAAGAATGTCACTACCGGGAGTAAAACGCCCAGCAGCTGCTCGTCCCGTAAACGGAAACTGAGCGGATTTTCCGGACTGGATTGTCCGGATGCGGTGTTTATCAGCGGTAACATTGTACTTGTCGTAGGCGGCCATAACCTCACCTGCGAAAACTTTAAGGAACATCGCATTATCAGTCGCAAATGTTCCAGACCAAGCACCACTACCCTGAATTTGACCGCCTAAAGCAAGTTTAGAAACGGAAACCATTTAGGTTTTCCTCCTACTAGGGCAAACCCCTAGCTATTGAAGTTTCAGGAACGAAATTAAAAGTTCCCGGTGATATGCCTTGGTTGTCCCCCGCAGGGGGCCACTCTCTATAACCGGACGGCGGAGTCTACCACTAACTGAGCTGAGAATGCTCTAGTTTCCTGGCTACTTCTGCCCGATAAGCAGGGTCTTTGTCATAACGAGGGTCGTTAATAGCATCAGTTACCTGCTTAACACTCTCATATCGGCCTACTCCGCTTCCAGCTGTAGACCCTTGTACGAGAGCTGCCTCAGTTCCGGTTGCTTCAGAGTACCTAGCAGCCAACCCTCTGACCGCCATGAGTACGGTGTTGATGTCATCAGATTGAACAGCTGAATTGAAAGCAACAGATTCGTTCTCGCCTAGATTTTCAGTAGCCCAATTCAACATCTGCGTGTAGTTCTCTTCCCCGCCTACTTGCGAGTACACCTGAGCTGTCTGCTGGGTGTGTAGAGCAGACATACCAGCTGCGTACTGGCCGATAAGCTCCTTGTTGATGCCTAAAGCCTCAAGTTCTTTGTAATCGTTCTCATCTAATCCTTCAGCAAAGTACTTTTCAGAGTACTTCATAAGGGATTCTTGAGTTAATCGATTAGATGTTTCTTCAGGAACAGGAGCATCGTCGCTAGACATCTTCTGCTCCAATTCCGCATAAGCAGTAGCCATATCTTCAGGGCTAGTAAACTTTTCCGGTAGCCATTCAGGACGGTCTGGAGTATCTTGGACATTTTGTTCCTCTTGAGGAGCGTTAGCTTCCTCTGCGTTAACTTCGACTCTATCTACCATGATTATTGTTCAGGTTGAGGTTGTTGTTGTGATGCGGCATCTACCATCCCTTTCGTAGCTGCTGTAGCTACACCTGGAATAGTGTCTTGTGCCATTTGTGCCATCTGAGCAGCTTGTTGCTCTTGTGCCAACTCTTCTTCCGATTTAACTAAACCAGTAGTATCAATCGCAAGAGCAGCGGCACGGCGACTCAAGTATTCACCTATGTTTACATGAGTAGCTATAGCTTCAGGGCCGATGACTTGGCCTAGCCCTCCGACAAAAGTATCAAGACGAGATAGGTCGCTCATCCGTCCTAAAGCATCCACTCCAGTAACGATTGCCAAGGAGATGTACTTGTCTGGGATGCTAGGCAGTCTTCCACTCTTGTTCATACGAGCCATGATTCGGCGAACCAAGGGTAGCTGAAGCTCCTGACTAAGAACAGAATATAATCCACCAAGGGACCTCTCAACAGCAGCGGAAACCAATCTAACCTCCTCTGCGGTGACCCTTTCAGCGTTCCGGATGGCAGTTTCAGACAACAAGAAGGCGTAATTAAGCCTCTCATTGATGGTGTTCATGACCTCCATGGCAATTCTGAAGTCGTTGTACTTCTGCATTTGCAGCACAGTTACATCAGTTGCGTTGCCGGAAATGATTGCTCCGTTGGGAGACTTGGCAATATCTCTGGGTCTCGTGGTTCCATTAGGGGAACACAAGAACAAAACCTTGGCAGCAGCGGCAGAAGCTTCAACGATTGCTCTGCTCAAACCTTCCAAGGAGTTCAGGTCACCGTAGTACTCCTCGACATAGGACCTGCCGTAGCTGGACCCCTGTTCAGCGATGAATCGCAGGGGTAGGAAAGGAGACTTATCCTTTTCGTAAGACCCTTCAGAGCCTGGAGCAATCTGGTCGTACAGTTCCTGGTGAACTCTGACCTTCTTGTTGTCCCAACGAGCCACCGTGTACAGGTCACAAGCTTTTGTGCTTTCTCCTGAAGGCTTGTGAGTCTCAGCGATTGCTTGAAGCTCTGGTGGCAAGGCACTCAGGGCTATTGTTTCCTTGGTAATAATCTCCAAGGGGTTGCCCATCGGGTCACGGGAAACCACATAGCGGTCAAGCCTGAATATCCGTGGTCCTCCTTCCTTGGGGATATGGATAAGAGCATTACCTGTAACAATCAGCTGCTTGAGTGCTTCACTCAGTCCGACTCTGAAGCTATTGACTTCAATCTCTCTGAGGATGGCCCTCTCGATTGAAGCAAGGCTCTGGTCCAGTTCAGCCTTGGCTCCTGGGACCATCGCCAGCTCCTGCAATGCTTGCTCCTCTATGACCAGACGCATGAAGGGCTGGTTCGGAGGGAGCAGAGACAGCAGAAGGGCGGAACTTAGATTGGTTACGCCCCTAGCACCAACAGATTGGTGCGGAGTCTTGAACTGCGTGGAAGAATTAGCCCCCTCATCGGGGAGCAAGGACGGAATTGTCAGCTTGGCACAATCCCTCCCACGGACCAGATAAGGCATCCGGTCTGTTTCCATCCTGGAATACAGACTTCGAGCAGTCGCCATTTAATATGGAGCGTTGAGTCCGGAAGACCTTGGGATAACCAAAGACTTCTTACCCAACCTTCGACGAGATTGTGCTGTCCTAGCACTCCTCTGCTCACCCATCCTTGACCTACCTCTCACCCCAGCTGCCCTTGGATTGGACATCTTCGCCGCTGTCTGTACAGCGGGAGGAGCCGGGATAACGGGAGGAGGAATCTCCGGGGGCGGAGGGCGTTTAGAAGAACCAAAGCACATAATTAATCATCTTGTTGTTTACGGAAATGTTCTATTAGGAAATCGATAACTGAACGCTGTCCTGCCTGGAACCAAATCTCCCTGTCGGACATCTCCAAGTCTGGGCATTTATCTGGAAAGCGTCTATCTAAATCAACAACCAGAACTTCAGACAGCGGAGGCAATTCTCGTTCTTCAGGAGGTCCGGTCATCGGGAACTATAACAAGTTTAGTATCTTGAGTGTAAGCGTAAAGCAGAACAGCGTAATTAATGATGTCCAAGATTGTATCTCTCAGAGATTCATCACGCACCGCCAGCTCCCTGCTTTCATAGAAGGAGGATAAACGACTTAGCTTATCCACCATTCGCACCAGGAATCCCTGTTCTGTCGAGGTAATCCCCATGGCTTCACACCTTGTGAAGTTGGCAAAGGGTTCTTCCCCCCCTGCTCCGGCATAGTCGTGGTTCTTCCGCTCCATTAAAAGCTCCGCTTCAGTTGTTAGCTGCTTATGGAGCTTGAGTAAGTGTTCTCTGTTCATGGTGTCCACATTAATACGGAGTTGGTATCGAAATCGTACTCACCAGGATGAAGGATGTGAGCCAACCTAGCCTGGAGCAGAGCTTCGTCCTCTTCCAAGCCAGACTTACGGAACCTCTCCACCACACAGGGCCACATATCCTTGAGGGTCAAGTCCATTAGCAGCTTATCGGCGGTCTTTACCCCCACCCCAGGACAACCGGGGTAGTTATCTGTCTGGTCCCCAGCCAAGGTCTGGACCATGTGGTTGCGATACGCCGCCTTCTTGTTGACTAAGTTGATTCCTTCCTCCCTCTTCTGAGGATTGAAGTGCTTGCCGGGTATGGTCAACAGGTCTTTATCTGCTGAAGCGATGATGTCACCGCTTTCGTAGATGACTCCAAGAACATCATCGGCTTCCAGGGTTGGGTACTCTATTGTTTCGTACCTCTGCTTTACGAAATCACGCAGAGGATTAAAGATGACAGGCTTCCTTTTCCCAGCTCTATTGCCCTTGTATGTCTGGAATATAGAAGTCCTCCAGTTTGCTTTGGTATCAGACAGGGCGACAACTACATCCAAGCATTGAGTAGCTTTCCGTTGAGCCTCCACCCAGTAGGTGAAGGTCTCCCTCGCTTCCCCCATGTCAGCATGGAGGGTCCAGAAGTCATCCCCCCAGTCCACGGAAACCTCGCAAGAGAAGGCAACCTGATACAGAGGGATATCCCCGTCGATTAATAGTCTTGGTTTATTAGCCATTAGTGTGTCTCCGCCCATGTGCGGCCAGTCTTGAACTCCCCATCTAGTGGACACCGCAAGGAAAGTATCCTCGCTGTGTCTTGAATAGCCTTGACAGCTATCTCCCCCACCTCTTCAGCCAAGTCTTCCTTGGCCTGATACTGAATCTCATCGTGAACATGAGCAACCTGTGCTACATCCTCTCGTGTCCACCCTCGTCTGGTGAACTCACGAGCAGCTTCGATGGTCGCCACCTTCATGATGACAGCACCCGCACCCTGTAGCAGAGTGTTCAATGCCTTGTGTTCGCTACGAACCGGGAGTCTCCGGTTGTCCAGGCCACGCAAGCACCCGATGGATTGTGCCTTGTATCTAACAGCCTCCATCAGTCGCCCGAATGCGGGAAGACTCTTGAGAAACTTCTTCCTTAAAGCTCTCCCTTCTGTCATCCCTCCTCCGACGATACTCCCCAGCTTGTGGGTTCCTGCTCCATAGATAAGGGCATAAGCAAATACCTTAGCCAAGTCTCTAGTCGGTAGCCCCGCTGCTTCTTGGTTAGTGGTGTGGATGTCCCCACTAATAAGGGCATCGATGTATTCCGAATCGTTCATGTAGTGTGCGAGACACCTCAGTTCCAGCTGACTAGCGTCCACCCCAACCAACAGGTGACCAATGGGGACGGTAAACAGGGACCTGAACTCCGCTCCGTAGGGCGACCTAGTGGATGGGCATTGGCTGGCGTTGGGTTTGCTGTGGGTACAGCGTCCCGTCACCGTTCCGTTGTGATTCACCCTGCCATAGATTCTCCCGTTCTTCTCCAGCTTCAGATAGGCTTCATTGCCTTCGGCAAGCTGACCCAATCTCTTGGCAACCAGAAGATACTTGCCCAGAATCCCTGCCTCTGGGTACTCCAAAGAACCTAAGACGGTCTCGTCCACCTTGGCTCTGCCATCCGGAGTGTACTCCTTGGGTTTCCACCCGTACTTCTCGACGAAAGCGTGGGCAATCTGGACACGGCTACCCGGATTAAAAGGAACCTGCTTCACCTTGCGAGGACCGGGAACCAACCTGTTGCGTACCTTCGCAGGTTTCGCTTCCCCCTTTATGCGGTACTGGTCTCCCGTGTCGGGGTCTTCCCAGTACTGGTAGGTCTTCATCTTTATCTCTTGCGGAGGGAAGATAGATTGAAGCTCTTCCTCAAGTCCTTCCTTCAGGACCAACAGCTCTGAGTACAAGCTGACCGCAGCGTCCACATCAAAGCAGAACCCGTTGGATACCTGCTTGTCGATGAGAGCTGCGAAGTCGTGTTCTATTCTCAACGCTGGACTAGGGACGAGAGGTATCAAGTGGTGGTACAACCGACGAGTAATCTCCACATCCAGCTGGCAGTACTCGCCCATCTCATCGGTGTACTGGGACCAATCAGTAGTCTTTGCAAACTCCCCCTTGGGAATCTCAAGCCTGTATCCCCAGGACTCAAGGCTATGCCGACCACGGAGATGCTTGGGTATCCCATCCTCTTCTCCTTTCGCCCAGTCCTCCTCCTTTAGATTGCTGTAAGCAACACGGGACAGGACGAGAGTATCAAACACCATGCCGTCAGGTCTCCAATCCGGATAGAGCTTCTGAATCACCGGGATGTCAAACCCTTGTAGGTTATGCCCGACCAATCCGTCAGCATCTCTTAACTCCTTGAGTCCGTCTCTCAAGGTCTCTTTGGTGTACAGGTTCTGGTAATCCCCAGCCTCATTACTCACAGCTATACAATGAATTTGTGTTGCTTCCTCAAGAAGCCCGTCTGTTTCTATGTCTATTATTAAGTTCCCCATCAGAACTCCTCCTCGTTTCCTAGTTCATTAAGTCGGCCTGTCTCCCTGTTGTATCGGAGACGGCACATGATTCCGGTGTCCCCGGAATAGCGATTCTTAAGACAGCGAAGGGTGGACACATCAGCGTTGTCCCCCTGCTGGTTCCTCTCCATACCAATTACGATGTCGGCCAGCTGCCCTATCGCAGCACTACCACGCAGGTGATTGATGGATGTTCTTGCTCCTTCCTCGAAAGCTTTACCGTCTCCCCGGCGAAGATGGCTGACGAGGAACAGAGATATTCTCATCTCTTCCACAAGCTGGCGGAGCTTCGTCATCACGGAATCAATCCTTCTCCGTTCATCCCCTGATTCATTGGCTGAGATAACAACGGATAGGTGGTCAAGGAACACGGAGGAGCAACCACACCCCTTGACCATCTGCCGAATCTTATTCAGCAGCCTATCGTTCTCCATGCTCCCGAAGTGGTCATAGAGAATCACTCGACCAGTACCTAGAGTCCTGTCGAACCCTCCCTTCAGCTCCTCTTCCTTAACGGTGTCGAAGATGTGGTCAAGATGAACAGGTCTGTTGATGTTGATACCCACCAGCCCAAGACCGGAACGAACCACGCTCTCTTCAAGTGCGATATACCCAACCTTCTCTCCTTGGACAATCAAGCTGTGAGCCAGCTCCCTACACAGGGAGGATTTACCCATACCAGTTCCGCTCGTGATGACCACCAGTTCTGAATTGCGAATGCCATGAAGCATGGTGTTCATTCCTTCCCACGGGTAAGGCATGGTGGTCAGGTTCTCTCTAGTTTTTATCTTCTCCCATAGGTCCTCACCGAACACCAGCCCATCAGGTCTGTAAGGCTTGGCTCTAAAAATCGCATCCACAATCGCAGCTCCCTGTCCATCAACAAGCATCTCGCTTGGGTCCTTCAAGGGAAGGGAAGCAAGACGAGCCTTGCCGGGGGTGAGCAGTTCGGCACACTCCTTGGCTGCTTCCTGTCCAGGTTCGTCCTGGTCGAACAGGAAGACAACCGACTCGAAGGTCTCAAGCCATTCGATGTTGGCTGCTACTGCCTTCGACGCTCCCGCTGCTCCATTAGGAACGGAGACACACGGCCACTTCAACGACTGTGCTTGGTTGGTACTTAGGGCATCAAGCTCCCCTTCACATATGACCAACATCTTTCCCCCTTCAGCCCAGAGATGGGACCCGAAGAGGAGAGTGGATACCTTCCTGCTTTCCCCCACAATCGTGAAGGTCTTGTCGGGGAACCGCAGCTTCTGAGCTACCAGCTTCCCATCAAGAGTTCGGTAGTTAGCTACCTGTACTGTCTTACCCTTGTAAGTACCAAGACCATACGCCCACTTGCGGCAAGTCTCTTCCTTCAGCTTCCTCTTAGTTAGAGGACGGAACTCATACTCAATGAATCCTCCTTTCTTTTTTAATTCCTTGTTCACAATTTTCTTTCCATCCTGTTCCTGGTAACCACACCCAAAGCAGTAGGCATGGTCCGTGTACCTAGCTAGGTTGTCTTTCGACCCACAGCCAGGACAAGGCTCGTGTCTTACAAAGCTAGAAGTCTCAGCTTCACTTCGATGCATGGCTGGTTCTCCGTCCATTCCTTAGTGGCACAAAATGTATGGATATGTTTGTCATCAGCGACCACCGTTGGCTGAAGCAAATCCCCTAACGCTTTCATGTAATTGTCTGCGTCCCCCCGTGGGTGGGGCAGCTTCGTAGTCTTTGGCTTCTGGACTTTGAAGACTGCCCTCACTTCTACGGGAGATTCGATTGGGAATAGGCTGGTGTCTTTCAGCTTCTCCATCGCTGCCTTCAATGCCAACGGTCCCTCTTCGTACAAGAAGTGCTTGTACTTGGGAGCATGGTAGGTTCCCGTGAACTTACCTCTCCGGAAGAACCGTGGGCGTGACGCAGGTACAGGATTAATCATCAGACGCAGCCTAATCCACTCCACTAGAAATCGCCGTCAGCTGCTTCTGCTGCGGTTACATCTTCAGAAGGCCCGTCGCCCTCTTCCGTAATGGCAATGAATCCTGTGGTTGGCTCGAATCCAAAAGTGGTGTCGCCTCCTGCCATAGCATTCAGCTCCACTACCTGGACCGACACGATGTCAAAGGCCAGACAAGCACCTAGTGGGCTGGCCCATCCTCTGACTTTGAAGTTAACTCGAATGCGTGAGCCGGAACCGATGATGTCATCCGGTGTGAAGGGAGACATCGCAGCATCACGGAACGCAATCTTATTTTCACGGGTGTTGCCATCCCGGTCAGTCCATTGTTTGCCTAGCTTACAGATGACATCCCACTCTCCGGTGGGGTTGCCTTCATCATCCAGGACTTCTCTCCAGGGCTTGGTTCCGAAGGCTGCGTAAGGTTTCTTCTTAGCATCCTTCTGCTCCTGGTTCTTTACCTTCACCCATTCTTTCAGGGTGTCCTCTAATTCTTTAATCAGGGGAGTGGCATCTGTTTCTACAAGACGGACATTCACATGGAATTCCCCGCCCTTAGCTCGTTGCGATTCAAACTTTGTATCCGGCTCGTTGAGCCAGGGATAAACCGCCGTTCCAATTGGTGTCGTAATCGTTTTAAGTTTCATGGGTCTTACCTCAAGAGGCAAAGTATGTTGAGTTTGTTACGCAGCTCACATCCAGGTCCCCCACCAAAGGTGGCGAAGGGACCTCTACCTTGTCGGGCAGTAGGGACATGGCTTGCTCTCGAATGTCGTTGAGCAAATCGTGGCTAAATAGCTGGGCAACGGAAGAACGCAAGGACCTTTGAAGAGTGTCCACCTTGAGAGCATGGGTCCCGAAGGAATCATGAACTACTGCGAAGGAGGACACTCCACAATCGTGGGCCTTGACTATGGTGTTATGAAGGACCGCAGCATCACACGAGTGTGTGAAGTTAGCAGTCACAGTCTGCCTACACCTACCCTTGGCTAGTTGCCTGGAAGGTGAAGCAATGGTGGAGGTTGTGTACGCCTCCCCCATCCAAGTTTGAACAGACTTGTAACGAGGCTTGCGGTAGTCGTTGACTACCCTGAACCCAGTAGGCAAAGTCCATTCAAGAGGAATCGAATTGTCGGCACAGATTCCTGTCACATCACGCATCCAAGTCATGCCCTTCAGCACCGCTGGGATGATGTCATAAGCTGCTTCCCGTATCAGTCCAGCCATGTAGTAGGCAGCTCGTCGGTTGGACCAAGGAGGAAGAGGAGAATCTCCCGCCTTACTCAGCATGGATGTATGTACTGCCTCCCCCATTCCTTGTAGGGTGGCGGAGTAGGGAATAATCATGGTGGCTGTCTTGACCAGAGACCTGTCAACCAGCCCAGAATTTCTCCATATCAAACCGAATTCAGAATGGTCACCATCGAGAGCGGAGATTACAGCATCAGCTACGAGCTGATAGAGGTCTTGTGGCGAGTCCCCGGCGAGGACATTGGTTGCTTCAGCAGTTTTCTCATCCCGCAGGAGCAAGGACCAAATCTGACATCCATTGTTGGAGCAGTCCACGCTGATTGGCAGGTGGTTGAGGAACCCCCGCCCGACTTTGAGAAAGTCTGCGAACTCGAATGCCCAAGCTAGGAACTCCCAAGGTTTCTCTCCTCGCATCCAGAACTGAAAGCTGAACGGGTCCTTAGCACACGCAACAATCTCTTCCTGATTTGCGTGGGTCCATTGAATGCGGGACTCAATGTCCCACCTGGACAGGCCCCAAGCGTTGGCTCCATGTAACCGGAAGGCTTCCTCTCCATCTTCAGCATCAGTCTGCATTGGCATACCCTTACTGAACTGGAGAAGGGACTTGGCAAAGGAACTGGACATGGGATTCAGGACACCGGGTGTGCTGTACATCCGACCCCTGAAGTCCAGGGTCACGGGCATCCAGATGTCATAGCCTGAGTACTCGTTGGCAAGGCTGAGAAGCTGGGCGATGTGTAGCCTTCTCGACTTCTGCCCGTTGTTATAGCTGCGAACCCAGGACGCTTGTCTTCCATACTCTTTCCGTGCTTCTGGATTGGTGTCGATATCCAATGGCTTGTTAGGGAAGGGCATAAGCTCCGCTGTTGGCAACCCTCCAAGCTCCAGGCTCCTCTCCCAACACTCCGTCATTACCTCAAGCACCTTCTCGTTGATGGTGAAGGGAGTGGCTTGAAGGATGTTCGTGGCTGAGTAGACAGCCGGAGCTTTCATATCGTCATAAATTTTTTGTCTCGCTTTCTTAATCAGGGTCAGGGGCAGAGACTTGTACCCACCAGCATCTAAAGCCGTCCAATCCACCGGAGGTGAAGTCATCGGAGGAAGGAGAGGACGCAACAGCTCGTGAGCTTCATGAGCTTTAGACAGCCATGTCACCAAAGCATCAGAGCCACTCACTAGTCGCACCAGTTTCTTCCCCCGCTTTTCCTTTGTGACTTCCACCAATCCGGTGGACTGAACGAACAGGTCAAGGGCCACCAGCCCAGCTCTAAGTCTGGTGTCGGAAGGGAGACGAGGAATGGTAATCCCTCGCAGCTCCTTCAATCCGCTGAGTACCCACTTGGCCTGTCTATCCTCGCACCTGTTCGAGTACATCATCTTCCTTAGAGTCTTGTACATCTCCGGGTGCGTGGTCTTCACCTCTCTCATCCGTGCTTCCTGCTCGATGGCAGTCCCAACACGGAGAGCAAGATTAGTCATGGGACGGGGCTGACTTACCCCATCAAGTATCGCCCTGATAATCAGGACAGCAAGCAGGTCAGGGTCATCGATGAGGGAGAACACATCGACAGCTGAATGCCTACGACCAGGAGACTTGACAGCGTGGTCCAACCACGGGTCAAGATGCTCTCTCAATAGACCCACCGTGTGCTTGACCAGGAGTCTGCCGACGCTGGTGTCGGTCTCCTTCTCTACTTCCAGTCTCTTGTTGACGCTTGCCCAGTACTTGGCCTTCGTCTTCTCCTTGATGGAAGCCAGGAAGTTACTCTTCGCTACCACCCTCGTCCTCCAAGGTTGCGATTGCCGACTCGTAATCCTTGGGGGCGAGATGGCTGTAACGAATGGTGGTCTCCACAGCTTGATGCCGTGCGAGGTCCTGAATAGATTTCAAGGGGACACCTGCCTGTACCAATCGGCTACAGAATGTATGCCTACAGGTGTGCCAGACGAAGGATGAATCATCCCCCTTCCCTAGCTTGGACCGCACCTTGCTCCATGCGTACCGTGCCGTGTGCTTGGTCATGTCTGCCCAAGGTCCTTCAAGGTTCCCGCACTCCAGGGTCCTCTGAGCCAGGATGGAATCCACCCTCTTGGTAGTCGGCACAGCTCCAGGCTTGGAACCTTTATGCTGCCAGATGGTGACCCGTCCGTTGTCGCAGTCCACCCATCTCAGGTCGAGAGCTTCACCCAATCTCAATCCGGTATCGCACAGGAAGAGAAACAGGTTGGCATACTCCGGAAGGTCCAGGTCTCTGAACGCACTCTCGATTTCATTCCGCTCATCCAGAGAGTAGAAGCGTACCCTTGAGTACTCCTCTTTCTTCCTGTCGATGGCTGGCTTGTTGGCAATCCATCCCCGCCTCTCCGCATAGACCAGGACACGAGACAGGACGGCAAGCTTCCTGTTGATGGTGCTTGGTGGATACCTCTTCTCATCCTCCAGGTGAACGGTGAACATCTCGACGGCATCGTTGTCGATGTCCTCAAGCTTCCGGTCCTTCCCGAAGAAGGAGGTGAGCGTGTTGAGATTACACTTGATGGTGTCCCAGGACTTGGCATCCTTCCAGTACTTCTGGGCAGTCCTGGCGATTAGCTCTTCCAGGGTGGTGGGAGGAGGAGGACCAGCAAACTTGGCATCCGGAAGAGGGTTGCCCTCCGTGAACGCAAGCTTGGTCTTCAGCTCCCAAGTCTCCGCAGCGTCACGCTCCGTGAATTGTCTGCGATACCTGCTGCCTGTCGGACTGTACACATCCACCTGCCAGCTGTTGCCTCGTTGTCTAATGCTCATGGGTTCAGGGCGAGTAGGCTTAGCACCATTCCCGCATAATTTTTTGTGCTAGTTTTGAGATGGCCTTTGGGACCACCGTTGTGAATTCTGGCAATGGTCTCCGCGTCACGAGAATCCCACGCTTCAGGACACCAGCGTTTCATGTACGCCTCGACTACCCGTTCAGCGTAGCCACGGTCCCGACAGTCCTCGTAGTCTCCGGGGACCCGGCTGTCTATCCAGTAATCCCGGTGAATTTGGAAGGGACCGATGGCTCTGCCTCCGTCCCCGTCTTTGCAGTTGTCGTTGCCCCCTGACTCCACGGTTCTGATGGCAGTCAGGAGGGAATGAATGGAGAGGGTATCTGGACCATGAATAGGGGGAACTAAATCAAAACCCCCTTGCTCATCCTTACGGTCTGAGCAGTCCAGAAACACAGTCGGCTCATTTTTCAATCGCCCGGTGAGTGACACGACAGCATTCTCGTCAACGACAGAGCAGCGAAGCTCCGACAGGAGGGAGTCATGGAATGCCGTTACCTCTTCACCCTCTCCAATCATTGAACAGAAGGAGACAAGCACCACCAATGCCAGGAGGACAGAGAAGAACACGGTCCTTCTAGTCCTTAGTATTTTTTGGGCTGTAGTCATTCTGCTTCGGACACCCTAGTCCGTCGGGTATTGCTGTTCAAGCTTTACTTCTGCCCAATGGTCGGCAGCTACTTCTTGAAACTCTTTCGTGAAGCTGGCGACGAACAGGTCACGGGTCCTCTCGTCGGTCAACAGGTCTTCAAGGTCTCCCGCGTTGTCCACGAGGGTCACCTCTGTAATCTCGAAGCCATCCTCCCCGTCATCTATCGGAGAGTAATCAAACTCAATGTCGATGGTGTTCCGCACCAGCTCCTCGACAATCCCAGCCCTCTCGAAATCTCTGATGCTCCAGGTTTCATCGTTGTACCCGTACCAGCTATCGAAGGCTCCGGTCTTGTCAGCTTCCCTCAAAGTATTCTCGATGTACGCATCGGGAATCGGAAGGGTCAGGTTCCCATCGCACATCCGACAGGCATCCCCCGTTCCATCCCGTGCCTCGCCGGGGTCTTCACTCCCGTGGCAAGCACCGCACTTCAGAGCTGCGAAGGTTTCAAAGACTGACTTGGTTATGAAGGCGGTCATGCTCCGCCCTCCCCTCCGCAGTTGCCGCAGGAACCGTCCTGTTTTTCCTTCGCCGTCCTTCGGACACCGCAACTCTCGCAGTAGATTTCCCCCGGCATATAAAACTCGCAATCCTCAAGGGGGAACACCTCTTCGCATTGCCACCTCAGGCAGTCAAGGTCCTCTCCCTCTAGAATCATCCCCGCTTCACGGAAACTAGAAACATGGGGGTGGTCGGGATGCCAATGCTTGTAGGAGTCCTGCTCAGTAGACCAAACCCTTACCCCTATGTCGGAGCTTTGGCAGAAGGGGCAAGACATCCTTGGCTTGGCGGGAGTGTAATCGCCTTTCTTTCTGTAGTCCCTTAGCTTGCTCATCGTGTCCCCTCCTTCCTTGGCTTGGCGACCTGAGTTGCTTGCTCAGTCATCCGTCCAGGCAATCTACAAAGGGAGCTGTAGTGCTTGGAGCAGAAGTCGTAGGTCCGACCATCGGTTCCGATGACGGAGCAATCGTTACCTGCCTGACGGCAGCGTTTCCATCCACATTTTTCGAGAGTGTTCATGGCTGATTATTATTTTCGGAGTTGAGTGTTGGGTGGTGGGATTGGGACAGGCTCCCACCGGGCCTGAACACGAGGGTCAGATACGCTCGTTGAAGTTCTTGATGTACCACTCAGCGTCGTAGCCCAAGTCCTTGAAGGTCTCAGCGAACGCTGTAGCGACCTGCTTCAGAGTCCCCCCTTCCGGGTGGTCGGGGTCAAGCTCGATGGCAGGCACGCCTAGTGCCGTGTGGTCAAAGTTAAAGAACAGGTCTGAAGCGATGGTTTCATTCACCGCAGGGAAAGGGAGAGTGAGTTGTCTATCTTCCATCAGAATTACCTCGTCAATCGTTGTTAAGTGTTGCCTTCGCTAACCGGGAAAGCTTCGGTGATTTGGTGGTGGGATTGGGTCAGGCTCCCACCGGGCCTGTGACGATAGTCGTATCAAAGAGCGGAGGGTCTACTCAGTCGTTGTCCTCCGTCTTGCGGAGCGTGGCGTAGGCATCGTTGTTGGCGATGACCTCCTCCTCCACCCTGTCCCTGATGACGCTTGCCAAACGGGAAGCGAGAGAGGACTTGTGGTTGCCCCACCTTTCCCGTGCGGCTTCAGCTTTCCGAAGGTCCATCACGAGACTACGCAGGGACTTGATTTCGTACTCGTCTCCCTTGTACTTGAAGTCGAAGGTCCAGTCAATCGTCCCCATCCCAGCCCCTTTCGTATAGGAACCGATGGCGACACCGACTCCTTCCAATCGGCTTGCCGTATCCCTGATGCCGTCACCGGAATGGCGGTCCAGAAGCTCAGACGCTGAACAGTCAGCCATCTCGTCTTCAATCGTCATGCTGGACTTCAGCTTGCGGAGCAAGAAAGCCTTGGCACGAACAGCTTGGTCCACCATCGGAGCCAAGCCAGATTCGATGTCTTTCTTCAGAGATTCCTTGAGGGTTTCACGAGCAGCTCTGGCAGTAGCTTCCTCGATGATTGACTGTCCATTCGGAAGACCACTATCGTCGGCGAAGTAATCTACAAAGTCCTCGTGATTAGGAGAGGTCCACTCGTGGTTGATGGGGTCATCATCCTCGTCTTCGGTGTCGATGCCATGAACAGCAAACACACCTTCGGTTCCAATCCAAGTCTTCCAAGTAGGAAGACCAAGCTTCTCAGCTTGCTCTCTTTCCAAGAAAGCCTGAATGTCTTTGATGAATCCGTGGACTGACTGAATATTCCTCTTGAAGATGAGGAAGTTACCCCTGATGTCGTGAAGGGAAGTCTCCAGCATCTCGTCGATTGAGGAGACACCATCTTCGTCGGTGGGGTCCAGCTCCATGTCCTCCTCTCCAAGCTTGACTGTAGGTCCGTTTTTCACGAGGAAGGAGAGCCTGTCTCCCTCGTCATGGGCGGGATTCCACCTGACGAAAAGCATGGGGCGGCCGTAGCGGTTGTCGTTGTCTATCCCTTCGAGTTTGAAGGTCACCGATTGACTGTGGTTGTAGCTGTTTTCGTACTCAGTACAGCTGATGTCACCGACTCTGACTGGGTTTGCGGGAGTGACAGTCTCGCTTGAGCTGTCCGGGTTAAGAATGTTAAGTGCGTTCATGACTGTGACCCTCCTGGGTCTGCGTGTTGTTAATCAGTCCTGTCTCGTCAATGGCAGGGTAGGACCGGGTTCCCTACGACCTCCCCGGAGGGAGGTTTCGACTAGTTAGTTCATGCTCATGACTGCTGCTCCTTGGAGTTGGTGTAGTAAGAATTCGCCGCCCACGCACGGCAGTCCCAAGAGTCCCGTACTTCACCGTTCACTAGGGCGGTGAGGTGTCGGGTTGTCTTGATGATGGCTGTCTGACCGGAAGGAAACTGGTGGACCCGGTACTTCCTCCCCGCCGCATTCTTAAGAGGAGAATGCCTGACCCACCCGTGGCTCTCCAGGTATGGCTCGTAGCATCGCTTGTCATTCGGGAGGATTCCCAGCTTCAGCCCACGGGCGAAGAGGTCAGTCCACACGGTGAGGTAGTCGATGCCTGTTGCGATGGCGATTGCTCTCATGACGCAATCCGACGCTAGGTCTTTCTTGAAGCGGCAGGAGAAGTAAGCTTCCCTTCCGCCTAAGTCTTTCTTGAATTTATTCTTCATGGCTGTTGCCCTATGGGGCGAGGTTGATGTTGTCATCGACACCAAGTTACCATAATTTTCCCTCTTTTCCAGAAAAATTTTGGGAAGTTTGTAAGTCATGACTGTTGATGGGGTTAGGAATTAATTTTCTTCAGGCTGTATCCGCTAAGGATGCCTTGAGGTTGGCAATGAGCCTGAGAGTCTGCCTGATGGAATTCATGCGTTCTTCGCAGATGATGTCAGCTGTCCCGCAGTCCATCCCGACTGGAAGGGACTCTGAATTGAAGTCGTTCACTAGGCGGTCTTGCAGCATGAAGAGGAGCAGCTCCATGTCCCTTTTCTGAACGGGAAAGGAGCAGCTTTCCAGAGACTTCTCCTCAGCATGGACCTTTTCCTCGCATTCGCCGTAGGCATCCCGGTCCCCCGGAATAGGCGTGTAGTTATCGGTCATAAAATCCAGCTCATGTTCCCACCTCCGGCGGGAATCGGCGTAGGTCATCCGGACGGGGCGTTCGCAATGTTCGCAGTCGTACATGGTTTTAGTTTTGAGTTTGAGTAAGGAGTCTGCCTCGTCAGCCGCCGGGAGACAATTCCCGGCAGGACTAGGGGACCCGTGGAGGTCCCCCAGTTTCGGCTAGTGGTTACTTCTGGCTGGCCTCCTGGGGACGGTCCCCGTGGATGTAACGAGCTGCCTTGGTAGCCTGTGCAGCTGCCTGGATGAGCAGCTTGGGGTCATCCTCCAGCTTCCCAATCCAATTCCGAAGATAGGCGGCAGAATTCTCCCGTGTATCCTCGATTCCAGCGTCCCCGCAGAGGAAGCAAGCTGTGAATTCAGCTACCAGCTCCTCCCGGCTGTAGGCGTGGTCCCCAAAGCTGTTGACATCCTGAAGGGACTTGCGATTCAGGCGGTCCTTGGACCCTGTAGAGTGACCCATCTCGTGGAAGAGGGTCGAGTAGTACTCGTCAGCTCCCGTGAACTGTCCCATCTCAGGCATCCGGATGGAGTCCTTCGCAGGGGCGTAGAAGGCACTATTCCCGCCGTGCGAGAGGGACGGAGGAACAGGCTTCTCTTCGCTGTCGAAGTAGCCCTTCACGATGCCCACAGCTGCCTCTATCGGGTCGTGGTCTTCAGGAGCAGCATCAGGAATAAACTTCTCCGGAATCCC
>Ga0114899_1000477_pt1 | contig 28491 bp, 27 predicted proteins | sample MalvireepMed_215_FD_83497 | JGI IMG/M metagenome (GOLD analysis project Ga0114899, IMG submission 83497) | Marine viral communities from the Global Malaspina Expedition - Malaspina viral metaG DeepMed_215 | ecosystem: Environmental > Aquatic > Marine > Oceanic | place: Mediterranean Sea...
ACAATGCCTTTACCAGTAATGATATCACCAATTATTACATCACCCTTCCTTCTGCCAATCTGGAAACTGCCTTCTGGCTGGAGTCGGACAGAATGCTCAGCCTTTCTTTCGACCCCAAAGTATTGGAGGTTCAAAGATCTGTTGTTATCGAGGAATTCAAGCAGAGATACCTTAATCAACCTTATGGTGATGCTTGGTTGAAGTTGAGACCGCTGGCTTACAAGGAGCACCCCTACAGATGGGCAACTATTGGAAAGGACATCAGCCATATAGAAAAGGCTACCATGGAAGATGTGAAGGACTTTTTCTTCAAGTATTATCTTCCCAATAATGCCGTTTTGGTAGTTGCCGGAGATGTAACCCTCAGTCAGGTTGAAAAACTTTCCGAAAAGTGGTTTGGAGACATTCCAATGGGAAAACCCGTAAATAGAAGTTTGCCTGTTGAGCCCGTTCAAAATGAATACCGACTGCTGGAAGTAGAAGAAAATGTGCCGGTAGATTCCCTGTACATGACCTTTCACATGGGTTCGAGGCTGGATGAGGCCTATCATGCCACCGACCTTTTGAGTGATATTCTGGGAAGGGGAAAATCTTCCAGGCTATATAACGAGTTGTTGGAGAAAAACAGGCTTTTCAATGCTATTTCGGCTCATGTTTCAGGCTCTTTAGACCCCGGTTTGTTCGTTATTGAAGGAAAACTGAATTCAGGAGTGAGTATTGAGGAAGGAGAAGAAGCCATCTGGAAACTTCTGGAATCTTTCAAAGAGGAAGAGCTGACAGATCAGGAAGTGAGCAAGGTGAAAAACAAGGCAGAGTCTACACTTGTTTTCTCTGAAATGGAACTGCTTAACCGTGCCATGAACATTGCCTATGCAGAGATGTTGGGCGATGCGAGCCTGGTGAATCAGGAATTGGAAAAGATGCAAAAAGTGACTGCAGATGATATTACCTCTGTAGCGAAAAAGATATTAAGGAGAGAAAATGCCTCTGTTTTGAGGTATAAAGCCAAAGTTAAATAGATGAAAATTAGAGTAGGTTTCGGTTATGATGTGCATCGGCTGCAAGAAGGTAAAGCCTTCTGGCTGGGTGGAATTCAAGTACCTCATACCCATGGTGCAGTGGGGCATTCTGATGCTGATGTACTGATTCATGTGATCTGTGACGCACTGCTCGGTGCTGCCAATATGCGAGATATTGGCTACCACTTTTCCGATACAGACCCTGCCTACAAAGGCATAGACAGCAAAATTTTGCTAGAACGGGTAATGATGCTGATCAGGGATGCCGGTTATGAAGTAGGCAATATCGACTCAACCATTTGCCTCCAAAGACCAAAAATCAACCCCCATATTCCAGATATGAAAGCTTGTCTGGCAAAAGTAATGGGCATTCCAGAAGAGGACATCTCCATTAAAGCCACCACTACCGAAAAGCGTGGATTTGGGGGCAAGGAAGAGGGCGTTGCCGGCTATGCCACTGTTTTAATTCAGAAGTAATGAGCGATAATTCAATCCGCCTGATTACCACTTCAGATGGTTCGCATTCCCTATACAATCCTGAATTAAAGGAAACCTACCACTCTACTCATGGGGCTCTTACAGAGTCGCTTTATGTTTTTATCAGGGAAGGACTTGAATTGCTGGTTGGTCGGGGAGAAAAAGAAGTCCGCATTTTTGAAGTTGGGTTTGGCACCGGCCTGAATGCCTTATTGGTCTGGGATTTTGCACTCAAAAATCCTGAAATTCAGGTTCATTATGAAACACTGGAGCCTTTTCCTCTTAGCGAAGAACTTTTCAGCCAATTAAATTATAACAGTCTGTTCGAAAGTCGGGTGAGCCACGGGGAGTTTTTGAATCTGCATCGTGGTGAATGGGATGTAGTGCAACCACTGGCCCCTAACTTCCACTTCGTCAAACATCAGACTTCACTCAGGGAGTTTCAATCTGACAAGAGCTTCAACCTCGTATTTTATGATGCATTCGCGCCAAGCAAGCAGCCGGACATGTGGGATATTTCTTCGCTCACTTGTACTTATAATATAATGGAGCAGAATGGTGTTTTGGTAACCTATTGTGCCCAAGGCCAATTCAAGCGGAATTTGCTTGAGTTGGATATGCAGGTAGAAACAATTGATGGACCTCCCGGAAAGAAGGAAATGGTAAGAGCTACTAAACATAAGTAGTATCAATTTAGATTTCCTTAGAGAAAAGAGTCGTTAAGAAAAGAGTATATTCAAACTTGTTGTTCATTATGAACGGTCTGAAATCTATGAGAAGCAAAGTCTACTTATTATCCGCGATGATCACTTTTTTGTTGGCCGGTTGTGCGGGTTCTCAGTTTGCCAAAAATGAAAAAGGAGTGGTTCAGGCTCAACAGCGAACTATAGCCAAAGATGCCCTGCGAATAAAAGGCAAGGTTTTGGGCCGTGAGAAGGTAGGGGAAAGGCTAAGCTACCGGATTCAGGTGTTAGAAATCATAGACTACGGATCTACTTTTGCCAGAGTTGAACCGGCAGTTTCAGAGATAGTAATCTTATATGCCACTCAGGAAGTGAAGTTTAAAAAGAATTCAGAGGTGGTCTTCGATGCACTTTCACCAATAACCAAGTCTGGTGAGGTTTTGGAACTCAATATGATAATTGAATAAGCTGAATATGGATAGAGAAAAGCGTGGTTTTATATTCTTAGCTATATTTCTGATAGCAGCATCGGGGTTTTTTCTATTCACGAAGGAGCCAGCGCCTCATTATATTCGACCTGACTCGGTCGATATATCTTCTATTCCAGACTCAGAGAGGGAAGAGGAAAACGAAGAAGACCTGAGCGAAAACCCTATCAAAAGACTTGAATTTGAACTCGGTCAATTGATAGATCCGGCCACAGGTAAAATTCCTGAGAATATTAAACAGAAGGAGTTAGCCTATGCCAGAAAAAGGCTGTTACCGGAAAGCAGACAGACCAGTCGGTATGCCCTAAACCCATATGCCATCAACAATGAGCAGGGCGTTGCTCAGACCCAGGAGAGTTTTGTCAATATGGGGCCATTTAACATTGGTGGAAGGACCCGGGCTTTGGCCATAGATGTGGCCAATGAAAATATAATTTTGGCAGGGGGAGTTTCAGGTGGGGTATGGAAAAGTACGGATCAGGGAGCCAGTTGGAGCAGGGTTTCAGGGCTTCAAGATCATCCGTCAGTGACCTCAATTGTGCAGGACAAAAGAGCTGGCAAAACCAATGACTGGTACTATGCCACAGGTGAGTTTACCGGAAATTCAGCGTCTGACAGAGGTGCTTTTTATCAGGGAAACGGGCTTTATAAATCTTCCAACAACGGAGATAGCTGGCAGTTGATTTCTTCTACAGCCCAGCCTGGAACCTCCGGAACCGATGTAATTACTTCTGCCAAGCGCTTTACCATTACGGATCAACTGGCTATAGATAACTCAGAACCGAGCGGAACAGAAATATATGCTGGAGGCTTGAGTAAACTCTATAGAAGTACTGATGGATTTCAAACCTTCACCACAGTTCTTGGAGCTAATAATGGAGGGAACAACTTTGTAGATGTTGCCATTACCTCTACGGGAAAGGTTTTTGCCACTATTGCCAACTCCAGCTTCAATGGAAATAGTGCTGAAGATGGGCTGTTCATGTCTAATGATGGTATTACATGGCAGAATATTGAGCCAACCACCAATTTCCCTTCCAGCTTCGATCGTATTGAAATAGCCATAGACCCTTCTGATGAGTCGAAGGTCTATTTCGCAGGTTCGAATCGCCTTTTTCTTTTTGACGATACTGATGATTCATGGACAGATTTGTCATCGAATCTGGGGGTTTCAACCAGTGATGTTGGAGAGGGGCATAGTACTCAGGGTGGCTACGATCTGTTTGCTGCGGTTCATCCAGCCAATCCTGATGTTGTTTTTATAGGAGGGGTTAACCTCTTAAGATCAACCGATGGTTACCGAACCAGTGGAAACCGTAAGCAGGTTGGAGGTTACAACAATGACAACAACCCCAATAACTTCCCCCGCTACCCTAATCATCACCCGGACAATCATGCTTATGCGTTCTTCCCTTCAAATCCCGATAAAATGCTGAGTGCAACTGATGGGGGAATTCATCTCACACAAAATAACCAGGCCAATGTTACCAACACCAATCCGGTTACCTGGTCTTCACTGAATAATGGTTACACCACTACACAGTTTTATCATGCCAGTATTCATTTGCACGACCTTGGTGATTTCCAGATTTTAGGTGGAATGCAGGATAATGGCACCTGGGGCAAACTGGCAGAAAGTCCGCAGGTGGATTGGGATGAATTTTCAGGTGGAGACGGAGCCTACTCGGCAGTTGCTTATAACTCAGTGCTTACCTCGTCTCAGAATGGTAACCTGAGAAGATTTGTGCTCAACGGATCGACTTATGCCCTTGTACAGAATATTACACCATCAAGTTCGGATAGCGATTTTCTTTTTGTTAATCCTTATGTCGTAAATCCGGTCAATCAAGATCAGGTATTTGTTGGGGCAAGGAGCAAGGTATTCTTTACCAATGATGTAAGGACCAATCCAACTTCAGGTGCCTGGAATCAGATTACAAGTTCGCAGATGACTGGCCAGCAGGTTTCTGCTATGGCTATGTCAATTGACCCTGAAGGTGTGCTCTATTATGGCACCCGAACCGGGGAAATATTTAAAGTGGAGAACACCGTTAACCTGGAGAATAATGCTACACCTACAAGAGTTACCGGGGTGGGCATGCCAACCAATGCCAATGTTTCAGGAATAGCGGTTGATCCCAAGGATTCTGAAAAACTCATGGTTACCTTCTCTAATTATGGAGTGGTAAGTGTTTGGTATTCAGAGAATGGAGGTTCCACCTGGGCATCCATTTCAGGAAATCTAGAAGAAAATTCAAATGGTTCAGGAGCTGGCCCTTCTATAAGATCGGCAGCAATTATGCCTGATGGCAATGGTGGAAACTACTACTTTGTAGGGACTTCAGTCGGTCTTTATATGACCCAGAACCTGAATGCCGACAATACGGTTTGGACACAGCAAGCAGCCAATTCTATTGGAAATGTTGTAGTGACAAGCCTGATGGTGAGGCCTGTTGAAGGCATGCTATTGGCGGCTACTCATGGTAACGGAGTTTTCACAGGTTTTTATGATGTTGGTATCAATCCAACTGTTAACTACAGCGTAAATGTGAGCGATAACTCCTATTTGCTCAGGGGTAACAGGTCTTTTGATGCGAACCAGGGAATGGCCTACCAATGGTTTAAGGATGGTGCTCCAATTGATGGAGAAACGTCCAACGAGTTGGAAGTAACGGATGGCGGAAACTATCAACTCAGACTGCAGATCAATGGAAAATCAGGAACAGGAATGTCCAATACAATTGCTGTCAATTTAGACGGCCAGGGCCCAACTATTACTTCCATTGAGAGGTTCAACCCTTCAACTCAAAATACCGATTTGACTTCTGTTACATTTCAAGTGACGTTTGATGAGGACGTAGTTGGGGTAAGTACAGATGATTTTGAGGTAACAGGAGCCGCAACCGGGGTTGTTAGCAATGTAGCCATTGTACCTGGAGGCTCATCGGTTTTTAATATACAAGTGACCAATATTGGAGGTCAGGGAACCCTGGGCCTTGCAGTGAGCGCTACCAATAACATCACTGATAATGTAGGAAATGAATTCACTGGAAGTATCAATTCTTCGGAGACTTATACCATTTCTGACATTACGGCTCCCTCTGTGGCCATCACCAGACAAACTCCGGCTACTCAAATCACAGATCAGAATAGAGTGACATTTCTGGTTACTTTCAGCGAAAACGTAGACAATGTAGAAGCCACTGATTTTACTTTGGCCAATGATCTGGCCAATGCAGAGATCAGTGATGTTACCGCAGTCACTCAGACCAAGAGCTATGCTGTAACTGTCTCACAAATTATTGAAGATGGGACAGTTGATCTGGATTTTGCCAGCTCACAGAATATTGCCGATGGTGCGGGTAATGCCTTTACAGGTACAATCACCACGGAAGAGACATACACTATCCAGAATGTGATTGCGGGTATTGAAGATATTCCGAACCGTAGCATCAAGGAAATTTGGGTAGACACAAACCCGACCTCTGGCGAATTCACTCTGATATTGCCTGATGTATTCATTGGTCAGATTGAATACAACATTATCAATAGCTCAGGCCTGAGTGTAAAGACGGGGAGCATAGATAACTATCAGCCCCTGACTGAAATCAAGGTTGACCTGACCAACCATGCGGATGGACTCTATATCTATGAGGCAGCAAGTGCCAATGGAAGAACAACGGTAAAACTGCTGAAAAGAAGCCGTTAGAACTCGTAAATGCCCAGGTGGTTGATGCAGAAATCGAGCGCAATATCGTATTCTGTGGAGTAATCAATATTGTTGAGAGGAGGGGTTACTGCAAGGCCAACTTTGAGGCAATCGGGCCTTACTTCGCTCAGAAACCGATCATATAAGCCCGCCCCGTAGCCAATTCTGTTTCCGTGTTCATCGAAAGAGATGAGAGGAACAAAGACGATATCAATCGTCTTAGGATCAACGGCATCTGCATTTCTGGGCTCGGGAATACCTTTTCTTCCAAGGACAAAATCCATGGAATTGGCAATTACATGATGGGTGAGCCTTCTTTCAGTGTAAAAGGTCTTTGAACTATATACTTTAAGCCTTCTGCCTTCAATTAACCAATCGATGAGTTGCAAGGTATCTGGCTCATTCTTCTCAGCCATAGAAACGAAAATGTGTGCATGCTGAAGGCCAGGTCTCTGATTGACAAATCGCTTGCAATTCCTCAGTAACCGCTCATTCCTTCTGGCCAGCTCATCTTTGGTGAGCGTCAATCTTTTTTCCAGATAGAGGGAGCGAAGTACCTTTTTATTCATTGGTTTTGAGCAGGTGGAACCTATAGTCGAACGGAGAGAACGAATCTAAACAGTTCTTTACAAAGTTCGGATCGGTCATGTAAAAATTGAGGAAGTTGTCTTTTCGCTCCTGTGGGGTTCCACCTGGGAAAAGGGCTTCCTTGATTGAGTAAATTCTGTTTACCAGAATTTCCTGATTTCTTCTTTCCGCCTTGAGAATTTTCTGTTCAATCTTTTCCAGGGTCTTTTCAGCTCGTCTATGCTCGCCCTTCACCATTCTTTCCAGGGTCTGGTCCACTTCTATGGCCTGCTGAAGCGCTTGATGATAAATGGTTTCCATTTTAGCTTTTTGCTCAGCTAAGTCCAGTTGGAACGAAGTCTGCTCACGCACCTTTTCATTCACCAGTTGGTGATCTTCCTTGAAAAGGTCTTCCCAGCTCATTTGTGTTTGTTCAATTTTGCGGAGCGTGTTTTTGTCAACTACAGCTGCAAAATTCCGGGGCATCAATAAAGGAAAAGAGGTTTCGAAATGGTCGAAAATTCCCTTTAGCTGAAGCCAGTAAACGAGTTCAGAAGGGCCACCCACATAGGCCAGGTTAGGTAACAGGAATTCCTGATAAAGCGGACGGAGCAATACATTCGGGCTGAAACGCTCAGGGTGATTTTCTATTTCTGACTGTAATTCTACTTCGGAGAAATGAATAGTGGTATCCAGTACCTCATAAGCGGAATCAACCTTCACAATTCTGGAACGGATATCGTCTTTGAGGTAGAAAAAGTTGATTTCTCTGGGGAATACCTGGGTAGAATAGCCTGCCTTTTCCAGAGACTCTGTGGTCTTTTGGGCAATTTGCTGTGGTTGGTGCTCAAACAAATCGGACTTGATTACGGGCTTCAAAAGCGACTTCAACTGTGCATGATCTGCATCAATAACTACCAGCCCCTTTTCCCCAAAAAGAGCATTTACATAATGCAACACAGCTTGGGCAAGGTTCTTTTGACGGTATGCTTCAACAAAGAAGTCCGGCATACCAATTACCTGTTGGAAAATTTTCTCTATTCCCTTGAGATTAAATCGGCCCACTGCCCCTTTCTGTCCCGTTTCCCAAACCAGCTTCTTTCCATTGAGTCTGAAGTAGCATATTTCATCGAAATCGTGATCTTCAGAAGCCATCCAGTACACCGGTACGAAGTTGTATTGAGGGTATGCCTGCTTCAACTCTTCACAAGCACGAATGACCGTTACAATTTTATAAATGAAGTAAAGAGGTCCTGTAAAGATGTTGAGCTGATGCCCCGTTGTGATGGTAAAAGTTTTGGAGTCCTTGAGCAACTCAATGTTGTTGTGCGTCAACTCGCTGGTGCTCATTTGGGCATATTGCTGATGCAATACATCAGAAACCACAACTCTGTGGGACTCAGGAAAATTTCTTCTATCGATTTGTTCACGAAGGCTTTCTAAAGTGGGAATGCCATTGTGAAAGGGTTGGAGCACTTCTTTGCCCGAGATATAGTCCAGAAAAAAGGACGAAAAGCTGTTGGTCTTACTAAAATCTATTTTGGAAAGTAAACAGTCAGTCTCGGTTAAAGCGCTCATATATTTCGTTTATGTAGAAGGTAACCCCCTTCTTTTGCTTCAGGTTTAAATCAAAGCCAATTATTGAGCTACTGGTTCCCCGTAAAGGTCGAATTCAGTGGCATCTGTAATTTTAATTTCGGCAAAATCTCCCACTCTCAGATAATGTTTCTTAGCATCCACATACACCTCATTATCTACTTCAGGAGAATCATGTTCAGTTCGGCCGATAAAACTTCCGCTTTCTTTTCTGTCGATGAGTACTTTGAAAGTCTTTCCGATTTTCGCCTGGTTGATTTCGTTGGAGATTTCTTCCTGAATTTGCATTACGTGGTTAGCGCGCTCTTGTTTCACCTCATCCGGCACATCGTCTTCAAAACTATATGAATGGGTATTCTCCTCATGTGAATAGGTAAAGATGCCCAGCCTGTCGAAACGTGACTTCTCCACAAAGTCTACCATGTCCGCAAAATCCTCTTCGGTTTCTCCGGGGTGGCCTGCAATCAGGGTAGTTCTGATGGCGATGTCGGGCACTTTGGCCCTCATTTCGGCCAATAGAGTTTCCGTTTTTTCACGGGTAGTGCCTCTGCGCATGAGTTTCAACATTTTGGTTGAACCGTGCTGAAGAGGGATATCCAGATAATTGCAAATGTTAGGTCTTTCTGCCATTACATCCAGCACATCCATTGGGAAGCCGGTTGGAAAGGCATAATGCAACCTGATCCAGTCGATACCTTCAACATCCGAAAGGTGCTTCATCAATTCGGCCAGGTTTCTCTTTTTATAAAGATCTAGACCATAATAGGTAGAATCCTGAGCAATGAGTAAAAGCTCCTTGGTGCCGTTTTTGGCCAGGTTTTTAGCTTCGGTTACGAGTTCTTCAATTGGTCTGGATTTGTGACCACCGCGCATTAAAGGAATGGCACAAAAAGAACAAGGTCTGTCGCAACCTTCAGCAATTTTCAGGTAGGCATAGTGCTTTGAGGTAGTGGTAATTCTATCTCCCAGCAACTCGTGCTTATAGTCTGCTTTGAATTTCTTCAAGAGTGCAGGTAGTTCCATGGTGCCGAAAAAGGCATCTACCTGTGGAATTTCTTTCTCCAGGTCGTCTTTATATCGGTGTGAAAGGCAGCCTGTTACATAGACTTTTTCTACCAGGCCTTCTTCTTTGGCATCTACATAGCGCAGAATAGTATCGATAGATTCCTGCTTGGCATTATCGATAAAGCCACAGGTATTGATGATGACGATGTTGGCATCATCTTTTTTAGATTCGTGTGTGGTTTTTATGCCATTTCCCCTCAACTGGGTCAACATTACTTCAGAGTCTACCAGGTTTTTGGAACAACCCAGGGTTACAATGTTGACTTTGTCTTTTTTCAGCCCTTTAACCTTCATGACAATCAATGAATTTGGAGGGCAAAGGTAAGAAGAATTGGCAAGTTTCAAGTTTTAGGTTTCAGGTTCAAAGTTGGCTCTGATCACTTAAAACATAAAACTTGAAACCTGGAATTATCCTCTTCTCTTTCTGAAGGTGATAGGCACTAATTCATCGGTGGGAAGACCAATTTGATAAAGTTCCCATTCGGAATCATACTTCGCCAGTATCTGACGGATGCAGTCTACGCGGTCATCGCTTGGGTTCTCACAGTCGGCCCAGTAGAATACTTCTACCCTGTAGTTGTAAGAACGCTTCTGGCCATTGATTTTTACTTCTACTTCAATATCCTGTTCGCCAGAGATTTGCGGAATTTGTATAGCTATAGCACTCATATAGGTTGTTCGTTAGTGTACAAATGTTTTCTATCCGCTCTTTAACTAACAAGATAAGTGCCATTCATATAAATAATTGATAATCAAATGAATAGGAATGAGCTATGCCCCTAATTGATCGATAAAGAGCAGTAAATTGTACGCAAACGTTCATGAATTTTGTATCTTCCAAAGTGAACACATACAACATGAAAGCAACAATCCTTATTCCACTTCTCTTCCTTTCTGTTCTCATCTTTGGCTGTTCAAACTCTCCAGTAAATGCTGAAACTGAAGAACTTGTTATTGTTAAGGAAAGTCTCGTGAGCGAGCAGTTTCTTAAGGAAGACATTGGCCTGGCTCCTTATGTCATTGGTCCGTATTTACTGATTAAACAAGATCAAAACCTGCCTGAAAATGTGGTCTTCAAAGTTTATAATGCGTCTGATCTTGGGTATTTAGGGGATATCGGGGTTAGGGGCAGGGAAGGGCCTGATACATTTTATGGAGCCAATTATTGGGGCCAATATGTAGAAAGAGATGGCGATTATTTGATTTGGGTGAATGACCCGCCAAGGTTTAGGATGAGTCTTATCAATATTACCAAAAGCCACCAAGAAGGAAAGACTGTGATCGAAAGAAAAGTGATGCATAAACCTGAATATGACTTTATGAATGCGCTTTTCGTAGTGGATTCTAGTGGTTTGGTGGGGCATCAGCCGGGTTATCATGATGGAACCAACATGGCTCCCTTGGTGATGTTAAAAAATGGAGAGTTTCAGCTTTATGGAGAGTATCCAGAGGTGAATAACATAATGGACGAAAAGCGATGGGACAACGGTGCAACTTTTAATAGAGTAACACTTTCAATGAAGCCTGATCAGTCACGTTTTGCCGTTGCAATGGATCATTATGATCGGCTGGATATATTTGATAGTAATGGCCAACTTATTAGTTCTTTTCGAGACCCTGAAAAATATGCTTTATACAACTACTCCGATATTTTCACTGCATCCGCAGGAATTCCCAGGCAATACAGGGACTATTATACGAGTGCAGCTTCAACACAGGACTTACTTTTTATCATTTACGAAGACATTTCTGTGGAAGAAGCGCGGGAGTTTCATCCCTCAACCATACGGGTTTTTGATTGGGATGGAAATTTAAAGGCTGAGCTAGCCTGTCCAGATCAAATTTGGAATATTTCGGTTGATGAAGAAAAAGGGTATTTATATGCTGGCTCTTCTCAGCAGGAGGCTCTTTTCAGGTATGATATTAAATCGGTATTGAATAGACTACTCGAAAAACAAGTGGACTAAATCCCTCTCCTCATCTTTATACAGCACAGGCTCCAGCTGGAATACCGTTCTGATATTCTCTTTGGAGAGTACATCGAATTTGGCTCCGGAAGCCAGAAGTTTTCCCTGATGAAGCAGGCAAATCAGGTCGCCAAACCTGGCGGCCAGATTAAGGTCGTGTACGACACCAATGACCACCAGATCTTCGCTTTTGAGCAAATCCCTGATCTTATGCATAAACTGAAACTGGTATTGTACATCGAGGAAAGTAAGTGGCTCATCGAGCAATAAAAAGCGATTCAGCCCCTCTTTCGGATACCAGATTTGCGTAAGCACCCTTGCAAAGTGAACCCGCTGCTTTTCACCACCGCTAAGCGTGAGATAGTTTCTCTCTGCCATATCGGTGATGTTGAAGAAAGACATGGCTTCTTCTACTGCCTGCTGATCGATTTGCCTGGGCGATTCCACAAAATGAGGGTAACGGCCCATCATCACCACCTCCCATACTTTCATGGGAAAGGCGAGGTCTATGTTCTGGGAGAGTACCGCCCTCATTTGGGCCATTTTTCGCTCAGACAAGCCCTGGGCATTTTCTCCATTATAGAAGACTGCCCCCTCATGCTTTCTCATCTGCTGGCTAATGACCTTGATCAAGGTGGATTTTCCAGCTCCATTGGGTCCGATAATCAGGTTCAGTTTGCCCGGCTCAAAGCGTTCAGAGACATCATTGAGCAAGGTTTTCTCACCAATTTGTACGGATATGTTTTTGGCTTCGAGCATATTAGAAGAAGTACTGTTTTTTACGAAGTAGGGCAATGAATACAGGTACACCTACCAAAGAAGTAACTATACCGATTGGCAGTTCTGCGGGTGCGAGCAAAAGCCTCGAAGCCAGATCGGCCAGACTGAGCAAAATGGCTCCCATGAGGGCGCTTCCCAGCAAAAGGAATCTGTTGTCTGAACCTTTCATGAGTCGGAGCAAGTGAGGAACAACCAGACCTACAAAGCTTATGACTCCCACAAAGGCGGTGGCGACAGCCACCAAAAGCACATTCAGGGTAATGATGGTAATCTGCAGTCGTTTGAGATTCACTCCAAGAAATACGGCCTCATCTTCACCCATCATGAGGGCATTGAGCGGTTTGGCATAGCGCAAAGAAATGATGAGGCAAACTACGGTAACAAAGCCAATGATAGAGATGGAAATCCAGTTGGCACCCGAAAGTGTACCCAGGTTCCAGAAAATGATACTTCTGGCTTGAGGATCGCGGGCAAGGTAGGAGAGAAAGCCTACTCCGCTCAGAAATAGCGCATTAATGGCAATACCCGTCAGCAACAAAGCCACAACCGAGCTTTTGCCGGAGGACCTGTTTTGCGATAAAAGAAAAACCAGAACGGTTGAAAGGGTTCCTCCCAAACAGGCGGCTAGGGGTAAGGTCCATTCTCCGGCATTGAATTTCATCACTGCTCCTAAAACAAAGTAGAGAGAGGCTCCAAATGCGGCTCCGCTCGATGTGCCGATTAAGCCGGGTTCCACAATGGGGTTACGGAAGAGGGCCTGCATGAGCACTCCGGCTATGGCCAGGCTGGCTCCCACCAAAACACCTGCCAGTGCGCGAGGAAGCCTGATCTGGAAGAAAATCCTTTCCTGCAGATTCATTTCTTCTCCACCCATCCATTTGGATAAGGCCGACTGGATTTCATCCCATGAAATGGAAACGGCTCCCAGCTTCATGGAGAAGATGAAGGTGATGACCATGAGTATGAGCATGGTCATCAGCCAGGGTTTGCTTTGGTTACTGAAGCCCTTCATTCTTGTGAATTAGCTCCTGAAGATTCATCACAATTTCTCCGGTTCTTGGTCCGAAGTAGACCATGTCGTGCTCTTCAACCCTGAATATTCTGTTGTTTTGAGCCGCTTTGGTGGTAGAAACTCCAGGCAGATTCTTCACTTCCTGCATGCCATTCAGACGGTCGTAGCCAAAGTCGGTCAGTAAGATGACATCGGGATTAGATTGAGCAATGACTTCTGCAGAAAGCTGCATCATACCTCTTTCTCCATCAATAGCCATTTCACCTCCGGCCCATTCAATCATTTTACCGGCATTGCTTCCGCTGGTCATGGTCAGGTAAATGTTGCTGGCTCTTCCGTAATGAATAATGGCCACTTTTGGTCGGGTCGGGTAATTTTTCAGGCTTTCCATGGCCTGTGCCATCTCGCGGTCAATTTTGGCATTGAGTGAAACGGCTTCTTCCGCTCTGTCGAAATACTGCCCCATTTCGGTGATCAGAGCTTTTGTGGAAGGAATATCATTGCCCGGAGCCTCGAAGACCTTCATGGGTATTTCAAGCTTTTCCATTTGCTGCATCACCTGCTCAGGCCCTACATTATTGTCGTGAATAATGATGGTGGGCTTCATAGATAGAATGCCTTCGGTACTTAATGCCCGGTGATAGCCAACAGTTGGCAATTCCTTAATAGCAGGAGGGTAGGTGCTGGAAAGATCTACCGCTACCAGATTCTGCTGGGCATTCAGTGCGAAAATAATTTCGTTGTACTGTTTGGCCAGACACACAATTCGCTCGGAATTGGCTTCTTTTTCGTCCTGATTGGAGAATCTCCCGCAAGAAGAAAGGGTGGCCAGTATAGTCAGTAGTAGAATGAATTTTTTCATGGTTTTTGGTTGAAAAAGAGGTGGGCAAGGTTCAGAAGTGAATCCGTACGACAAGCGCTTCTGAACTGTTACCAGGGAAAATCAATTATTTTCGGAATAGGGTGACTTCCCCGACATGCCCTCAGCCTCTAATGTTTTAGAATATATATTTCAGGTTTACTCCACCGAAATAGTTAGCTTCTTTGGGTGCCGGAATGTAGGCATCGGCCAACTGATTGATGAAAACCATGTAATAGTATTTCTCTCCGAAGATGTTGTTCACACCGAAGAAAACGTCCATATCGAAGTGCGATGACAGCATTTTGTGGTAACCGATTTTGGTATTCCACAATCTGTAATCGGCCGATGCATTATTGCCATCAGAAGTTATCGGCATGGAGTCTTTATAGGAGAAATTCAGATTTCCGTAAAGCCCATTATTGGCCGAGGCATCTACACCCAGATTGGCCACAATTGGAGAAACGCCCGCCACATCGTTGCCATCATAATTCGATACTCCATTAGACGACTCATAGCTGAAGTTGTCATAAGTGAAGTCTGAATAAGTCAGGTTGGCGAATGGCCGAACCGCACTGAAGAAACTGGAAGTAGACTGATACATGGCATAATTCAATGCGATTTCCAGTCCATTGTTCACTTGTCCGCCACCATTGGCAATGTAGGTGTAGGCGGTGGTATTGGCATCTAAGGGAACCGCCACAGAAGTCATTTTATTGTCAAATTTGGTGCTGAATGCCGCCAATTGATAATTCAGTTTGCTATCCATTAATGAACCTTTGGTTCCGATTTCAAACTGGGTTCCTTCTTCAGGCTTAAGTCCGGTATTCAACTCTCCGGTGGTGGAGATAACTATGTTAGAGCTAACCGGGGCTTTGTAGCCTTTGCTATAAGACACATAGGCCGAAATCTGATCGTTAAACACTTTGTTAATGGCAAAATGTGGTGAAACCAGGCCGGTGTAATCAGTCTGATATCTTGGCCCCGGAGTTCCATTTCCACTGTCATATACTCTGTTCATCAGGTCGATATCCATATTGCTGATACCTATGCCTGCGGTGAACGACAAGTCACTTGGTAAGGAAAGTGTCCACTCTGTGAAGTAAGAGGAGGTTGAGGTATTGGCTACCTGGTTGCTTCTCTGATTACCAATTACGTTGTAACCGTTCGGATCGGCAGTGTTGGTTACCATGCTGTAGCCCACAATCATGGCATGCTGACGCTGTGCTTCCATTCCAACAATTCCGCTAATGGTGCTTCCGCTTCCGGTATCGAAACTCAGGTCGAGTGTTGAGCGGAAGCCGTAATTGGTCGGATTCTTGTCCGTCCAGCCACCGGCAGAACTGTTATTCAGGCTCGAACCTGAGCCGAAAATGGTAGTGGTGTTAGACACTTGGTTTGAAAAATGATAAGTGTGATTCAAACCAGCTCTAAAGCTGATCACTTCTGAGTGAGCATCGTTTTTAATGTATCGGGCATTTCCTGAGTAGTCTCCAGTCTCAAATTGGTCGATAGTGAGCTCACCAGCCCGTTGATCGTAGCTGTTACTGTAAGCCAGATAAGTTGAGATTTCCTGCTTTTCATTAGGGTTGAAAGTGCCCATAAAGTTCACGAAATCTTTATCTGAAGCATTGTGAGGCATAAATCCGTCTGAATGCTGACTTCCGTAGTTCAAAAGGATGGAAGATTTTTCCAGACCTAGCTGGAGTTGAGTAGTCAGCCTGCTCAAACCATAATTGCCAACCATAATGTTCTGGCCGATTGAAGCCTGACCGGGAGTTGGTTTTTTGGTTTCAAGGTTTACCGCACCGGCAATAGCCAATCCGTAAAGAGTTCCTGCAGGGCCTTTGATTACTTCAACATTTCCAATAGAACCGAAGTCAATATCATCCATCATGGTTACACCTTCTGCATCTGTTACAGGGATTCCATTCAGGTAAACTTTATAACCCTGGCCATCGAAGTTATTGCTGGCTCCCCTGAAGCCCACACCGTTTCCATAGCCTCTGATGTTGAATTGCTGGCCTGAAGATACCGCTCTGCGGGTCATGTAAACTCCGGTTACGTTCATGTTGATGGCATCGTCCAGGAATAGTCCGTTACCTCTGTCCAATTCTTTTGGACTTAGTTTGGAGATTGAAGTTGGCTGATAAAGCTGTGAGGGGTTAGTGTTAGAAATGGCACTGATTTCCACTTCATCTAACAGTTGGTTGGCAGGCATCAAAGAGATATCTACTGAAGCGCCACAGTTTTCAATTTTCATTCTGTAGGTTTTGTAGCCTACATAGGAGACAATTAGTTCTGCTCCTTCTGAGCAAGGAATGGTGAATTCGCCATCTGCATTGGTAGAGGTGCCTCCTATACCGGCTACTCTTACATTGGCTGCCATTAGTGGTTCGTTGGTTGAAGCATCAACCACTCTACCTGTAATTCGCGTATTCTGAGCAAAAATATTGGATACGAGGATAAGCCCCAGTATCGCTGGAATTAGTTTTTTCATAGAATCTGGTTTAACGTTCGGACAATAGAGGGCACACGATGGAGCCATCCATTATCTCAATGGTTAGAATAGTTTGTATGGTGAAACCCTGGCTTATGACGACTAGAAAAACAAACCACCAGGGTTTCTTGGGATGAATCAATTATCCCAATTCCGGTGGGGGGGATTCTATGTCTTGAGAGATGGTTTTGTAGAACTGATGGAGTCCTATGTATTGCCTTTTCAGGCTGGAAAGAATGTTAGGCTTTATAATGGCCGATCCATTGATGAACTCACTGGTGTATTTAAGGGTGGGACGTTTTTTTGAGTTGGAATTCTTCTGTTTATTCTTTCTGCCCTCTAGAAGCCTTCTAATGAGGCTTTCGGTTTGGTCGTGCTTACACTTTATAGTGTAACCTTCGGCTGTTTTTTCGATAGAAGCCACATCATACATTTTGCCGCCATATTCAAACTCTTCCCCTCTGCGTTCCCATTCCAGTGTCTCATATTCCTGAGCTGTAAACGAAAAGGTGGTCAGCTTTTTGAATTCACCCCTTCTTACCCTCAATCTATAGCTGGCCTGGTGTAATATGGTCCAATAAGGTGTCAGCGAACCCAATGAGGTCAGGAGGTAGAGAGGGAGTAGGAATATAATTACTGACTTTTTAAACAAGGCAAAATGCTTAACCTTACTATAATCAATGATAAATGAATAAGCTTCAAATGAAATGTATGGAAGCGTCTATAACTGGTGAAGGGCGGTAATTACGATACTTGCTAAGCTATCTGAACCTATAACGGATGGTCATGAAGAATTCCTGCTTAACAATCCGGCCATTTTTCAAAGCGGGTTTCCAGGGGTCTAGTTTTTGAAGTCTCTTGATTGTGTTCTTCTCGAAATCGAAGCCGAGTGCTAGTTTATTGATTACATCAACATCGTCTACATGTCCTGTTTCATTGATTGTGAATCGCAGATCTACATCAGCCTCTGCACCGAAGAACTGAGCAAGACCAGGATATCTGAGCACTTTGGTTAACTCTTTGATGAATTCTTCATCCTTATTATATGAGGATGCGTATTCATCAACCACATAGTGAATGGTATCATTCTTGTCAATCCTAATCACATAGTTTTCAACCTCAAGAGAATCTTTGTATTCCATTATTCGGGTTCTATAAATCCCTTCCTCTCTCCTGAAACTTCCATTGCCATCGGTTAGAAGTGGTTTGTGATCTCTATCCCATATTTGGCTTGTCTTTACCTCAAAGCCATGGGTAAGAATGTTCTGGTATTCATTCCCAAAATCATCGTAAGTGGTTAAAGAGGAGCGTAGGTTCCTCACCAGAAGGTCACCCATTAAAAACCTGTTTCCACCAAAAAGAGTGTAGAAATACTTGTTTATATCCCTGAAAGAGCTGAAGCCGTAATATTTGCCTTCATCAATTAATCTGCCTTCAGAATAACTCCTGACGTAGGCAAAATCCAGACTGTCGTAATACTCCCTGTAGTAATCGGTGGTGTCACTCTCATATATGGAAAATACACTGTTGAAATATTGAACTGTCTGTCCTGCTAGCCTGAAACTGGTTACTAGAAAAACGGACAGGATTGCAACTCTCAGGGTTTTCATTTTTTGAAGAGAGAATCTACAAACTCGGCCTTATTGAATACCTGGAGGTCTTCTACCTTTTCGCCAACCCCTATGTATTTCACAGGTATTTTGAATTGGTCTGAGATGCCGATCACGACACCACCCTTTGCTGTACCATCGAGTTTAGTGATGGCCAACGCAGATACTTCAGTGGCTTTGGTAAATTCTCTGGCCTGGATAAAGGCGTTCTGACCTGTTGAACCATCAAGCACCAACAGAATTTCGTGCGGTGCTTCAGGAATGAATTTTTGCATTACCCGCTTAATCTTGGAGAGCTCGTTCATCAGGTTCACCTTGGTATGCAAACGGCCGGCAGTATCTACTATTACCAAATCAGCATTGGTTTCTACTCCCTGCTTAATGGCATCATAGGCTACAGCGCTTGGATCGGTGTTCATGCCATGGGCCACCACAGGCACGCCTACTCTTTCTCCCCAAAGCTTTAGCTGATCTACGGCAGCGGCCCTGAAGGTGTCTGCTGCACCTAAAACCACGGACTTGCCTTTGTTTTTGAATTGGGCGGCCAGCTTACCAATAGTAGTGGTTTTGCCCACGCCATTAACGCCAACCACAAGAATAACATGAGGTTTATGGCCTTCAGGAAGTTTGAAGTCGGCCAGATCTTCGGTATTGTTTTCAGCCAGGAGTTCAGCGATTTCATCGCGGAGAATACGATCTAGCTCAGTCGTATTCATGTATTTGTCTTTGGCTACCCTTTCTTCAATTCGTTCGATGATTTTTACCGTGGTGTCTACGCCTACATCTGAGGTGATGAGAATTTCTTCCAACTCATCCAGTACCTCATCGTCTACTTTAGACTTTCCGGCAACAGCACGACTTAACTTGCCGAAGAAGCTTTCTTTGGTTTTCTCCAGGCCCTGATCGAGCTTTTCCTTCTTCTCCTTAGAAAATAAACCGAATAGTGCCATTGTGTAATTTTTGGTGGGTAATAAAAAAGTCCCTTAACGGGACTTTAATATATATGATATTAGCTAATTTCTTATTTGTCGGCTAAAACTGATTTAACCAAATCTTCAGTAACCATCTCTTCTTTGAAGGTATAGGCACCTGTTTTAGGAGATTTTACTGCCTTGATCACTTTGGCGTATTTTATACCACCTTCTTTCTTTAGGGTTGCAACTACTTTCTTAGCCATGATTACTTAATTTCTTTGTGAACTGTATATTTCTTAAGAATTGGATTGTACTTCTTCAACTCCAATCTTTCAGTTGTGTTCTTTCTGTTCTTGGTAGTGATGTATCTTGAAGTACCAGGCATACCGCTATTCTTGTGCTCTGTGCACTCCATAATCACCTGAACTCTGTTACCTTTCTTAGCCATTTCTCTTTGCTTTCAAAATTCGGACTGCAAATATACGAATGCGATTGTGATATTAAAACCCCTGCTTTAAAATTTCTCCAAAATAAATTCACTGGGTCTCAATCAGATGTGAACAATATCGCAAGAATTTGATTCTCTAGGATTTCGGCTTAACGATTCCTTGTAATCAAGGGTTTTAATCCCACTTTTTTAGCCGTTCCATGTATAGATATGACTCTACAAATTGCCTGTGCTCGGGGCTGGTCATTTTCTCCAAAAGCTCAAGCGAGGAAACGTAAGTAGCCAGATTGCCATTAGAGGAGGAGAATTTTCCGTCTTCAACGTAAGTCACTTCGGCATCGTTCTGAACCAGGAGTTTCGGATAATCCTTTTGAAGCTGCTCACCACCACCGATCCAGGTGACTATTTTTCTGCCGTCTGCAATACCTGAAGCTCCAATGAGCTGTGCTCCCGCACAGTTGCTCACAGTGTAGGTGGTTTCCTGATTCTTTTGTCTGATGAACTCTACTATTTTTTCATTGTGTACCTGTGTCCACATGTCGTAGGCACTGGGTACAAAGAGCACTTCCAGCTTTGGGCTATTGCTAAAGGTGAAGTCTGGCACAATGGTTAGGCCTTCTTCCGTAACTATGGGTTCAGCCGTTTCGGCAATGGTCACCACATTAAAGAGTTTGATGCCATCTTCGGTATTCTTGGCAAAAACATCCATTGGCGCGGTTACTTCTGTCATCAAAACACCTTCATAAAGAATCAATCCGATGGTAGGAAGTTGATTGTCTAACTGTTTCAAATGGGTTGGCTGGTTCTCACAGGCAAGAAGGGTGAGAACCAGGACGAGAACTAGGGCTGGTTTCTTCATTTTAATTTTGAGGTATTGGTTTGTGGGTACTGATGGCTATTCTGTTCCAGGCATTAATGGTGACCACAGCCATGATTATTTGTGCAAGGTAGTTTTCTCCAAAGACCGACAGGGCTTTATGGTAGGTTTCTGTGCTCAGACCTTGCTCCTGGATGAGGGTTACTTCTTCCGTTACCTGCAGAATTACTTGCTCCTCTTCAGAAAAGAGGTCTGACTCTTTCCATGCGTCCAAAAGAAATAGCCTTTGGGCGGTTTCTCCCTGTTCCATAGCATCTTTGCTGTGCATATCCAGGCAAAAGGCGCAACCATTGATTTGCGATGCCCTCATTTTGATGAGGTGTATATGATTCTTGGAGATTTCGGCACTGCTTAAATACTTCTCCAAGGCAAACATAGATTGATAACCTTTGGGCTCAATTTCATCGATTTGAATTCTCTTTTCCATCTTGCTTTTGTTTTGTTAGCCCAAAGCTATGGGGCGTGAAATGGAAAAAACTTGAACTGGTTTAAGAAAGCTTTTTACCCCTGATTTTACTTAAATATTCGGGGGTGAGGCCCAGGTAGGTGGCCATCATATATTGAGGAACCCTGTTCACAAATTCCGGAAACTGTTCCCTGAACCTGTTAAAGATTTCTTCTTTGGAGTAGTCGAAGATATATTTCATGCGCATGAGGGCTGCTCCAGAGGTCACTTCATATACGTTGCGAAAATAGCGTTCCAGAGCAGGGTGTGCATTGAGCAGTTGCTCATAACTGTTGTGAGAAATTCTGAGCACCTCAGATGGCTCCACTGCCTGGGTTGTGAATTCAGTTTCTCTTTGGTGATGGAATGCGAGGAAATCGGTAATCCACCAGTCTTCAATGGCGAATTTGATTGTTTTTTCAACGCCTGCCTGATCGGTGAAGTAGGAATGAAGACAGCCTTTGGCCACGAAGAACAGTTGATCGCACTTTGAGCCGGAACGGGCAAGCACTTCCTTCTTTTCGACCATTAAAACATCGAAATAAGTGATGATTTCGCTGAACTCGGTGTGACCGATTTTTGCGAATCGGTTGATATGTTGGTAAAGTGCTTCTTGAGTTTCCAATCTGAAAGCAATCTAGCATGAATGGTTTAAATAACACTTTTGAAGCAACAAAAAAGGAAACTCTACCGATGGATCAGTACGAGTTTCCTTCTTATTTATCTACTGGAATATGGATAGGCCAACCTCCAAATCGACCCATCACCAAATGATCAAATCAATTTACTTTCCACCTTTTAGTTCAGGCAGCTTGAAAGCATCAAGCGGACTTGGCTGCTTCATCATTGCTTCAATTGCTTCAGTGGTTCTGGGAGCAAAAGAAGAAAGTAATTCAAAGCCGTCTTTGGTAATGAGTACATCGTCTTCGATTCTCACGGCAATGCCCCACCACTTAGGATCACACTTGGAGCCACTAGGAATATAGATTCCCGGTTCAACAGTAATGGCCATATTTTCCTGCATTACCTCATAAGGCCCCAGATCGTGAACATCCAGGCCAATGTGGTGAGAAAGTCCGTGTGGATAATACATGTGCTGAGCTGTTGGGCTGGAAATGATTCCCAATTCGGCCAGACCCTCATTAATGATTTTTCTGGCCAAGGCTGAAATTTCCTGAAAGGTGGTTCCCGGCTTGCACATTTGTATGGCTGCTTCCTGGGCTTTGTAAACCAGGTCGTAAATGGCTTTTTCTTCAGGAGAGAATTCTCCATCGATAGGAATGGTGCGGGTAACATCGGCAGTATAGCCGTGGTATTCGGCACCAAGGTCCATCAGAATCATTTCCTTGCTTTCGATGTTTGGTTTCTCATTTTCTATGTAATGGAGGATACAGCCATTGTTTCCGGCACCTACAATAGAAGGGTAGCCTTCATATTCTGAGCCATATTTTTTGAACACATACTCGTGAATACCCTGAATTTCAGACTCCGACATGCCGGGCTTCATAGCTTTCATTACTTCTACCTGACCAACTGTAGAAATGAAAACTGCCTTGCGAAGCAGTTCAATCTCTTCAGGAGTTTTTACTCCTCTTAGGGAAGCCATGAGGGTGTTCAACTCTCTGATATCTAGGTTTTTGGAAGGAAGCTCTTTGCCCAACGTATTACCATCAGACACATAGCCAACCTTTTGCTTGAATTGCTCAATGAGGCTGTAAAGGTCTGACTGATCGTTTGGATTATCGCGAACATCATTCTGGAAGTCGTAGAACATCACCTTATCAAACTTGCCAAAGTCGATGTTATAGTCTTTGAATGAAGAACCATTGTAAGCGTGTTCAATTTTAAGTTCTTCCTTTACACCCTTGTCGCCCATTCTTCGGCCAGTCCACATTTCGGCCATGGGGTTTTTCTGCTGAACGAAGAAGATCTCGTTGTATTTGTCGCCATCCTCATCGGTTTGGTCTTGCTTGAAGATGAGGAGAACAGCATGGGGCTCCTTATAACCGGTGAGGTAATAAAGGTTAGGGTCCTGGTGGTAGACAAAGTCTACATCATTGGCGCGGTTGCGAACAGGATTGGCAAAGAAAACGGCTACCGAGTTGTTCGGCATGAGTTTTCTCAATTGCTCGCGTCTGTCTTTGTGAAAGTCGGCCGGGAGATAGTCATCTCTTTTGTCCTGAGCATGAGAAACAAAAAATCCTGACAGCAACGCTATCAGGATTGAGTTTATTTTTATGGTACGAATCATAGCATAATAACGTTCGGAGACGCTATTATACTAAAATGTTACCGTTTTGTCTTGCTTTTTTTAGAACAGCAGAGATACCATTCTTGTTGATGGTTCTGATCGCTGAAGTAGAAACTTTCAAAGTAATCCACTTGTCTTCTTCAGGGATATAGAATCTCTTTTTCTGCAGATTTGGGTAGAATTTTCTCTTTACTTTATTGTTGGCGTGAGAAACGTTGTTTCCTACCTGTACTTTCTTTCCTGTGATATCACAAACTCTTGCCATAACTATCTGAATTATCCGCTTTTCTCAAACGGACTGCAAATATCTGAATAAAAATTTAACCTGCCAACAATCTTGAAAAAATATAAGAGAACAAATTCTGAAAATTGAAAAGGGGCTTGAAGAGGCTCAATTCGGGTTTTTTAAGGTGTTTCTCCCGGATTTATGAGTGTGAATCAGGAAATCTTTAAGCGCTTTCAATCGAATTGGTAGTACTCTTTCATCAATGTTTTCACGGTTTTTCTCAGGGCTCTGAGAAAGGTGGTATTGATACCCCCATTACCAAATGTCCACTCACCTTCACCATCTTCATCGTCAAAACCTATGAGTAAATAGCTGGAGCGGCCTTCGAGCTGTAAGAAACTCTTTTTCTCCTTAACCGAAATAATGTCAGTAATAAGTCGGGAACCGGTTGGTTCTGTGGCTGGTACCATTTCTCTGGGTAGGGCAGTTTCATAATTGGCCCAGGGGGCTTCATTGAGGGAGCTGATTCTGATTTTCAGTAGATAATCAATACCCATTTCATCCAGTTTTTCGAAAGGAATGCGGGTTGGCTTGATGAATTCGCTGCCGAACAATTCTCTTTTTATGGTTCGTGAGTCGAAGTTGATCAGCTCCATATTTCGTTCTGAGAAGAATGGTCTTATGGCATTCGTCAGGTCTTCCGATATAGGATATTGATTTTCATGTTCCCAAAGAAGCACTACTTTTTCGTTCGGTTTTAAGTTCAAACCCAGGGAATATTTCTTTTGAACTTTGGTAATGGGGATGCAACCTTGCAAGCAAAGTACAAAAGCAATTATCAGAGAACCGGAGATAATTTGTTTTTTAATCATTTCTACATCCACTTTCTTGTATCGCTTTCAATCTTGTACAGGAAAAAGTTTTCCAGTGCCTCCGCTTGTTGCAGGGGAATGAATGGTATTCTTATGGAACCTGCCGCTGTGTGCAATACTACGGAGGCCAGCATTTTCCTTCTCTGATACCAGCTTTGCTTAATGGAAACGGCCTGCACTTTATAGATATGCAGCATTTCAAAGTGGTTGCCAAATGTGCCCCGATTATTCTGAAGAAGTTCATCGTCCAGCTGAAATGATCTTTTCATATAATAAAGGGAGGTAGAGAGCCAAACCAAAGGCATCCAGGTTAAAAACCAAAGCCCAGGTAGGCCGAGATTCAGATAGCCAATACCTGCAGCAAGAAGGGCTGGCAGTACTCCCGAAAAAATGAATATGCGGTATTTGAGCAAAATGCTCACCCGGTACCTTTCGTCTGATTGAATTTTTTTCTGTCCGAAGACTACTTGCAGTATGTTTTGTACCTGCTCCATATAGCTTCCGGGAATTTTGATTTTCGCTTTTAGCTGATCGGCTTGAGAGCTGCTGGCCTGCTCAATCTGCACTGTGTACATACTGAATAAACTTCGTAGCGGGTTGTCGGACCAGGATATGTTCTGAACCTTAGACTTGTTAATGGAGATTTCTTCCCGGTTCAACAGGCCTCTCACCAGTTTAAGCCCCCCTTTTTTAGTAGATAGCTTGAGTTCGAAATTCTTTAGGATGGTATTGATAAGTGAATAGATGAAGGAGATAATGGCCACTATAATCACTGAACCCAAAAATACTATCCAGGTATTGGACAGCAGTGCTTCCTGATAGCCTGATAATTGCTCTTCAACCACATCGGTGACATTGTCTGTCAGTTCATTAAGTGTTGAAAAGACGAAGGCAAACAAAATGGCCATCGAACGGAGATGGTTCTGACTCACCCCAACTTTCACCAGGTCGCCAACGTCCAGTTTAAGTATGGTTTCTTCGGCAGTTTCTTCTTTTTCTTCCGCTACTTCATCTTCATTGGAAGCAACTGTCAACTGGTCTTTTTCTTCCAGGATAAACATTCTGAGCGCTTCCGCATCTTCTTTCTTGAGGGCATCTATGGTGAGCTCAGATTTCTTGGCACCAGCAGTATCAATCTCCAGGCTCACTACCCCAAAAATCTGGTGTACAATATTTTGTTGAAGGTTAATGGTTTGAATGCGCTCGAAGGGAATGTTGGTTTTGGTTCGCCTGAGCACGCCTTTGTCTATAATGATGGCACCATCTTCCACATGAAAGTAGAAGCGGAAATAGGTGAGCACGGAACCGAAAAGGTTAATGGCCGCAAGGCCTAATGCTACATAGCCAATGATATCCTCAAAGGAGCTCCCTGCTTTTCTGCCAATAAAAAAGCTGATGGCAATAGGCCAGAAAGCACGAATAGTGAACCTGATGAACTTGATGAGTATAATGAAGATGGCTACCCTCGACTGCCTGGCAGGCTCAGAAAACTTACTGCTGATCGCTTCCATCCAGTGAGGTTTTGCCCATGATATATTCCTTGATTCGGGTAGCGTTTACTTCTGAAAGCCCTGGAATTGCCAGATCACTACTTTCGCCCCCGGCTGTATATACTTTGAGGCTGTGCAGTTTGAAAATCCGTTCAATTGGCCCCTGCTTTACTTCCGCATGCTGAATTCTGTTGAAAGGAATAGAGGTCCTGGTTTGCCAAAGCAAGCCTCTGCTGTAAATAATATCCTTTTCACGCAGGCTGTATTTCTTTAGTGGAAACGCTTTGGTCAGGTAGATTAGCCTGAACAGCCAGAGCAGGATTAATGGCCCAATGCTTATACCAAACTCAAAAAGGCCGGCATCAATCTCATCGCTAAAAAAGACTATACAGAAGGCTGCAATAATGAGGACAGTGAAAAAGATGGATGAACTGATTTGGGATACCTTGAGGTATTTCTTTTCAATGCCATGAAAATCAGAGCTTTTGACTTCCGGTAATTCCTCAAGGTTCACCGATAAGTTTTGAAACGTATTTGTCATTTTTTAAAACCGTAAGGGCAATGTCTGCAGCCGTTCTGACAGCAATATCCTCTCTTTCTCAGATAATGCTCCGTAAATACCAGAAGACCATTTTCGTCAAGGTAGTAATCTTCAGTTTTACTTTCAAAAGGAGGCTGTGGCTTTGATCGTTTGCTCATGTTTTCAGGCTGAGATGATTTTGATACCTTTGGTCCTATACAATTGTTTGGAGGAACAAATCTAAAGTAAACTATCATGGAATTAGTACAATCTAGTAAGGAAGCCATTTCTTTAGAAAACAAGTATGGTGCCCATAATTATCATCCGCTGCCTGTTGTGCTGTCGAAAGGCGAGGGTGTTTTTCTGTGGGATGTTGAGGGGAAGAAATACTATGATTTTTTATCGGCATATAGTGCTGTAAATCAAGGGCATTGCCATCCCAGAATTGTTGGAGCACTGAAGGAGCAGGCAGAACAGCTCACCCTTACATCGCGCGCATTCTATAATGATGTACTCGGACCCTATGAAAAATATGTGACCGAATACTTCGGTTTCGAAAAGGTACTACCCATGAACACTGGTGCCGAAGCGGTTGAAACCGCTATCAAGATTGCCCGCAAGTGGGGCTATGAAAAGAAAGGGGTGGAAGAGAATGAAGGTAAAATCATTGTCTTCGATCAGAATTTTCATGGCAGAACCACTACCATCATCTCATTCTCAAGCGATCAGGATGCCAGAAGAAACTTTGGTCCATACACCAATGGCTTCATCAAGATTCAATACAACGACAAAGCTGCCCTGGAAGAGGCCCTTGATCTGAATAATATTGTGGCTGTATTGATTGAGCCAATTCAGGGAGAAGCAGGGGTGAATGTACCTGGTGAAAAATTCCTTCAGCATGTTGCCCGTCTTTGCAAGCAACACAATGTGCTCTTTATGGCAGATGAGATCCAGACTGGCATAGGAAGAACAGGCGGACTGCTGGCAGTTTGTGGCAACTGTTCCTGCGAAGGCCATTGCGAAAAGCAGGCTACTTATGTAAAACCTGATATACTCATCCTTGGCAAGGCACTTTCAGGAGGAGCTTACCCGGTATCGGCTGTTTTGGCCGACAATCACATCATGGATGTGATAACTCCAGGTACTCATGGTTCAACTTTTGGAGGAAACCCTGTAGCTGGTGCTGTGGCTATGGCTGCGCTTGAGGTGATCCGGGATGAAAAGCTTACCCAAAATGCGCGAAGGCTCGGGAATATATTCAGAGAGCGAATGAATAAATTCATTCAGACTACCAATCTGGTAACTCTCGTTCGTGGCAAGGGTTTGCTGAATGCCATTGTCATCAACGATGATCCGACCAGTTCAACTGCTTGGAATATATGTGTTCAGCTTAAGGAGAATGGTCTGTTGGCTAAGCCAACCCATGGCAATATCATCCGTTTTGCACCTCCTTTGGTCATGACCGAAGAGCAGCTTCATGATTGTTGCGACATTATCGAAAAAACAATCAGAGACTACGAAGGGCAACTTGATAATTAGACTTTGTAAAGATAATATTAACAGTTGTCAAGAATATATTGAAGTTTCGAGAAAAAGTGCCTGAATCGCTTAGGGTTAAGTGGAACTAATACGTTCTTAGTATACAATCGCGTGTGCTATGTTATCTTCAACCAAGAGTCGCAGAATTTTGCATGCCATCAGCGTAACACTGGCTTTATTAGTATTCGGATACGGGCTGTTTCTGAAATACACTAAAAATCAGGAAGTTCCGGGAACTGATGCAACACCAAAAACTGAACTCGTAAAAAGTAATCAAAGGCTGAATCCAGTTTTGGATAAACCGCAAAGCTTGTCAGAACCAGACTGACTGACGGATAAAAAGAAATGAAGGCCTCTTCCCTGCGCAAAGGGAGAGGCCTTTTTTTATGACCCACAATTTATTTTAACAGACTTCTGACCAAAACAGATGAGGGAGATTTTGAGGTTTATGTCAATTATGGCTGTTTTATTTATTACGGCCTCAATTCATGCGCAAGATTCTACCTGCATAGCCAAAGAACTCGAACTGGCAATACCACCGAACTGCCAGAATTGATTTTCAAGCTCACCCAAATTA
>Ga0114899_1000480_pt1 | contig 28406 bp, 14 predicted proteins | sample MalvireepMed_215_FD_83497 | JGI IMG/M metagenome (GOLD analysis project Ga0114899, IMG submission 83497) | Marine viral communities from the Global Malaspina Expedition - Malaspina viral metaG DeepMed_215 | ecosystem: Environmental > Aquatic > Marine > Oceanic | place: Mediterranean Sea...
AATCTTTACCATGTCTCAGATTACCGGAGAGCAGGAAAAAGGATTGTTGGAAGCCGTTAGGAATGGAACCGGAATGGCAGGTTGGCATGGAGGTATGTGCGATTCATTCCGAAACAATACCGAATATCAGTTTATGACTGGTGGACAGTGGGTGGCTCACCCCGGAGGTGTAATTGACTATTCTGTCCAGGTCACCGACCAAAGCGACTCTGTAACAGCCGGTTTGACCGATTTCAACATCACCAGCGAGCAATATTATATGCATGTTGATCCGAACGTGAAGGTATTGGCCACCACAACCTTCACTGGAGAGCATTCTACATGGATTGATGGCTGCGTGATGCCCGTAACCTGGAAGAAGATGTATGGCAAAGGCCGGATCTTTTACACTTCATTGGGACATAACCTGTCACATGTGCTTATGTCACCTAACGGCATGACCATGATCAAAAGGGGGATACAATGGGCAAGCGATAGTAAATATGGCCCAGCAGAGAACTGGGTGAGGCCGATTTATAAGGGATAGTTTTTGAATCATGCTACTTAAGGAAATTCACACTGAGCTATTCGCAAATTACTTTCAATTCTATATACAAGACGAGATGGTATCTGGTGATTTGTCAGGTTCATGGAATGATGAAGCTGTTGATAGACTCTTAGCCTTAGGGAATGGAACTATAGGTATTGGGACTGCTAGAAACATGGATGCCTCTGTAATAATAAAAATTTATGAAGCTGAACCGCAATTGCAGGATAATGACAATTCCATTCACATGATAAATGAGTGCGACTTGGAAATGAACTCCGACAGAATGGTTATTGCTGGTTGTACAGACTATTTTCCAGAAGCGATGAGGGTTGGTATTGGAAAAGGACTTTTTCGAGTGAGGATTTACTATAAGGATTTGGACAAAATAAGTGATGACGGTCTGGATGGAGAAGATTCCTATGAGATTCATATCTGGCCCACAAAAGAAAAATTAGGAATACAAACCAAAAGATACCGGTAATTGAACAACCTTAATATTTATCCTCACCGCGAACACGATGACATAATCATTTTGGTGAGGACACCAAAACTGGCATAATACGACTAATAAATATTTTTGGTAGGGACACTAAAACTGGCGTAATTAATCGGACTTAAACTTCATTTAATCGATTGTTAGCCACCTACATCCTGATCTATCTGGCCATCACTTTGGCGATAGGTATCTTCTCTTCCAGGTATATTAAAGGTTCGGGAGACTTTATCCTGGCCGGTAGAAGGCTGCCATTATTTATGGCTGCTTCTGCCCTTTTTGCCACCTGGTTTGGCTCAGAAACCATTCTAGGGGCTTCTTCGGAGTTTGTGAGTAATGGCTTCCTTGGGGTGATAGAAGATCCCTTCGGTGCGGCACTTTGTCTGATTCTGGTGGGTGCTTTCTTTGCGCGTCCGCTTTACAAAATGGGAATCAACACCTTTGGCGATTTCTACAGGCTCAAGTTCGGCAAACGGGTGGAGATGATTGCTGGTATTTGTTTGGTGCTCTCCTACTTTGGCTGGGTGGCTGCTCAGCTGGTAGCGCTAGGCATTATGGGAGAACTGATTTTAGGAGTCCCTATTGAAGTGGGAATTTTGGTTGGTGCCCTCATCGTTTTGATCTACACCATTTCTGGAGGTCTTTGGGCGGTTGCCATTACGGATACCATACAGACTGTGATGATTGTTGTAGGTCTGGTTGTGATTGCCATCAGCCTGACGAATTCAACTGAGGGTTTCACAGAAGTGGTCAACCATGTGCCCAATCATTTCTACCGTTTTCTGCCGGATGGAAACTTCAATGATATCATGGTTTACCTGGCCGCCTGGATCACTATAGGTTTAGGATCAATTCCACAACAGGATGTTTTTCAAAGGGTTATGGCTGGAAAGAATGAAAAAATAGCAGTACAGAGTTCGTATTTGGGAGGCATTTTGTACCTCACCATTGGGCTGCTTCCCTTGTACATTGGACTATGCGCCAATTACATTGATCCCGAATATGCCCAGGCTTTGGACAGGGAGTCCATTCTACCGCAGATTGTCTTGTCTAAAACAGGCTTGGGGATTCAGGTACTTTTCTTTGGTGCATTGATTTCAGCGATTCTGAGTACCACCAGTGGTGCTATTCTCGCTCCGGCCACCATTCTTAGTGAAAACCTGCTGAAACCTCTTTTTAAGAAAGGAATTACAGACAAACAGGAGCTGTTGCTGATTAGGGCTTCCATTGTTTTAGTGACAGCCGTTTCCATCAGCTTCGCTTTCAAACAGGGGAATATCTATGATTTGGTTTCGGTTTCCTCTTCCATGAGTCTGGTGAGTTTGTTTATCCCTCTTGTCGCTGGTATTTATTTCCGAAGAAGAAGCGAAGCCGCAGCTTTATGCTCCATAATAGCCGGATTTGTGGTTTGGCTCCTGACAGATTTGTTTGAAAGCCAGGTGCCTTCTCTCGTCTGGGGCCTTTTGGCTTCCTGGGGTGGTTGGTATATGGGTATTGCTCTCAGTATGATCAAGCGAAGACTAAAATGATGTCGCTCCTACGGAGCTCAGACCACACGAAAGGGCTAGGTTATGATATGCCGCTCCTACGGAGCTTAGTCTGATTAAAGGTTTGAATTCTAACATTACGCTCCGATGGAGCTATCATACAGCACAAATACGTCTTAAAAGACCTTTGACAAACTTAAGTCCCGGTCGGAAAACATATCCAATTCTTCGAGGGTCTGTCCAGCTCAAGTTTGTCAAAGGATATTGCAACGAGCTTCCTACTGGCAAAAAAAGCCACAGCGTGGCCTAATGTCATAATATCTATAACTGATCAAGTCTAAAGCTTCAGAGAAGCGACATAAGCCCTAAAATAGGGATTCCCGCCCATGCCTGCGGCATGCAGGTACGCGGGAATGACGATACCCTTAGTCTATCAGTTCCTCGGCAAATTCTTACTCCAGGCTTCAAAGAGTTTCTCCTGCTCAGGAGTCAGGTTCTCCATCTTCTTTACCTCAAGTGTCTGAGGTGTTGAACCTGTGATATCTATTCCTACTTTGTTTAAATACACCTTCATTGGATATGATTTGCTTCCAAGGATATAATCGTCAAACAGTTCTTTGATCTCGGGGAAAGTCATACTCACCAAATCATCAAAGAAGGTTTCCTCTGAAATAGGGTTGCCTTTGCCGTATTTCTTGATCAGGTCCAGCAGCACTTCTCTCAGCCCGAATTTGCCTTCGGAAAGTTCAAGCAAACGGATATCCAGCAGATTCCCGAACAGCGAACCCCTCATGTAGATATTGCCATATTGCTTCGCGCCTTCAGCATTAAAAGACTCTTCCGCTATTTTCGCAATGCTCCAGCTTTTATCGAAGAAGTTATTGTAGATGATCTTCTGTTTTACTGCACCGTCCAGATAATCTTGTAAACTCAGCTCTCCTGCTCTGTAAAGCAACATATTGGATGCCCATTCGGTGATCCCTTCATACAGCCATAAATGCACAGATGGCGTTGGCTCAACGAAGTTGAATGACTCGACAATCTCACTATGGATATTCAAAGGGGTAACGATATGAAAGAATTCATGCGAAGCAATGTCTGTTACTGCCTGAACCTGCTCAGGGGTATTAAAGTCATTCTCCTGCAAGGCATATTCAGAACTATATGAGTGCTCCCAGGCTCCGGTAATGCCCGGAGGATTAGGCTCAAAATGATACAGGAAGGTGTATTTATCTACCGGCAGATCAATCAAAAATTCCCTGGTGGCATTCAACATGCTGGACATGCTTTCCAGTAGTCGCTCAGATGTAATCTTGTTGTTAGCGGAATAAGTATAAATCTGTACATCGCTCTTGGCCACTTTGGTGTCGGCATAAGTAAGATTCCCCATGAGAATTGGTGAGTCAACGGCATGATCATAGTCGTCAGCCTTGAATTTCTTACCACGACCTTTAAGTGCCGTTCCTGCTGTCCAACCCGGTCTCATGTTCAGTTCAATATTAATCGGACTCTTTTGAAGACCGTGGAAATAACCCATCATGGTATGGGCATTGATCAAAGCATGATCTGTCTCCAAAGATGAGCCACACATGAGATAGATGGGATATTCCTGAACCTGTGTATCCCAGGTCTCGGCCACTCTATAGCTAATGCTGCGAATCTTTTCTGGTTGACTTATTTCAAACTGATTTACATTTAGCTTTTTCACCCCAATTTCATTTCCCTTCTTATCGAATGCCTTGAAATCGCTCACAAAGCGGCCAATGTTCATGGTTTGATAAGTACCAGGAGCCGTTGAGGCGAACTGAAATATCTTATTGGATTCGTTTAATCTGCCTTTGATCTCCAGTTTTATATTGAAAGTATCAAGACTTTGAGTCATATCAACTTCATAGTTCATCCGTTGGGCCGTTGCCGCAAAAGCAGCTAAAAGAAGGCCGAGAGTTAATATCTTTTTCATAAATGTTATGTCGTTTTCTCCAAGACGAAATTAATGCAGAACTTGATTCACCTTTAACGAAATCAGATTTTTGACATAAAGTGCAACAGATTAGCAAGATTGGTAGTCTAAACTTATAATAAAATATTAACCTCCAGGATGCCCTTCAATACCAATCTTCCTCATAAACTCAAGCCTTACTTCGAAACAGAACTTAAGGAGTTTAAAGTCAAATTCATTCAACACGATCTGCAAGGTGCCTGGCATCATTTGGAAAGGGCACATGTCATTGGTCAGGCTTATCCATGGCCCCACACCTATGTGCACTGGAAAATGCTGCAGTTTGGTCTTAGCATTAAAAGCTGGAAAGAAGTAGTGGGACAGATTCCCAGGCTATTGGTTGGAGGGGTGAAATCATTTGTGGGTAAAATTCCGGTAGGCAATACTGGTGGGGCGAATATTCCACCTCTAAAACCTTTACCTATCGACCCAGAAATTATGGAAATGTTCAGAAAAGCGGGAATAAGAAATTAGCTATCAGGCAAACAGTTTAACTCACCTCGAACACATGAAGAAGCATTTACTACTAACTCTTGTCTTATTAACAAGCTGTTTTTCTAACCCGGAAAGCAATGATTCAGAAAAATCAGTAGCTGATAGCGAAATCAACTTTGAAAAAACAGGTCAGAAAATTTTTGAAGTCGATTCAATCACTGACTATAACCTATACTATCCTTCCTACTATTCATCAAAGGCTGTTTTATCTTGTCTGAATCCTTCTCAAAACTCCATTGATCTATATGATTATGAATTGGGGGTGTTGAAGAAAAGGATAGGTTTCAAAAAGGGAGAACCTAATAATATCAAAGCCGATCTGTTCGGTTACCAGATAATCAATGATGAAACCCTCTTTGTGATTGACAAAATTGGGAATCTATATATATCGGACTGGGATGGAAAAATCAGAAAGTCCATAAACCTTGATCCTGAAGGTATTCCCGGAGGCCCGCTTATCATCCCAAACTTGATTCCGGCATTCCAACACGGTGAGCTATTCTACCTGGAAAACTATTATCTGAGCAATCCTGACAGATTAATGAAGATAGCTCTGGACACAGCTTCCGGTCATGTCGATTATCGATTGACTTTGCCTACAGAGTCTGTTGAGGGGTTTTGGGGTCTTGGTGATTTTAGTTATTACAACTGCGTAATCAAGAAGGATTCCATTATTTACAATTTTCCAAATCTTGATTCTCTCTACATCTATGACAGGGAATTGAATCCGCTAGGAAAGGTCAGTGCTAAATCCAGGAATATAGATTCACCCGTAGAAAAGCTTCTCGATATCAATAATATTCCACCGGAAAGCTACCTCAAAATTGCCGCCTTTACGAGTTCGATCTATTCACGCTTGATTTACGATGAATATCAAAACCTCTACTATAGAATTGTTGGTAAGCCGATAAATGACACCCTGCTGAACTCGGGTGATCCAATAAAAAGCACTGAAAGGGAGTACTCTGTAGTAATCTTTGACAGTCAATTCAACTGGAAAGGTGAGTTTGAACTACCTGATTATGAATATGACATGGCAATGGAAAGGATACTTGTTACCCCTGAGGGACTGCTAATTCAGACCAAGGGAGACAATGAAGACATGGCTGTTTTCGACATTTACGGGAAAACATAAATCATCTATATCTCAGGTTCTGAACCTTGTTCAATTCACCATTGAGCAACAACTCTACTTGTTGATTATCGCATTCAGTTCCTCTTCTGTGAAAGAGCCATCCTTTGGCTTCTTGTCTCTCAGAGATTTCACCAATTCAGGTGAAGCACCTCCGCCAGATTTACCAAAAGCATTTTTGATATAGGCTGTCAGGTCTGCGATATCCTGATCACTGATTTCAGTATTAACCCCAATTCCTGGCATTTGGGCGTTGAACTCATATCGCGTGCCACTTACGGTGACAGGCCCTTTAAGACCATGCAGAAGCACCAGCGTGAGCCTTTCTATGGAACCAGTGATATAATCGGATTTGTCCAAGGGTGGAGCCAGTCCTTCTATCCCTTTTCCTGCGGCACCATGGCAGGCTGAACAGGTACTTCTGTACAGTTGAAGTCCTCTGGTTCTGTTGTCCATTTCTACGGTGAGTTGTTCATGGATCCAGAATTTCTTGTCTTCTTCCTTGGCTGCGATTACTTGCGCCAGGTTATCTGAAAATTTCTCATTTGACGCGATTTCCGAAGATGCAGCCAGTATCTCCATGTTGTTCTGAGCCGAACTTATCAGCATATCCTGATAATACTGAGCGGGGTCTCTTTCCAGAATGCTGGCAATTACCGGAGCTACATTCAAACTTTCAGCATCGACCACCTTTCCCAGATAACTTAAAAGGTACAAATCAATGGTTGGGTCTATTCTATTAACCAATGTGGTGATCATTCTGGCTTCTTCTGGTAGTACTTCTCCCCCATGTTCTGACAGTAGCACCAAGGCATGGCTGGCCAATTGAACATTCTGATGCTGTGCCACTTCAACCAGTAATTTTCTGTCAATAAGACCCAAACCTTCCAACACATAAAGGGCATGCAGGCTTTCGATTCCTGCATTTTCATTGGCTAATATCTTTTTTAGTTGTGCTTCTGCTTCTGTCATTTTCTGATGAATCAGAAATTGCTGGGCTCTGTCTCTCACCCAACCATTCTCGTGATTCAAGAGACGAACCAGTTCTTGAGCATTGGCACTTTTGAAGTCCGGAATGGCTGTCAGTTCCTTATCTGTTGATTTGACCCGGAGCACTCTACCCATACCAATGATCTTATCCATTCCTCTTTCGGCCAGTCTTTCCCTGAGGTAGTTGGTCATGTAGGCTCCATGTTGAATCACGCCCCGGTGCATATCAACAATGTACATTCCACCGTCCGGTCCGTTGAAGAGGTTTACTGGTCTGAAGCCTTCATCGGTAGCTGCTATAAATTCTTTGTCATTATAGGCCTGGGTGGCTGTGGTGACTGTTCCATCAAAGTTCAAATAGTTACGCTTGATCAGGTTCACTTCCAGGGCACAAACGAAGGCATTTTCATTGTAATCATCAGGGAACTGTCCACCTCGGTAAATTAATGGCCCGCAGGATGATGTGACATTCACCAACATACTGTCGGCATCCAACACGCCTTTTTCGTAGCCTCGGTTCACCAGGGTGGCATGCAGCGGGTAAACTCGCTGGTTTCTGGTTAAGACTTTGCCAATTCCATCTTTCGGCTCATAGTATTCATTTTGAGTCAGCACATTGGGCAACACATAATCTCCCATAATCTGTACTGAGTTATTGTTGAAATAAAGCCTGCCAAAGTCGTCTTTTGTAATGCCCCACTGACCTCTGAAAGAAGTGGGCTCCTTCAACCAGACTCCATTTTTACGCTGATATCGGAAGTGTGTCCTGGCATTGTAAATCCAGTTGTCTACATTCATCATGAGCCCGTTGGGCATGTGCTCTACGTTCCCGTCTGCCGCATAAAGCGAGTCTACCAAAGTCTTTTTACCTGGCTGATCGTTTTCAATCTCTACAAACCAAAGATTGGGTGGTTCTGCATATAAAAGACCTCCATAAACATGGGCTATGGCACGAGGCAAAACGAGACTATCGAGGAAAACCTTAGAATGATCTGCTACACCATCACCATCCAAATCTTCGAGAATGGAAATGACTCCATTGGGCATGTCTTCGCTTTCTCCGGTGAGGGTTTGCATATAGCCCCTCATCTCAACCGTCCAGATTCTGCCCTGGTTATCGAAATCTATGGCCACAGGGGCTTCAAGAAATGGCTCTGAAGCAACCACTTCCAGCTCAAAGCCTTCTTCCACTACATAGTCTTCCAGTGAGATTACAGGTTCTTCGTAATCTGTTTTGCAGCCAGAAAAAAAGAGAATTGAAATAAAAAGTAAGCTAAGGCAGGTTTTAGTTTTCAAGGTGATGGTCATGTTGAAGTATGAAAATATAGCTTCAACAACTTACAAAGAACTGGTTCAGTTTACAATTGGTAATTGATAAGTGATTGGAAAGTGATTTGAAACAAACACTTCCAAAAACAACAAATACCTCCTGATTTTACCTAAATTGACCGTATAATATTTAAACACACAATAAACATGTCACAAAACGCATCTTACACAATCAATCTATTGCCCAATGGAGATGGGATTAGCAATGTATCTTTTGACTACTTAGAGGGCGCTCCATCAGAATTGGGCGGACTATTGAGTAAACCAAACGGTAACGGAACAAAACTTCTGCCACAGCTGCCCTACCCTCCAGTCACATCCAAAAGTGCTATAAAATTTTTCGATGATTTACCGGGAGCTGTTTTGTCTTCGGGTGGTGCCTCTCAAAAAGATATTCAGGCTGTAATCTATGGCTCAATAGACATTATAAGTAATGGAACACTATACGTTATACTTGAAGTGGGTTTTGCACTTATATTTGATGAAAAGAAGAACGAGCAAACTTTATTTGCCAGAACCAACTGGATTAGCACAAAAAACAACAGTGGTATTGCTCAAGCCTTAGATGCTTATAACAACTCTATTAATTGCCAGATAACCATTAACTCGGGAACCTCAGTTGGAATCAAAATATCGTCCTGAAAATTCAGAAAACGATTATTACAAAACCTGTTTTGAGCGTTGCAAAGGGCGCCTATTCGTCTTTCAGTACCGAAACCGGATTCATTCGGCTCACTTTAAACAGTTGAAAACCTATTACTGACAATATTAAAATAAACATGACAATGCTTACCAAAACAGCATGAAGTGCATTGAGGCTAATTCTTACGGCATAGTCGCTCAGATATTGGCCCATTAGCCAGTAACCAATGGGTATGGCGATTAGAAGACTGATGATCAGACTGATAAAAAATGGCTTGAAAAGTCTGATAAATAATTCAATTGTTTCCGCCCCAAGAATTCTTCTGATACTCACGTTCTTCAACTTACTTCCGGCATACATGACCGAATACCCAAAAAGGTTCATCATAGAAAGCACCAAAACCATGGTAGAAAGGAATCCATATAACTTTGTTGCGCGCTTTGCGCCAGCAGCGGAGTAGTCTATCTTGGCCTCCAAATCGGTGATTTCAGGAGTCAAAACTGTTTCGTATGATCTCCATATCTCATTCAGCCGATCGGTTAATTGGGTAGTGTTTTCTCCATTATGTTTAATCAGAATGCTATGGAATAGACTCTTAGGGCTCACTATAAATATTCTTGGGTCTGCCTCTGGGCTTGAAAGGCCCCAATCGGTGTAGTCTTTAGAAACGCCAATGATTGTTCTATTCGAATTACCATAATTGATCATTTGGCCAACCACATTACCTCCCAATTGCCTTGCCATTGCCTCATTGACAATGCAATTACTCACCGAAGAAGTAACTTCTGGTGATGTGAAGTTCTTACCCTCCACCATCGGAATTTCCATTATATCAAAGTAATTGGGCGCTACATATACCAAGCCTACCTGATCCTGAATCAGGGTATCCCCATTGTCATATTTCAGATTCCAATAACCATTAATTATAAAAGGAAACGGGCCTCCTGAGGTTGCTGTAACTCCATTTATGGATTGAATTTCCTCTAAAATCGATGCGTAGTTGCCAGAAATATGATCTGACTTATCTATCTGAAAAGCCAAAAGGGAAGTCTTATTGTAGCCAAAATCAAAACCGAGCATTTTGTTCACCTGTTGAACCTGAACCAGAGTACCAAACACCAAAACCACAGTAACTACCAACTGAACTACCAAAAGCACCCTCTTAAGGGCAAAACCAGAACCCTGTGGACTGTTATAGCCGGACAATATTTTGACAGGATTCAGTTTAGAAATGGCAAATGCTGGATATAGGCCCGAAATTATTCCTGTGATCAAAGTGAATAGCATCAGCTTAATCAATAACTCTGGCTTAGAATAATCTATTCCTACCGGCACTCCGAAAAGTTGCGTGAAGTAGTTGGAGGTAATCTCCAAAGCTACCACTGTGATGATCAAGGCAAAGAGGCTGTAGAAGGTAGACTCCAATAGTAACTGAACTTGAATATCGAATTTCCCTGCCCCGTTAACCTTCCTTACTCCTATTTCTTTCGAACGCTTCAGGGAAAGCCCCAGAGACAAGGATAAATAGCCAATAATGGCACAGAACATAATGCCCAAAGCGATATAAGCGATACTATTGATACGGGCTTTATTGGCACCACTGAATGAAGAAAACTGATGGCCTCCATTGTAATCATAATATGAATGCCCCCAATAAGTCTGATCAAGTCGCTCTGAGAAAATACCTTTATAATCACCCTTAGGGAACAGGCTTCTGTATGTGCTATACAGGCTTGCTTCGAGTTCCTCCTGAGATACTTCCTGTCGAACCTTTATATGCGTGAAAAGGATATCCGATTCCGTGAATTCAGGATTCTGTTTCTTGAGCAACTCTCGTGTAAAGAGAATACTAGGGTTCAGTAAACTTTCAGCGGGCACTTCTTCCAACACCCCTGAAACCTGAAAATCACCTCGCTCATGAATGTGAACTACTTCTCCTATCGGGTTTTTATCTTGGAAAAGAACCTCTGCCAGATGGGCGGAAATGACCACATTGTTAACCCCTTTGAGTGCAGTACGTTCACTGCCATACCTGAGAGGGAAAGTAAATACATTGAAGAAGGTAGAATCTGCAAAGTAGCTACTCTCCTCGTAGATGTAGTCTTTCTGATTAGTAGAAAGATATAGGTTCCTAAAGGCATTGTCCAGCATGCTGACAGTCTCAATTTCCGGGTGTCTCCGCCCTATTTCCGAGGCAAAACTGTAAGGCACGTAAGTATGTCTCCCGTCTTCGACCATCTCTACCATGATGCGATAAACCCTATCAGCATCTTTGTGATTGGAGTTTCTGGAGTACTCAAAATTCACATAAACTGTGGCAATAATGAAACAGAACATTCCGATGGACAGGGAAAGAACCATGAGGGAGATGTACCACCTGTTATGTCTGAAGTTATTCCAAGCCGATTTGATATAGTGTTGAGTTTTTGAGTTCATATCTTTCAGGTTTATGTTTCAGGTTCAATGTTTCATATTCGATATCTCAGGTCTGCACCACTTTGAACCTCAAACTTTGAACAGGTTCATTCATTTCTTAATACATCCACAGGATTAGTTTTTATAGCCATCAGGGCTCTGGAAAGCACTATGAGTACGGAGAAGAAAAACAGCAGCAAAAGGGTTGTTAAACCATAAGAACTACCCAGTACTATTCTATTCGGAAAGTTGTCCAACGCGTTGTTCATCAGATAGTAGCCTAATGGAATAGCCAGACCTGAAGCCAAAATAATGACCCACAAATAGGGTCGTCCCAGTATCAATAATATATGCTGGGCAGTTGCACCTAATACTTTTCTGATTCCTATTTCCTTCAGCCTTCTGGAAGTCTGGAATACGACCATGGAGAACAAACCGAATAGTGATATCACTACTATAGCTATGGTAGCTCCGTTAATTATGGTGGCTATTCTCATCTGCTTGTCGAGCTTATCTTTATAGGCGTCTTCAAGAAAGCTGTATTGATAGGTATTCTTGTAGTCATATTCATCCCATATCTTATCGATCTGTGACAGGGTTGATGCCATGCTCGATTCATTTACCTTGATTAAAAAGTTGAATGATTTTTGAAAAACAGGGGTCAGCATTAGCGAGCGCTTGCCTCCCATGGCTCCATTGATGTAAGAATCCTTCATCAACCCAATGATGTGCATCGGACCATCGTCCAGTTCAACGGTTTTACCAACAGGATCTTCCAGCTTTAACTCCTTTGCCAGGGTTTCATTGATGATGATGCTCCTGGCATCTCCTTCCATATTTGGATTGAAGTTTCTTCCTGCCAGAAGAGGAATTTCAAGCATGGGAATGAAATGTTCCTCCGTTTCAATTCTGGGCATCCACCTCAAAGACACGTCTTGATACTTGACATTACTAAACCCTTTGGCTCCTTGCGGCAAAGGCGCTACCGTGAGCTGTTCAACACCTGCTATTCTTTGAACCTCGGTTTTCAGGCTTTCTACATTTTCTTCCATTTCGGGCACCAATGGAACACTCACCACCCTTTCCTGATTAAAGCCCAGATCGAATTTCAGATAGTGATTGATCTGTGCATTGGCCACCAGAAGAACTGTGATCATTAAAGCGGATATAGTAAACTGAAAGAAAAGGAGCACGTTCCTATGCGAAAACCTGGAAGTGTTATAGGAAATCTGTCCTTTCAATGCCCTGGCCGGATGAAATCCTGATAGTACAAAGGCCGGATAAATACCAGCCAGTAGCCCACAGAGCAAAGCATAGCCAAACAAAAGAAGAATTATGGTTGGATTTTGGTAATCTAAGGTCAATGTTATTCCCATCAGACCCGAAACTGTTGGCAACAGCAACTCGGTAATTATGATAGCGAGAATAAGACTTAGGAAGGCAAAAAACAGCGTCTCTCCCAGAAATTGAAAAATCAACTGAATTCTACCGGCACCATTCACTTTTCTTATTCCCACTTCTTTGGCCCTTTCCAGCGCCTTGGAGGTGGCCATATTTACGTAGTTGGCTAGAGCAATGAACAACAACAGAAAAGCCAGGCCTGAACAGACCTTCATCACCAATTGATTGGCTCCCAAGCCCCTTTCCCTGTTATTGAGACTGGAACCTAAGCCGCTTGCCTGCCAGTAAGAATGCTTGAACGGTTTAAGCTGGACAGCAGTGAACATGCCTTCTTCCCAATTCGGGTGATTGTCTCTGTAGACCTCCCAAATCTTATTAGACAAAATCTCAAGATTGGCTTCTGATTGGGTTTTGAGGTAAACAAAGAAGGTGGAGTATCCCCAATTACTGAAATCCTCCGGACTGTACTGAGGCTCTATCGGAAATACAAAATGAGGCTGGAATTGAGAGTTTTTCGGAAAGTCCTTTAGTACTCCAACCACTTCATACTTTCCTCTTCCATCAAATTCAATTACTTCTCCAACAGCATCTTCTCTTTGGAAATATTTGAGCGCCATTTCCCTGGAAATGACAAGGTCAGACTTGCCCTGCATGGAACTACTTTCGCCATACAGGAAAGGAAAGTCGAATATGTCAAAGAACGAGGGCTCGAATTCATAATATTTCTCCGCTATATATTCCCTCCTCTTGTTTATTACATAATCTGTTCCTACACCGGTAGAGGTTATGGCCACTTCTTCAACCTCGGGAACCTGCTCTCTGATCATGCTGCCCAAAACTGCTGGCACTATGCTACCAGTATGGCCACCATACTTCTCGTTATAGACCAGATTGACCATCTGTATGTCTTCTATGTCATCATGAAACTGATCATAAGTGAGCTCGTAGCGGATATACAGGCTAACAAGAATGAAACAACTCATGGCCACTGATAAACCCACCATATTGATGGAAGTAAACAGTTTATTCTTTCGGATGCTTCTGAGCGTGGTTATCAGGTAGTTTTTGATCATTGGTTTTGGTTTAATGTATTAGGTTCAATGTTCAAGGTTTTTAAGTCGGTTCTGCACGGCTTTGAACTGGTTTTATTCGTTTCTCAATACTTCCGTTGGATTCTTTTGGGAGCTTATATAGCTGTGTGCTGCCAAAATGATCGCGGCAATCAGGGTGATGATCAGCACGGAAGAGAAGCCAAAGCTCCCTAAGCTTTCCAGCCTGTATGGAAATGCCTGTAGCCACTGGTCTATCAGGTAAAATGACAATGGAATTGATACGGCAAAGGCCACGATCATCAACCAAAGGAAGTGTTTGTTCAGAGTTTTTATCAGATGCAGGTAATTTGCGCCCAGCACTTTTCTAATGCCTATCTCCTTTTCCCTTGCATTACTCTCAAAGGTGGCCATGGCAAACAGGCCAAGGAAGGCCACCAGAATTACCATAGCGGTTAGAATATCGAAGATGGTTCTTAGCGTGGATTCTGCCTCGTAATAGTTGTAGTTATCAGTTGAAGTTTCCAGCTCAGTCAGGGTTGGAGCAGACTCAAGCCCAAAATCTTTCATGGCAAGTTGAACCTGAGCTAAAACATCGGCCTTGTTTCCTGCTCTGTAAGAGAATTGAACAGTCATAAAGTATCTGGGAGCATATATAAATGAAACCGGCTGAATCTCTTGTTTGGCCGACTGATAGAAGAAGTCTTTCACCACTCCAACCACTTTCCTCCCATCAGGCAATTCGGCTCCGATGGCAGGGTTCAATCCTAATTTACTCTTTGCTGTTTCATTGATGATAGCGACTTTGGAGAGCTCTGAATCGGGCACTTGTGTAAAGTCTGTTCCTTCTAAAAATTCGAGCTGAAAGACCTCATTGAAGTTTTTATCGGCAAATCCGGTAATAAAGGTCATAGCATACCTTCTACCTTCTATTTCTACCATGGTTGGAGGCGGTGGCGGAGGAAAAACCGGTAAGGTTGCAGAAGTGACCAGTTCAATCTGAGGAATAGCTTCCAGCCTGTTCTTTAAGACCTCATAGTCCAAACGTTTTCCTTCCTGACGTAAACCCATGGACATGATATTCTCCTCGTTAAAACCTTTGTCGATATTGATCAGATAGTCGGCCTGTCCTCTAATGGCCAAAGCTGCCACCAGAAGGCCTGAACAGATCATGAATTGAAGAGTGATAAGCGACTTTCTAAATACTCCTGATTTGGATTTTGGCTGTGTGCCCCTCAGAACACTGGAAAGGTTGAAGGAACTGAGAACTATTGCCGGGTAAATGCCGGAGATTGCCATCACTATCAGCAATAAAAAACCTGGCAACATGAGTTGACCCGGAAACTGAACAAGGTTGAATGACAGCTCTTTGCCGATAAGAGAATTGACCATGGGTATGGTCAGCTCAACGGCAATTATTGCTACAACCAGACTCCAGAAAGCGAGGAAAAGCGTTTCGAGCATTTTGCTCGAAACCAAACTCAGTCTTGAGGCGCCAACCACCTTCCTAATACCCATTTGTTTGGTTGTACTAATAGAGCTACTGGTGGCGAGATTGATGTAGTTGAAACAGGCAACAAACAAAATTAAACTGCCTATTAAGCTAAAAATATAGATGTACTTGACCTGGCCTCCAAACTTGTAGTTATTATACCGATCTGTTTGTTGACTCAGATATAAGTCGGAAAACCTGAGGAAGTTATAGTTGGCGGCTATCTCTTCCTGACCATTTCTGGCCAATATTCTTTTGGTATCTGCAAATAAGTTATCGAGGTTGAAGTTTTCGCGAAGCAGTAAATAGCCATATCCTGTACCATAAACCCATTCATCTTCATATTCATCGTATCCGGCTTTTGGATGATGTACGGAAGCCACAAAATCGAATTGAAGGTGCGAGTTTTTGGGTATTGGATTCAGCACTCCCACTACTTTTAATTCACCCTGACCCTGAATAGAAATGGTCTTGTTCATTGGGTTCTCTCCTGGAAAAAGTATTTCGGCCATTTCTGAGGAAATAACAACATCTGATGGCTCCGTTAGAGCTGTTTCAGGATTTCCGAGCTTCAAACCAAAATCAAAGACTTCAAAGAGTTCTGATGAAGAGTAAAAGTAGTTGCGTGTTTCCACCCACTCTTCACCTTTCTGAAAATATTGCCAATTACCCCTACTGATATTCACAGCATTGACCACTTCAGGGCTTTCTTCTCTGAGGGCGTTTAATAAGGCATATGAAGGATGCACATTGAATTGCTCACCATCTTCTCTCTGCATTTTAAGGGTAGACATATAAATGCGATCTGCATTTTCGTGCCAACGATCAAAAGTCAGTTCATCCCGGACATAGAGTGCTGTAACCAGAAAGCAGTACATACCTATGGCCAATCCTAGAAGATTCACCAGAGAATAGAGTTTTTGCCTTTTGAAGCCTCTATAGCCAGTTTTTAGGAAGTGTTTAATCATGTTTTTAGTTTAAGGTGGTTTGGTTTCTGGTTTAATGTTCAATGTTTCAAATAGAAGTGCATACTTCGAACTTTGAACCTAGAACTTTGAACTTCTTTATTCATCTTTTAAATACCTTACTGTTTTTGAGTGGTATACCTTAATCACCTGAAAAAGCATGGCAGGAATAATCAGCAGAATTGTAATTAGAACCACTGGCATATAGCTTAATGCACCAATATTGATCTGATAGGAGAACTGAGCCAGCCAATCGTTGATCCACCAGTAAGATAATGGGATAGCTACCAGCCCACTGAGGATAAGGTATCGAACCCCACTTTTATTAATAGCCTTGTTAAGGTTCACCAGATTGGCTCCTAGCACCTTTCTGATGCTGATTTCTTTAACTCTTCTTCTTACTGTGTAAGAACTAGAACCAAAAACCCCGAAGAACGAAATCAACAATGCGATGCCTGTGAAAATCTGCATCATATGTTTAATTACTTTCTCTGAACTATAGATTTGATCGTATTGCTCATCAAAAAACCTGTAGGTAATCTTACTGCTTCCGGTTACTTCTTCGTATCTCTCTAAAATATCATCAACGGCAGCTTGAATATTATCTGACTTTAATCTCATGAGAATCCAACCATAACCATCATGATCAAATAGCCTGATAGCCAGGGGCTTGATCAATTCTCTTTTAGATTCGGCATGAAAGTCGGCTACTATTCCAATGATTTCTCTACCATTGAATTCCTGTCCTAATGGTTCATCATAACCTAAAGCTTCAACAGCTGTTTCATTGAGCAAAGTGTATTTTTTGTGATGTTCGAGGTTTTCTAAAGGGCGACCCTGAATCAAATTGAAATCAAAAACCCCCAGAAATTCCGCATCGGCTGTATACTCAATAAAATTGAGTTCTTCTTTTTTGGCATACCGTGGGTTTGCATGTTCTACCGGATAGGAACTTGCTATGGCAGCATGTAGCACATAAGGACTCTTTACAAATGCAGACTTAAGTTCATTCTTCTTGAAAATGGACTCACGCGTATTTACTGAGACCATTAGAACATGTTCTTTGTTGAAGCCTAGATTTTCATTTTGAACAAAATCCAGCTGTTGATTAACGAATAATGTAGCGGCCAGAAGAAAGACGAATATGGCTACCTGAATGCAATTAACAATGTATATAAATGATGTCTTGCCGAATAGTGGTGAATTACCAAGTGTCTTGAAATTGCTTAATCCTTTTCTGGAAGCTATATAGGCAGGGTAAAGTATCGAAAGAAAAGATACAATAATCACTACACTGAAACTTATAAACAAAATGCCCATGTCATTGAATACCTGAACGCCAAGACTGCTATTGATTACACTCTCTATTTCCGGCACAGACACTTCAATCAGAATTAGAGCCAGAATAAAAGCTGAAGAAGTGAGTAACAACGATTCAAAAAAATAGTGGCCGACAAGATTCAATGTGCTTGCCCCCACTGTTCTTTTCACACCAATTTCTTTGACTCTTTCTACCGACTGTGACAAAGTAAGAGAGAAGTAATTGGCAAGCGAGGCAAAGAGAATTACAATAGCAATGGTGCTGAATATCAACAGGTAACTTTCATCTGTTTGCGCACGAAAATGATCGCTTGTGACCAGGTCGAAATGAGCTTCTGCAAAAGGTTGGAATTCAAAATTAGAGGGCAGATCCTGATAACTTACCCTTTTATTATATAAGACGCTTATATCATCAGCTATTGATTGCTTTTGTTCATCGCTCGTTCCCTCCTTAAATAGCACCACATTGTTTACAATGTTATTTCCCCACATCTGTATAAAATTCGGTCTGCCTTCAACTGACGGATAAGCCCCGATCATTGAGGCAAGACAATCAAAGTGAAGTGACGAGTTTTCAGGAATGTCTTCAATCACACCCTTTATTATATATTCCTTCTTATCAAAACTACTGAAGACCCTTCTCCCAATAGCATTTGGACTGGTTTCAAACAGTGCCTTTGCTTTGCTTTCAGTAATCACTATGGCACTGAGATCATTATCAAAATCTGGATATTGGCCATATTTAAGTTTGAAATCGAATATCTCATTGAACTTTGAATCAACCCAGAAAGTACTGTGCCTAATAGCAGATTCTTCAGAGTTTGTGGAGTCTGATACAAACCTATTTATTCCAGCCTGCTGATATCTGCTATAGGCCTCAATAGCTGGATAGTCAGGTATCAACTCTACTAAAATGGGGCCTGAAGTCCTGGTTGACTTTTCAGCATTACCATCTCTTTCAGTTACTATAGATAAATGCTCAATCCTATCCAGTTTGGCATGAAACTTATCGAACGATCTCTCCTTTCTAACAAAGAGGAAGATGATGAGCACTGATGCAAAACCAACCGACAATCCCAGCAGATTAATCAATGTATAAAATCGATTTTTAATCAGTCTTCGGAAAGCTAGTTTAAGATGGCTTTTGATCATGTGTTTTTAGTTTAAGGTGGTTTGGTTTTGGGTTTAATGTTCAATGTCTCAAGTGGAAGTGCTCATGCCTCGAACTTCGAACCTGAAACATTGAACCTGAAACTTCAAACTGTATTATTCATTTCTCAGCGAATTAACCGGGTTGTTTGTAGCAGCTCTAAAGGCAATGATTGAAACCGTAATCCAACTGATGAGCAAAGCTCCCCCTATCACAGCTCCGAGAAGCCAGATGTCTAAATCTACCTTGTATGTGAAGTTATTGAGCCATTGATTCATCAGGCTGTAAGCAATAGGCGCCATAAGCACGAGCGCCAAAAGCGGAAGACCCAGCGATTGTCGGGTAAACAGCAGCAGAATCTGTTTCAGGGAGGCCCCCAATACTTTTCTTACTCCTATAGCCTTCACAGATCTCTGAGCATTGATAGAGGTAATTCCGTAAAGTCCGAGGCAGGAAATAAGGATGGCAATGAAGCCAAAGACTTTAGCCAGATCTTTGATAAGCAGCTCATTCTGGTACATGTTCTTATGTGAATCTTCCATAAAACTGTATTCGAAAATATAACCAGGCATAAACTCGGCATATTTCTCTTCCAGTACTTTCAGGGCACGGCCTTCCTGACCTGGTGTAGCCCTTACTGTTACATTTTCAGTATTGTCCAACCAGTTCATAATAATGAGCGGATCAATTTCTTCATAGACAGAGTTAAGGTAAAAGTCCTTTACAACACCTATAATTTTGGCGTCATAGCCCCAGAATTTGACAATCTTGCCTATAGGATTCTCCATATGCATACCTCTAATGGCCGCTTCATTTAAAATGATAGAAACTGAGTCAGTCTTGAGGTCTCTGGAAAAATTTCTTCCTTCAACCATTTCAAGATTCATGGCTGGAATGAAATCCTGCTCAGTAAAGAACAGTTTGAAATTCGTTTTGTCAGTTTCAGGATTTCTTCCTTCCCAGGTTGGGTCACCCGTATTTGTATTGATATTAATAGGCAGAGAGCCAATACTGGTTACTGCAGAAATACTTGGGTCTTTCAACAATTCAGCTCTGAAGCTTTCATAGTTCTCAATTAAACCGAAATCATTATTGAGCACTATTATGCCTTCTTTATCAACATTCTTCTCACTATTGAAAATGAAATCGATTTGTTGACTGACAACTAACGTGGCAAATATCAGGAAGCCGGCTACCAGAAATTGAAATACAACCAGGCCTTTTCTAATAAGTCCTCCAATACCACTGGCTCCTTTCATATCCAGCTTACCTTTCAAGGCCTGAGTTGTCTTAAAGCCTGACAATACTACTGCCGGATATAGGCCGGCAATGATTGTGGTAACGAGAGATAATCCAATAATGGAACCGAGTAATTGTGGTTCCAGCCAGTTAAGCTGAATACTCTTTCCGGTGATATTATTGAAATATGGCATCAGGATTTCAACCAGGATAACCGCTATTATAATAGCAGAGACCACGATTAGACCTGATTCAATTAAGAATTCCCTGATGAGAGAGACCTTCCCTGCCCCAACCACTTTTCTAACACCTACCTCTTTAGATCTTTTGAATGATTCAGCTATAGAGAGGTTAATGAAGTTGATACAGGCAATACAAATGATGAAAACAGCTACGATAGTAAAGAGCCTTACATATTCGATTCTGCCACCTGTTAATTCTCCATTTTCATAGTCACCGTATAGGTACATTTCTGTGAAAGGTTTAAGGAACTGAGAACGAATATTGCCTTCCTGATTTCTTCTTATGAGGTCCTCTATTTTATTGTTCAAGTCATCGATTGAAGAATTTTCCGCTACAGTCAAATAAACTTCCATAGCCCCATTGCCCCAACCCATCGTCCACGAGTTTCTATTAACCCAGTTTTGTAAGGAAAGTGCATAATCAAACTGAAAGCGGGAGTTTTTCGGAGGGTCTTGAACGACTCCTCTTACGATGGCATCTACCCGATTATCAATTTTAACCTGCTCACCAGTAACATTTGTACGACCGAAAAGCTTCATAGCAAGGCTTTCGGTTAGAATTATATCCTTATCAGTAGCCAGACTTTCCTCAGTAAGTGCTCCATCTATAAATGGAAAAGTGAAAATCTGGAAGAACTCTTCATCGGCATAAATACCCCTATTCCTGAAATGCTTATCTCCCACACTTACCTGCACATTCGGGTTGAAATTGACCCTGGTTACCTTCTCTACCTCTGGAAAATCTGATTCGAGAGCACTTTTTAGAATACCACTCTGGTCTCTTCCTGTACCTATTTCTCCATTAGGAAAATGCGAGTGACTCCAGACTCCATAAATGTTTTCTTTGTTCTGATGAAAGCCATCGAACTCCAGTTCATCATCTACCCAAAGGAAAATGAACAGGCTAGTGGTGATTCCTATAACCAGGCCTAAAATATTAATGCCAGTAAACTCTTTTCTATTTAAGAGCTTTCTAAAGGCGGTTTTTAAGTTTTGTGCGAACATGTGTTGTACAGTTGATATTTTTTTCTTCTCGCAGTTAATCAACAGGCATAAGCCTATTCATTTCTAAGTATTTCAGCCGGGTTCTTTCTCACACTGTTTACCCCCTGAATGGTGAGCATTACAAGTGCTAAAATCATTACAAAACCGGCTGCTATTATAAAATAGGTAGTAGTTGAATCAATTCTGTATGGAAATCCTTCCAGCCATCCTTTGATGAGATATTGGGTTACAGGAACACTGATGAGCATTGCCAGGCCAATGAGCAGTATAAAGCTTCTGTTCAAATTCCGAAGCAGGGCCAGAGGACTTGCACCCAGTACCTTGCGAATACAAAGCTCTTTTTCCCTCATTTGACTTTCGAATACTGCCAGGGCGAAAAGGCCAAGGCCTGCCACCGTAATCAGCATGATGGTAAGTCCATCGAAAATGGATATCAAAGCTTCTTCCCTTTCAAAGGCATTGTCGAATGCATCGGCTATCACCTGATATTTCAGCGGTTCAGTAAACCCTAAATCACCCCATACCGATTCTGCATGGGCGATCACTTTCTGCTGATCTCCCGCTTTGTACCTCATCAGCACATTGGAGAGCTGATCGGTGTTATAGGTGATGAGCTGTGGGTTGATTTTGGATTTGGTAGAATTGAGGTGGTAATTTTTAACCACGCCAACAATTCTGAGGTCAGTGCCCTGAACTTTCTGGTTTATGGCTTCTTCAGTAGTAAAGCCCAACAATTCTGCAGCCGTTTCATTCAGAATAACTGCATTGACCAGCTCAGAATCGTCTATGTTTTCGAACGAAGTACCAGCCAGCATTTCCAGCCCTGCGATTCTGACAAAGCCTTTGTCTGCTGCTGCATATGAGAAGAACTCTTGTCTTTCATTGCCTTCTTCTCCAATGCCAATAATCATGGCTCCGCCACTTGTAGGGATAGGTCCGGAGGCCAAATCTTCAATCAGTGTGGACCTTTGTATTTCATTCTTGAATGCCTGGATTTTATTGTCAGAGCCAGATATTCTCATGTCAATACTGATGATATTCTGGGCATTGTAACCCAGGTCCATATTGATCATGTGTTTGGCCTGAAAACGGATGATCAGGGCACTGGCCAATACGCCCGTGCAAATAGAGAACTGCAGCACAATGAGCACTTTCCTGATTACAGCTCCTTTGGAATTTGGAAGCTTACCCTTAAGTGACTTGGAAAGGTTGAATCTGCTCCCGATAAAGGCGGGATAAAGGCCGGACAGCATCATAACCAACAGAAGTACACCTACAGGAAGCATTAAAACAGAAGGGTCTCTCTGAATTTCTAATGAGAGGTTCTTGCCTATCAACTCATTCAGAGAAGGCAGTGAAAGCTCCAGGGCAATCAAGGAAATTACCAGGCCAATTAGAGCAATAAAGAAGGTCTCTCCCAATTGAATCATCACCAGTCTGGTCTTCGATGCACCAACCACCTTTCTTATGGCAAAGTCTTTGGCCCTGGCAAAAGACCTGGAAGTGGTGAGGTTAATGTAATTGAATGAGGCTACCATAAGCATGAGAATGCCCACTATGCTGAAAATGATCACATACTTTGCCTGACCGCCAAACATGTTTTTGTTACCGGCATGCATGGCCTTTCCACTCATGTAGAGCTCAGAAAACTTACTAAACCGGAAATTCAAACTTGTTTCTCTACCGGTGTGCTTTTTAACCATCTCCTCTGTTTCGATAGCAAGTTGAGCCAGATCATAGTTCTCATCAACCAACAAGTAGTGTAGTCCATTTCCTGCCACCCAGCTATTCTCAATTCCTTCATAAGGCCCCTTGGTGAAATCTATGGGCACCAAAAACTCGAATTGCAAATGAGAATTACCCGGGATGGGCTTGAGTACGCCTGTTATTTTATAAGTTCCCAGCCCATCTATTTCGATATATTCGCCCATTGGGTTTTGGCTTTTGAAATGCTTTTGAGCCATTTCATGGGAGATAACAATGCCATCCGGTTGTTCCAAAGCCTGAGTTTCATCTCCTCTTTCAAGTCTGAAATCAAAAATCCTGAAGAGAGCACTGGTGGTAAAGAACAGTTGCTCGGTATTATATTTCTCTCCTCTTACACTGTACTCTTTACTTTCAGCATAGCTGATATTCACCGCATCAATTACCCCGGGGTTTTCATCAACCCAAGCCTTGCCTATGGCAAAGGACGGCATCAGACTGATTGAACCACTTCCCGTTTCCAAGGTCTGTTCGGGCAAATAAATCTTCTCTGCATTCTTATGCCACTTATCATGTGTGAGTTCATCCTTCACATAGAGTGAAGTCAGAAGGAAGCAGAATATGCCAAGGCCAAGGCCCAGAATATTGATAAGGGCGTAATACTTCTCCCTTCTGAGTGACTTCATTCCACTTTTAAGGAATTGTGCAAGCTTATTCATATCTCAATGCTTTAATTGGATTGGAAATAGCTGCTTTTACCGATTGATATGAAACCGTAATCAGGGCGACCAGAATGGTGGCGATACCTGACATCAGGAAGAAATACCAGCTAATGTCTATTCTGTAGGCAAAGCCAGCCAGCCATTTATTCATGAAGTAATAAGCCAGTGGCCAGCCAATTACATTGGCGATTAATACAATCTTCAGGTATTCCTGACTTAGAAGCATTACAATGCCACTGATGTCTGCTCCCAGAACTTTTCTTATTCCAATCTCTTTTGTGCGCTTCTCGGCCAGATATGATGCCAGGCCAAATAAACCCAGACAACCAATCACTATGGCCAGCGAGGTAAATGAGAGAATGATTTCCCCAAGCTGTTTGTCCTTTTCGTATAGACCCCGAACAGATTCATCCACGAACTTCAGATCAAACGGCCTGTTTGGAACAAGCTCTGACCAGACTTTAGACATTTCTGCCTTCACCTGGTCAATTCTCTCCATGTTGATGCGTGCATACAACAGGCTTTTGAAATTTTCACGGCCGGTGTAAACGGCCAGTGGCTCAATTCTCTGATGCAGGCTGGCCAGATGGAAGTCTTCCACCACTCCCACGATGGTTCCCATCATGCTTTCATCCAAACCGAAATGCTTACCAATGGCATTCTCAGGTGTTAGTCCCAGGGCTTCAATTCCGGTTTTGTTCACTAAATAGTAGATGGTAGAATCCCAATCGCTCCTGCTGCGGAATGTTTCCCCGCTAAGCAGTTCAAAGCCAAAGGTTTCCGAAAAATCCTGATCTCCATACATACCCCTGAATGCTACCTGAAAATCGTCTGGTCTGCCTTCCAGAACAGAGCCCCAGCCAGAGACTACATTGGTAATCATGTTGTTGGAACCTGTAACCTCTTCAACACCTGTAATGGATTTAAAACCATTCTTCAGTGAAGTATATGCCCTTCTGGTTGGGTTATCCGACATTTGCAGGTAAACCAACTGACTCTGATCGTAACCGATTTCCTTCGTCTGAACATATTGAAGCTGGTAATAGATAATAAGCGTTCCGGTAATCAGAAATACACTCACACAAAACTGAATAGTCACCAGAATTCTTCTGAAGGTATTTCCCCCTTTTTGGTTGAAACTACTCTTCAACACTTTGGATGGTTGAAATGAAGAAAGAAAACTGGCTGGGTAGCTGCCGGAAATGAGGCTAACCACCAGCACAATGGCCAGCAGAGAAGGTATAAAGTAGCTATCTCCCGTAAGATCGATATTCAGGCTGGTGCCGGCCATATTATTAAAGGACGGCATTAGCAGTTCTGCCATCACCACGCCAATAATTACTGCGAAAAGCGTGATGACAAAGGTTTCGCCATAAAACTGCCAGATCAGCTGGCTTCTGTAAGCCCCCATTACTTTTCTCACCCCAACTTCCTTGGCCCGCTTTTCAGACTTAGCGGTACTCAGATTGATATAGTTGATACAGGCAATGAGCAGAATAAACAGGGCAATCGCCACGAGTGAATACAGCAGGTTTTTCGAAACCTTCTCCGGATAGTCACTTCCCTTGGTTGTATCGAAATGCATTTCGGTAATTGGCTGAATTTCGAAAGACATTTCAATGCCCTCAGATTTGAATTCCTCACCAACCTCGTTTTCAATAAAGCTGTTGAGTTTGCCCAGATAAGATTGAGCAGCATTGTCATTAGCCAGCTTTACATAAGTAAAGAAGTTCATTGGGAACCACCTGTCAGAAGGAGGAACACCAATAGTATTCATTGACATCACAAAATCGAAAGACAGAGAAGTACTGCCGGCAAAGTCTTTGATCACCCCAGTCACCATCGCGTCCCTATCGTTGATCTTCAGTGTTGTTCCTACTACATCCGTTGTCCGTCCGAAATACTTAAGGGCCGTTTTTTCGGTCATCACAAGAGTATTGGGGTCATCCAGTGCTGTTTGTGAATTCCCTTCAATGAACTCATGCTGAAATACTTTGAAATAGCTGGTATCCGCGAAATAGACCTCCTTTTCAATGAAACGTTTCTCTTTGTATTCAACCAGCATTTCACGGCCAACCGTCCAGTCATACATGTAGGTTATCCATTCAACCTCGGGAAAATTGTCCTGGCTGATAGCATTGATTCTTGCCGGTGTAACAGCAATATCTTCACGGTTTCCGTTGGTAGTAAATACACTGGTGAGCCTGTAGATTTTATTGGCTTCGGGATAGAAAGCTTCGTAAGAAGATTCTGCCCTTACATAGAGCATAATGATGATGCAGGCCATTATGCCCACAGACAGCCCTACAATGTTGATTAAAGAATAGCTCTTTTGCCTCTTGAGCGATCTTAGTGCGATGTTGATGTAATTCCTGAGCATGACTTTGTTTTATGTTGAATGTTGAAAGTTTTAAGTCAGGCCACCTTGAACCAGAAACCTAAAACTTTGAACTGACCTTTATTCTGTTCTGAGTGCATTTACGGGGTTTGCCTTAGCCGATTTTAAAGACTGATAAATCAAGATGGACCAAACCACCATCAGAAGCAGCGCCAATGGCGCCAAAAGCATTAAGATGGAAATAGAAATCCTGAATGTGAATTCCTCCAGCCACTGACTCATGAAGTAATAGACCAGCGGAAGGGTAACTATCGATACAATGATAATGAGCAAGGTAATATTGCTGTTCAGTAACCATACAATTTGAGCGGTCTTCGCTCCCAGAACCTTTCTGATACCTATCTCCTTGGTTCTTGATTCGGCAATGAATATCGAGAGTCCCAGAATACCCAAACCAGAGACCACAATGGCCAGAAAAGTGAAGGCGCTGAAAATCTGAGACAGCTTCTGCTCCTTTTCATACTTCTTGGCGAAAACCTCATCCAGAAACTTGTATTCCAATGGATATTCCTCTGAGAATTGATTGAAAACTGCCTCAATATGATTCATAGCCTCCTGCACATTGCCATTACTCAGTTTAATGTAGGCGTACTCAAAATCACTCTTGCTGGGGATGACCAGTAAAGGGGCAATAGCATTTTTGGCCGAACCATAGATAAAGTCTTCAGTTACCCCAACCACTTTTCTGTCCATGATCTTTTTGGCCAGAGCATCGTCCCAACCAAAAGCTTCCTGGGCCGAAGCATTGATAATGGCTGTTTTCTCTCCTTCACTTTCCAGGGTTTCATCAAAACGCTGCCCCTCTCTCATTTCAATATTGAGACTGGAAAGAAAGCCTTGTTCAACATTCATTAATGTTACCGGCATATCTTCTTCCTTTCCTTCCGGTGTAAGATAGAATGTGGTGTTTCCTTCAAAAACAGAGAAAGAGACACCTGCAATGGAAGCAATGCCCGGATTTCTCTGCAATTCATTCTTAAAGCTCTCGTAGTTAGCTCTGAGGTTCTTGTCCTTGAGGTCAATCCCAACTACCTGATCTTCATCAAAACCCAGGTCTATGTTGCTCATATGCCTGAACTGACCAAGTACAATAAGGGTCACCGAAATGAGACCCAGACAAATAAAGAACTGAAAACCAACCAATACCTTTCTAAAGACAGAACCAGTTTTACCCTGGGTGATTTTACCAGACAAAACCTGAATAGGGTTGAATCTGGAAAGATAAACTGAAGGATAAATACCCGCCAACAGACCCACACAGAGGGTTAGACCGATCAGAAAAATATAAGTAACCGGTTGGGAATAATCCAGATCAATGCTCTTCTCCAGATAGGCTGAAAACAATGGAGCAATGGCCTCTACCAGACAAACCGCCAGAACGATCGAAATAAAAGTAAGCAGCAGAGATTCCAGGAAGAACTGCCCGGCCATTTGCCAGCGATGGCTTCCCACCGTCTTTCTGATTCCAACCTCCTTGGAGCGTTTGGAATATCTTGCCGTGGCAAGGTTCATATAATTGATAATAGCAACTGCCAGAATAATCAAAGCAATGGCCAGGTAGAGCTGAGCGGTAGCCATTTCCCCACCCCTTCCGAAATACTTGTTATTGAGGTCTGAGAAATAGATATCATCCACCCTTTCAAGATGGATAATGTGGTTTTTCTGGTGGCTGGACAAAGCAACTTCCATTTTCTTTTCTATAGCGGCCAAATCCTCAGATGGGCTTGAAAGCTTGATGTATAATGGAAAGGCAGAAACCACCCCCCATTCTGTTATTTTTTTATCCATTCTAAAGCTAAAGCCATGAAAAAAAGCATCGTTGGCATTTTCGAATGAGAAGAGATAATTAAAAGCCACATGGGAATTCTCCGGAAGCTCCTCAAATACCCCGGATATGGTAAAGCTCCTGAAATCAACGATTTCTACCTCCTGATCAAGAGCAGCATCCACCGAACCGAACAACTTTTCAGCCTCCTTTCTGGAAATCACCATGTTATCCGGCCCTAAATTCAGGCTTCCGGCTATAGTCTTTAAATCGAATAAGTCCGTTGCTGCCTGATCTGTATAGTACAGATAGTTGGTCAGAAACTTTTTCTCAGATGTCTTCAGCACCATATTCGTCATTTTTCCGAATCTGGCCTGGCTTTCAATCTCCGGTACCTCATCTACCATCAATGGCCCCATGGGAGCCATAGTTTGGGGGTACA
>Ga0114899_1000481_pt1 | contig 28382 bp, 17 predicted proteins | sample MalvireepMed_215_FD_83497 | JGI IMG/M metagenome (GOLD analysis project Ga0114899, IMG submission 83497) | Marine viral communities from the Global Malaspina Expedition - Malaspina viral metaG DeepMed_215 | ecosystem: Environmental > Aquatic > Marine > Oceanic | place: Mediterranean Sea...
CGCGTCGGTATCACCAATCGCAGCAGCCAACGATGCTTTCATGTAGAGCAAAAATGATGGGTTGACGGTTTTATCATCTAGAGACTCAAGCAGTGTTTTTACCGGTTCAATCTGCCCTAGTGCAAGTCGGATCTGAGAGCCGGTTAGTTGAGTGTTTAAGTTTTTCTTTATCGCCGCTTTATTGGCTTCTTCCCACTTTAAAAATGCTTTGGCGCGATTGATGTTTAACTCGAAAAAGTCTAACTCTCCGACCGGGCGATAGCTGTAGTCCATATCGAGGTCTAAAGCACGCTGATAATAGTAACGGGCTTCGGCGACTCGTCTTAAATTAAGGTAAGAGTATGCATGGCTTCGATTTATTATGGGTGACATTGGCGAAAGAACAATCGCCTTTTGAGTCATTTGAAGTGCCTCGGGATAAAGCCCCATTTCACGAATTAAATTGCCGTACCAAAGATAAGCAAAGGCATAGTTAGGAGAAAGCGCAATCGCCTTTTCAAAAACTTGCTTGGCTTCAGTGTGCTTGTTTTGTGATGCGAGCAGTTGTCCCTTGGCAGCAAGCGCTTCACCTAATCCGGGTTGTAATTCTAGAGCGTCATCTAATAAAGGAGCACACTTGTCTAGCGCCTGTTTAATCTTCCAGTCAGAGTAGAGGTGTAAAAAATGGTAGGTATCGCATAAGCCGACGGCAGCTAACGGGAACAACCGATTCTCTTGCTGCATTGATTCAAAGATCGATTGGGCTTTAACAATTGATTGAGGTTCTCTTTGAGACCATAAGTGTCTTGCTAGCATATATTGGTCGAAGCTTTTTTTATCAAGTTTTGCCAAGTTAAATGTCTCGCCTGACTGACGCTTGTTAAATAACTCAAGTAAGTCTTTAACAATCGAATCTTGCAGATCAAATAAATGTTCGGTGCTGCCGTTAAATACCTTTGCCCAAACGACCTCTTGATTTGACACTTGCTCTATTTGTAAAAATACTCTTATTCTGTTTTCTTGTTTGTTAACTTTTCCCCTGATAACTGCCTGTGTGGTTGGCTTATCTTGATTGATGCGTGCATGAATCACGCGAAGGCCTTTGATATGAGTTAACTGGGTCAACAGAATGTCGTTAATCGCTTCAACTTCGAGCGGTAAACCTTGTTGCTCTAAAGTGAGGTCGACTAAAGATATCGATGTGATTTGATCTAATAAGAGTGACTCACTCTGCTTAACTTCTTCAGTGAGGTCAAGCGGCTCGATTTCGTTATCACTCAGCCATAAAAAGGCTGTAATAATCATAAGAGTGAGTATTGCTAGGCCTGATGCAAGGTAAAATGTACTGGGTTTAGAGTCATAACCTTGCACCTCGGATTCGAATTCATCTTTTCGAACTACCGCAATGAGTCGGTAACCTTTACCAGACACTCGTTCGATATATTCTGGATTGCTCGCTGAGTCTCCGAGTGCTTTTCGTAATTGCGCCACGGCTTGATATAGTGAGCTGTCGCTTACGACTTGGCCTTCCCACACCACTTGGATTAATTCGTCTTGGGAAAATGAGCGACCTGGCTTACTGGCGAGCAACTGCAAAAGCTTCATCACTTTGGGCGTGATCGCTTTTTGAACATCGTCATCGGAGAGCTGATTGAGCTCGGTTTCTACCAGCCACTTACCGACATGAAAATTAGTTTCAGGCAACAGAGACACACTCACTAATTAAATAAAAGTCATACAATTTAACTTCAACTCATTTGATTTGAGGTTTGAAGCGCTCTAATTATTGCAATTCTAGCAGATAATCAAGCCTGTGAAACCGGTGTAACTCCTTGATTTTATTATATTCAGAAAAATTTTAGGTTTTTATCAGAGTAATATTAAGCATCACTAGGGTATTTTGTGGGAAAGTTCAGGACTTCACCCAGCTAGCGAACCGCGCACGAACATTGATACGCGAATATAATCGCTAGCGTAAAGGTAATTTTACCAAAGGATAAATAGTTTGAATTTTAAAAACATGTTTCAACTCATATTAGCAATACTTTTATCGATCTCCACTAGTTTTGTCAACTGCAAGACCGCTACAGGCAAAAGTGAGCGACAGTTAGAAGATAATATTGACCAAATAATCAAACCCTATGTAGACCATCATGTGTTTAGCGGCTCGGTTCTCGTTGCTAAAAATGGTGAGGTTATTTTAAGTAAGGGTTATGGACTCGCCAACAAAGAGTGGCAGATTTCAAATACTGCTGAGTCTAAATATGGGATTGGGTCTCTGACTAAATCAGTTACCGCGATTTTGATCATGCAGCAGGTTGAGCGCGGCAGGCTCAAGTTGAGCGATACAATCGATAAATTTTTACCCAATATTCCTAAGCAACGTTCAAGTCGTATAACTATTCACCACCTTTTAAGTCATAGCTCTGGACTACCCAACTATTTTGCAATCCCCGGTTGGACCGATAATAGTTTTAATAAATCAATATCACTGAGTGACTTTTCAAAAGTATTGGAAAACATGAGTTTGTTATCTGAACCAGGAGAGCAATATCACTATTCCAACATTGGCTTTTTCTTCCTCGGTCAGATAATCGAAAAAGTTAGTGGTAAAAGTTATGAATTGGCTCTTTCAGAAAATATCTTAGAACCACTAACGATGAACAATACGGGACTGCACCTCAGCCAGATAGTGCTTGATAAAGCTGCGAGTGGTTATCAGGTAAATAAAACCGGTGGGTTTCGTCAACCTTGGATCAATCGTGATTTATTTCGTGGAACAGGCAATCTCTATTCAACAGTCGGAGATTTGTTTTTGTTAGATCAAGCGTTATACAGCGATAAAATTTTGTCGAAAGAATCTAAAGCTATTATGTTCGACCCTAAAAACAGTTATGGCTGGGATAACGGTGAAGTTTCTATTATCGGCAAACAGAAAAAAACAATTGGCTACTCTGGTCAGGTGCTCGGATTCAACTCAATGATTACCAGATATGTTGAAGACAATAATACGGTTATATTATTGGGCAACATTGGAACCAGTAATTTTGAAAGGCGACAATTGTCAGCGGAACTAAGCCACTTTCTTTACTCAAGTAAACAACCAGAGAAAACTAAAACTCGATTAAGTTTGTTGCTTATGAAAGCACTGGTTGATGGAAATATTGAGCAACGTTTAGCAGCTTACTCGAAGAGCAACTCTCAATATGAAGCGGACGAGTCTGGAATTTCCTCGCTTGGGCAACAATTGGGCTGGACTGGTTTGAGTGAATTATCAATAAAACTATTGGAATTTAATGTAAAGATTTTTCCAGAGTCCGCTGGGTCATTGGTAAATTTGGCACGTGCGTTTCAGCGTGGAGGGCGATCGATGAAAGCGCTTAAGTACTTTCAGCTAGCACATAAAGTCGCACCTGATAACGACTACATAAAAACGCAAATAAATAAACTAGGTAAATAGATTACTTAGGTAAAGAAACTTGAAGTGCCGCCCTTCAGTAGAATTTTCTGAAGGGCTATTTTGTAAAGCGGTGATTGAGTGTTTAAGCTACTTTTGCGTTTAGTGCTTGGTTAGCCAAATACTCATCATAAGTACCATGAAAGTCGATCACTTGATGATTCTTAATTTCAACAATTCTGGTTGCCAATGAAGAAACAAATTCTCTGTCATGACTAACAAAAATTAAGGTGCCGTCCCATTCTTTAAGAGCATTATTTAACGCTTCAATCGCTTCCATATCCATGTGATTAGTTGGCTCATCCATAATCAATACATTGATATCACTCATCATTAATTTACCAAACAACAAACGATTTTTTTCACCACCAGAACAAACTTTAGCTTTTTTGTTAAAGTCATCTTCGGTAAATAAAAGCCTGCCCAACATAGCGCGAACTTTTAAGTCATCATGTTTCGCTGTACGCCACTGAGACATCCAATCGAATAAAGACAAATCACAATCAAAATCTTCGCTGCTGTCTTGTGGGCAATACCCAAAGCTGGCATTTTCTGACCACTTAACCACGCCTTCATTAGCTGGTAGTTCATCAACAAGGCAGCGTAACAAAGTCGTTTTACCGACACCATTTTCGCCAATGACTGCTAGCTTGGCACCAGCTTCTAGGATCAAGTTGCCACCTTTGAATAGTCTTTCGTCGTCATAACCTAAGCCGAGGTCTTCCAAGATTAACGCTTGTCGATGAAGTTTCTTATCTTGTTTTAAAGTAATAGAAGGTGTTCTTCTACTAGATGACTTCACTTCATCCAAACTGATTTTTTCTAATTTTTTTGCACGTGAACTGGCTTGTTTTGCTTTAGATGCATTAGCTGAAAAACGGTTTACAAATCCTTGTAACTCTTCCATTTCTGCAGCTTTTTTAGCATTGCCAGATAATAGCTGTTCTTGAATTAGTGATGAGGCTTCCATAAAGGCTTCGTAGTTACCTGGGTAAATACGCAGTTCGCCGTAGTCGATATCTGCCATATGAGTACAAACAGCATTGAGGAAATGTCTATCATGAGAAATGATTATCATGGTGCACTTACGCTGATTTAATACTTCTTCTAACCAGCTGATTGTGTGGATGTCCAAGTTATTTGTTGGTTCGTCGAGTAATAAAATATCTGGATTAGCGAATAATGCCTGTGCCAGTAATACTCGTAATTTCCAGCCTGGTGCCACTTGCGACATAAGACCAAAGTGATAACTTTCAGCAATGCCAGCCTCAAGCAATATCTCACCTGCACGGCTTTCTGCTGTATAACCATCCATTTCGGCAAATTGTGTTTCTAAGTCAGCCACTCGCATACCATCTTCTTCACTCATGTCTGGGTTAGCGTAAATCGACTCGCGTTCTTTCTTCACCTTCCAAAGCTCAACGTCACCCATAATGACCGCGTCTACAACCGAATATTCTTCGAAAGCGAATTGGTCTTGGCTTAATGTACCAACTGTAAGCCCCGGTGATACTGAGTAGTTTCCTGAAGTAGGTGCTAACTCTCCGCTCAAAATTTTCATAAAAGTCGACTTGCCGCAGCCATTTGCGCCAATTAAGCCGTATCGTTTACCTTGGCCAAATTTAGCTGAAATGTTCTCGAACAAAGGTTCGGCACCAAACTGCATGGTGATGTTAGCGGTAGTGATCAATGGATATTCCTAGGCGATTTAGCTGTAAGAGTTAGTGTGAGCGGCGCGCACTATAGTGAATTGTGAGCAAAAAGTCGAGTAAAGTTGTACAAATAACACACAATACATTGTTGGTTAGGTTATGAGGGATTAGCCGCAGCTAGTCAATAATTACCTTTAGCTGCAGTTAACGAGAATTCAGTTCGCATCGACGCTTACTCTTTAAATTGGCAAATCATTGCTTAGCCATATTCACTCAGAAGATGTAGAGTAGAGCTGCGCCAAAAAATAACGGCAACAACTGCATACCAAGCTGTCATAATGAGAATTGCCAATCGTTGTGTTCACCCTAGGTAATCTTCCAGGTCAAATTCGATAAAAATAAACCGAAAATAGGTTAGTAGTATTATCGTTGAGGCGATAGAAAAATAATAAAGTTGTTCGACTTAAAAATGTCTCGAAACTCCGACGAAAATATAACCGGAACAATGGATCAAAAGACCAACATTGAGTCAGTACAATGGCAATTAATGCAGCGAGTTTTAGGGGACAGTTTTTAAGAGCTTTCTATTTCCAATATCGCTCAGTGGTGTGTTAATTCAGCTTCTTGCCTTTATAAGTACTTCCACCCTGATGCCATAAAAGATACTCAACATTCCCATCTTTATCTTTTTGAAAAGAAATGATTGCGTCGTTAACTTTAGTAAAGAATTCCGTGTCGTTTTTTTGAAAAATAGGAAAGCCACTCTGTCCTTCACCCGAGGGCAAAAGCACTAGATGACCATCTTTTATACTCGCATTAATAAAAAAACCAGGAAGTTGATATTTGCCTTGATACTTGTGGAGCTCGCTCGCGGAAAAGTGACTAGGTTGAGAACTATCTTCCAAAGCCGATAGAGAAAATGAACTGAAAAGTAATGTAGCTAAAAAAGTAAACTTTGTATGCATGGTGAGCCTTTATTTATGAATTGTTTAATACTACTAAGCAATCACTATGCCAGTGCTAAAAATCCTGTTTAGCTAACCTTTTAGAGGCTTATGTTAGAAAAGAAGTCGCAATAAAGTGTCCGACGGACGATCTTATTGTCCGAACCATGTCCACATGCTCTTATGTTGGTAAAATCTTAATCAATACGACAGCAACACTTAAATATTTCTCAGTAACTGCTAAAATTAACTGAGTTAAAAAATATGTAGTTTAATAGCTACCTGAGGTGAAATATGATGCTGCACCATATCGTATGGGATAAGGGAGGCGTTTTTGTTGAATGCAAAGGCAAGTCAACAATTCAGGATATACATGAAGTCAATGGCCTGTTGCACGGCGATGCGAGGTTTGAACAACATAATTTTCAGTTATGGGATTTAGTCAACACAGACCTATCACAAATCACTATGGAAGAGATGCAAGAGCCAGCCGCATTAGATTTGGTTGCGTCTGCATATACCAAAGAGGTGAAAGTCGCGATTATTGTGACTGAACCTTATGCAGTAAAGTTGATTGAGTCTTATTGTGAACAATGTAATGAAGATGATTCACCTTGGGAAGCTCAGCTTTTCAGTAATTTGGAAGATGCCACTAAGTGGGTGGATTTGTAGGAAATGGATCTAAGGTAGGCCTGCTTGTCCGAGAAGCAGCCGTTGAAAGGAACCACTTTACATTCATCCCCTGTAGTTATAGACACCAAATAATCTTCATGTCATTTGTTAATGAATAAATATATAACTATAGTTATTCATTAGATCACTAAAGCTAATTAGAGAGTTATCATGCGACGAATTATTTCAGTTGTTGTTTTGACAAGTTTACTCGCTTTCAGCCATTTAACTTTTGCTACGAAAATTAGTAGCTGGGAAAGGCTTATCGAACAGCGGAATTTTAACGAGATTTTAACCAAAACGAACCAAATATTAACAATAGATGAGTACAATCAGGATGCAACCTATTATCGGGCAGTTGCCCTGTACAAGTCGCGCCAACGTGAAGAGTCAAGGACGTTGTTTAATCAAATAGTTGCGCAGTATCAGCTAGAAACCAATGCAATAAGTTTATATCGTTACGCCATGAGTTATTACTATCTTGGTGATAATGCTCAAGCAATAACTTTACTTGGTAAGGTTGTCACTCAGAACCGATCGCGAATTAGTGCCGAAACCCATTTAGGTTACGCTTACGCAAAGTTAGGCCAATATCAAGCTGCAATAAAAGCATATACCAATGTCATAAAACACATTCAAAACCATTCGATTTATTACAACAGGGCGTTGGCACATATTGGAGAAGGACAATTAAAAGCTGCAGGCAAGGATATGGAAAGAAGTATTCAGCATAAGCCGGAATTTCACTTGCCTTATTTTGACTTGATCGCAATTTATGTAGCTTTAAAACAGCCTCAAAAAGCATTGGAGTGGTTAGAAACTTTACTAGCAAGAAAAGTAAGCGACCTGTCACGGTTGCAACAAGATCCAGACTTAAAAGCTTTCGTTGCCAGTGATGCTTATATTCAAACGCTTAAAAAATATGGGGTAGATTTTTAGTTTAGGCTAAGTGACTATTTAAGCTCTTTCGCCAAATGCTTAAAGTTCTTACCCAACGATAAAGCATTGCCATTAGTCATATGCACTTTAGAAGCTTCAATAAAATTAATATGTTGTTTATGTACAATAAAAGACTTATGAATTCGCATGAAGTCTGTGTCGATTAACTGTTCTTCAAACGAAGTTAATGTTCTAGGGGTGAGGTAGCTTTTGTCGCCCACCCAAACTTTAACGTAATTGCCATATGCCTCTAAGTAACTAATTTCTGATAGTTCAAATTGAATTAATTTCTTATCGACTTTTATAAAAATAGAGTTCGTTTCATCTTTCGGTTTGACTTCAATAGATTCACTCTTATCACTCGCAGACTGTGTTAACTTAAATTGTTCGTGTGCCTTATTGACCGCCTTAAGGAAGCGGTCAAATCGAAAGGGTTTCAGCAAATAATCGCAAACGTCTAATTCAAAACTTTCCAGTGCGTACTCTTGATACGCCGAAGTGATGATCACTTGAGGTTTTTGGGTGAGAATTTTAAGGAAGTCGATGCCTTTTAACTTAGGCATATTAATATCTAAAAATAGTAAATCAATGTTCTGTTGATTGAGCAACGTCAGTGCTTCTGTAGCCAAGTAACATTGACCAACAACTTCGATAAAAGGAACGTCTTCCAAATACTCAAGAATGATCTCATGAGCCAATGGTTCATCGTCAATAATTAAGGCCTTAATGCTCACTACTTAGGTTCCTTGGATAGATCAATGGTTAGTTCTGCGGTGTAACTTTTTGATTGTAAATCAAGATCGAGTTGATGCTTATTAGGATAGAGCAGAGATAGACGTCGTTGCAAATTAACAAGGCCGATACCTGTTGATTTATTTTCCTTGGTTTCATTAACGATTTCATCTTTTTCAACCGAATTCTGGCAAATGAAAGTCAACTTTGACTGGCGAACAATAAGTTTTATGCTCAAAAAACACGCTTCGGTTGCTGGTTCAATACCGTGCTTAAATGCGTTTTCAATCAGTATTACCATTAACAGTGGCGCTATAGTAGCGCTCTTATCTTCGAGTTGCATATCAATATCTAATTCTAATGATTTATGCAGTCGTATACTCTGTAGACTTATATAATCTTCGATGTATTTGATTTCGTCTTTGACCGGTACAAAATCTTCTTTGCCTTGATAAACTACATAACGCATGAGCTCCGATAATTGCAGAACAACCTCAGGCGCTTTCTCTGATTTTTTGAGACAAAGTGCATATAAATTATTTAGAGTATTAAAAAAAAAGTGTGGGTTGATCTGTTGTTTTAAAAGCTCAAGTTCCGTTTCAGACTTCTCTTTTTCGAGTGCAATAAATTGATTGTTTCTTTTGTGCCAGTTTACAAACAAAATGATTGGTAAACTCACCGCCATAATTGCTGAGGCAACTCTGCCGTTATCCCAACTAAATGGATCGGCAGCTTCAGCTGGTATAATCGGTTCTCCCATACTGTTGATCGGCAAATATAAAAAGGCTTGGGTAAGAATTGGATATAGCAACACGACTGTAGTGATAGCGGATAGTAGATAAACCAGACTGCCGCGCTCTGCGAGAACCTTCTTAATCAGGATATGCCGATTAATCCAGAAAAGAATAAAGCCGGAAAAATACAGACAGAAAACTTGTAAAGCCAAACTGATAAAGGATGGAAAATTCTGCAGTACCAACAAAAATTGAACGGGATGTCTTATCTGATTTTTCTCAGCCCATAGATCCAAGTTTGAAGTTGCCAATAATGAAAAATAAACTGAAAAAATTGCTAATACAATTAATACGATTCGGTCGAGTCCTAACTTATCGATTCGTGTCTTAATTGGGGTAAATGCTTTTAGACTTGAGTTAAATAACAACAGCACTTCAATGATAAAGAAACTTAAAAGAATATCGCCTTCGCTTGATTGAAAATAGTGGGTTCTGGGTGGCTCTAGGTCGATAAAAATAATGAGCAAAGGGTATAAAACAAAAACAACTAACCATAAGGCTATTCGTATTTTTTTATTTAGCACTTCTAACAGCTGTGGTTGGAAAAACTTAAATGCCAACAAAGGTAGTAACTCTACGCTATAGCGAGCAACTAATCCCAGATATTCCTGCCAAAGCGTCGACTGAGTATAGACCAGGCTATAAACCAGGATGATGCCGATAAAAATCCATTCGTCTTTAGACAATAGGTAATCGATAACTTTTTGTTTTACTATCTTCATTACCGTATTCTGCCCCTATTCTGTACTTTTGTCATTTTCTTAATAATCAGCTGATCGAAGACGATTAAAGCTTTAATTCAAAGTCAGGCTTGGTTCTGCTTCGACGAGCTTAAAAAGCTTGTGCTTAATATACTAACAATGATGATAGTTGCGAAAGCAAGTTGTATGAAAGCCGCTTCACTAATTAACCCTTCAAGATTTATAGACTGCATGATCACTTGAGGTTCATAAGTAAAAGGGAGCATAAACACGAAAGCCAAGAAAATATGGATAGCGATTAGTTTAGATTTTTTGGTCATGTGATTTCCTCTTTAATTTAGTAGTTAACTTGCACTAAACCCAATTCTAGAAGGAGTGAAAGTTGCTGTTACTGCTTTATTATCCTGATTAAGAAGCAAGCTGTCTTTGTGGAAATGACAAACTATTCACAAGTCATGACCAAAAGCCCATTTTTCGATGTAAACGAGTCAGAACCTAAACGAATGGTATATACAAACCATTTTTTGACGATGAAAGCGTTAATCCTTAAAAATTGAACCTTGGTCATGAGATCCGCCTCCTTGCACATTTAACGATTTTATCTGTTCAAACTTATCCGTAGAGTGTATCGCAACAAAACTTATTTCATACGGGGATCACAATGTTAACCATTACAAACCTTAATAAAACTTACAATAACGGCGTTAAAGCATTAAACCAGGTCAATTTGTCTATAGATTCGGGATTATTTGGTTTGCTTGGCCCTAATGGCGCGGGTAAGTCTAGCCTAATGCGGACTATTGCCAGTTTACAAGGCGTTGATAGCGGCGAAATAATTTTTGCTGGCAATAGTGTTTTAGATAAACCACAACAACTGCGTAATCAACTGGGCTATTTGCCGCAAGAGTTTGGGGTTTACCCAAGAGTCTCTGCGTTTAACTTGCTCGATCATTTTGCGGTATTAAAAGGGATCACTAATAAGTCTGAGCGACACCAACAAGTGAGCGCACTACTCGAGCAAACCAATTTAACCGACGCGCGAGAAAAATCAGTCAGCACTTTTTCTGGTGGTATGCGTCAGCGGTTTGGTATTGCACAAGCGCTTTTAGGTGATCCAAAATTAATTATTGTCGACGAGCCAACCGCAGGACTCGACCCGGAAGAGCGTAACCGTTTTCATCAATTGTTGAGTCAGTTAGGGCAAGATAGAGTGGTTATTCTTTCAACTCATATAGTGGAAGACGTTTCTGAGCTTTGTCCAAATATGGCTGTGTTGGTTGACGGAGAAATTCTATTGCAAGGAAAACCATCTGATTTAATTGATAGCTTAAAAGGCAAAGTGTGGAAGAAAAACATTAGCCCCGAGCAAGAACAACTTTTTCGCGATAATTTTAAAGTGATTTCGATTAGGTTAAGCGCTGGTCAAAGGTGTATTCATGTTTTATCTGAGCAACAACCAGAGGCTGACTTCGAATTAGTTGAACCTGATCTCGAGGACGTTTATTTCTCGGTACTCTACCAGCAAAGAAATAAAATCGCGGCTTAAGTCTTAGTACAAATTAGCACACTAAATACCGGGGGAACCCCATGTTAAAAAATTTACTCCAATTTGAACTCAATTTTCACCGTAAGCAGGTTTCATTTTATATGGGGCTGTTTGTGTTTATGTTTTTTGGTTTTATGATCACAGGACGTCTTGGCTATTCTGGACAAGTCTTTGTTAATTCACCTCAGTTGATTACCTCTGTTTATTTATTTATCGGCCTAATATCACCTATGATGATAGGTATCTTTGCTGCCAGTTCTGTACTCAGAGACGACGTAAACAAAACAACGGAGATGGTTTATTCTAGCCAGCTGAGTCTAAGCCAATTTATTTTATCTCGCTACTTCGGACTAGTACTGACGACGCTTTTTATTTTAGCTTGTGCCGGTATGACAATGATGTTGCGAACTTACATTCCGAATGGCATTGATGGAACTTTTACTGGAAACACGCCGTGGCACTATGGCTGGGTATTGTTGGTATTTATTCTGCCAAATGTTTTATTTTGCGCGGCATTAAGTTTCGCAGTCGCCTGCTTTACTCGAAACGTAATCGCAACGTATTTGTCAGGTATTGTTATCTATTTGCTTTACTTCTTAACTTCTATGTTTGTCGGTTCGCCTATAGTTGGGGAGTCTCTGCCCGCCGATCCTTTTATGCGTCATGTTGCTGCTCTTGTTGACCCATTTGCCATGAGTACGTTTGAAGTGATGACCGAGTTTTGGACTCCGGCAGAGCGCAACTCTCAGGTGGTTTCTTTGACGGGGGATTTATTGATGAACCGAGTGATATGGTTGTCGGTGACTGCCGCAATTATATTTTTCGTTTATACCCGATTTAATCTAGACCTTAATTATCGTTCTATATCAAAGAATAGAAACAAAAAAAACGAAATAGATACAACCTCAACTAGTGAAAAAGCTTCAGTTAGTTTTGTGAGTTTAAGCTACCGCTCGATCAAACCTACCAATAGTTTCTTTAGTCAGTGTGGCGCATTTAAATCGAGCGTAGCGCTCGAAGTCAACCATTTGTTAAAGAGCTATGTTTTTTGGGGAATTGTTGTTTTATGGAGCATCTTCTTGATTGGAGAAATAAGTCCAATCACCTTAAATTTCGAATTTTCATCTCCCCTTTACGCTATGACCTCCAGAGTCTTGGAGCGGTTTCAATACGACCTGTTGCCGCGCATGGTTTTGTTTATCGTGGTTTTCTATGCTGCAGATATGGTATGGCGAGAAAAAGACTTAATGATGAATGCGTTTACCGATGCAAGTCCAACCAAGAGTATCGTGTTTTTTGTATCAAAGCTCGTTGCGTTAAGTCTTATTCCAATATTTTTGATCAGCGTTGCGATCTTAATTGGGGTGGTCAATCAAGCAATCGTGGGTTATACCAATTTCGAGCTTGGGCTGTATTTATCCTTGTTTTATTACGGCGGCTTGCCACTTATCTTAAGTATCGCAATGTGCCTTTTTATTCAAGCGTTAGCGCCTAACCGCTACCTTGGCATGTTGATCAGTGTGCTTGTGTTGGTATTTCTGGGCACAAACTTTAGCAGTGTGATTGGTTTAGAGCATGATATGTGGCATTTTGCTAAAGCGCCTAGCTTCCGTTATTCGGATATGAATGGCTACGCTCATATTAGCGATGCTTTTGCCACCTACATGATTTATTGGGGAAGCCTTGCGACTTTGCTAAGTATTATTGGTTATGGCATGTGGCGTCGTGGAAGTGAAGTTTCGTTGGTAGACAGAATCGCCCAAATAAAACCGCAGCTCGGTCAAAAAGGGATAGCGTCAGCCGTGATTAGTCTTATCGTTTTTATCACTAGTGGCAGTTATATATTTTATCAGAGCAATATCGCCACTAATTATTATAGCGCTGAAGATTCTCGTCAGTGGCGGGTGGATTATGAAAATCAATTTAAACACTTTGAGAGTATCCCGCAACCTTATGTCGAGAGTATTAAGACAGAAGTAGAATTGTTTCCTTATCAAAAGCGTTTTCAAGCGAGTGGCGAATACCATTTAGTCAATCGTGGTGTTGAAGCGGTGAATGAAGTTTTGGTGAGCTTGGACAATGATTTGGAATTATTGGAAATGGACTTACTCGAAAAAAATGGGGTAAAAGCTGAACTCGTTGGCACTTATTCAGAGATGGGGAATTATCACTATCGTTTAGCGAAACCTTTATTATCGGGTGAGGAACTTAAGTTAACTTTTAAGTTGGCGCAGCAGCAATCTGGCTTTGGTGGTTTTTCGAGTAACAGCTTAATGACTGATAATGCATCGATGCTTCACTCTTCGCCTAGGTTTCCTAGAATAGGTTATGTACCGCAGCGAGAGTTACGTGATAACAAGTGGCGTTTAAAATACGGCTTAGCTGCTAAACCTGGAACTGAAACGATTGATGCTAGCCTAGCAAGATCCGAAGGAAATTTTTTAGGTCAACATGACTTCGCTTTATTTGAAACAATCGTTTCGACCAATGAAGATCAAATCGCGGTAGCTAGTGGTAGTTTACAAAAACAGTGGAAAAAAGACGGTCGTGCTTATTTTCATTATAAGAGTGACACCCCCATTCGAAACGGTCTGTTTTATTTATCTTCAGACTACACGGTCGCAGAAGATGAAATTGAGGTCGATGGGCAAAAAGTGAAAACCAAAGTTTATTATCACTCAGAGCACGAGGTTAATGTTGCTCGAATGTTAGAAGCAATGAAAGATGCTTTGAGTTATCAGATCAAAAACTTTGGGGCCTATCCTCACAAGGAACTCAAACAGGTAGAAGCGGCTGAGTATACCGGAATGACAGGTTATGCTGCGCCAACAATGACCTTATTGGGCGAGCATATGGGGTTTACTTACGATTTACGCAACAGTACTGTTTATGACCAGCTATATCGTCGTACAGCCCATGAAGTTGCCCATCAATGGTGGGGACATAGGATCTCTCCTGCAGATATAGATGAAGGCGCGATGGTTCTTGTTGAAACGCTAGCACGTTATTCCGAAACGATGATAATGAAAGAAGTTTACGGCGACAAGGTGGCTCGAAATTTTGTTAACTATGAAATGGGTAGATATTTTAGTGGGCGAGCGCGTGAATCAGAACAAGAAATGCCACTCTATCGAAGTCATAATGGGCAAAGATATTTAGACTATTCAAAAGGCGTTGTTGCTTTGTATGCATTGCAAAATACTATTGGTGAAAATAAAGTCAATCAAGCATTAAAAATGTTAATTGAGCAACACGCGTACCCCAATAATCCTGCGACTTCATTGGATTTAATTAACTTGCTTTATCGAGTGGCGCCAGATTATAAGGAATATATCGATCATTGGTTTAAACGGATGACTTACGTTGAGAGTGCTATTGATAAGGCGAGGTATCATTTGTTGGCTAATGATAAGTATGAAGTTGAATTAGCCTTTTCTTTTATTAAAAAGCAAGTGGGTGATATGGGAAATGATTCTGAAATTAATACTAACCAGTCAGTTGAAGTTGGGATAACCGTTGAAACAGAAAATGGTATCAAGAATATTACTCGTGAAGTTCAAGTTCAAAGTGGCGAAAATCAACTGAAATTTGAAATAGAAAATAAACCGTTAGAAATTGAAATTGACCCACGCAGCTTACTGCTGAATAAGTTTAAATTTCAGGCGGCTAGTGAGTTGGAATTAATGCAAGGTTAATCAAAAAGAGTAGCTGATTTCAGCTGTGTAAGTTCTGCCAGGCTGTTCGTGCACTGTTGCAAAGATAGATGCACCGTCAGCAGAACGAATGCCTGGGTCGAGGTATTCTCTGTCAAACAAATTGTTAATTGTCAGGTTTATTTTGATCCCAGAATTAAATAAATTGATTTGACGAAAAGTTAAGTGGGAATTGAAGTAACCGTCGACTTTATTTAATGGGTTGGTGATCGCTACCGTGCGGTCATCTACCCAGTTGCCACTGAAGTACAAGCTAGAATTATCGTTAAGCGAATAATCTATCCCAAGGTTAAATTTATTATCGGCAACATTGGGAATATCGAAACTAGACTCTGTGGATGCCTGTTTTCCGCGCTGATAAGTATAATTAAATGTGAGTTTTAACGACTCAGTCAGCTCGCTATTGAAGTCTAATTCAATCCCATCGATTTCTGCACTTCCGACATTTTGGTTTTGATTTCTGCCGTCGTTTAAAAGTACCGCAGTGATCACATTGTCGAGTTGGTTATTAAATATGGTTGCTTTTAATATTGATTTTTTGAAACGATAACTCGCTGCCAATTCAAATGTTTTTACTTCTTCGGGTTTAAGCGAAGGGTTTGCTTTTCTTACGCCTGATGCTGAAAATCTTTCAAACACTGCAGGTGCGCGAAAAGCTTCGCCGTAGTTGGCTCGAAATCTCCATGGCGTTCGTGTCGAGGGGCTATTGACCATTGCTATTCGAGGGCTTAAAGAAGAGCCGTAGCTTTCATTGTCGTCAAAGCGAAAGCCTAAAGTGAGTTCTGTTTTTCCGTTAAATTCTATTGCTTGAATATACTGCGAAAACAATCCGAGGTTGTCTTGATTTAACATATCAGGTTCGGCAAATGTACTATCTAAATTGATTAATTCAATGTTATCTATGGTTAAGTTACTTCCACCGTCGATTGTCGCGCGATAACCTTTTTCGAGGTCATCGTGAAAATATTGTATCCCGGAGACCCAGCTGCGATTATCGTCTAACTGATAATTTAATTGGGAATCAAACCCCAAACGCGTGGACTGGTGAGTCCACCGGCCAAATCTGAATTGGTCGTCACCCAAATAAAAGTATGAATAGCTATCATCGTCAATACCCGTTTCCCGTCGATAAAACCTGCTATTCCAAGACCATTGCAGGTCGACTTGCTGCTTATGTTCTAAAAAAACAGTTTGAGTATAGGGTTGCCATAGACTAGGAGAAGCGCCGTTAATATCGAAGTTAAGAAAACCACCATTGCCAGTGTTTTGGTGACCACTGCCTGGCAAGCCTAAAGTTTCAGTCGGCGACATGGAAAAAGTACCATCCCCCATAGGACTATCAAATAAATGGCCGCCAAAAGTAGTGGTCGATTCTTTTTGCTTATTGCTATACCGAAAAGTTAGTGACTTAACCTTGTCCATGTAGGCGTCGGAAAAATCAGGGTGTCTATTGGTGAATTTGGGGCCATCTGTCGAATAGCGAGAAGCAGAAAAGCTGAAGGCATGTTGTTGATCGCTATGGTGATAAGACATTTTTTCCGTTTGACCACTAAAACTTGCGATCCCTTTAGCTAAAAAGAAACCGTTGTCGGCATAATTATCATGTTTAGTAATAATGTTGATAATGCCGCTTAATGCGTTGGCACCATAAAGCGCAGACCCCGGCCCCCAAATAACTTCTATCCGTTCGACATTATGCAAACTATACGCATAACCACCCATTTCGAAACTACCGTTGAGGCTATTTTCATCGATACCATCAATGAGTAAAAGCAAGCGCTTGTTTTCATCGCCATAACTGCCTCTGAAAGACATAATATTTGGGTAAGCGCCATGAAGACGAATAAAGTCAATTCCTGGTAGGTCACGCAGGGCATCATCAAGATATTGGTAGCCGCGTCGTTCTATTTGGTTAGCTGTGATGACAGAGATTGACGCTGCCGCTTCGCTGATTGACTGTTCCTGTTTAGCCGCAGATATGACCTTTACTTGTAAGAGTTGTTCAAAGCTGAGGTCAAAAAGATTGATGTCACTATTGGCGTGCGAACTTTGCAACAGTATTAATTCGACTACACAGCAAAAAAGAATTCTTCTTGTCCATTTCATCATTAGCTTGATTAATACCTTGGAAGTCAATTTATATAAAAAACTAAGAATATTTCTTACAGCTAAAAGATAGGTTAACAACTCTATATAAGCAATTTTGGATAAACAGTTTTGGCCTGGTTCAACGATTAATATTTTAGTCTGATTGGGGGCTTAGTAGCCTTAATCAAAGGTTTCATAAGCTTTTTAAGAAATTTTGAGGGAAAAAAGAGGCTTTTTTACTGGGTTATATCAGGAGTTTAATCGAAAAATAAGACATATTTATTACAGCTTAATTGGAGAAGAGTTCACAGGATGATATCCGGCAATTGTCGCCGACAAACACTTACTTTGGGGTAATTAAGATGTTTAGATTTAAAAAATTAGAAAAAAATATGAGCAAAAGAAGAGTTTCATTTTCTGCAGTAGCGTCGAGCTTGATGTTATTGGGTATGCCATTGGCAAATGCTTTGAACCCAGGTGACTTGATGGGGAGTCATACTGAGAATTTAGGCGGTATTGATAGTTACAATGCCGTGATAGTTAAAGATGGAAAAATTATTGTAGCGGGTACTTCGGATGTAAACGGATCGTTAGATACTGTTGTCGCAAAGTATGAAGTTGTGGTCGGTGGTCTCGCCTTTGACCCTACTTTTAACGCTGGCGCACCCATTATCCACGATTATCAATTAGGGCCAATGCAAGAAAGTAATGGAACTTGGGTTGATGTGGATGGTATTGATACTGATAACGACGGCGTTGATGATGATTATGAAATATATGCTGGCGGTACTATTATGACTGCAGCTGCATTTGGCGGGGCGCTTAAATTTTCCAGCGATGGCGTATTAGATACTGGTTATGCTAATTCGGGTGAAGGCATTGTTTGCGCCGACTCAATTTCTCCATCGGGTTTTGTGAATGATAGCGGTGAAGTTTTTATGGCCGGAACCACCATTCAGATCCCTATGTTCGAAACCAGCTTTTCAACCGGAAAATTATTAGATACTGGTTTTGCCGATTTAGGATTTGCTTCTCAAGGCTGCGAAGTTGAATGGGCTGTTGTTGGCACTGAGTCTGCGGTTAAAACGATTGATTATGATGGTAAAGTGCTAACTGCTGGAATTACTTCTGTAACCAATGAGGATGTTCATTTGATCCGTTATTTGTCGACGGGTGGTTATGACACGACTTTTGGAACTGGCGGTAAAGTCACTACCTCCTCTATCACCATCGGCGGGATTGGTTATCACCCTTACACCAGAGATGTCGCGGTAATGAAGTTTGGCGTATTGAGAAGAATTGTCGTAGTTGGATTAGGTTTACCGCCTGGCGGAGGCACACAGGAATTATTTATCACGAGGTATTTTGGCAATGGCAATCTTAATACTGCTTTTGGTACCGGCGGTGTGGTCAATACTAATCTGGGCTTGGCAGGTATGATCCCTGAGGCAGTTGCTATTGATAGAAATTTTAAAATAGTTGTTGCTGGAAGCAGTATCAATGGTATGTGGGTCGCTCGGTTTGATGCTATGGGTAATCCGGACCTAACGTTTGGTGTTGGTGGGTTGGTGACAGTGGCTGGTTTTGAGAGAGTGTCAGATATGGTGATAACTGAAAACGGCCTCAACATTCTGGTGGTTGGTAAAGGCGGTGGAGATGGATTTATTAAGATGTTTAAAGGATAGATTTCAAACAATTTTATTTTAAGTGATTAGAACATTAAAAGCGCCCAGTTGAGTATTCATCTGGGCGCTTTTATTTTTAGTAAAAAATAGCCTAACTTAATCGTTTTTATCTGCTTGAATTGATTACTTCTTGCACAAATTAGGCTAGAATGCGCGCCTTTAACCCCTAGCACATTCAATAACAGGCGCTTTAAATTGATCTCTACCGCTAATATCACCATGCAGTTTGGTGCAAAACCTCTTTTTGAAAACATCTCAGTTAAATTCGGAGAAGGCAACCGTTACGGTCTGATCGGCGCTAATGGCTGCGGTAAGTCGACTTTTATGAAGATTTTATCTGACAAACTTGAGCCGTCGGCTGGTCAGGTAGTAGTTGATGTGAATGAAAGATTAGGCGTATTAGGGCAAGATCAGTTTGCTTATGAAGAATATTCAGTGATTGATACAGTGATCATGGGTCATAAAGAGCTTTGGGATGTGAAGCAGGAACGAGACAGAATTTACTCATTACCTGAAATGAGTGAAGAAGAAGGCATGAGAGTTGCTGATTTGGAAACTGAATTTGCCGAAATGGATGGTTACACCGCTGAGTCACGCGCTGGCGAATTATTGTTAGGGTTAGAAATTCCGACGGATCAGCACTTTGGTTTAATGAGTGAAGTTGCGCCGGGTTGGAAATTACGCGTTTTACTTGCTCAGGTTTTATTCGCTGATCCAGATATCATGTTACTCGACGAGCCAACCAATAACTTAGACATCAACTCGATCCGATGGCTCGAAGATATTTTAAGTCAGCGCCAATGCACCATGATCATCATTTCGCACGATAGACATTTCTTAAATAGTGTTTGTACTCATATGGCGGATTTAGATTATGGTGAACTTTGTTTATTCCCAGGTAACTATGATGAATACATGACCGCTGCTACGCAAGCTCGCGAACGCTTGATGTCAGAAAACGCCAAGAAGAAAACTCAAATAGCAGAACTTCAATCTTTTGTCAGTCGATTCTCAGCCAACGCGTCAAAAGCAAAACAGGCAACTTCACGCGCTAAGCGATTAGAAAAAATTGAGTTAGCAGAAGTAAAAGTATCAAGCCGAGTGAGTCCATTTATTCGCTTCACTCCAGAAAAGAAATTGTATCGTTTGGCATTAGAATTAGAGAAAGTTTCTAATGGTTATGATGATATGTTATTTAAAGATTTTGACTTAATGTTAGAAGTGGGAGAAAGAGTCGCAATTATCGGTCAAAATGGCGTGGGTAAAACGACATTCTTAAAAACACTCATTGATGAAATGCCAGCTAAATCAGGCGAAGTTAAGTGGTCTGAAAATGTGAAGATTGGTTATTATGGGCAGGATCATAACGAAGATTTTTCTGAAGACCTGAGTGTGTTTGACTGGATGAGCCAATGGCGTAATCCGGGAGATGACGAACAAGTAGTACGCGGTATTTTAGGCCGTATGTTGTTCTCGCAAGATGATATCAAAAAGAAAGTATCTAAATTATCCGGCGGTGAAAAAGGCCGTATGATGTTTGGTAAACTCATCATGCAATCACCGAATGTGTTAGTGATGGATGAGCCAACCAATCACATGGATATGGAATCGATTGAAGCCTTGAATTTAGCGTTGGAAAACTATGAAGGCACTTTGATTTTTGTATCTCACGACCGTGAGTTTGTATCGTCGCTAGCGACAAAAGTTCTGGATATGAAGCCTGAAGGTATTACGCATTTTGCGGGCACATATGATGAGTATTTGGCGTCACAGGGTATTGTTGCTCACGGCTAAGACTTATTATCCAAAGCAAGTTAATCTAAGGGCGCATTAAATGCGCTCTTTTTTTGTTTGAAATAAAGCGTCTACTGAAAAACTGAGATATAATTTTTTCAAATGAATGGTCTTACACGCATAATTTGTACTGTTGCCCTTAAGTATTGGTATATTTCTCCTAGTACGGAGTGAGTGTTTCTGACATACCCTAGACAAGAATGAGTTATGAGCGAGCCATCATGAACTATAATAATAGTCGAACAATCTTTGTCGGTATTTCTATGAGCCATTTAGAACAAACCTATCTAGTCAAGTTTAATTACAGAGGAATATCGCCCTCATGATTTCTATTCAAGGCATCCAAATAGAGCGACTAATTCACCAAAGCGAAAACTCCGTTATTTATCGTGGATACCGGCTCGAAGATCAGGCACCCGTTGTAGTAAAGGCGTTGCTAAAAGAGCACCCTTCGATAGAAACGATTGTTAGATTCAATCGAGAGTTTGAGATCGTAAAAAAACTCGATTTAAACAATGTAATCAAAGTCTATCGTTTGGATAAAGTAGCAGGCTTACCGGTTATCGTAATGGAAGATGGTGGTGACTCTTTAGATATCTTGTTGCAACAAGAGCCGCTAGATTTACCTAACCTTTTTGATATTGCGCTACAGTTAAGCGAAACGATCGACCAGATTCATCAAAAATATATTATTCATAAGGATATTAATCCATCGAACATCCTCTGGTGCCCTAAATCCAAACAGCTTAAAATTATTGACTTTGGGATTTCTTCTGAGCTGTCTCGTGAAACTGTCACTGCGCAAAACCCTAGTGGCCTTGAAGGCACGCTTAGTTACATTTCGCCCGAACAAACTGGTCGAATGAATCGTGCAATCGATTACCGAAGTGATTTGTATTCTCTTGGCGCGACTCTTTACAAACTGCTCACTGGTCAGCATTGCTTTGAAAGTAGCGATCCTATGGAAATGGTCCATTGTCATATCGCGCAGCAACCGATACCGCCTTGTGAAATTAATGAGCAAATCCCTAAGGTGGTTTCTGATATTGTGTTAAAGCTAATGGCCAAGTTGGTTGAAGATCGTTATCAAAGCGCGGCAGGTGTTCATAGAGACCTATTACGCTGTCGTCAGCAATATGAGCAAGATAAAACTTGCGACTCTTTTCCTTTAGCTCAAAATGACATGTCTACCGCTTTTTGCATTCCACAAAAACTTTACGGACGTGAAGAAGACGTCGACACTTTGTTGCATTGTTTCGATCGCGTTAGCGTAGGTCATCGAGAAATATTAATGGTGCGAGGCTATTCCGGTATGGGGAAATCATCACTCATACACGAAATTCAAAAGCCGATAGTAAAGAAAAAAGGGCTGTTTATCGAAGGCAAGTTCGATCAATTTAAACGAAATATCCCTTATGCCTCGATTATCCAAGCGTTTCAAGAACTCGTCAGACAGTTATTAACGGCCTCCGATCAAGAAGTCGAAAATTGGCGTAATTTATTACTAGAAACTCTCGGGCCTAATGGTCAAGTCATTGTTGATGTGATCCCTGATTTAGAATTATTAATTGGCTCTCAGCCTGCAATACCCGAGTTGACGCCCGCTGAAGCAAACAATCGTTTCAAGCTTAGTTTTAAAAATTTCGTCAAGACTTTTTCTAATGAAAAACACCCATTAGTTGTTTTTCTTGACGATTTACAATGGGCTGATACGCCATCGTTACAGCTCATTGAAAATTTACTCTGTGACGCTGCAGATAGACACATACTCATTATCGGTGCCTATCGCGACAATGAAGTCGATTTGGTGCATCCCTTAATAGGAACTCAGAAGCGCCTTGAAGAAAATGGCGTGTTTATTCGCTCGCTAGATCTGACGCCGTTGAAGCTTATTCACATAAACCAACTGATTAATGACACTTTGCACGCAGGCACTGAAAGGACTCAAGCTTTAGCAAAATTATGTTTGGATAAAACTCAAGGAAATCCATTTTTTCTAAATCAATTTTTGCGCAGCCTGTATGAACAGGAGGCGATTTATTTTGACCTTAATTCAACACGTTGGGAATGGAGCATTGAAAAGATCCAAGATATGCAAACCACCGATAACGTAGTGGACTTAATGGTTAATCGATTGCTTACATTGCAAAGCTCAACTCAATCAATCCTGCAAACCGCAGCTTGTATCGGTGCGACTTTTTCGCTCAAGTTAATTTGTATTGCAACTCAATTATCTCCATCGGAGGTCAACAAATCCTTATGGCCAGCATTACGAGCGGGGTTGGTTATACCTTTAAACGACGCCTATAAGTTTGTAGAAACTGAGGCCGAGGAAATATTAGATAATAGCCTTCAGCTTGCTAGTGCCACTGCATTTAAGTTTTTGCACGACAGAGTGCAACAGGCCGCTTACTCGTTGATTGAAAACGACGCTAAACAAGAATTTCATTTACGCACCGGACGATTATTGCTGGTGCACGCGGATGAAGAGGAACAAGAAGAACAAATTTTTGATATTGTTAATCACCTCAATCTCGGTAAAGAATTAATTTGTCAGGCGCAGGAAAGACAACAACTCGCCAGCCTAAACCTTAACGCGGCAGAAAAAGCATTGGCTTCTTCTGCTTATAATCCAGCATATACTTTTGCTAAAACAGGGCTGGAGTTTTTAGATGACGATAGCTGGAGCAAAAACTATTCGCTCAGTTTTTCACTTTATCTATGCGCATTGCAAACTGCTTACTTAACAGCAGAATTTGACCAAATGGATCGTTGGGCTAGTTTGTTATTGGAAAAAGCCAAAGACGACCTAGACAGAGTTAAAGTTTTTGATGTGAAAGTTCAGGCGAAGATGGCTATGAACCAGCCAATAGAAGCCATTGATTTAGCGCTTCAAGTGTTAGCTATGTTGGGGGTAAATTTTCCTAATGAATTATCACAACAAGTGGTGGAAACAGAGTTACAAGCTGCCGTAGTCGAGATCGCCGATTACAATTTAGATGATCTATTGAATCTACCTGAAATGACCGACGCAGTAGATTTGGCCGCGATGCAGTTTATGAACCGAATTTATTCTGCTACTTATATTGCCAGACCAGAACTGATGGTACTGGTCTCTTGCCGTTTAACTCTGTTATCGCTCAAAAAAGGCAATATGCCAATTTCCTCATTTGCCTATGCGGCCTTTGGCTTGGTTTCATGTGGTTTAGTCGGTGATATCGACCGTGGGCACCGCTTTGGTGAATTAGCGCTGAAGGTATACGATCGTTACCATTTAAGGCAGTATAAATGTCGCACCTATTTTATGGTTTACGATTTTGTATGGCATTGGAAACGGCATATAAGGGAAACTCACAAACCATTACTCGAGTCTTATCAAAGCGGGTTAGATACGGGGGAGCTTGAGTTTGCCGGATACGCCGCATTTATTTACACGGATTATTGTTTATTCGCCGGTAAGCCACTGGCAGAGTTATTTGAAGAGTCTACCCATTATATAAATGCAATCGACCGAATTCAGCAGCAAACGCCTTTATATTATGCTCAAATTGTTGGTCAAACAATTGACAATCTACAAGGAAAACTTTGCGATTCTCCAGGGCTTCTTTCGGGCAAAGTCTACGACGAATTAGAAATGCTCAAGGTGCATCAAGAAGCAAATGATCAAACAGCACTGGCTTTTTTGTATGTTCATAAGTTAATGCTGAATTATTTATTTGGCGATATCAAATCAGCACTAGAATGTGCCAAAGAATTTGAAAACTATGCTGGTGCGGTTACGGCGATGTACCACGATGTTATCTATCATTTTTACTCTGCTCTTTCTATTTGTGCTGCCTGGCCGGAACTAAGTCAGATGCAACAAACTGAGCTTTCAATAAAGCTTCAGCAACACCGAGAAAAATTGAAAGTTTGGGCTGGATTCTGTCCTATCAATCACCAACATAAACATTTGTTGGTGGAAGCCGAATGGCACAGGATTAATGATGAAGAGTCTGAGGCTCGCAAAGCCTACAAGCTCGCCATTGAACTTGCTCAAGACAATGAGTTTCTGCCAGAAGAAGCACTCGCTTTTGAGTTGGCTTCAAAATTTTGGAATCAGTTGGGTGAAACAGAGTTCGGCGGAACGTACACCAGGCATGCTCATCACCGTTACCAACTTTGGGGTGCTCTCGCTAAAGCTGAGCAATTAGAGCAAGACCTACCGGCCCTCACTATGAGTCAAGGCGGAACTTTAAGCGGGAGCATTTCCAAGACAATCTCTGCCACTAAAACGGTGACTTATTCAACGTCAACGGATATTGGGCATTCGCTTGATATACACTCAATAATGAAAACTTCCCAAGCCATGGCTGGGGAAATCGTACTCGATTCGTTGTTAAAACAAATCATGACTATAGTGATTGAAAATGCAGGAGCACAACGTGGCGTTTTATTTTTACAAGACGGTCCTCGTTGGCAAATAGTTGCAGATACTTCAATCAGTCACAACTCAGTTATTTTGTCACGTCCGATCGATTTAGAAAGCGAAGAAGTACGGCAGTTAGTTTCGCGTTCAGTAGTAGAGTATGTAGCAAGAACAGAAGAGAATATTGTTCTTAGTGACGCCAGCAATGATGAGATCTTTGCATATGGCCCTTATATTATTAAACAGAAAATTAAATCTTTATTGTGTATGCCCATCATTTATCAACATAAAATGAACGGTATTCTTTACCTCGAAAATAATCTCACCACTGGCGCTTTCACCCAAGAGCGACTTGCTATGTTGCGGATATTATCCTCGCAGGCGGCGATTTCAATTGAAAACTCTCGTCTTTACGCCAATCTTGAAGAGCAGGTTCAAGAGCGAACTCAGTTATTAGAAGATTTGCGTGAACTAGACAAATTTAAAGATCAGTTTTTGACCAATACGTCTCATGAATTACGTACGCCACTCAACGCGATAATCGGTATGTCTGACATCATGATAGATGACGACGATGAATTAGTAACCAAAGAGGATAGAAGTACTTACCTAAAAATGATCAGAGAAAGTGGCAATCATCTACTTGGCTTAGTCGTCGATATTTTAGATTTTTCTGCCATTAATGAGAAAAAATTAAGACTCAAAAAAGAAGCTGTCGATATCAAAAAGTTGCTCGAAAGCGTTGTTTTAGAGTTCAGCTTCATGAACAAAAATAAAGAAGTCTCCATAATATGTAATATAGATAAATCTTGTCCTAAGGTTTATGGCGATCGCAATCGGCTCTATCAGATCTGCTTAAACCTCATCGGTAATGCAATGAAATTTACTGAGCGTGGTCAGGTGACTATAGATGCACAAGTACAAAGTCAGCTTCTCGCGATAAGTGTTGCTGATACAGGCATAGGAATTCCACCGCAACAACAGGCAGCAATCTTTAGCCGCTTTGAACAAGTTGACGGCTCCAGCACTCGAAAGTTTGGTGGTATTGGTTTGGGTCTTGCAATTTGCAAAGAGCTGACGGAATTGCATGGCGGAGAACTTTCGCTTGTGTCAGAACAGGGCAAAGGATCTGTGTTTACTTTCACTGTGCCCACTAGATAACACAATCAGTCGGTGAAATATTGAAGTCTAATTGCTTTGATGTTTTTGGGCTGTGATGTCCGAGATGCGGACGTTAGTAATAATATTATGAATGACTAATATTATCGAAAATGGACAAACATAAAGTATACATTTGCTCCTATTATTTGTCCTTTTTTGAATCGAGAAAGCCTAATAGGTCTGTATCCAAATCGTCCTTCTCATTTTTCAATCTTCTGGGCTCATGAAACAAGGTAGCTATTCCGAAAATCCAGTTGGCTAGGAAATTTATCATTAGAATTATTCCTAATGAGGGATCATTAGAACTGTGGTATTCGAACTCCAATAGAAAGCCCAAAGTCAATACAATAACTGAAGGGTAATATCTAAACCTACGCTTTTCGAATCTAATGATTGACCATAAAATGATGAATAATGGTCCTATATATAAAGCACTCGATTGAACCCCTTTGGAATTATAGCCATTACTACCCATCATAGTATTAACACCGGTAATAATTAAAACTATCATGAGAACTAATAGAATTATTCTGTCTTTTTTCAATGTAGACTTCCTTATTAGCTATTTTCTTTATTGATGCTTTTGGGTGTTTATATAGTAAATGGTTCATATACAAGTGCAACACATAACTGTGTCGGCTTAAAATATGATGCTAATAGTTCCACAAAATAATACCTACCTCTTGTTTTAATCTATTCTGTTTAAATTATCACAATCGTCAGTGAGTTAATAATAGCTATCATGGTCAAAGATAGAAGTTTATTGTAGCCTGTCAATTAGCTACTTTTGACCGTCTGCTTCTCGGACAAAGCTGACCTCCAATTAGAGCCTCTCTAATTGATCCTATGTTAGTATCTGGAAAACAGAATTTACTTGGATACATATTTGAAAATTATTGAAGCGACGTCACCTGAGCATATCGAAATCGCTCGAGATTTATTTAGAGAGTATCAACAATTCCTCAACGTAGATTTATGCTTTCAAGGGTTTGAAGAAGAGTTGGCTTCTTTGCCTGGAAAATACGCTCATCCCAAAGGGGCAATTTTACTCGCCGAGCATGAGGGTGAAATTGCAGGCTGTGTTGCGGTTAGACCGATTGAAGGTGAAACCTGTGAAATGAAGCGTCTGTATGTCAAAGATGAATTTCGCGGTTTGGCAATTGGTAAAAAACTGGCTGATGCCATAATAGAAAAAGCACGTGAGTTAAATTATCAAAAAATGCAACTGGACACTTTAGAGCGTCTCGAAACCGCGATGGGTATCTACCAAAAACTCGGCTTTGAAAAAATTTCACCTTATTATGCCAACCCACTAGATGAGGTTGTTTATTGGGAGTTGCAGCTTTAATAGGGCCAAGTTTTTAGGCAGTTAAGACTTATATCCCAAAAAAGCCTCAATTAATCATCTTTTTACACTTTTCCGGTTAAATTCTGCATTTCAATTGGTTATAGTCCTTTCACTCAATAACATCTCGTAACTTTATAAATTAATGTCGACGGAATTTACTTGGCCTATTAAGGTCTACTACGAAGATACCGACGCTGGTGGCGTGGTTTATTACGCGAATTATCTCAAATTTTTTGAGCGAGCTCGCAGTGAGTGGTTGAATGCGATGGGTTTAGACCAAGCTGAGCTGCTTGAGCAAGACATTGCATTTGCGGTAAAAAAAGCCGAGGTTGATTATGTTCATCCTGCGCGTTTAAACGACGATATTGAAGTTATCAGTAAAATTACAGAAATGCGCGGTGCGAGTTTAACTTTTGAACAAGTGTTATTTAAGTCAGAAAAACAACAACAAATATTATGCCAAGCAACTATTAAAGTGGTTTGCTTAAAATTAGCGTCATTTACACCTTGCCGAATGCCGGCAGCCGTTAAAGAGGAGCTTCAGCGTGTCAGCTGATTTATCAATTTTAGGTTTATTTTTAAACGCGAGTATTTTGGTCCAACTGATCATGGTGGGGCTATTATTACTATCGGCAATTTCCTGGGGAATGATCATTGAGCGTAGCCGGGGATTAAACTCGGCAACCAAAGAAGGCGCAAAATTTGAGGAGCGTTTTTGGTCTGGAATCGATTTAGGAAAGTTGTATAACGATTTGACCAGCCGTCAAAC
>Ga0114899_1000482_pt1 | contig 28325 bp, 31 predicted proteins | sample MalvireepMed_215_FD_83497 | JGI IMG/M metagenome (GOLD analysis project Ga0114899, IMG submission 83497) | Marine viral communities from the Global Malaspina Expedition - Malaspina viral metaG DeepMed_215 | ecosystem: Environmental > Aquatic > Marine > Oceanic | place: Mediterranean Sea...
AACAAAGACATCGACCACTATGTTTTGTGCTATGTTGACAAAAGGGATTATTCCAATGTTTGGGTGATCGGCATCGCAAAAAGAGAAGACGTGGTCAATAGACCTAAGAGGAAGCTGTGCAAAGATGGACCGCTCAACTATATCTTGGAAGAAAGTGAGCTAGAAAAAATAAATGTTAATTTGTTACCATCGAAGCAGTAGCCTTGGGACTCTGGACTTCTGCGAACAGAAGTATTTCCTAGAGTACAACTTGTCGTTTAAAGACAAAACAAACCCAAAGGCTTTAATGGGAACCGTTGTCCATAAAGCTTTGCAAGTTTTAGGGGATAAGAAGCTCTGTATTAACAGGGGAAATAAAAGCTTTACGGATGACGAATTAGGGAGGCTTACTCTTAAAGATTGTGATGATTTAGAAAAAATTACCACCAAGGCGTTCAAGTATTATACAAAACATCAACCGGAAGTCAAGCTAGGAAAACCTGAATTAACAAAGTGTGTCAAATGGGTCAACAAGGCCGTGGAGTATAACGACGGCCTCCTCGATCCTCGAAATCAAGATGTTTTTGCTACGGAGCAGTATTTCGATATAGAAATTAAGAAGCCATGGGCTAAGTATTGTTATGATATCGGAGGAGAAAAGATTGAAGGATATCTATCCATCAAGGGAACGGTGGACCTAATTGTAAGGCACGACGAAAAATACCATGAAATTCTTGACTACAAGACTGGAAAACGCATTAATTGGGCAACGGGGGAAGAAAAAACGCTGGAGTCGTTACAGAGCGATACACAGTTGTTACTGTATTATTACGCCCTTAAAAATTTGTACCCTGAATATGATTTTGGCGTTAGTATTTTTTATATCAACGCTGGTGGCTTGTTTTCTATGTGTTTCGAAGATAAGGATTACGTCAAGGCTGAAAACATACTCAAACAAAAATTTCAATACATACGAAATGTAAAAAGGCCAAACTTACTGTCTGATGAAAATAAACACTGGAAGTGTCAAAAGCTTTGTAAATTTAGCGAGCAGTACAAAGACACGGGCAAAAGTTTATGTCAGTTTATAAGGGATGAAGTCAAAGTAAAGGGCATTAGCAAAGTTGTTTTAGAATACGGTGATTTGAACAAGCTTTCCAGTTATGGAAGCGGTGGAGGAAAATTGAAAAAATGAGTTGGGTTCCCTTACATATGCACACGCATTATAGCCTTCTAGACGGTCTTTCCAAACCCTCACAGGTTGCAAATTGTTGCTCCGAATTTGGGTATAACGCCTGTGCGATAACAGACCATGGGACTATTTCTGGCGCTGTTGCTTTCACTCAAGCGATGCAGAAAAAAAGTATCAAGCCGATCATAGGGTGTGAATTTTATCTAAGCCAACAGTCCTGCAAGATCCAAGACAAAAGCAATAGACAGTTAAGTCACTTAGTTGTCTTGGCTAAGAATCATCAGGGGTGGCTAAATTTAATTCAAGCAACATCCAGAAGTAACGATGAGGATATTTTCTATTTTAAACCCCGGTTAGACTTGGAGACGCTTGGGGAATATACGAATGGCAACCTGATTGCTTTTAGTGGACATCTCGGCAGTGATTTAGCCAATATCATCTTTTCAGATTATAAATCTGCATATAAAGCCTCTACAGAAGCAGAGGTTAAGGAACATGTTGATCCAGACTGGGAATTAAAAGTTCTTAATAAGGCAAACTTGTATAAGGATATCTTTGGTAAAGAGAACTTTCTTATCGAGATTCAGTGTATCGATGAAGAAAATTCCCCAGCAGCCAAGCTGGTAGCACAGGGGTTACGATACGTTGCCAAAAAATATCACATACCTACGGTAGCTACAGCAGACTCACACTATCCAACCAAAGCTGACGCTTCCGACCACACGATTTTGCTCTGTTCGGCAATGAAGACAACCCTAAGAGGGATTAAGAAAAAAATAGCTGACAACGAGGACGTGGGGTTTTCTGGTTTTTTGAAGTCTAACAATTTTCATATCCCTTCTCCAGAAGAAATGAAGGCGTTACACACAGAAGCAGAACTGGAAAACACTGTTATGGTTTCTGATATGTGCGAAGAATATAACATATTAAACGCCCCCACCCTGCCTAAATTTGCTTGCCCAAACTCCTCGAAAGAAGAGGATCACTTGAAGCAGCTATGCCGAGATGGATGGCGTGACACTTTGTTGAACAAAGGGAAATTAACAGATGAAAACACGCAGGTTTATCTGGATAGGGTCACTAAAGAGCTAGATGTCATAAGCGATGCAAACCTTTCAGGATATTTTTTGATCGTTAAGGATATCGTAGATGAGGTTAGGCGTCGAGACTGGCTTCCGGGTCCGGGTAGAGGGTCTGCTGCTGGCTGCTTAGTTTCTTACTTGATGGGTATTACCCAAGTTGATCCAATAGAGCATGGATTATTATTTGAACGATTTTATAACGTGGGTAGAAACACCGCTGATCACGTCTCGCTTCCCGATATTGATATTGATGTTCCTGCCACAAAACGAGACGAAATAATTGACTATATAAGAGAAAAGTACGACCCTAAAAAGGTCGGGCAGATGGTTACGTTTGGTAGATTACAGGGGCGCAGCGCGCTGAAGGAAGTGCTAAGAATGAATGAGGCTTGCTCGTTTGATGAGATGAACACAATCACCAAAAGCCTACCACACGAACATGAAATCTCAGACCTACTAGCAGACATGGATAATCCTTCGGTTATTCGCTGGACCTTAATAAATCAACCGGATTCTTTACGGGATTATTGCAGAATCAACGATCAAGGAGAATTGGAAGGTGACTATTCTAAACTCTTTGAACAGGCTATGCGAATCGAGGGAACTTTTAAATCTCAAGGGAAACATGCCGCAGGTGTGATCATTTCTCTACATAACCTCAGTGAGGTTTGTCCCATGGTCAGAAACAAGAAGGGGTCTGAAAAAATAGCCGGTATGGAAATGAACGATCTTGAAGCAATGGGGCATGTTAAGTTTGATGTACTCGGCGTTTCTTTGTTAGATAAAATCATGGGAATCAGTAAACAGGTTAATGAAAGAAACTAATGTCAACAACATATAGAGAATTTATTGAAAACGAGATCTATAACGGGAGACATGTGGATTATAGAGGTGTGTCTATATGTTGTATTAACGATTTTTATGAGTTAAAAACTGGCAAAATTAAATATCAGGTTCATTGTGACGATATTAAAAATAAGTTCAGTCACTTGTATAGCAATTTGTACACTGCTATAGATAAGTTCATGTCAATTAGACGAAACCTAATGCGTTATAAAGGAGCTAGTCATTAATTTTCACGATATTATAGTATTTGACTTTGAAACTGGCAGTCGCAACCCCTCTAAAACTCAGCCTACACAAATCGCAGCAGTTGCGATCCATGGCAGAAAGCTAACTATTCAGCCAAACGGCTATTTTAATAGCGAAATGAGACCTATTCTTGACGACGAGAAAGCAATAGAAAAAGGCTTCGATCCCCTAGAAGACGAGGCTTTGGATATTACTCGAAAAACAAGGGCTGCTTTAGCCAAGGCTCCGTCTCCCAAAACGGTTTGGAATAAGTTTGGCAACTTCGTAAACAAGTATAATTGGAAAAAGACGCCGTATTTTGCGCCTATAGCTTCTGGTTATAATATCAATGGATTTGATATGATTATTGTGGACAGGATGTGTGAACAATTTGGTCCTTACGATAAAGAGCGAGGACAACAAACTCTATTCAATAAGATTCATAAGATAGATGTCATGCCGTTGGTGTGGGGATGGCTTGAAAATAATAAGGATATCAGGTCTTTAAGTTTAGATTCTCTCAGGGACTATTTTGGAATGTCTAAAGATAATGCTCATGATGCATTACAAGACGTAAAAGACACTGCTAACTTATTGATTCGGTTTTTAAAAATGCAACGTAAATTTGCATCCAAAGTACAATTTGAAAAGGCTTTTGCTGATGGATCAAAAGAACTTTAATATTGACGATTTAGACTATACCGACCAGCAAACATGGGATTTAATTTGTGCTGGTAGAACTAAAGGCGTATATCAACTAGAGAGCAACCTAGGTAAATCTTGGGCCAAGCGGGTCAGGCCGAAGAATATTGAAGAATTAGCTGCTTTGGTAGCCCTCATTAGGCCGGGATGCTTAAAAGCTATCGTCGATGGTAAGTCTATGACCCAGCACTATGTTGATAGGAAACACGGTCAGGAAGAAACTACCTATGTTCACGAATCTTTAGAGCCAATCTTGAAGAGCACACAGGGGGTGCTTGTTTATCAAGAACAATCCATGGAAATTGCTCAGAAAATTGCGGGGTTCAATCTGGAGGAAGCGGACAACCTGAGAAAAGCTATCGGTAAAAAACAGGCTGATCTAATGGCTCGGATTAAGAAAAGGTTTATTGAGGGAGCAGTTAATGAATCTATTGTTTCTAGAGAAGCAGCGGAGGAGATATTTGGATGGATCGAAAAATCCAGTCGCTATGCTTTTAATAAGTCTCATGCTGTTTCCTATGCTATTTGTGGCTATTGGTCTGCTTATGCTAAAGCGCATTATCCACTAGAGTTTTACGCCAATTATCTCAAACACGCAAAAAATAAACCAGACCCACAGCAAGAAGTCAAAGAGTTAGTATCTGATGCTAAGATGAGTGAAATTCATGTTCAGCCCCCATCTATCGATAAACTGAATGAAGAAACCGAAATAATCAATCAAAAAATTCATTTCGGATTGAAGGACTTAAAGTCCATAGGAAACAATCAAATTAACAAGCTAAAATTAGCCCTGTCCGAAGAAAACGATGCGTGTGATAATATCTCAGGTTGGACGTGGTACGAATTTCTGGTTAAACTGTCACACAAAATTAATTCCTCAACAGTAGTCGCTATGATTTCCGTAGGAATGTTTGGACATACTAAAATTAGTAGGAATAAGATGCTGGACGAGTTTGACACATGGGAAAAATTAACAGCCAAAGAAAGAGATTGGGTATCTTCTCAACATGAAAAATGGGACACCCTGACTAAAGCAATGAAAATGCTTGCTCCCAAAAAGAAGGAGGGTGGGGGCACTTTTAACGATGCTAGAAGCCAAATTGTCAAAGACCTCACTTTGCATCTCGATAATCCCGCGTATTCTCTAGACGATACTCCCGACTGGGTTGCCCAGACAGAACAGCAATATTTAGGGGTTTCTATTACCTACTCTAGAGTAGACTCATGTGATACTAGCTCTGCCAATACTACATGTAAGGAATTCGTTAACGGCGGTAGGAAATCGGCAGCTTTAGCTGTATCAATTAATGCGGTTAGAAACTACACAGTTAAAAAGGGAAAGATGAAGGGAGAAGACATGGCTTTTCTAGAGGTAGAAGATCACAGTAGCCCCTTGGATAATGTCGTGATTTTCCCCGAAAATTTGGAAAAGTATAAGAACCTTCTCTACGAGGGCAATACCGTCCTGTTATCGGGAAACAGGTCTAAAAAAGAAGGACAGAGAAACAATGATAGCTTGGTTATAGAGAGGGTGCGGCAGATTTAGTGCAAAAACCCCTACGAAGTAGTATTTTTAAGTAGTTACTTGTAAAAAATTGGAGGATCTCGTAATGAACAACATCACAAATGATTGTCGTTTTCTAGGAAGACTCGTTTCCGATCCAAATCTAATTAAGACTAAAAATGATGTGGATCTGGTTACTTTTACACTAGCGATTCCTGAATATCGTAAGGAAAGAACCGGAGAGAAAAAAAGAAATGTGAGCTATTTTGATTTTGAAGCTTGGGATACCGGGGCTACTACTATTGCTAAATATACACGAAAAGGGGACGAAATTTTTGTCCACGCTTCTGCTAGACCAAATAACTGGACAGACAAGGCTGGTCGAAAAAACTATCAGGTAAAGTTCAGAGTGAAGGAATTTAAACTGTTCAATTATCATAGCGACGACAAAGAGACTGGAGACGCCCAAGAAGAAGAAGTAACTCAGGAGGAGTTTAATACTGTGTAAATGAACAACTCTAGCAAAAAATATCAATCTCAATCCGAGCTTGAGGAACAGTTAATACTAAAGCATTACGGGTTAGCTGTTTCTCAAGCTCTTAGATTTATTGGCAATGATAAACAGCTTCTTGAAGATTACATTCAAGTGGGTTTAATAGGATTATTGAAAGCGGTAAGAAAATACGACGAAAACCGATCCAAATTCTCCACGTTTGCTACAACATGTATAAAAAACGAGCTTATAAACTTTGTCAATCGATCACTCAAACGAGACAAAAAGGTTAACGTGATTTATAACAGTGATCTTCTTTCAACCCTTTCTGAAAAGTATGCTACCGATCCAACAGACTGTTTTGAAACCATTAATGACTTGTTCACAGAAGAACAAAGGTTTATCATCACAAAAAAAATTCAAAACATTCCCGATGAAGAAATATCTCAAGCAATCGGTTGTTCCAACGTTGCTCTCAAGGACAAGATAAGAGATATAATCGGTACGATTAAAGGATCTTATGCGCGATAGAAAAAAGAAAATTTTACTTTGCTGTGAAGCCACCTATCTGAACACTGGCTATGCTACTTATGGTAGGGAACTCATGAAGCGCCTCTACCAGAGTGGGAAATACGAATTGGCTGAATTTGCTAGCTACGGTGAGGCTGATGATCCTAGGGCAAATACCATACCTTGGAAATTCTATCCCAATGCTCCAGATCAAAACAATCCAGCACAGGTTGAAGAATACCATAGCAATGGGACCAATCAATTTGGAGAGTGGAGATTTGAAAGCGTACTTTTGGATTTCAAGCCTGATATAGTATTTGATATACGAGACTTTTGGATGGTGGATTTTCAAGAGAGGTCACCGTTCAGAAAATTCTTTCATTGGGTGGTCATGCCAGCCGTAGATGCTTTTCCACAAAATGAACAGTGGTTAGCTACATATGCTAATGCTGACGGAGTTTTTAGCTATTCAGACTGGGGATTCGAAACCTTAAGAAACGAAAGCAATAATAAAATTAATTGCCTTGGGTCCGCGCCGCCCTCCGCAGATGCGGCCTATAAACCGGTTGCCGATAAAGATCAACACAGGATATCCATGGGATTCGAGCCGGATATTAAGATCATCGGGACTGTAATGCGAAACCAGAGGAGAAAATTGTTTCCCGATTTGTTTGAAACATTCAGAAAGTTTCTAGATATGTCGGGAAGAAATGACGTATATTTATATTGTCATACTAGCTATCCAGATGTAGGATGGGATATTCCCAAGCTTATTAATCAACACGGTCTATCGTCCAAGACAATTTTTACATACGTATGTATGGACTGCAAGCGAGCCTTTCCAGCATTTTTTTCTGACGCAAGAACACAATGCGCGATTTGCGGAAGCAGCAGGGCGGGGCTGTCAAGCGTGCAGAAAGGGGTGTCATACGAGTTCCTGTCTTCAATTATGAACCTGTTTGACCTTTATATTCAATACGCAAACAGCGAAGGATTTGGTCTTCCTCAAGTAGAAGCCGCTGCCTGTGGTGTACCAGTAATGTCTGTAGATTATTCTGCAATGTCTAGCGTGATCAGAAAACTACAAGGGGAACCGCTAAAAATCAAAGGCTTGTATCAAGAATTAGAAACAGGGTGCAACAGGGCCGTTCCAGACAATGATTATTCAGCATTAAAAATAAAGGAGTTTTTTGATCTCACAAGCGAAGAAGCTAATCAAAAAGGGGTTATTTGCAACGAAATGTTTCTGAAACATTATCAATGGGACATTACCGCAAAAATATGGTCTGATTATTTTGACAGTGTAGAAATTAAACCCGAGGAGGAGACGTGGATGTCACCCCCTAGAGTATACTCTCCGAGCAGAGAAATCCCCACTGATATCAGCCCTAAAGAGTATGTTAAGTGGCTTATGGTAAACGTTCTATGTGAACCAGACCGTTTGAATTCATATATGGAATCTAGATTGATACGAGATCTAAATTACGGGTTTCATATGGAGGGAACCGGTGGTATGTATTTTAACGAAGACGCGATGCAGTTTACTCGACCACAATTTGAGCCATTCGACAGAGAAACCGCTTACGATTGCATGCTAGATCTTTGTCTCAGAAGAAATATTTGGGAGCAAAAAAGAATTGAGATGATAGGATGAAGGTACTATATATTGGATGCTATAGAGACGGAACCGGATGGGCACAAGCTGCCATCGATTACATTTTGTCTATGGATGCTGCTGGCATAGACGTAGTTCCAAGACCTGTCAAGCTTAACGACAGGCGTGTAGAGCCACCTAGCAGGATTCTTGAGTTAGAAAAAAAGAGCGATAGAGGTTGTGACATCTGTATTCAGCATGTATTGCCTCATATGTTAGATTATAACGGGAGGTTTAAAAAGAACATAATTTTGTACGCTACGGAAACCGATAACTTCAAAAGATCTATCTGGGCCGAAAGAATTAACCAAATGGATGAGGCGTGGGTTATCAACAATGAGATGAAAATATGTTCAGAGGGAAGTGGTGTTACAATCCCGATAAAAGTTATTCCTCATGCATGCGATGTCGCTAAGTTTAAAAAAGAATACGAAAAAATAGATATTCCCAACTCAGAAGAAAATTTCGTATTCTATACGATAGGAGAGTTTACTCGTCGTAAAAATTTATCAACTCTCGTTAGAGCTTTTCATACTGAATTTTCTCCAGAAGAACCCGTATCAATTATGATTAAAACTAATCAGTACGGAACATCTCCAGAAGTTTGCAGAAATCAAGTTCGTGAAATGTGTCTCAATGTTAAAACCGGATTAAAACTTTATCCGTCTACAGATGATTATATAGAGGATCTAATTATAACAGATTATCTACAAGAAGAAATTGTCATGAGCCTTCATCAATCTTGTGACTGTTTTGTTATGCCCAGCTATGGAGAAGCGTGGTGCATACCAGCATTTGATGCTATGGGATTTGGTAATACTCCTATTTGCACAGACGTTGGTGGGATGACAGATTTTCTCGACGGCGGTGGAGGTATTTTGGTTAAGGGGAGATACGAGCCGGTGTTCGGCATGGTCGATACTTTCAATGATCTGTATACAGCAGGAGAAAATTGGAAATCTATAGATCCCGCCTCCTTGCAAAAAGCAATGAGACGTGTTTATAATTTATGGAAGGCTGACGATCAGAAATATCACAACATGAGACAGCGTGGTATATCATCTGTAGAAAATTTCTCTCACAGGAACATAGGTAACCTAGTAAGGTCAATCTTAGAAGATGTCAATTAGTCCAGTATCATCTATAACCAGATCCGCTACAAGGCTTGATAACGAGCCTTTGAATATCTTAACCTTTCCTACCCATGAAAGGTATGAGACAGGCTTGTGTAAAACTGGGCATAATTTTTATGCCTACAGGGGAGAAGGAATAAAAGATTGGAATTCTGACTATGCGGAACTTCCTGACAATTATTGTCTAGTAGATCCAGACTTAGGAGCAAAGCAGATTCCATTATTTTTAGATTTTGATTTGGTATTGTCTCAAAATAAATTTGGACAATTTCAAGTCGCTGAAAAAATGGCTAGCATGCTACATTTGCCCTTGGTAAGTTTGGAGCATACCTTACCGATGCCCGAATGGGATTTATCAACCAGAGAAGCCTTAAAACAAATGAGAGGCCACATTAATTTATTCATCTCTGGCTACAGTATTGGTGAATGGGGATGGGATAAAAAAGACGACACTTTTGTTATACATCATGGAGTAGATACAAATCTATTCAAACCTTCTGATATAGAAAGAGAAAATCATATTCTGTCAGTAGTTAATGACTGGATTAATAGAGATTGGTGCTGCGGATTTTATTCATGGCAAAGAATGACAACAAACCTCCCGACTAAAGTTGTGGGCGATACTCCGAGCCTGTCTGAGCCAGCATCAAGCATTGAAGAGTTAGTTAAGGACTATGCTTCAAGCAGAATATTTCTTAACACTTCGACTATTTCGCCGGTGCCCACCTCCCTCTTGGAGGCTATGGCTTGCGAATGCGCGATTGTATCAACAGCAACCTGCATGATTCCTGAGATTATCGAACATGGAGTTAACGGTTTTATAAGTAACAACGAACATGAACTAAGAGAGCATCTAGTCACCCTTCTTAACGACGAAGACCTTTCGACTAAAATGGGCAAGAGAGCCAGACAAACCGTTCTAGAAAAATTTTCAGAGAAGAAATTTGTGGAAACGTGGAAGGGCGTTTTAAACAGAGCATCTGAGTGTTTCTTTAAGGGGTAAAAATGAAGATTAATATAACCATAGGATCTTCCCATTTTATTAACGGCTACCTAAATATAGATCCTATCACAGGACAAGATGTAGAGGGAGCCGAAGCAATCAGGGCGGATGTAAGAAATCTAGATAATTTAGCTATGGATTCTGAATGTAACGAAATTATCGCAGAAGATATTCTCGATTATTTGGAAAAAGAAGACGCTAGAGTAGCCTTATCAAACTGGGTGAGTAAATTGCGACACGGGGGAAAAATCATAGTTGGTGGGACAGATATCTATGAAACTTGTAAACAATTTTATCACAGAGTGATCCCTCTTGATGAATTCAATAGAATTATCCATGGCACGTTAGAAAATCCTTGGGAAGTCAAGCTGAGTCACAGCACACTCTTTGAATTGGAAACAGAATTAAAAAGGCTCGGTATAAAAATTCTGAAGAAACGGATTAATGGGTTAAATATGATAATAGAGGGAGAGCGTCCATGACCGATATAGACAGTAAACACATTCATTACGATGATGATGGTAAAGAATATATTGACGACGTAGATGGTATGGGATATGGATGGACAACCCCATGCGCCGAATGTATTTTCGCTAAATACGGCGGTGAAACCCAAACGGGGTGCGGTTTTGGAAGATTGGATAAATTTAAAGAGCGAAATATTGAAATCGTACCCGCTTTTGACTTAGAGAAAGAGTTTTTTGTTGTTAAATCTTTTTGCAATGCGTTCAGAGGGGAAGCATGGGGGGAGCAATATAAAAAAGAAGAATACATAGACCAAGTAAAACAAGAATACGAAATTCAACTTCATTACATAATTATTGTCGAAGAAGACCGGGATAAAGATTTTGTAGTTGATGATGAATACATCGACAATCAAATGAACGGATTAGGCAAAACAGCGGGGTCTGTTTTCAACCAAAGCATTCCTGCTGTTACTGCTATAATAGTTAATAACTCTCATATGCCACAATTTGATATATATCATAAGGCGCATGAAGTCTTTGATAAAACACCCGTAAAATTCTACATCCTAGATATGGGTGACGGATCTGATGATTATGATTGTATTGATGAGGCATTCTCAAATGTTGGAAACGGATATTATGCCGTATTTAAAGCGGGGCATGAAATCGATCTTTCGTTTGGTGATAAGTTCAACCGTATAATCAATGAAGAATTATATCGCGTGCCATACATGTTAGGATATGATGGAATCAATGGAACTGTCGTTCAAGCCTCAATGCACAGATACCTTCGTGGTAATTTAGAGGTTCCGTTGGAGCAAAAGATTAGGGAAATGTCTGAAGAAGACGGATCATTAAACTTGATCAGATCGTGGGAGGAATTTGATGATCTCTCCTAGGGTAACCATTTTGATACCTGTGCATAACGATGAGCAATATATATCTAAAGCTATAGACAGCGCCGTAGCACAAAAATATCAAGGCTTGTTACAAGTTTTTGTAGTTGACGATGGTTCTACAGACGGCTCATGGAAAGTAGTTAGTAATTTATTTGAAGAAGGCGCAGAAGAAAAGGTTGTTTCTGACCTAGAGTTAAAGTCTGGTAAATATAAAGGTGTACAGTTAACTGCTGTTAAAAGGCCGCTGGCCGGTGGACCAAGCGCGGCTAGAAATACTGGGATAAAACTAACAATCAATCATACCGACGTGTACGCGATGCTAGATTCGGATGATGAATTTTATTCCGACAAGGTGAGAAAATGTGTAAATTTAATGTCTTCAAACTCACAACTTATTGGCGCCGTGTATGCAGATTATGATACCCACGATACCAAAACCGGAAAAACTATTAGGGAATTCAAAGAACCTTTTAACAGAAGAAGGCTTGTTGAGGAATGTATTGTTCATAGTGGATCGGTTGTAAACAAATCCGCATTAGAATCCGTGGTTGAAGAAACCGGATACTATGATGAATCAATGCGAACATGTGAAGATTATGATTTATGGATGAGAATTAGTGAAAAATTCATTATTTCACACATACCAGAAGCGCTGACTCTCGTAAGAATCACTAACGAAAGCTCTACGGCTACTGTTGATCAAAAAATATGGCAACAAAACTGGCTTAGGGTAATGGAAAAGCTACACCAAAGGGAAAATGAGATATAGTAGATTTACTACACCCATAAAAAGGGGTAAACGTCAGGGTCCAAACCAACTGTCGGTTATTATACCGGCTGCTGGAACGGGACGCAGGATGAAATCCTACGGACCTAAATGTCTCTTGCGATCTGAGGGAGATATGACTATCATAGAACAAATTGTAGATAATGTCTACAATGTCTATCCACACGCAGATACGATGGTTGTGGTTGGTTTTGAGGCTGACAAAGTAGCTCAGATTTTGCCTCAAAGAATAAGAATAGTAGAAAATCAGTTGTATCAAGATACAAATGTTGTAGAAAGTCTAAGACTAGCTTTAAATAATACTGTCACAGACAGTGCGCTGTTTGTTTATGGAGACCTAATTTTCAATCCAGAAACCATTTATGAGATAGCTGACGGTACTTCGTGTGCGATTGTAGATTCAAAAAACAGATTTAAAAAAGAAGAAATCGGAGTAACGATAGTTGACAACAACATTACCAATTTTGCATACGGGTTGGATATCAAATGGGCACAGATCATATTTCTAACTGATGTAGAATTAGAAATTTTTAGAGAGTTGTGTTTCGACAGAAAAAGAAATAAAATGTACCCCTTTGAAATTTTTAATATCGTTATAAATAGAGGAGGGGTTATCGGAATAAAAGAACCTGTCGATATGAAGATTAAAGAAGTAGATTCCTTAAAGGACTTATCATGAAGATAATGATTGCCAGCGATGGTCCTCACGCCCATTTTTATATACGGTCTGGATGGATAAAAGTTCTTCAAGCTCTAGGCCATCAGGCTGTTCTCTGGGATATTGGTACGAAATCTAGCTTTGATGCTTTTGATGAATTTGAACCTGATATTTTTATAGGTCAAACCTATAACATGGATAGAGGGGTGGTTTCGTGCATAAAAGAAAGACCCCACATTAAAGTTGTTCTTAGGGCTTCTGACTGGGGAGATATGCAAAAAGAAATCGACCTAGAAAAGTATCCTATACTGGTTGCTAGAGAAGACGAAAAGAGAGTACTCGAACAATTAAAAGAAGAAACAGGCGCTCCTGATTTTGTCTATAATCATTATCATCAGGGTTGGATTGAAAAAACACACAATAGATGGAGAGATATAGGAATTGAACCAGTTTCAATGCTACACGCTGCCGATGTTTTTAGTTACGCAAACGGTTTAGAAGACCCGGAATTAACCAGTAACATTTCTTTCGTTGGTGGATATTGGCCATATAAGGCCCAATCTTTAGACAAATACATACTTAGATTATGCCATCCTGTTGGTAAATACAACATAAAAATTTATGGAAGTCAAAGCTGGCCAGTCATTCAGCACGCAGGACACATATCTAACCACCGAGAAAAAAATGTTTATAGGTCTGCAACCATATCGCCTAATATTAGCGAGCCACATTCTCAAGATTTTGGATACGACATAATAGAAAGACCATTTAAAGTGTTAATGAGCGGAGGATTTTGTATATCCGATTATGTAGAATCAATGGCTAAAGATGTTTTTAACAATGATGAAATTGTTTTTGCCAAAACTCCAGAAGAATTTGAAGAACTGGTTAAGCATTTTTTACGATTTCCTGAAGAGCGAACAGAATATGTCAAAAATGGATACAAGACCATCATCGAGAAGCATACCTATTTCCATAGGGTGTCTAGAATTTTTAAAAAACTAAACATGAAAACTGAGAGTAAAAAATGTATGAGTTTTTTCAACGATCTTATTTCAAATAAAGCATAATACCATGACAACTTTCGTGACAGGATCAACAGGGTTTCTAGGTAGAAATCTAGTTCATCGCTTAATAAGCGACAAGAAAAAGGTTATCACTTTCAGCAGGCTTCCCGTTTTATTTCCACCATATAAAACCCAGCACTACTGCTGCGATCTTTCCAAGAGAAAAACAGATAGTGTAGATTCCAAACTGTTTATAAAAGCCTGTGAAGATCACAAACCAGATGTCATTTTCCACCTAGCTGGCAACCCGCTCAGTAAATTAGACGAGAATAACCCTCACGACATTATTATGGACAACATAGTAAGCACCCAAAAGGTACTACATTATGCCCCAAAGGGCTGTAGGATTATCTTAGCTTCTACGGCTATAGTATATGGGGACTGGCTTTATGAAGAATGGGAAAATACCCCTTATTACGAGTTGGATAAAACAGATCCAACCTCTGTTTATGGAATGACCAAAAGAGCAGCAGAAAGCCTAGTAAACATATACACGTCTATGGGTAGGGTGAGAGGAGCGTCCTTAAGGCTTTGCGCTACGGTAGGCCCAAATTTAACACACGGGGTTGTGAAAGATTTTATATTAAAGTTGTACTCTTCTTCTGCGTATCTAGATGTACTTGGCGATGAACCCGGCTCAAAAAAACCGTATTGTCATATAGACGACGCAATAGAGGCATTTATATTGATGGGCAAATCCGACGCCATTGGCGAGTTCAATGTTTTGCCGAACAATACTATTACCATAAAAGATGTTGCTGACGCTGTTATGGAAGGCTGTGACATATATAAGCCTATTAACTGGCTCGGAGAAGGGGCTAATTGGAAGGGTGACAACAAGATTATCCATGTAAGTAATGAAAAACTGCGATCACTGGGATGGTCTCCTAAATTTCCAGATTCTAAAGATGCTATTGTAGATATCGTTAAAAGAATAACACAATGAAGATATTATATTTTCCTCTAATTGGCAAAGACACGATCTTCAGCCATGCTGCTGGTGATTATCAATGTGATTCTCTATTTCATGGCCTGAGAACCCTCCTTGGAAGCGACGTGGTAGATCTCTACAAAATGTGGCATTTGTATAACGACGCAGACCCTAGCTCCTTAAAAGATTTATGGGGAAAGGGCTTTACCATTTACGGATTATTGCCGGATGACAAAGATGTTGATAGAGACGATATAGAAGATAAAATAATGAATCAGTACTATGATTACTTAATCATGCCGATTCATCACACATTAAATGGCAACTATCCTGTTATTGAATCTGCTTTAGAAACTTTCCGGCACTACTATCCCAAGAATAAAATTATTCTTATTGATGGATGGGATAGATCAGATATAAATGAAAATATTGTAAAAGAATGTGTCTATTTCAAAAGAGAGATTCTTTCTAGATATAAAAAGCTTGTCAGGCCAATTTCTTTTTCTATTCCAGAGGAAAAGATTCAAGAGCCATTAAAAAAAACTATCGATTTTGCCCCACTTATCCCATGCATAAATAAACAAGAAGTGCTTTATCACGATGATACGTATGTATATGAGGACGAACAATCCTATTACGACGATTACAGAAAGAGTTTTTTTGCATACACCTGCAAAAAAGGGCGAAACGAAATGATCACCGAAGGGTGGGATTGCATGAGACACTATGAAATTTTAGCATGTGGCTGTGTACCATTTTTTACAGACGTTGAAAGATGCCCCGAATACACTCTCAGGCGGTTTCCCACGGATCTTTGTGTAGACGTAAAGAAAATGAAAGGGGTAATACCCGGAACTAAATCTTCCTATGACCCGGAAGTCACTACCTATATAGGAACCACAGAACAGATATCGAAAGGCGACGAAAGAGGCCGCATTGATTTTGACAAATTTGATCAAGAACTGTATAATGATATAAACGCCAAGTTTATGTCGTATACCAGAAAACATCTTACAACTGTTGGAACCGCCAAAAACTTTTTGAGCAGGATAAAAGAATGGGGCTAAAAATAGAAAAGGCTATTTGCCTGTGTCTAGATAAAAGACAGGAGCATTGGGAAGATTTAGAAAAACAATCCCTCCTCAAGGATATTTCTTTTGAAAAGTTCATAGTTGGAAAAGGCGAAATCTTAGCAAGAGATAAATACGATTATATCGATGATCCAGCCCCTGATATAATCGCGTGGGCATATGGCAATCCAGATAACGGTACGGTGGTTAATCACTACAACGCATTTGTCTCCCATCAAAGAATCGTACAAAGGGCGAAAGACCAAAAATTAGAGAACTTTCTTCTTTTGGAAGACGATGCTTATTTTACAGACCGATACGATTTCGTCATGAATACTATTGATCACCATTTTGAAGGCCCGGATTCTATAAAATGGGATATGTTATATTTGGGGTGGTGGATAGGTCATGAAGATGATGAGTGGAATACGGAGGCAGAGAATGCGTATTCTGAACATCAATTTACCGCAATGGCTAGATTGTTTACAAGTACTGGAGGCATGCATGGGGTAATTATTAGAAATACCGCGTATGACGCCCTGCTTTCTTTGAACCCTGTTGGCCCTATAGACATGCAATTAAACCTTTTATATCACCATGGCCCCGTAGCACTTCAATCGTATGTCGTGATTCCAAAAGTTATACACGACAAGGGAATCTTTAGTGAATGCGACCAGAATCCATGTCCTAGGATGAAGATATGATACCTTTGTTTATTTCTTCCAAAAACAGGGCCAGTCAACTTAGGCTTTTGTTGGAGAGCTTAGATAAAAATTGCTCAGATCTTTTTGAGATTAATATCTTGTATAGTTCCGGCAATGGTAGTTACCATGACGGGTACAAAAAACTACAAAATGAAAGCATTATTGATGCTATAGAATGGCAAAAAGAAGACGAGGGTACGAATGGACTATTCATTAGGCAATTTTATGATTTTCTCGATCATAGTTCTGATCATTTTGCTTTAATGGTAGACGACAATATTTTTTACAGAAAAACCAGCTTGACAGAAGATAGAATAAAAAGCATCCTCGACGAGGATACATTCTGCTTTCAGTTTCGTCTTGGGGCTAATACCACAATACAGGACCATCTTAGACGGACAGAGCAAACCTCCCTAGAGGAGGGGGATATAAAAGAAGACTATGTTCGTTGGAAATATACAGATAGAGCGGGAAAGTTTGAGGATTACGCCCTTCCCTTTAGCTGGGATGGAGTGGTTTATAGAACCGGAGATGTTTTAGACGCTCTTGAAAATACAGACTTTTCCTCTACGGACCACGCATGGTCGCCCCTTCCGCATAGGCTGGAAGAGTATATGTGGAAAAATGCAAACAAATTTTCCCACCGCCCATGCATGACCGCGCCTAAAAAAAGCTGCGTTGTCGGAATGGACTATAACAAGGTTATAAATGTATCCAATAAGGGTGGCCACAAGTTTAGAGCAAATGAGAAATTGCTAAACGATCTTTATCTGAAGGGTATGGTTATAGATTTAGAATCAATGGATTTTTCCGGCGTTAAAAGCGCACACGACGAGATTCCTTTTAAGATGAGGGAGTTGGTATGAGTTTTTTACATGGCGAAAATGCAGATATAGATTTTACGTTTGGTATAATAACCAGCGCAGACGAACACGCTATGCACCGGGTTGGAGAAATTATCAACTCTATTGATAGACAAAAAATGCCTAAGAATCAAATTGTCATAGTTGGCGGAACCGGTCTGTATAGCGAACAGGCTTTAGCCAACATAAATACCGATCCGAATTTTTCTGTTGAGTATATACCTTTTGATGAAACGATTAAAAGAGCATGGATAACAAAGAAAAAAAATCTTATCACCAAACACGCCAAGTATGAAAATATAGTCTATATGCATGACTATCTGTATTTTCGTGACGATTGGTATAAGAATTTTGTAGACTTCGGTACTGATTGGGATCTTTGCATGAACGCCATAGTGAACACAAACGATAAAAGATACAGAGACTGGGTTACATGGGATCATCCGAATATAGATCCTAGAACAAGACAGGTAATAAAACATAAGGTACAATGGACACAAACAGAACCTTGGTGCCCTGATGGTAGAGTCTGGGAGGGGGGTGGCACACTAATGCCGTATGATTATGCTGGTAATCACATGTATATATCGGGGACATACTGGATCGCCAAAAAACATGTCATGGAAGCCGAACCCTTGAATGAAGATTTATGTCATAGCGATGCGGAAGATGTTGAATGGTCTCTGCGAGTTAGAGACAAATACAAGTATGTCATGAATAAAAACTCCATGGTTAAACTTCTGAATTTTAAGCCTTTAGATGCTACATGGTTCAACCTTTTGAATAGTGAAAAAAAATGGTAAAACTAATTATTTTCGATTTAGACGGTGTTCTAGTAGAGGCTAGAGATATTCACTACGAAGCTCTTAATAGGGCGCTGTCCTCTGTAGATTCAAATTATACCATTAGTAGAGAAGAACACCTATCTTCTTATGACGGCCTACCAACCAAAAAGAAACTGGCTAAGTTGACTAAGGAAAAGGGTCTTCCAGAAAGTTATTACGACGAAATCTGGAAAAGAAAACAGTATTTTACTTCGGAAGTAATATTAGAAACGGTTAAGCTTGAGGACCACCTAGACATAAAAGAAACCCTTTCTAAGTTGCGCGCTAGAGGATATCGGATATATTGTGCTTCTAATTCTATCAGGTCTAGTATGAAACTAATGCTAGAAGCCGCTGGATATATGGAATATATAGATCATTTTCTCTCCAACGAAGATGTAAACAACCCAAAGCCTCATTCGGAAATTTATCTGAGGTGCATGCTGGAGGCGAGGGTCAACCCAAAAGAATGTCTGGTTGTAGAAGATTCACACGTTGGAAGAAAAGCCGCCCACGAATCAGGAGGTCATGTTTTAGGTGTTAGGGGATTATCCGATGTAACATTCGAAAACGTGATGTCCGCTGTAAATAAAGCAAATCAACATAACGCTAAGAAACTATATAAACCCAAATGGCAAGGGGGTGGCATGAAAGTTCTCATTCCGATGGCTGGTGCAGGATCACGTTTTGAAAAAGCCGGATATACTTTCCCTAAGCCTCTTATTGAGGTTAATGGAAAGCCTATGATTCAACTCGTGGTAGAAAATATCAATGTTGACGCTGAACATATTTTCATAGTGCAAAAATCTCATTATGAAAAATACAACCTGTCCTATCTACTTAACCTCGTTTCCCCCGGATGCAAGATTGTTCAAGTAGATGGTATAACTGAAGGAGCCGCCTGTACCACTCTGCTAGCCAAGGAGCATATAAACAATAACCAGCCCTTGCTAATAGCAAACTCAGACCAGTATGTTGAGTGGGATAGTAACGAATTTTTGTACGCTATGCAAGCAGACGAAGTAGATGCTGGTATCCTTACTTTTGAATCAGTTCATCCAAAATGGAGCTTTGCAAAAATCGGCACAGATGGGTTCGTTACAAAGGTTGCAGAAAAGAAACCAATTAGCAATAACGCAACCGTGGGTATCTACTACTGGGGACGAGGAAGTGATTATGTTAACTATGCGGAACAAATGATTTCGAAAGATAAACGGGTCAATAATGAATTTTACGTTTGTCCGGTGTTCAACGAGGCAATAGAAGATGGCAAAAAGATCAAGATTTTTCCCATAGACAGAATGTGGGGACTGGGGACTCCAGAAGATCTAGAAATCTTTCTGAATACTGTGTAAAAAAAATCAATCAAGCTTATAATATAAGCAGGGTGGTCAAGATGAGACAATATTATGAAACAAAAACTCATATCGCATAGAGGGAACATAGACGGGCCAAATTGGGAGTGGGAGAATGACCCCTCTCGTATAAAAGAAGTGCTAGAAAAAGGATATGATGTAGAGATAGACGTTTGGAAAATTGGATCTAAATTTTTGCTTGGCCATGATGGTCCCGAATATTCGGTAGAATACAGCTTTCTAAAGAATGAAAAACTGTTGTGCCACGCTAAGAATCTAGAGGCACTTGATTATATGTTAAAGGTAGATGATATTCACTGTTTTTGGCACCAAGAAGATCATTATACCATAACAAATAAAGGTTATATAGTAAGCTATCCGGGGTATGCTGTTACCCCACGAACAATATGCATGAAGCCAGAATTACAATCCTACAGCAATTTGTACGGAATTGCTTATGCCATATGCTCTGATTGGGTAGAGATGTTTAAATGAAACATGAAGATGTAACTATAGTTATGCAAGGACCGCTTCTTTCAACAAGCGGGACGGTAGAAGGGTTGAGATATTTTGACAACTATCTAAGTCTGGTTGATAAGATTATCATATCTACATGGAATGACCACAGAAACACAAATTCATTTATTGGACTGTCTAATGTGATGAATATTATTAGCGGTAAAGACCCCGCAAATAAATTGATAGCTGATGTTCGTAGAATAATTGGCGATAGAAACATTGATTTAGTTACGGATGATATTACAAACTATAATGATTATTATAATAACGCCAATGTAGCCTACCAATCTGCTACTTCTTTAAACGGACTAAAAAAAGTAGATACAGAATATGTAATTAAACTTAGGTGCGATGAGTATTATACCGACCTATCGGAATTTATAGACTTAATGAAATCTGCTCCCGAAAAATTGACAACAAACAATTTTCTGTTTGCTCCAGATTATCATGAACAGTTTCATCTATCAGATCATGTAATTGGAGGATACACGCACAATATTCTCGGAATGTTTCAAACAGCGCTTGACTTTTGTAAGAAACTTCCTGCGGGAACAGATCCGGTTCATTGTTCTCAATTGGACGTTGAGGGCTATAGAAACTTATACAATAATGGGCTGTTATCGCCAGAGTCATTTTTATGCATTTGTTTTCTGATCAGTAAAGGAATATCAATAGATTGTTCTCAGAGTAAGAAAATAATGAAAGATCATTTGCAGGTGATCAAAACTCAGGATATGGGAGAGTTTCTGTGCAAAATGGGTGGCCTGAGTTTCAGAAGCCATGAAGACATTATGTCCAATTATAGCTCTAATTTTTCTATAGAGAGTATGGAGCAGTTATGAAAAAAATACTGATAACTGGTGGAGGCGGATATGTTGGAAATGTACTATGCCGTTTATTGTTGTATGAAGGCTACGAAGTAAGATGTATGGACAACTTCCATAAAGGGCAATGTGACGCCCTTATAGCTCTCGCGTCCAGTCCAAATTTTGAATTTATGTATGGAGACATTACAAACGTTGCTGATGTAAAAAAGGCTACGCAGGATGTTCAGGGGGTAGTGCATCTAGCAGCAATTGTTGGATTTCCCGCCTGTGTTAAGCAACCATCTTTAGCTACTGCCGTAAACGTAGATGGAACTTTCAATATCCTAGAACATCGCAACCGGGATGTTCCTTTAGTTTTTGCTTCTACCGGTAGTGTTTATGGAAAAGTTGAGGGGATATGCACAGAAGAATCACCACTAAACTCAGTATCTTTGTATGGTGATACTAAGAAAGCGGCAGAGATTCAGGTTAGAGAAGAACCCAACACGGTTTGCTACAGGTTTGCTACCGGTTTTGGAGTAAGCCCTTGCATGAGAGTCAATTTGCTTGTTAACGATCTTACTCATCAGGCGGTTACGAATAAATGCCTGAATATTTTTCAAGCGGATTTTAAACGAACTTTTGTTCATGTAAGAGATATGGCAGAATCTTTTCTTTTTGCTTTACGTAACTATGATCAGATGCAAGATCAGAAGGTTTATAACATAGGATCAAACGATTTAAATTGGACTAAGCGCCAATTAGCGGAATACATTTCCGAAATAACAGGCGCTTTTGTCAGCTATGCAGATATAGGAGAAGATCTAGACCAGAGGGATTACTCTGTTGATTATTCCAAAATAGAAGACGCTGGTTTTAAATGTGAAACTTCTATGGAAGAAGGTATACAAGAACTCATCGACGTTGTGCCTTTACTTCAAATAAGGCACCAATATCTATGATAGACTTAACAAATAAAATTGTCGTGATTACAGGAGGCGAAGGATTCCTAGGAAGAGCCGTAAGCAAGGTGATAAGAGAAAGAGGTGCTATACCTAAGATATTAAGACATAAAGAAGTAAATTTGCTAAATCTAAATGAAACCATAAAATTCTTTTTAGAGGCCGGTGCAGATTACTGTATTCATTGCGCGGGATATAATGGAGGAATAGAGTTCAACCAAATGTACCCCGCTGACATATTATATACGAATACTATCATGGGCTTAAATTTATATCACGCTTGTGAATATGCTCAGATTAAAAAACTAGTCTCAATTATGACCTCCTGTGCGTATCCCGACACAGGAATGGAGGATCTTAAAGAAGAAACTTTCTGGGACGGTAAACCAAATAAAACAATCAGGGCGCATGGAGTAGCAAAAAGAATCTTACAAGCTGCTACCGAAGCATACAAAAGTCAATACGATTTCAATTCAGTTTCAGTTTGTGTAACTAACCTTTACGGACCTTATGACACTTTTAATTTGATCAGAACTAAAGTAGTGGGTGCCCTAGTTAGAAAATTTGTAGAGGCTCAGGTAGAGTACGAATTAGAAAAAGATCGTTTAATTCGATCAAAACTAGATATTTCAGAAGTTGAAAAACCATCCGTAGAATGTTGGGGGACAGGAAGCCCACGAAGAGAGTTTATGTATATCGATGATGCCGCAGAGGGTATTGTTCAAGCCTTAGAAAAATATGAAGATTCTGATGAGCCACTGAATATAGGAACAGGTAATGACATAACAATAAAAGAATTGGTTGAGCATATAATTAATGTCGTAGGGTACGAAGGAGAAGTTTTTTGGAACGAAGACAAACCAGACGGCCAGCTTAAAAAGCTTTTAAGCGTGTCTAAAATGCGGAAGTTTGTCCAAATCAACTCCCTAGACATAGAAAACGGCTTACAAAAAACGGTAGAGTGGTACATCAACAACAAGCAAGAAGCAGACGCGAGAAGATAACATGAAGATTGGAATTATCGTAGACGACACTTCTGCAAACCAGTTGGCGTATTGCGTCATCTCTAAAATAAATGAAGAGGTAAAAAAAACGAACAGGAACGATTTTGTACTATTTTTCGAAAACGCAACCCCTACGGTAATAACACCGCTGTTCGCGTGTATGAACATTAGCGAAATATGGAACTTTGACGGGGTTCTTGTGTCCACTACCGTTTCGAATACTTTAACATCAATTAATGCTGTAACCCCAAAGAAAAAATATTTCTACGTTTGGGATTTAGAATGGAGTAGAGTGCATGGAAAAGATTTTGAAAATTCTATTGGTGCATATACAAGCCCAGAAATTTCTCTCATAGCTAGGGGTCATGATCATGCAAAAGCAATAGAAAATTACTGCAATAAAAAAGTGAGTGGCATTGTGTCAGATTTTAACATCAAACAATTAACGGATATAATAAATCATGAATAGATTTTCACAGAAGCATAAGGAATTTCTCGTAGACCAATATGTAAACCAGAAAAAGAGCACCTACGAAATAGCGCAAGATCTAAATACGTACCCTAACAAGGTCAGAAGGGCTTTAAAGACGTTAGGGATAGACCTGAGAGACAAAAGCGCGGCTCAGGCACAGGCGATAGCTAGTGGCAGACATGAGCATCCCACGAAGGGAAAAATTCGCACAGAAGCAGAGAAGATAGCTATTAGTGACGGGATGCATTCATATTGGCAAAATATGGAAGAGGACGAAAGAAACCGGAGGTCTGAATTGTCAAAACAGCAATGGGCTTCTATGTCGGATGAGGATAAATTTAACCTTCGTAAAATGGCCGCAGAAGCGGTAAGGCGGGCCAGCAAAGAAGGTTCAAAAATTGAAAAATTTCTCTACGAGGGCTTGACTGAAAGTGGGTATGACGCTATATTTCATAAGAAGGGGTTGATCCCCAACGAGAAAATGGAAGTAGATATTTTTATCCCCGCTCTGAAAACAGCGATTGAGATTGATGGACCGGCACATTTTCTTCCTATATGGGGAGAAATCAGTCTACAAAAACACATCAGAGCAGATGCGATAAAAGCTGGTTCATTCATAAACAGAGGATTCGTCATTCTCAGAGTTAAGAATTTAATCAGAAACCTGTCCTCTAAAAATATGCGAGATGTTCTTGACTTAGTAATCGAGGCGTTGGTTAATATAGAAAATGACTTTCCATCACCGGATAAACGGCTCGTAGAGATCGAAACATGAACCTTAACGACAAAACAGTTACAGAATTGAGAAAGCTTGCTAAAGATAACAATATTCGCTTGGAGCAAGGGATAAAGAAACAGGATTTAATCAATACTTTGGAGGTTTATATGAACAGGGTTGTAACTCAAGAAGGCGTAAACGCAGATGTGTTTGATGATGAGTTCTTTGAGTCAGAGGGTCAAGATGGCTTGGTTGGATCTACGGGAGGTGATGAGATTCAGATTGAAGATAATTCTCCCGCGATTGGTTCTGATGAATGGCATGACTATGTTATGACACACTTCAAGGGCAACGAATTGATCGACGGCAATCCCACCTGTGCTGGGTTGCGAAGAGTGGCAGAGATTCTACTCGGGGAAATCGTGTTTAGCGGCCCTACTCAAATATTTCCCGCCACGGATGCCAATGGGCCGGGTAGAGCTACTGTGGTTTTCACCGTTGAATTCAACTGGATGAATTCTGGAATGAGCAAATCTTTTGCAGAAGTTGCGGATGTCTGGCACGGTAACACAGACGACCTGTTCTGTGCGCACCCGGTAGCTACAGCATCAACTAGGGCTGAAGGTAGAGCGCTGAGAAAGGCTCTTAAGGTTCGGGTGCTGGCGGCAGAAGAATTGGCTAAAAAGGATATCGTAAACGTTGTTCAGCAGTCAATTTCTACCAGCGGGGAATACAATCCTGATGATAGAATTAGTCCCCAGCAAATTACTTTCATAGACAATAAGTGTAAACAGCTTGATATTAACGTTGTTGAGTTTATCAATATTGGTGCAGAAAATTACAGGAGCATTAATGATGTAAAGAGAGAAAGCGGTAAAAAGATGATCAGGGTTCTTAACGAGTACCAAAATCAGACTACACCTATTCCAGAACACGTTTTAAGTTATCAAGAAGATTGGAGAAATTGAATGAACGTTACGTACAATACGCCTAACGGAAGAATGTCGGTTGAGTTTCAGGTAGATACGCAGGTAGATCTTTTTCAGCAGCTAGCTTTTTTCCAAGAGGTCTTTGGAGAGGCTGGATGTGGAAAGTGTGGGAGTGAAAACCTGAGATTTCAGGTTAGGAACGTAGAAGACAACCACTACTACGAACTACGGTGCTTGGATTGTGGAGCTAAGCTGGCCTTTGGGGTAATGAAGCAAGGCGGAAGGCTGTTCCCTCGAAGGAAGGACAAGGAAGGCAACTGGCTTCCCGACAACGGATGGGTCAAGTGGAACAAGGAGACCCAGAAGGAAGAGTAGCCGATCTAGCTTTATCCAAGCTAAAGGAAAAGGCCCGAATGAAAATTCGGGCCTTTTCTATTCTACTGCTACCCAAGCAGCGACAATTACATTTATGCTTCTACAGATATTCTAGGGAGACGTAGAGACCGTACTGTGTCTTACTACCGATGCTGTCGGGAGATGCGGAGATTCCAACGTACCAGTCATGCTGCTTATATTGTCCGACATTAGCAGAACCGTCACCGGAATAAAAGCCGCTAGGACCGGGAGACTTCGCCAATGGTATAATAATACCGCTACCGCCTACAGTATTAGTTCCAACGGGAAGTCTGGTGCTTGGGTTGGGAGATCCTTGTTGTGTACCCTGCGCGTCTGCGCCTGTATGAGAAGAACTGCCCCACCAAATTGAATCTCCAGAACCTTCTATTCCATACGAGCTTTGTGGGTGAAGTAGCTCAAAAGCTCTTGTTGTAACCCCGCTAGCGGGATGGGCTTTATTTACCCTATCAAAGATTCTCATTCTTACATTTTGAGTCTTGACAGCGGTTGCATTAGTAAACCTAACATTCAAAGTGGCTTTTTCGTTTGGTATATATTTTAACCCTGTCGCAGGGACTACGCTAGGGGCAAACGCTAGAGTGTCAGTAGAATATTTGACATTATTCACTGCGCCGCCTTGTGTAGTACCATTTCCGTTGGTAATAAACGTTGTTCCCTGCCACTTATTCAATTCTACTGATTGACCAAAGGAGCCGCCAAAAAATCCCAGCCCTGAGCCGGATATGTTATTTATCGCTGTAGTTCCAGCATAAAAATCTATTGATGCCATAGTTTTCTCCTATAGAATATCTATTGTATTATACACCATTATGTGAAAAACCCTTTTGTTTTCTTAGGCTTATACGGAACCTTACTGTTAAGCCATTCTTTCCTAGCCTCACATCCACAATCCTTTCCCAGTACCTTACTAACCGCGTCTACCACAGCCCTAATCCCCGTTGCCTTGGTAATTTTTTCTATTGTATCACCCAACCCGTGAGACTTTTCGGGTAGGTCTTCTTGTTTGGGTTTCTCTTTCTTTTTGTTGGGGTCAGGTAGTGGATCTAAATTTTGAAGTGGGCCACGGTTTTCTTCCCAGAGTTGGAAATAGTCATGTCTTTGCCGACACAGTTCGTATAGCGATTTTGTTTTAACGATTTGATGCCTTTCGCAAAAAATCCTTGACTCTCCGTCTTTAAATTCACACTGACAGCCAGTTGCTCCAGACTTATTCCTTAGTAGTTCAGAAAGAGGTTCTTGATTTTTTGTCTGGTCTTGTGTTTTTCTTCTCTTGGAACAATTATTACAACCCATTTTTTCCTTCCTCAATACTTTGATATGTTACGTATATTTCATCATGGTCTCTACTCGCACTCTTCTATAGCGGTTCTCGCCGCACTTACCGCCTCGGCTATCCATGCTTCACTCGCCGTCCCTATCTCATGAACACATCCCTCTACGCCGGTTTTCGCCAAAGAGTATCTTTTATACCAGCTTATAAACCTGTCAATGGCTGGCGCTATCGTGCTTCTATTCATAGATCCTGATACATCAATGAATATCCCTAACACTCTAGGTATAACCCCGTCTGCCGACCTAAGAAACGCTGCTTTCATCCCATCTAACGCTGCGCTATCACCCCTACGGTTAATCGCGTTGTAATCTACAAATTGAGGAAATTCACAGTTCTTCTTACTTTCATCACACCAAGATGGTGGTAATAATTGATACGGGCCTTCTGCGAAAATTACGCCAGCGGGTTGTACTAGACATATCCTTGCGTCTATGTCTTCCTCTCCAACAAACCGTTCCCAAGCGGCTATATGATCTACAAAATGCTGCTCATTTTGAGAACCGGGATAAGAATGGTGGTAATAACTGGATTCATCCATAAACACCATGGCCACATGATCTCTAGGAGCGTCAAGACCGAGGGGTTGTACTTCTTCCACGGTCTCGTGCTCGTGAATATTTACAAATAGCGCCGCACCCTTCTCGTTTCCAGAAATATGTGATGAAGGACCATAGCCGGGATAACCTTCCCTAGCGCAAGCATTGTCTTCCAGTGGAGAGTGAATATTACAGCACGCCTCCGGTACGTTTGGGAACCAGAAGTCAAGATTGACTGGCCCCTGAGTACCAGCCTGTCTGCAATCCATTCCGCTCCAAGGAGTCCCATCATGACTCCCCACTACTATTCTAAATACACCACCATGCCTAGTCCAGTCTCCATTAAACGGTTCTTGTATTGTATCTGTAGCTTCTTTCCAATCATATGTTATTGAGCTTTTTGTTGAAACTACAGCCTCGCATAACGACTTAGTTGGATAATCAACGGTTACATTTCTGGCCTCGCTTCTAGCTAGAGTCCACGTATTACCGGAGACTGCCGTACAAGCATCTTCAGAGGTAAGATTCGGATCGGAACATGATGCAGGTTCATTTATTTCCTGTACACATGTACCAACCTTATCATAAAATTCCCCAAACGATCCTGCACTCTTTCCTATACCAACCTCATTCCCGTATTCTGTAGCTTTAGCAAACTCATTCCATATGTTATCAGTATCG
>Ga0114899_1000484_pt1 | contig 28284 bp, 31 predicted proteins | sample MalvireepMed_215_FD_83497 | JGI IMG/M metagenome (GOLD analysis project Ga0114899, IMG submission 83497) | Marine viral communities from the Global Malaspina Expedition - Malaspina viral metaG DeepMed_215 | ecosystem: Environmental > Aquatic > Marine > Oceanic | place: Mediterranean Sea...
CAGGGCGTGCATTTGCTCCAGGGTAATCTCATCGTTGCGGTAGGTCACCACCTCGGCATTCAGTTCACTAAGGTACTGGACGATGTTAAACGTGAAGCTGTCGTAATTATCCAGCATCAACACTCTACAGCGCTTAACAGATTGAAATGGTTCAATATCGTTTGAATCTAGCTTCATCGTTACCCAGCTTGTTACCCAGGTTGGCTATCGGTTGAGCGTTACCGCTGCATTGATGGGATTGTATCGTCTGAGAGTGGATGCCGCTATGCCAATAGAGTGCAGCGGATTTTGAATCCGCTGCCACACTTAAGCAGGGCCGCGCTTGCACAAGGCTTTGCCGAACAATCAACCGCTTAGCGGTTTACACCTCTTACACACAGCGCATTGGTCGCATGTAGTCTGCGACCAAAACGCGACCAACCCCAAACCCACCCCGGTAGACGGCTCGCTCATTAGCTGGCTATACTCGCCCAAAAAACTGTACACATAACCAGTAAAAGAGAGGCGATGATGTCAGAGAAAACCTACGCGGCTTTGGTCGAGCGCGTTAAGCGGAAGATCAATTCACCCGCTGCTCAATCTGAGAGCTGCACCGAGATCCAGCGCCAGCCGGAAGATACGGCAGAGGATTGGTCACGCCTGCTAGCCGATCTCGGAACCGTTGAGAACGTCACCATGGTGCCGCTTGACGAGACCGCCGAGCATGTCAGGATACGTTGGAACCCTGCCGAAGCGATGTAATGTCATGGATGAACGTTATCGCGCCACTGTATGGCGCAAGAAACTAGAGCGCGGACGCAACGGGTGGCGGCGCTTTACCTCTGCGTCACTGCCCCGTTGTGTGATTGAGTTTCATATCATCCACAATGGCTATCTCTATAGCGGGCGCCACGGCACACACTTTGATCCTGAGGACTGCCGTACACCTGGCACTGCTGCCTATCTCATAACGCGGCGAGATCTCATGAGGGAAGGCGTTTGGCGCATGGCACGAAACCCGGATGGGGAGTGGGGAATGGTTCGGAGACTTTGGAAATAGAAGCGTTAAGCCTCTTCTTTCACGCAGGCTTCAAGCTCGGCATAGTCAACGGTTGCCCCACTGCGTGAGTGTGCCACGCAGGCTTGCCTAAGCTCAGCCGTATAGTTTGACCAACGATCCATTAAGTAGCCCATGGCATCGCGTTGTTCCAGTACGCAATCCAACATCTCAGACAGAGCTTCATCGCTCATTTCAACTGAGCCATTTCCACAGACTGGGGTATGGCTTTCAATCGGCAGCTCTTGAGCTAGCAAAGGTGACGAAAGAAACAGAGCGATAAGTACGGTGGCAGGCTTCATTGGCGTGACTCTTCCTAAAGCAGCGCCGTCCTTGGCACTCTTAAATCCTTTTAAATCAGTTCGTCTTCCATAAATGTGACGCAACCATCGTGCTAATCGTGGTGTTCCATGGCGTCACGTCAACACTTTAGATCATGCTGCACTGCATTGATGTAGGAAATCAGCTTTAGCTGTGTAAGCAATCTCTTACAAAAGGCACAAAAAAACCGCTCAAGGCGGCCCGTGTGCATTTGCGTTTTGTTGCCCTACCACTGAATAGCAGCGACATCCTCCACCATCCCAGCCGCCCGCACCGCCTTCACCAACCGCTGCCGTTTCCCAGTCAACTGCTGAAACAACGTGAACCGATCAGCATTACTCACCACCGCTTCGCACAGTTCAGCCAGCGTCTCGGTGCCGTCTTCACCGTTTCGCCCTAGCAGAATGTTATCTAGCACAGGGGTTGCCGGGGCGTCGCCTTGCGGGGCTGCGTGCCACGCTAGGTAAGCGCGGGCTTCGCGGTTCTGTTCTGTCCAGCTTTGTTGCTCAACTTCAGGATATTCGCGTATCAACGGCTCTGCTTCGGCGGTGTACGCGTCGTTGATCTCGCGGATTTTGGTCGCCTGGGCCTCGGCCAGTAACTCTGCCTCAGTTTTGGGCAGCGTCACTTCGGCGTCTTGTAACCAGCTCATGGGGTGGGCTCCTGATCTTCTTCGGGCACTACGTCATATAGAGGTAGCTCAATAGGGCCGTTATGATTCTCCAGCACAATAGGCGCGGGGAAGCGCGTTTCGTGCGGGGCGTTGGGGCCGTGGCCCAATCTGATCGTACATTCGTAGTCGTCCCCGGTTCGGGAGACTTTGCCGAGTACAGGATGTTGTGCGGTTGCTCCGTCTTCTAGCAGAGATAGATCGTATTCTACTGCGTCGACGGTAAACACAGGCGCTTGCCATGAAACTGTTGATTGCTCATCGTCGGAACGTATCGGGGACAAATTTAGTTTAAGCATTTTTTTAAGGTCTCTAATTATATCCATGAACCAATAGCGTGGCCGTTGCATTCCGTTGCTGTATTGGCTCCGGTTTCCATGTAAGTCCTGTAGGCAACCGCACTAGGAGTTGGCGCGCCCGACACAGTAAACCGAGGAAAGTCTGCACCCGATGGCGCGGACGTGAAAATGGTAGTTGGCGGGGAAGAAAATGCCACCGGAAAATCCCACCTCATTGCCTCCCCTAACGCTTGAGGTAGAGTTCTAGCCCAACATTCCTGAGTTCCGTCTGCGTAGCGAACATAGGAGCCATTTGCGTTATTGCCTCTTTCGATAAGTGCCCCAGTGGGCACGCCCCCCGATTGGGAAACAGTACCCAGGACGTTTCCCGTGTGATAGAGTTCTCTCCAAGGTGTCCAAGCGCTGCTTACGAACTGCCTTACTTTAACGCCAGACTTCCCCCCAGCGTCTAAAGATGCTGTTTGCGATACTCGCGCAGACGTGTCCGCAATAACCATTAAATAGTAACCGCCAGTTGCGGCGGGAAAGGGGTTATCGCCTAAGTCAGCGTCAGCGTGCAGTCCGGATCGGCCATGGTAAAAACCGGTCACACTAGTGTCATCAGGGTTTTTGTTGGTTGTCCTCGGTGCTTGTTCGGCGCCCAGCCCTGCAAAGCCCTTAACCATTACCGGCCCATCACCGCCCACCGTCTCACGATAAGCCCCCGCTTTTAACGCGACTTTCTTTTCGTATTGAGTGTGCGGGTCTAGATCATCAACGTGAGCGGTGACGGCATCAGTGGCCGCCTGCTGGCTTGTGCTGGCGGCTTGCTCTGAGGCGGTCTTTGCGGTTTCAGCGCCGGTACGAGCTGTCTCAGCTAGCACGCGCTCTTCGCCTGCATTTGTCGCTGCTTGCTGTGCTTGGGTCTTTGCAGTTTCAACTGCGTTTAGGTCCCCGTAGAGTGCCTGTGCATCGTCCTTGGCTTGGATAGAGGCGGTTGCCGCGTTACTGGATGCGCCGGCGGCTTGCTCACTCGCTAGCCGGTCTTCGGCCACCGCCTGCCTGTCGAGCGCCACCTGCTGGGCGTTATTGCTAACCTCCAACGTTTTGGTATCAACGACGCCCTTTTGCTGATCAACGTGAGCGCGGTCACTCGCCACCGCTTGCTTATCGAGCGCTACCTGCTCGGCGTCCTCGCTTGCTGCCTGGGCGGCAGCTTGGGTGTCGGTTTTCTGCCCTTCCATCGTTTGCAGATCGGTATTAATGCTGTCGGTCATCGCCGTTAGCGAGTTCCCAAACTGCAGTAGCGCGTTATTAACACCGTTCTGCTTAACAACTACTTGCGCTGTATCCCCAATTTCAAAATTGAACTGAGCAAAATTCGGTACTGTAGGTGCCGTGGCCATGCTTAAACCTCCGTCATTGCTAACTGGGTTTGCCAGTTGTTGAAATAGTTGTGCTCATGCCCATAGCTGCCCTCGCGGCGCGCTACAAAGGCGTGCTCCGCTTCCAGTGCGCCGCCTTTCTCGGGGTAAAGGTTGATATAAATGTCCTGGCGTTTACCGGTTTTCAGCAACTCCCGGCTTAACTCTCCAAGGCCTTCGCGCTCCAGGTACGCAAGGTCAAAGCTCATCACCCGCGAAGTGCCGTTGCCGATGGTGCGCAGCGAATTACCTTCGGTGCGCTTATGCTCAGCGAAGTCCTGCCACTCAAGCTTTACGCCGTAGCTAGCGTTCATTTTGGGCGTGTAAAACAGACCCGCAATAATACGCGACACTTCCACATAGCCTGCGGGGTTGTTGCTGTCGCTGATCGTGATGCGGTAGTCCGTTGCTAGCGTCGGCTCCGTCCATACCACGTAATGCGTATTGGGGAACTCGGTTAGATCCTGCGCGCCCCACGGGTCAACGCCTACGCGCCATATCCCCAGCGGTATCAGCGTTGAGGCGACGATCACGCCGGAGTCGTAGACAACCTCACCCTGTAGCAGGTACTCGATGCGGATGGTGCCCACGGTGGTCAAATTGTGGTTGTAGACCACCAGCGCTGATAAGAAATTGGGACTGGGCAATGTGCCGATGATTACCTGCGGGGCGGTATCCACTGAGCGCCATATTTTGGAGCGCCCGCTTTGTTGGGTATAGCTCACGGGCAGCGCCTCGCTGGTGGCCGTGAGCGTCGCGGTATCGTGGAAATTGTTAATGATCATTCTCAGATTGCTCAAAGCCATATCTCCAAGTCTGTAGTGCCCCGCGTTGGCGAACGGCTCACGCTAGCGATACGCCCCACCCGGCCCGCCAAACGGGGATGATCAACGGCAATGGCCATGCTGGCTTCCACCGGGGGTAAAAACGTTTTGAGGCTCCACGTCTCCCGGCGCTGGGCGCGCAGCGCTAGCAACCTGTCGCGCTCGGTCGCGGCGTCTGCGGCATCCTGAATAATGCTGTTGACCTCCTCCCGTCGGGCAAGCGGGTAATCGTCTACTGACTGAGTAGCGCGACTCTCTCGCCACTCGGTACGCAAGCGTGACGCTTCGCCGGGGCTGTTCTCTTCAACGGCCCCAGCAACGGTGCTTAACGGGGAGTAATTGCGACCAAAGCGCAGCGTTAAGCCCTTCCAGGGCGGCTCGGTTGACGCTAAACGAATCTGCTGCTTTTCAATGTCGTCAATGTCGAGCGTTATTTCTGCCGCCGTGGGCAGCACCCGCTGGCGAACCGTCAGCGCGCCGACCGCATTGCGATACCAATAAGCGCCCAGCCCCTCGCACAGCTCGTCGAGGATCTGCGCGCCAGTCACTTCGCCGTTGTAGTAGAGCCCTACGGTGTAGCTGGGTAGCTGAATATCACCCAGCGGCACGCCGTAATAATCCGCCACCCACTGGCACACCTGGGCGGGTGTGTTGTGCTGCTCTTCAATGTCTACTGTCAGCGTGCCTATCAGGCCATTGCTGAGAACAAAAGCACCGGTAGAAAGCTCTTTTGTGTGGGCAATGGGGTTGCCGTTGTCCTTTGGGTTTAACGCCGTCACTGGCAGGTAGGACGCTTTAAAGCGGTAGGGCTCAGGGGTGAGCAAATACGCCGGGGCGTTATAGACACTGCCCAACGCCAGCGGCACAGGCCCGGCATCGTCCGGCAGTTGCCCGGTGTCGATACGCTCATCAAACACGCTACTTTCGTCCTCCATAACGAACGTCAGCACCCCCTCCCGCGCATCGGAAATGCCACCGTTACGCCCTTGGGCATGCAAACGAAAGTCATCACGCGACCAATCCGGGCCGCCCAAGTAAAGCTTGATAGGGTGGCCCTGCCAGGCATTCGTAACCCAATGGGTTATTTCGCCATCGTCCTGCAGGGCTACTTCACCGAATCCCACAAGCCCATCGATGCGCGTGGAAATATCAACGGCAGCGTTTAAGCAATCGTCATAGACGCGGTTGGGGTCGGTATCGGTGGGCCTTGAGATATACGGCCCGGTGGCGACGTACTCAACGCCACCAGCATGATGCAAATGGGCAAGCAGCACCCGGCTAGCGGAAAGATCCGCTAGCCATCTTTCATACTCTTGATCACTCATGGATTGCGCACCTTCAAACGGGCGGCGCGGGTCGCGGCGCGTTGCTCTTCTAAATGCTCGCTACGCTGACGCTCAGCGCGGCTGGCACTGCTGGCCACGGCGTTGGCGGTGTTGCCAGTGTTGGTTTTAACGTCGCCCAGCAGCCGGTTAATGTCGCTGCGCAGCTGCTTGTTTTCGTTGCGTAGGTCTTTAAGCACCTGCACCACATCGGCATTTCCCAGCTGCGGGAATTGCGGCAGGGGCATATTGGGCATGGGTAGACTACGATTGGGTAATTCGCGCAGCATACTAGCGGTGCGGGCAGGCACAACCATTTCATCTTTGTGCAGCTCGGCGATATACCCATCAAAACCAACGTTCCAATTGCCGTCGGCGTGAGAGCCATTGACCACTGGCATATCGTTAAGCCGCGCTTGCAGTTCAGCGATTTGCGCGCTAAGGCCCTTCGCTGATTGCCGTTTATCGACGGCGCTTTCAATTTCGTCAATATACGCTCTGACATAGGGCCAGTAGAGACCACCAGGAGAGTAAGCGCCGCCAGGGCCGGGAGCATCCCCAACCCCTTGATCTTGAGCAAACCCGCCACCTTTGGTGTAATAATCACGCAACCGCTCAACGGATCTATCTGTAACGCCGGACGATCCTAGGATGTTGCCAACAGCCCTGTTTATGTTATCAATCGCGTTAGGTACATACTGATAACTGGAGTTGATAACGCTGCGGCTTGGCGCCGAAACACCAGTATTCGCCAGCGACTGCTGCTCGCGCTGCAAGCGATCAATTTCGCTCGCTAAGGACTCGCGCTGCGCGTCTACGCGCTCACGCTCAAGCCTATTGCGCTCCGCTTTCTCGGCCGCTAAACGCTCCTGCTCAATCCTCGCCACTTCTTCTTGTGCAACGCCCAGCGCGTTGATTGATTCACGCAGGCTCACCATCGTGGTGTTCAAACCGACAAACTGATCGGTTGAGCGGGTCATCTCGCCTACCAACCCTGTCAGTTCTCCCAGTTGCTCTCGGGCGCGCTCTTCCAGGCTTTGCGTGTTGCCCTCAGTGCCTTGGCTGCTACGGTTCAGCGCTTCAAGGCGGCTAATAGTGCCGCTGCCGTCTTCATCGAGTTTGCCGAAAATACGGCGCAACTCTTCATCACTGGCCAGCCCCTGAAACGCGCCGTAAAACTCATTCCAATCAATGAGTCCGCTGGCGTCTAAGTCGATGCTGTCGAACATCGGTTTGAGAGTCGAGCCGATGCCGCTAGCCAGCCCCGCTAACCGCTGGTTGGCCAACTCTTGTTTGCTGATAATGCCGTCACCGTTGGCGTCTACCTCACGAATCAGGCGGCTGATTTCAGCATCAGTGGCGTGGGGTGCCAAGGCACTGCGCACCTGGGAAGCGGTCAGCTGGTTGGCATCCAAGCGGGTCAGCTCGCGGCTTAGCTCTACCGCTAGCCGTTCGTCGGTAGGCATCGATGAGATAACCACCGACTGCAGCGCGTCGCGGATCTCTTGCGCTAGGTACTCCTCTGCCGTTATTTGATCGGGTAGATCCTTCAACGCGTCTAACACATCGCCCTGAATGCGCTGGAACGCGCCACCGCTGGCGTACATCGCTTCACCCGCTGCCAGGTATTGCTCTGCGTATTGGGTAATGCTTTGTAGCGCGTTGCGGTCGCCTGATTGGGCCAGCACCAGCTGACGGGCGAACTGGTCGCCCGCTTCGCTCAGGTTCATGCCGGGGGTGCCAGCGGTCGCGCTTTGCTGGTCTACCCACTGACTAATGCCGTTAAACGTGCTGCTGAGCTGGTCGTTCACCTGGGCGAGCGAACGGGCATACTCCTGCCCAGCCCGCGTAGCGTCCTGCTGTGCGGCGGCTTCGTCTTCCATGGCCCAAATGCGGCGTTGGGTTTCCTGCAACAGCGGGTCGAAGCCTTGCAGCTCTCGCTCACGCTGCAGCGCTAACGCGGCTTGCTCGTCGCCAAGCAGGCCCAAGAGCTGCAGCTGCTGGTCAAACGACTGCTTTTCAAACGCAGCGTAAGCACTGCGGGCTTGCTGCTCGGCACTGCTTAGCGCGTTTTCTGCATCGCTGAGCATGTCCGCAAAACGCCCGCGCACCCGCTCTAAGCCGTTTTCCACTTCCATCAGCGCCGGGGCTAGCTGCATCGCGGCGGCGTACAGCTCGCGGCCCGATTGGGTGTTGCGATCAATACCGTCTACTAACTCGCGTAGCTGATCAGCAGACGTGACGATCTTCCCGGTTTGCGCGGTAAAGGCGCCCATGGCTTGGGCGGCTTGATCCATCGCCGCTTGTTGCCGCTCTGTCTCGCTGTAGAAATTTTGGTAGTAGTAGTCGGCCCGCTGGGTAAACAGATCCATACCACCGCTAAGCGCGACTAAGCTAGCTGCCGCATCACCGCCCGCCAGCGACGCCGCGAAGGCGTTACCGTGCAATTGCTCCATGATGGGGTTAACGCCCGTTAGCGCGGTGGCCAAACGGTTGAGCGTGTCCACGGTGGTTTCACCGGCTAACGCAAAATCGCTTGGATCTACCACGCTCTGGGCGGCGCGGTTGACGATGCCCTGTAGCCACTCCTGCACGGCCTGCTCTACCTCGGCCTCCGATTTGCCCTTGGTGCTGATTTGCGTGAGCCCAGAGCTGAACGCATTCAACGCGCTGGACTGCTGCCCCAGAACCTCCAGCGTGAACGCCAGCGACTGCTCTTGCGCGCTGTACGCCTGCTGCAGCATCGACCGCAGATCGCCACTGAGTGCTCTCGTATTGGTGCGTGATTTGGAGCTGGAGAACCAACCGCCGGATTTGTGCTGCCGTTCGTACTGATTGCCTGTAATGTCGCCAGCGGAGACGCCGAGGTTCAGCCCAGCGTCTTTGGTTTCCCAGGAGCCGCCGAAGATGCCGCCCAAGGCCGAGCCTAGCGTGGAGCCAGCGAGCGCGCCCAAGGGGCCGCCAAAATAGGTGCCCACCGCGCCGCCAATGGTGCCCAGCGTGCTGGAATGCCTACCCTGGCCAAACAGTTGGCCTCCGAGCCAGTTACCCGCCAAGCCTGCGCCCAGGCCCGCCAAGCCCTGCATGCCGGAGAAGTTGCGCAGGCTGCCGCCCATGAAGCTGGTACCGCCACTGGCCCCCATACCTGCCGTGGCGCTGCCTGCCCAGCCGCCTGAGTAGGCCGTGGGAACGCCACCCCATTGGATGCCACCCAGGCCACCGCGCAGGGCGTTCAGGGCGCTGCCCATGCTGGCAGGCGAGAAGCCGCCCATGCCGCCCCCACCGGGCATGCCGGTGGTATCCAGCCCCATCATGCCCGCCACATGGAAAGTCAGGCGCTGGGTAGTGAGCATGTGGGCGATTTCTGCCAGCGTTTGCTGGAAACCGCGTTTGACGGTATCGAGCGCGCTTTCAGAACCGTCGATCAAGCCAAGCCACAGGCTTTGGCCGGAATCATCAATACGGCGCAGTGTGTTATCCGCGACGGTTTCCCAGCTGAGGAAGCTGTTGCCGATGCGCTGGCTGGCGTCTTCTGAAGCGGTGGCCAGGTTGTCGGTCTCCCGCTGGGCCGCCTGGAACGACTCCTGCAGCATGCCCATGGCCTGCATGTATTGCGTGGTGGTCATGCGGCCAGAGGCCAGGGCGAGGTTCAGCGTGCCCACATCCTGCGCGTACTGCCGCGCTGCGCGGCGGTTGGGCTGGATGCGGTCCAGCAGGGATTCGTAGCTGTTGGCTAGCGAGGTGGTTTGTTTTGCGGCTTCGCGGGAGGCGGCGGTAGCTGTCTCAGTGACATCTATGCCCTCTTCAGTCGCTTCGTTAGCCTTCTCTTGGGCTTCACGCCGCTCCTTCCAGCTTCTTACACTTTCTCGGTATGTGGCATTGCGGCGCTGCTGTATTTCAAGAAGACGCTCCTCTGCTTCCTCTACAGCACGCATGCCGCGCACTTCTGCCTCGTACCCTCCCGCCTCTAACGTTCTAAATGCGGCCCTTGGGCCTTGCCCTTGATCACGCTCAGCCCGAAGGTTAGCAAGCTGCTCCCGAGCTGCTGCAGCCTTAAGCGTGGCTTCTTCAAGTGATTGGTTGAGACTAGCTAAAGAGTCGCTTAAATCGTCCTGCGACATATCCTTTAGTTCATTTCTCAAGTCTGAAATTTGCTGCTCAGTTAACCCGGCTTTCTGAGTTGTCAGCCCCAGCTCCTCGCGGAACATATAAAGCAAACCACCAGCGCCGATTAAAAGGCCAATAGGCCCACCCAGCAACGTCATGGCTCCTGTCGCCGCGCGTGTCGCGGCTGCAAGCGCAGTTTGGGCCGCTGCGGCAGTCGTGCTAACACCCGCCATGCGTGCCAGCGCAGCTTGATAGGCAATGGCTTGCTGTGTTGCTGACAGCTTGGCCGCTGTGACGGTGACAAACGCCCCCGCGTAACGGCCTGCCAGTAGTGCGGCCAGCACCGTTGCGCCATCTTTCAAATTTCCGACGACAACTTCCGCGCCGCCAACCTCTTGGATAAACGCATTGACGTTTTGCAGCCCCGCCGTCATCGCAGGCACTAGCTCAGAAAGCAGTGTTTGGCTGACACCTTGCGCGGCAAACTTTAGGCGATCGACTTCATCGTTATAGCTTGCCATGGCGTTGGCGGTGTCTTGGCTGATCGTTAGGCCCAGCGCGTCAGCCTCCGCGCGCATGGCAGCAATGGCATCAGTGCCACTGTTGACGATCTGCACCAGTTTTACGCCCTCGCTATCCCAAAGCTGCTGGGCAAGGCGCACGCGCTCACTGCTGTTTTCCACGCCCTGCATGGCTTCCGCGATGCGCTCGAACTGGTCTTCTGGGGCCAGTTGGTTCAGCTCTTGGGCACTAAGGTTGAGGCGATCCAGCGCCGCGACGGCTACCCCTGTGCCTGCTGCAGCTTCGGCAATGCGCCGTGTTTGGCGCTGCCATGCGGTTGTTAGCTGCCCAAACTCTACGCCGCTCAGCTTCGCGACGTAGTTGTATTGGCTCAGCGCTTCGGTACTGGCACCAATGCGCAGGTTTGTTTTCTGTAGCTGGTCGGCCCAGTTGATCTGATTTTGTAGCGAGTTTGCGGCAAACATGCCCGCAATAACGCCCGCGATGGGTGCGGCGGCACGGCGCAGCATCTGCAGCTCTCGGCTAGTGCCGTTAATGTTTTGGGTAAACTGCTTGCTACGGCGCGCACCCCGGTCAAAGCCTTGATTGAGTTTTCCGAGTTCATCATCCGTCGCTTTGATGGCACGGATGCCGCCGCTGGCATCACCGGTAATGATTAAGCCAGTTTTATAGGTTTGAGCCATGGGGCGACCTCAAATTGCGGGTACAAAAAAGCCCGCACTTGGCGGGTCTATTGAGTAGCGGACATTAAAAAACCCGCGCGATGGCGGGCTATAGGCTTATGTTTCGAACTTAATATGCAAGGGTCCAGGATCCATTCTAATAGAGTACGACTGCTTAACGTCGTCGGCATTCAAAAACTCAATAACGTTCTTACCTTTAACGACTGCTTTTGCAGCATCCATTTCTGTCAGCGCAGCTTGACTATTCACGCTTAGCAACACGTACCCTTCTTTTAATAAGCCTGAAAGCGGTGATGCTCTGTGTATGCTTGCAACTCTTAGCCCTTCAACCGGTTTCTTGTATTTAGGCAACCAATCCGCTTCGCCCTTAACCCCTGCAAAGGCATCCTGATCCACCTCTAATTCAACTTCCTTTTCCTCTCCCGCCACCGTCAAAATCGTCATCGCATTTTTGCCTGTTACGATGTGATCAATCACATCATCTTTCAGTGATGTCACCGACTTCCCGTTGAACGATAAAACCATATCGCCAGTAGAAAGCGTTTTGGACAATGGGCTTGAAGCAGGAACCGTTGTGAGGCGCAGGGCTTTAGTACGCTTCATTTCAGGCTTTTTGCTTGCTTCCTTTGTAAATACCGTTCCAGACAGCTGATCGCAAGAATTCTGATAAATGCTATTGATCATGCTGAAGATGGCCGCCAGCATCGTGGCGCTCAAAGCTTGCCCAATAGCAATAGACCAAATAAAGACATTGGGCTCTTTGACTGTTTCCATTCTTCCAAAGCTGTTTGGGCGAGGCACTTCTATAAAGCCTGCCGCGCTAATCACCACAATGCCTCCAATGATCGCGATGGCTGCTAGTATCCATGCCAGCGCCACCCACCCAATCCAACGCTCTCTATCTGGTGCTTTTATCATCGTTTTCCTCAGCCACTACACGCCAACCATTATGATCCAACTCAACAAAATCGCCGCAGCCTTCGCATAGCTCCATGTAGGTTTCGCCCTTTTTGCAGAGCCCACGAAAGTGCTTTGCTGCCACTTTTTCGCCAAAGAGTTTTTCCGCACAGTTCCGGCAATATTCAGCCACGACAAATCCCCCGTTGAGTCACCCCAACAGGGAACGTACCGCACTTAGTTAAGTTTGGCTAGGCGTTACTGCGCCAGCGTGCTTTGCAAGCAGCCAGTGGTTTTGGCGAGCGAGCCGACGAAGTTCTGAATATGCGCCAGCTTTTCCTCTGCCTTCCGCTTCTGAATGCCGCGTGTTTGGCAGAGGTGTGTGAGCGCTTTTAGTTCTTCTTGAATCCCGGCCACGCTGCCTACTTGAAGGGTGGCCCCGGTGCGGGCGGCTTCCAGCAGTTGCTTAATCAGGCGGCGAATATCGGAGTAGTACATCGCATCCATGCCTACCAAGTGGTGCTCTTGCCATTCGTTCCAGGGGCGCGTGATCGGGTAGTCGATGCTTTCTACCGTAGGTGCAGGCAGCGCTTGCTTGCCCAGGTACTCGCCTTCCAGCGTCATGCGATGAATGTACTCGACGGCCTCGGGCAGTTGCTCGGGGGTTAGCTCGTCAATGTGTTCGACGTTGAAGCGGTGGTGCACCAGGGAGTAGGCGGCGCTGTGCATTAAGCCGCGCTTGGTGGTCAACATGGTGACTGCGGCGCGAAGGCCTGCGCGCTCGTCGGGGGTGACGGTGCGCGGCTTTACGGCTTGGCCTTTTTGCCAGTAGTTGCTTAGAACTTCAAAACACTCTTCTTGGTACTCCACCAGCTTGTCTCGCACTTCTGGCTTTACGCGTGAAGCATCTACACCGAATAGCCAACCGTTCAGTTTGGTGAGCGGTAGTGTCAGTGACTTCTGAAGCCCGCCTTTTGAAGGAGTGGTTATCATAACCACTCCTTTGGAAAGCACAGGATGGCGAAGGATGCGTTGACGCTGGGAGCGCCAATCCAGACCGATGCTTTGACAGATAGTCTTCATGGCTACGCGAACGACACCCTCGACGCTGAAGGTAGGGATCGTGGTGCCATGAAAGTTAATGGATACTGGTGAAGCGTTGAAAGCTGTCATGGTGATAACTCCTTGTACTTTGGTTTAGGAGTTCGCCACCACTTCGGCCACTAAGATGGAGGCGAACTGCGCGGGGTTGGCCGACCGGTGTACAAGGAAACCGGCATACCCGAAGGTATCCCCACGCAGCCCGCCATAACAGGCATAAAAAAGCGCTGTTATAAGCGCCTTTGCTGCGCCTTGTACACTTATCGGGCGGCCAAGCCCTCTGCCACTGATTTTGCAGCGGCAAGGGAATGTTGGCCCAACTCGGCGCAGGCGTCAAGCTGCCTGTTCATTATGGTGGCGTTGCGGGTGGTTCCCAAGCCTACCGATTGACCTGTTTGCATCATCAGTGGTGCGGCGGACGCCCACAAAAAACCCCGCCGGGGCGGGGTTACTTATCAATGGCGTTTAGAAGCTGCCGCCTCATTTGCATGACCTTTTGAGCCTCGGCTTTAGAGAAGGGGTCATCAATGTCATAGTCAGCTACATTTCTAACTTTTTTCATCGACTTTAAAAGTCGAGCGTAAGGAGGGCCAAACTTCCTCTTCACTTTTTCGCTAACTACTTGATGAGATCCACCCTCAAAATCATCTGGGAGAACTACATCATCTGTAAGTGATCTTGCTTGCAAGAACGCTGAGTAGTAGCACCTGCTTGCAGAAGAACGGATAGAAGCTTCACATCCCTCGTTCTTGATTAGCTCAATTGCAACATCGTTAAATTGATCTGGAATCAAGAGATTACCTCCGGCTTGATTTCCATATCTTCAAATTCATCAACGAGATGCACTCCCAGTTGTATATTGTCACGAACATGATCACTAACATGTGGCATCTCTGCAAAAGCTAAGTCCCATTCGATTTGGGCGCCTTTCTCTGGCGAGGCGTGTAATACGAAATCGAATAGTATCTCGCTCTCACCAGAGTCATGATCCATGACCAATCGAGGATGCGTTACAAGAAGACTAAAAGGCTGCTTTTCAAAGTGACTCTTAACAACATTAGCCGCTTCTTGAATATACCGAATCACACTCTTTTCGCAGATTGATAACGATTGCAATTTTTGGGCAACGCTCTGCATACCCTGGCTAGCAGGGGACTCCAATTGCACACCAACACGATCAGCCCTAACCAATGCATCTTGCATTGACTCAGTTGCACACACTTGCATCGCGAACTTGTAGTAACCCTTCAAATACCTTAGGTTGCCTGCCTCTTTATCTGCGGCATGCCTCATATAATCGAGCGCTACTTCTGGTCGCCAAGCAAATACGCATGCTAGGGATAGTTCGTATGCATTTTTTGCAGAAACAGAGGACCACTGTTGCGCACGAGATATGAACTTGTCCGCGTCATCGAAGCGGTTGAAAGCGCCGCTGACTAATATGAGTGCTGTGTCGTTCAGGATGGTGCCCGGCGCAATACTTTGAGCCTCGCGGATGAAACGATAATACTGCATGTCATCGCCTTTCTCACCCGCAAGCGCACAGCCAACGACCTTATTATTAAGGCAATCAAGCGCTTCTGCTGGCTGTGTGTTCATCGCGAGGCACCAAGAAAAAAGGTTATATACAGTGTCATTCGCAAAGAATACGTGAGATATAGTGATCCAGCAAGAAACTCAGTTTGCCCTAATCACCACAACCTATGGCGCTCAGACCGACTAGGCTCGCCTGCGATCAGGTGTGCGTTATGTCTTGAAATACTCCCAATGCAGTCCCCTTGAGGGTTGTGGTGTTAAGGGCCCTTCCCAAGGGGGGTGCGGTGGGCCTGTTTGGGTTTACAGGGGTAGCGTTCGCTGCCCCTCTACTGCCAAGTAATCAAGCCGCCCTTCTAAAACCCGTTTTTCATATTTCCAACCGCAAAGCCCGCGGCCGTAAAAGCTGGCTGACTGCTGCCCTGCCTTGTACATGGCCATCAGTTCGTTGCGAAGGTGGTCGTAAGTGCGCAAGCGCTCGGCCATCCAGTTGAACGCGTTGATGTAGGCTTCTTTAATGGCGTCAGCTTTTGCACCCGTAAAGCTGAAGGCTAGAAAAATGAAGCCATCCTTTGTCATCTGATACATAGGCCGCCGCTGCCCTTTTGAATCGATATATTCAACGGGCGCAAAATTGCGCTCGTTGAATTCTTGAGAGCATTGCATGGTTTTTATCTTTCGAAGCACATCTTTATGGCGCTTTCCAAAATACTCGGCCACCCGCATCGATGTGGTTACAGCCTCGCCATTATTTGCTGAGACCATGTGCTGGTATTGAGCTTCGCTGATAGTGCGATCCATTGTGTCGCCTCATTAGTAAAGAGCCCCGTTGCCCAGAAACACCAGTCCCACAGAGAACAACTAGCGCTCTCCGGGGCTCTTTCTGATAAGGCTCTGTGGATTGATTGCGCCGGGCATGGCGCACAAAAAGCCCCAGCGGGTGCTAGGGCGTGGTACTTGCTTCGTGATGTGCCAGCAGCGTGGCTACCTGCAGCTCGTGCTGTGCTGCGATAGCGTCGCTTATGCGGCGCTGGTCTTCACTTTCGTCTATCGGGTTGTCGTTCAGGGCGTCGAGCGCACCCGCTTCGATATGCTGGATCTGCGCCAGCAGCGCGTCTTGCTCGTCAAACCCGAGCCGTGCAAATTTGGGGTGGCCGTACAGGGCGGTGTAGTCGATGCCCTGGTGATGTGCGCCGCCCATGCCTGCCACCACGCGCCACTGGGTGCGCATGGCGAGAAACAGTTCCAGCGCTGGCCAGTGTTCTTCCCACACGCCATAGGTTTCCGGCGCGGGAGCGCGGGGCTTACTACGCGTGATGCCCCACGCCTTGGCGTCTTCCTCGGTGTGGTCTTTGATCGACCGGGCACCCGCCCACCACCGGCCAGCGCCGGTTAGTTTTTTGCGGCGGCCTGGCTGCGGCCTTCTTGGGCAGCGAACCAGCTGAGAATCAGCGGGCGGCGAATGTAGGTGGCCTGCATCAGCTGTTCGACCAGCTCTTTGTTGAACGGCATGTCGTTGCCGTTTTCGTCCTTGATGCCGCTCACGTTTTCCAAATCATCTAGCAGCTCTTCGTCGTGTTTCTCGCCCTTCTGCTGCGCTTCGACCGTGGCGCGGTAGGTATCCCAATCGTGTAGCTTCCACGTCGCTTGAATAGTGGCAGGCTTCTCTTCGCCCGGCACTTGAACAGGCACATCAACGGTGGTGGTGGGGATCTTTTTCAGCACTAATGACATGGTGTTTTCCTTGAAATGGGTAGGGGTACAACAAACACGCCGCCCAGTGGACGGCGTGGTGTGGCTGGTTTGTTGGGTTAGGTGAAAACGTATTTCACGTCGTCGTCGTTGCTGCCGGTGGGCAGGTAACGGATTTCCATGCCGTAGTGCATGATGCCTTGGTTGTCGCTGGGCGTGATGTTGGCCGCCTGCGCCTGCAGCCCTTCGGCTTTGATGATGTTGCCGGGAGCTGTGCCGTGGGTCAGTGTGACTTCACCCAGGGTTACCAGCTGGTGACTTTCAACTTTCTCGAAGGCGTTGAAGTCGGCCAGCGCGGGGGCTTCGATGGTGATGTTGCCCGTTACGCGGCGGTCAGTAATGTGAACGCCTTCGTAGCCGACGAGGTTGCGGTATTCCACTTGATTGCCTGCGTTTTGGCTAAACGCTTGCAGGCGGGCTGGGTAGCCGAACATGGAGAACGTGCTGTTCTGTTTGTTGATCGGCACTTCTCCGGCAATCGTGCTTTCTGCGCCCTGCACAGTGGGGGCGTTTTCGGGGCGGCTGTAAAGGCCGGTGAGGTTGAACTGCCAGTACGGTAGGCTTTGGGCATCCGCGCCGATTTCGTAGGTACCGCGTGCGCCGCGAATTTCCTGCACTTGGCCGTCTTCATACCACCAGATCGTGACGCTATCCATGCCCTGAGAAACGGGCTGGTAGGTGACGCTTTCGCTATCGACGGTGTTGTCGATGGTTTCCGACAGCGCACAGGCACGCAGCAGTGGGGAATACGCAGGCGGCTCGCCAGCGGTACCGGAACCGGCGAACGGCACGCGAATTTGGCGCTCAACGCTGGGGCCGGTGTTGATCTGCTCAAAGTTGCCGAAGCCGTAGCGCATGCGCTCGCGTTCGACGGTGTTACCTGCGTAGGGGTTGCCCGCATCCAGCATGACCACTTCTAGAATGGTGGCGGTTGCGGGGTCAGGCGCTACGCCGTACTGGGTTTCTACGGCCACTACGGCTAGGCGGCGTCGCCATTGCTTACTCATCGGTATCTACCTCTTGCTTGGCCGCTGCCTTAGCGGGCTTGGGTGCTGCATCGGTTTTCACCGGGGCGGCGGGTTGCTTCGTTGCCGCCGTGACGGGCTTCGCGGGCGTGGGCTGCGTGTTGTGCACGAGCACACGCTTGCCGCCACGGATCTCGTAGCGGCCTCCTGCATTGGGCATGGGGTTTCCTCCAGGCATAAAAAACCCGCACGCGGCGGGGTGTTGGGTGGTGGTGATGGCTAATTGCGCAGCCAGGTGTCGGTGGTCCAGAACTCTCGCCACCAGATCAGCTCGCCGCGAATGTCGGTCGTTTGCCCTCCCCGGTACTGCATCGGGTTGTGCTGGGGGCTAAAGCCGTGCCCCATCAGCGCCTCGCGCAATGCTTGCCGCTGGGCTTTGAACTGGTCACGCTTGCACACCAGCCAAATGCCGTAGGTCAGCCGTACTTCCTGCACTGGGCGCGTGGTCTGGGCATCGCCTTTGGCGGAATCCTCCGCAAAATAGGCCAGCGCGGCGGGGGTTTGGGCTTCGAAGTTGTCGATGGGGTCGGCAAACCACGCTTCTTGTACGGTGGCCATGCCTGGGCATTTGTCGCGCAAACGCGCCAGCAGGTCGTCGATAATGTCCGGGTCGGTCATGTTAGGCCTGCTTTGCGGTTGAGGATGTAATTCAGCCGGTCGTTAAACTGCTGGGGTAGGTCGTCGCGCACCAGCTCCTGCGCGGCTTCCATGACCTGCTGATTACCGACCATTTCAGGGACTGATGGGCCAAAGCGCATTTCCGGGGTGCTTTTGTTGTCGTCCTTGTCGCTGCGGCGGTAGATATGGTTTTTGGCCAACCAGCCGCCCTGCACCAGCTGCCGCCCGCGATCCTTGCGCACTCGCACCGTCACGCCTCTACGGCGCGCCATGCTGCCCTTACGGGGGCCGCTTTGTACCCGCCGCTTGGAACTCACCGTCACCCAGCGCTCACGGGGCTTGAACTGCGCCAGCGGTAACCGCCTGCCGGTGTAGAGAATCGCCCGCCCATCGCCACGGTCTAACCGCTGAATGCGTAGGCGCTTGCGAATATCCCCCGCGCTAATATCGTAACGCTGCCGGGTTTCCCGGCTAATCAGCGTGGCCGCTTTGCGGGTGGTGGCGTTCACCGCCCAGCTCAGCGCTTTTTCTACGTCTTTGGGGTCGAACTGCTGTTTCAGCTCCTGCAGTTCACGTACATCAAACTGTAGGTTGGGCATAGTTCCCCCCTGGTGTTAAGACACCCACAACCGACGCACGCGCCCATCATCTTCCAGTATCTGCTGAACTTTCCAGGTGCGGTTGGGCTGCATGATCATATCGCCCTGCCTTGATGTCGCTACGTCTGTCACCTGTACTGAAAACGTAGTTACCCGCATCGCCACTTGATCCTGGTCGTACACCTCAAAACTATCATCCTTAATTGCCAGTACGCCGTTAGCGGTGAATTCACTTCCTTGGTAATCCACCAGATCACCCGCATCTGCGAAAATATCGGGCATATCGCCCATCACTTCTTCGTCAAAGGCGCTCATTACTTTCTCGGGCGCTTGGCGGGAACGGGCTTAGTGGGCTGGGGCTCTTGTGGTTCAGCGCTGTTGTTGTCTGGCGGAGATGACGGATCGCCACCTTCGTCATCCTGGTCTTCATCATCGTCATCGATCAGGTCTTCCTTTGCATCGATCACCGGCGCAATCACGCCAGAAGCAAGTAGGCGCTCTTTTTCTTCCTTGTTGCGAGGCTCGAAAGTAGAGCCTTGCTTGGCAAGCACCTTCTTCCCTTCTTCGATTTGGCCGCGTACCACTACGAATTGCTGAGACATTGCGAATACTCCCCTTTAGCGTGAGAACAAGCCCCGCATCAGAGCAGGGCTTGTCGGTTAGCGCTGGCTTACACCACCTTGGCGTAAACGAAAGCGTCCGGCTCATGGAAGCCGGGTAGCGGTGCCGACTGCATCATCAACCAGCGCACGCTGGGGTCTTTCTCAATCCAGCTTTTCGGGTAGCGCGCTACATCGAACATGCCGCCCTCGATGGCTTCCATGTCCTGAATCGCGCCATAGAGCATGCCGCAACGGCTGGTGGTGGGGCCCATGACCAGCCCGCCTGCGGGAATCATCGGCTGCTCATCGCCTGCCGGGTCTAGGTACCACTCTTCATAGGAGTAGAGATCAAGGCCGGGGTCGTTGAGGTAACCCAGGTAGGTCACTCCATCAGGTAGTTCCTCCGGGCGAATCATGCCGAGATCAATGCGGCGTGTGTTCAGCTTTTTGATCACCGACTCGTTATCGAGGAAGGCGTCCGCCGCTTCGGCGCTCATCACTACAGCGTTCGCGGTGCGGCCACTGTCTTTTGCAATGCGGCGCTTGTACTTGCGCAGGTCTGCGATCGGGTCAGAGCCAGCAGCAGACCAAAGCGTTGCCTCAGTGACTTGGTGAGTGGCTGACATCTGGTAATCAATAATGTCATCTACGCCATCGCCTACTACGTGGACTTGCCCACTTGTGAGTGCCTGGGCGGCCATCCACTCTTCACGGCGGTTGATCTGATCGTCCAGATCTTCCATATCACGCGCCAGCTGCTCGCCTGCGCGTTGAAGCGGCGTACGGCCAGAGTAGATGTGCTCCCCTGGCTGACGGTGGTTCAGCAGCAGGCCTGCGCTCGTCTCCAGCTTTGGCTTGATGTAGGGCGGCGTATAGCTGCGCATCACGCTGCCGGTTCGATCCACCACTTGGCCGGGGCGATTGGGGCGCACAAACGGCGCCATTTTGCGCTGGCCTTTCATGATGTCGATGTCGACATGCTTGGTGACGAAATTTACCGGGTTAGCGCCAAAGAAGGTGGTGCCGAGGAAGCGGCGGGAGCGCTTCATCTGCTCGACCGCCTCCAGCATCGTGCGTGGTTCAAATAGATCCATGGACATGGGGGTTCTCCTGAGAGTGAGTACCAGCGGCGTAGGGCTTAGCCCCTGGCGGCGGTATTAGCGAACGAAAAGAGAGAGCGAGCGCAGCGCTTTGCGCACCGACGCCACGGTGTGGCCAGTGCCTAGCGTGAGTTTTTCGCCGCGCACGTCGCCACAGATCAGCGCTTCGGCTTCTACATCGCCGTCAGTGGCATCGACGGCTTCCCAGAGGATGACGCTGGGCGTTTGGCTGCCATCGGTCGCGGCGGAAGCCGAGAGAATGTATTTCTCATCAGCAGTGACTTCGCCCATCACGGCGCCAGCGGGCTGTACTTGGCCAGAGGCGACGGTGATGGTCATAAAACGGCGTGGGAAATCGCCAGCTAGCAGCGCGGCGGCTTCAGGGTGCTGGTTAACGGTCATTGAAGGCATGGAGAAAACCTCTTGAATAGGTGTTGGCGTAGGGCGCTAAGAGAGGCGTGGCATTGCCGGGCTAGCCGTTCTTCCAGCGTGCGGTAATGGCATTCACGCCCTGGGCGCGCTCTGCCGCTTCGGTGTCTTCTTTAGGCGGCGCGGCGGTGGGTGCGCCAGCACCATCAGACTGGATGGCCTGCAGGTTAATGCCGCGATCTTGAGCGGCTTTGAAGAGCGCTAGGCCAGTGGCCTCGACGCTTGCGCCCTCATCAATGGCAGCCGCCACTTCTTTCTCAAAACCTGCCGAGGCGAGATCCATGATGCCCTTGCAGCGCGCGCGCTCGCTTTGCGTTGCCTCAGCGCGGATCTTGTCCGTGTCGACCGCTTCCGGCTCGGCAATCTGGATAGTTTTAGGGTCGGTGCCCGCCTCGATGGCGGCCTGCAATTCCGCCGTGGTTTTAACGGTCGTCATCTTGACGCTCCTTTGTGTGCTGAAAGATGAAGTTGAGCCTGCCAGTTCGGCAATCAGGCCCTCTAGTGAGCCGAGGCGGTCGGCCATGCCGGCCTCCACGGCGATTGCACCAGTGGCGATGCCGCCCTGGCGGAAACGGTTGTTCACCTCTTCGCGTGGGATGCCGCGATTGCGGGCCACTTTGTCGAGGAACACGTTTGCCAATTCGTCGGTGCGGGTTTGAAGCTGGGCGCGTCCAGCTTCGGTATCCAGGTCTGGCCGCTTGTTGGGTGCGTTGCTGGAGACGATCTCGTAGGTTTTCTCGCCTGCTCGGTCGTCGCGTTTGCGAATGTTCAACACCACACCCACGCTGCCTAGCTGGGCGGTATCGTCTACCACCACCTCGTCAGCAGCGCTGGCAATCCAGTAGGCGGCGCTTGCACCCATGCCGCCGACATAGGCTTTGACGGGCTTCCTGGCACGGGCCTGAAAGATCATTTCTGATAGCTCGTTGATGCCTGTCGCTTCGCCGCCGGGGCTGTCCACATCTAGCACCAACGCTTTAACGCTGGGGTTATCGAGCGCTTCCTGAATATCAGTGGCAAGGCTGCCCGTAGACGTGGCGCCGCTGATCTCCGTCATCAGGTTGGCATGGCGGAAGATGGGTCCTGTTACCGGGATAACGGCCACCCCATCACGCACGGTGACATTGCGCGTGTTGTCTAGCGGGCGGCCTAGCTTGGCTTCCAGTGCCTGCACGTCGCCTTCACGCGCGGCCACCGCCATGACGGTATCCAGCGCTTCGGCGGTGATCAGCCAGGTGTGATTGGCCGCTAGCTCAAACGCGGTACGCGGCAGGGTCATGGTGTGTCTCCTGGTCTATTCGTCAGCAGTGCTGGCGGGTTCTTGTTCGTGCACTTTGCCGCCCACGTAGATGGGCACGCCCTCAGCGCGTTTGCGCTGGATCTCTCGGGCGCGGTCGCGGTGTACGTCTTCCCAGTCCTCGCCATGCAGCGCCATGGTTTCGATGTGCTCATTACTGGTGCCATTGGCGATACGCTCGGTGGCGGCTCTGGCGTCTATCTGCTCATTCAGCGAGCCCAGCGGCTCCCCGATCCATAACGCCCTGGTGTAAGCGCGCCGCTTGGCGGGGTCGCGGTACCCGGGCAGGTTGACGATGCCGCGCGCTACCAGCTCATCAATCACCAGCTCATAGGTGGGCTGGCAGAACTGAACCGTGAGGTGATGACGGCGCTGCTTGATGAATTTCCAGAGCTGGTTGAAGGCGGCGCGGGCAGCGGTGTAACTTGTCGAAAAGTGCATTAGCAGCACTTCGGAAGGCATTTCCAGGGTGGCGCCAATCTCTTTAACGATAGCGACAAAGAACGGGTCAAACTGTGCGTTGGGCCGGTTCGGGTTGATCGTGACGGGCTCGGCACCCTCTTCCAGATCCCACACGGCGCCCTCGCCTAGCGTGAGGCTGTCGCCTTCGCTGGTCTGCTCGCCTGAACTGGTGACCACAGGCCGGTCTGGCTTGTTGGGGTCGTCGCTGTCGTCGCTCCACATGGGGCCACCGGCTGACATATCTGGATCGTCAGTGGCGGTGTGCTTGATGGCCACGGTAAACATGGCGCTGATCACGGCAGCGGTAAGCTCAGCCTGTGAGAAACGCTCCAGCTTTTGCAGTGCTTCTAAAATGGGCGCCAAGTAAGGCACGCCACGCACTTGGCCAGGACGGCCTTTCTCATTCATCAGATGCAGAATGCGGCGGCGGCCGGTTTGCGCTCCGAAAATGGGATACCAGTCCCACTCTTGCGATGTGGTGTAGTCGCTGGGGTAGCCACTACATACGCGCACATGCGTGGGCTTGCCGAGCCGATCAACACGAACACCATCACTTTCCGTGGGCGTATCCGTCAGCGGGTTGCCCACGCGTTCGGCTTCAATCAGCTGCAGCTTGGTACCAAACAGGCAGCCTGGGCGCTGATCGTCTGGTGTCATGGCGAGCACGTCACCGCTGACGAGTGCGCTGATAAACGCCAGCCGTTGGAGCATGTAAAAATCCAGCCCGGCCTCTACATCGCATTCATTAGGGTCTTCTGCCCACAACCGAAACCCACGCGCCAGCTCATCGTTCAGCTTATCTGCGGCGTCGTCATTCAGTCCTAGCGCCTCACCGTCGACGTTGGGGCGAACGGTTAGCCCCATGCCCACCACGTTAGTGGCAGCCCGGGTGACAGCCGCGCGCGCCAGCATGTGGTTTCGGTAGGCATCGCGTGTACGGCTAATCAGCATTTCCCGCTCACCTGTCGGCGTATCTTGGCGAGGACTGCCTAACCCAGGTAGCCAGCTGAGCATGGAACGGATCATGCGGCTTGCGCCACGGTGGCGGGTTTCGCTACCGCTATTGGCCCGCGTGCGGCCTTGTGCGCTCGCCAAGCGTTCAAACTCTTGGCGCATCACCTGTTCGCGCTTTTGCTCGGCTGTATCGCCCTTTAAGCGGCCAAATAGCTTCATGTTTAAAACCCAATGTAGCGAATGCGGTTACGACCACCTGAGGCGGTAGCGGCTCTCTCTTTGGCGGCTAGCCGTTCGAAGCGCTCTTCCATCTTGTACAGCGTGGGCAGGTCTGCCCGGGTGTAAGAGCGATCCCCAAAGCGCCATGACTGCGAGCCGCTCAGGATCTTGTCGATAGCCGTACGCACTTTGGTGAGGCGCTCGGTATAGGTTTCCATGGTCATAAGCTGCTCTTAGTGGCCACGCGGGAGCGCTTGCGTTTAGTTCGTGGCGCCAGCGTGGCGGGGTCGTTAAGGTCTAGGCCAAAGCGCTGCTGGCAAATTCGGAGCGCGGCAAGGGCGTACACGAAACAGTCGAGCGCTTCGTTACGGCGGCCGCCTGCATCCCAGCGGTAAATGCGCCGGCCCTTTTCGATTTTGGCCACTTTGATTTCAGCCGTTAGCTGCTTGATCTCGTCTTCATCACAGATGAGATCGCTTGAGGGCAAATGCACGCAGCCGGGCACGGCCATGCCGGGTTGGGGCTGCAGCTTCAGGCGGTTGTAAATGGTTTCTTTGGCGTTATCGGTGCCCACTTCAGTCAGGAAAACGCCCTTAGAGGTTTTTTTGCGCGGCATGTTGGCAATCGGCTTGCCGTACTTATTGGCACCCTTGATGGGAATCACCCAGTACGGCCCTTGCTGCTTACTCATGGCGTACACTTCATCGGTGTAGTGGCCACCCGAGTCCCAGCACCAGCGCATCACGGGCATCCAGTTGCCATCGGTGCGCTGGTAACCTTGGTGCAGCTTGTGGGCGACTTTACGCTTGAGCTCGGGGCCTGCTGGGTCGCCATAGATGATCCAGCGGTCTATCAGCCAGCACTCTTCATCTTTGCCCCAGCCCCATACGCGGCCTTCGTAGCGATCATCCTGGGTATCAATACCACCGGTGAGCGCCACCACCCTGTCGGGCACTTGCGGGTAAACTTCCCGTCTGCCGTAGATGGCTTCCCATTCCAGCTTCTCGCCTAGCTCGTCTTCCCAGGTTTCGCCTAGCGTGGTGTTGACGAACGTTTTTAGCTTGGAGGGCGACCCTTTGGCCTTGAGGAAGTCGCGCACAATGCGCTCCCAGGTGGTAAAGGGGCTTAGCACTGTCCAGAGGTAAAACGTGATGCTGTCCGGCGTTGGGATCGGCTCATGTAATGCGCTAAACCAGTCGATGCCGTCTCGGGTCCATATCCCCGTTTCAGAGCAGACCCAAACGCCATCTTTAATGCTGTGCTCTCGGCTTTCATCCTGCAGCTCATGCTGCTTGATCATGCAGCCATTGTGCTCGCAGAGGTAGAACGCGGTTTCCGGCTTGCCTTCATCCCACTTGATGCCAAAGCCTGCATCCTGCCCGCCCCACTTGAGTATTTGTTCCTCCCCGCAGTGCGGGCACGGCACATGAAAGTTGAGCTTGTGTGGTGACTCTTCGGCAGCGGCTTCAATTTGGCACTGGCCGCGCACCTTGGGCGTGGAGCCACGAATCGACTTAGGGAAGGTGGAGCCTTCTAGGCGCTTATCCCCCAATGTGGTGGGCGAACCCTCTTTCTCGATGTCTTCATCAAAGGCGGCTAGCTCGTCATAAATCACCACGTCTACCGACTTTTCACGGTAGTTCCGCGCTGCTTTACCACCGTGCACGAACACTTGCTTGCCGTTAGCAAAGCGCTTGGCGCTAAGGGTGTTGTCCCGGTGTTTCATGCCATGCCAGGGCGCTAGGTCCAGTACCACCGGCACGTCTCGCACCATCGTTTCTAGGTGCGTTTTCATGAACGATTCAGCATCAGTATCGGTAGGGCTGAACGTCAGGATGTTGCGCTTTTTGTGCTCGAGCAGGTAACCGGCGGCGGCAAGCAGCATCTTGGTATAACCAAGGCGCGCTGATTTGACCACGTTAACGGTGCGGATCTCGTCGTTGCCCATCGCATTGAGGATGCCGGTCTGAAAGGGCAGCGTGGTCCAGCGCCCTTCGTGATAGCTCGACTCAGACGATAGATAGAAATTTTGGTCTGCCCACTCCACCGCTGTCAGTGGCTCAGGCCGATACAGCGCCAATAGGCCTTGGCGTACCGAGCGCCGCCACTCTTTAAGCTGTTGTGTCGAAACTATCGCAGTAGTCATCCAGCAGCTCCGGCAACATATTATCGAGCCCGCTGGCTTGGTTACGGGCGCGTGCTAGCTCCCGCATCAGAGTGTCTAGGTGTCGAGTCTCTAGGTCTGGGTGCTTGCGCTTCATGGTGAGCGGCAAGGTGTCGAGGATGGCAGCGATCTCTGCCGCGACCTTGGATAGAGTGAAAATGGCGAACTCACTAGGCACTACCTTGCGCGCTGCCAATTCGTTCTTCTGCTGCTGGCCAATGCGGCGCTCTTTTGTTAGCAGGTACTCTTCTTGCTCGCGCTTGTGCTCAAGCAAGGGGTCGTAATCAATACCGTCATCCGGTTGCGATGATTGTTGTTTCGCTTCCACTTCCGCCAGCTTCGAATCCAATACTGAGCGGCAGTCGAAATAGACGCTTCTGCCTATCTTCGCAACGGGTTTAATTCCCCACTTATCAAAGGCTTGAACACTAATCCCTAGGCTTGCCGCCATCTGGCTTTTGTTCAGCCAGTAGGGCTCGGGCGATGGCTGTCTGCTGGCTGACATCTAAACAACAACCTCGCCTTAGAAAATTCTCATAAATAGCCGAATTCTGCGGCTATGTTCCCCCGTACTCTGCATGCGCCTGCCCAGGAGGACCCGCCGTTTTTTTTGCACCTGCTTGGTGCGCTACTTCTCGTCACCCCCGCCAGCCATAATCTCCACCACCGCCGTCCGGTCCGCATTGAACCGGCGGCGGAGCGCCTCATACTCAGCCAACAGCAGCAAAAGGCCACGATTACTATTGAGGATCAGCGTTGGCGCGGGTAGCTCACTGGTTAGGTGTGCGGGTACCGTTGGGCCGTAGCACTGCGTCTCCATCGGCTGAACGTTGGAGCTCGCGCACCCAGTCAGTGATAACGCTAGGCCTATCGCTATTGAGCCAATCACGCGCTTCAGCATCAGTCTCTCCCAATCGTTCGAGCGCCTGAGTGCTGGCGCGCATGTCGTCGGCAATGGTGGTTAGCGTGCGGTCGCGCTCTGCCATGGCAGCGTTGAGCGTTTGGATCTGCTGGCGCTGGAACTGCTGGTGGCGCTTGAGTATCTCTGCGCGGTCGTTCGCATGCTCGGCCTGCATCTCTGCACGGTCGCGCTCAGCTGCCACCCGCTGCGTGTACTGATACTGGAATGCAGAAAGACCTATCAGCACTGCTAACAGCCAGGGCGTGACACCACCCAGCAAGCGGCCAATCATTTTAGCCACCTGCCGATGATCTTCTCGTATAGCGCGTCGATGCGGTCACGCACCCACTCAACGCCTAAGAACGCGATAGCTGCGCCTATAGCGATTGCCATATCTTGCGGCATGCCCAGGTACGCAAGCAGCGGCATTAACGCCAACGTAAGAAACCCGCACAGCACCGCTTCCAACAAACTCTTCATGGGTCGGCCTCCCGCGTGGATGGCGCGCACCAGAGCAATCAGCATTGCCAGACCCGCCGCGTAGATCTGAGGCCACAGGCTCAGCACTACGTTTAGCAGTGCCTGCCAGTTGTTAGGGTCTCGGTTAGGCATTGCGTCAGGCTCTTTGATTAAGTGCATGTTGGCCACCTCAGTAGCCGTTGAGTGTTAAGCGCTTCGGCGCTTAAGCATCGCGCGCTCATACCATGTCTGATCTGCATCACACAGCACCCCTTTGGAGCGCTTGAACTCAAGCAGCAAACGCTCTAGCGAGTATTCATGCTGGCCATAACCCGCCCCTGGCAGAGACGCCCAGATATTTCGGCAACGGTGGATGGCATCAGCAATGCGCCCTTGCTGAATCAGCGGCAGCGCCTTCTGTTCGCGTATCTGCTGAATGGCGTAACGATCCTGATTGAGCGGACCAAAATCACCCAGGCTCATGGTGCGGCGGTAATGATCCCAGTAGCGGCTCAGAATCTGATAGCGCCCGGCGGCGGTGGAGCTCAACCCCTTCCGGATCTGCACCAGGCGGCGGGGGTGATCGTCGTAGCCGTCCATCAAAATCAGCTTGCTGGGCAGCGAGCCCACGATGACCCGGTAGCCATTATCAGTGCGCGGGTCACTCAGCATGGGCTTGCCGATCTCCGCAAAGGCCAGCATGTCGAGAAAGGCGCACACGTTGACGCCGCCCGCTTGGGCAGGAGTGATAACAGGCATGGGCGGTCACTTGATGTAAGAAAGCCCCGGCACGACGGGGCAAGGCGCACCAGGTGGCACGCAATGGGAACAGCGGAAAGCAAAAAGCCCCACCGGGTGACCGGCAGGGCTTTATGATGTGTGGCGGCTAGCGACATTGAGCGCCAGCCTAGAAACATAGTAGATCAGCCGTGGAGTTAATACAACATCTAGTATTTCAAAGCTGAGCGAGCATCAATAGAGCCAC
>Ga0114899_1000486_pt1 | contig 28271 bp, 28 predicted proteins | sample MalvireepMed_215_FD_83497 | JGI IMG/M metagenome (GOLD analysis project Ga0114899, IMG submission 83497) | Marine viral communities from the Global Malaspina Expedition - Malaspina viral metaG DeepMed_215 | ecosystem: Environmental > Aquatic > Marine > Oceanic | place: Mediterranean Sea...
TGCTGATCAGTGATTCGTGTTCCCGGCACAGTGAACTCCTCCGTTCTGCTGTACCGAACCTTATCAGATCAACCGGCCAAGATAATTGTCGCTAGACCGGCCACCGTAATTGTCGCTTAATAGGTGGCGCAGTTTTTTGTGCTTTATGGCTTCATTAATCTTCCTAGGATATTTTTCGATTAACCACCATGCGAGTTCTAAAATATAATGCCTCTCAGATAAAGAGCGTTGCTCAAATGCTACTTTTACATCGCTTATATGCTGAAACGGCATATCTGTTTTTTCACATAAGTATTGCTGCAAATCGGGAGCCAATGAATGTGAGACAATAATTCTACAAAGCTGATGCAGTAAATTAAGCCTTTGGGTTTTTATTTGACCTGAATTAACAAAACCACGGTCTATCTAACACCGCTAACTTCCATTCCCACCTTCGATTGAAAAGATTCAACAGACAGAAGTAACTATTGATGAATGGTACTTGCAAAGAGAAATTCAAAGAAATAAAGACCAAGCTCCTGATTTTGATTTGGCCTTTTCATCATTTTTCTTAAATAGAACAAATCGTTCTGGTGTTATTCTTAAAGCTGGTGTAATTGGTGGGTATGCGCAAAGTGGTAAATACAAACTAGACTGTAGGTTTAATAAAACAGCTTTAATAGAAAAGATAAGACGTATCGAGAAATATAAGCATAGAATACACTTGTACAATCATGATGCTATAGAATTCATAAGGTTAACCAATGCTAATTTAACAGGAAATACTGTTTATTGCATCGATCCTCCATATTTTGTTAAAGGCTCAACCCTATACACTAACTTTTACGAGCCAAAAGACCACCAATATATAGCTGATGTGCTGAATGATTTAAATCGGCCTTGGCTTTTAACCTATGACAACTCCCCAGATATACAAAAATTGTATAACGGTAGAAGACAACATAGGTTTATCTTAACTATAGCGCAGCACATAAAAAGATAGGAACTGAACTTTTAATCGTTAGTGATGATATCATTCTTTCTAATGAACTTAATTTAATGCCTGCGGCATAACTGATCCCCTGCACTAAAACTGGACACGGCACTAAGCAATGTTATTTAGTTCAAATACTTCTGGGATGAAATAACCATTCGTGCTGTGCCTTCTTGTTTTGTTGTAATCAACTTCAATGTATCCAAATACCGCTGGTGCATTGTTGTACGGTCCATAATTGGCTCGCCATGGAGTGTTCCGACTTTCAAAGTTTTCTGCACATGCGTTAACGCTCCTATCTCCCAACAATTCCCTTTTCGGCTCATGCTATTTTTCCAGCGGTCACGGAAGTCTCTCAAGCAATACTGACTGCCTCGATCGCTATAAACGATAACGCCTTTTGGTCAACCTCTACGGCAAATAGCCATATTTAGCGCATCACACAGGCTCTGCTTTCATGCTGAAACTCATTGAGCAACCAAATCACACTTAAGTAGATTAGGCGCAACGGGTAATTTATGATTGCTGTCAGTCTTGAACTTGCGCGCTGCTTTGGCCGCTAAGCCATGGCGTCTCATGCTACCGCTAATATAGCTTAAACATATCTGAAGACCTGAAGTTTACAGATACCCTTTTCGGTTCGATCCACGCTACATAGCAACTAAGTCTTAAATCACCCAAATAAACAAATATTTTTTCATTAACTTTTGTTGCAATTGTAATATTTTATGTTTACTTTATAGACTCTAAAACAATCAAATAAGGACGTTAATGTGAATAAGATCACACTCCCACTCTCATGTTTATCACTTTTAATCTCATCTCAAGTATTAGCCGTTGAACACGACTTAGATAATGCAGGTAAAGTAAATAAATTTGTAACAACAGATGTATTTCCTCAAAAAGCATTTATGAAAAAGCAAAGTGCTGTTAAGTTAAATGAGGAGTTAGCTGTAGAAAGTACAATCACACCAATTTGTCCTACGCTAGCGACAGAAAGCCTGTATACGCTTAGTAATTCTCAGCCTGGCGAAAGTATTTGTTACCACTTTGAAATTACTGAGCGAAGCAAAACGACAGCTTTGCTCGTAGGCCAATCAACTGAGACGGATGTTAACTTAAGTGTACTTAGACATAATCCTGATGATACTTTTACTGCAATTGGTACATCTGCTAATACAGGTAACCTAGATGAGGTTGTATTAGCTTTGACTGAACCAGGTCACTATTACTGGTTTATGGAAGTTATTGACTCTGATGGTTCACCATTTAATTTTGGTGCAGCAGTCGCAACAAATTTAGATGCCTATGAATTTAATGATACAGTTGCTACATCAACCTTATTATCTGATAAACAACATGTCATAACAGGAAATATGGATAGTGTAGGTGACCTCGATTACTTTCAATTCACCGCTGTACGTGGGCAGGATGTTATACTCAGATTTGAGGATGCTCAATTAGATGAGTGGATAACAGAGGTTTATAGTAATGGTTGGATAGAAGTTGCTAAAGATACAGATGTAACAATAAGTAATTTACAACCTAATCAAAATATTAATATTAGAGTAAGAGCAAACCCTAACTTACCCATTAACTCTTCAAATAACTACAACTTAATCATTGGCACTAAAGTTACTAGCGTATCGAATCATAGTGTTTCGGGTGAGCCTAATGTAAATAGAGTAACGTACAGTGGATTTGGTTCAAGTTTATATGCTACAACACAAGCTTATCGTAACTTAAATTGGAGCGTGACATTGCAAGACTCTACAGGGCATCCTGTTGAGGGAGCGAAAGCTAAACTAAGGGTTGACCAAGATGTTAGTGATGGCTCAGTTAATTATATTGACTTTGAAAGCACTTCTAATAGCTCAGGTCATATTTCAGGCTCTGTTGATTTAGGAAGTTGTCATAGCGATATTACTTTTCGCCATACGGAATATAGTTTAGGCTATAAAAACATATGGGATACAGATTTAATTTATGGTGTTTGGCGATTAGAAATACCTAACACTGGAAACTTAGATCTAGGTATTGGAGGAAATAATGTTGAATACGTTGTACTCGGGCATTTGTGTGATCAAAAATTAGTCAGCAGTAACCCTTCATAACTTTTACTTTTAAAGCTAATGATGGTGACATTATTAGCTTTTTATTTAATGAGTAAAAATCACTCAAGTTATTAAGTTACGTGCCGATACAGGTACTAGTTATAAATTGTTTTCTCACGATAGATGGAATTAAGTATGAAAATAACTCATGATACTTTAACTAATACTGCAGCAGTACAATTAAAAAATAAAACGGTCCCTATTAATGAGGGAAAATTGTCTGATAACACCCTAAATGAAAAAATTAATAAACAGCAAAAACAAAAATTTGCTAATGATATTTATCACAAAGATGAACATATCCCAAAAAATCAGAGCACCTATGATAGGCCCCTTAGTATAACTGCGCATAAATCTGAATCTGAACTTTTAGATAAAATGACTAATACAATAAGTTTTGGTGAATTACCCAAAAAGTTAAGTCAACTTAGACCTAAATACGAAAATTTCCTGAATGAACTAGAAATATCATCTCCATCATTAGCTCAAAAGGATTGGGGGTTTTCTATTGATATTGATGATAAATTAGTTGTTTCTGGTGATATTACTGAAGATGAAAAATCTTATCTTGAGGACAAGCTAAATGCAGATAAAGATATAGTAAGTTTAGTTAAAGAGTTACCTGACATTTTAATAAAAGGTCAAGAATATGACCGTGGTTATGATGGGAAGGGGAAATATTGGGGAAAATATCATGTTACCCAAGAAAACTTTAAAGACATTGTTGATATAAAGGCACTTTTAGATAGTTCATACGGACCAAATGCAAAAGCATTTGATAATGGTTTTGATATATTTTCATATCAAGATAATTTACGTAGTCAATTGGCAAATAAAGCAGAAGTTAAATATGCTTATTAATGAGTTATTATTCATTTCTTGTCAATTGTGTAAAAATATTATCGTTTAACTCGAGCCAACTAAAGTCCTCATTTCTAATAAGAGGACTTAACTTATTATACATAAATAATAAGCATTACTTAAACCTTAGACTCGGCATATCTTTGTAGAGGTAATGTGAGCGTAGTTTTTTGTGCTTAATGGCTTCATTTATCTTCCTTGGGTATTTTTCGATTAACCACCATGCGAGCTCTAAAATATAATGCCGCTCAGATAAAGAGCGCTGCTCAAATGCTATTTTTACATCACTTATATGTTGATACGGCATATTTGTTTTGTCACATAAGTATTGTTGTAAATCGGGAGCCAATGAGTGTGAGGCAATAATTCTACAAAGCTGATGCAGTAAATTAAGCCTCTGAGCTTTTACTTGACCTGAATTAACAAAACCACGGTCTAATACCGCTAACTTCCATTTCCACCTTCGATGTACGTTCTGGTGCCAAATATTAACAGGAATAGGAGTGAAATCAGTTAAACTTACCCCGCATTTCCAACACACCGCTAGATCAGGAGCGTCTAACTGGTGATATTTTCCAAGCTCTATTCGGTGAAAAGCAACTGCCATTCCACAATGTCTACACCTATCTTCCATGAGTATTAAGTGTTTTGGGCAAAAAGTATAAAAAGCCACTCGCCAAGCAATTCGATAATAAGCGTCTGTACTTTCAGCTAAGCATAGGGGACAATACTGCATGCCAAAACCTGTATGAGTACGATGATATAATTTAAGCGGTGTTATCCAGCGTAGCTGACCTGACAGGCTTGTAGACTCAAATAAACGCCCCTCAAATAGACTTAGCGTTGTTTTCTTTGCTTCCCTAAGTGTTACCCCCGTTTTTACTGACATCTGCTCTAACAACCTTTCAGGCGCTAGCCTATCTATATCCCTATTCCAAAGTTCATAACGCTTATTAAAAGCAAAATGACCAAAGCTTTGTACTTTCAGGCCATTGTGATGTGCAGTTCGCACCATCCATGAAGATAAACACTCCCCTGGTAATGGGTGCGGATGAGCTGGCCATAATTTTCCAGACAACATTTAAATTGCCTTGTCTAACTGACGCTTTCTTTGTGAAGGTGTTACCCAGTTTATTTTATCTAATACTATTGGTGTGATTGCTTCTATATTATTTTTAACCGCATAAACGGCTGCATCATTAAGTAATCGTGAAAGCTCTCCAATATAGCCCTCACACATTGAGAATAGTTGCATAGCTAAGCTTTTAGCATGTAAATTTGAGGGCTTTCTTAATGGCAACATACGTTCAAAACTCACTAGTAACCTTAAAAAATCCTGATTAAACTCCCATCGAGGTAATAATACTGGCTCAAAACGGTTAGCTAATTGAGGGTCTGACTGCAACGCCCTAAACGCGTCTTTAGTCCCAACCCCAACAATTGATATTTGTAACTCATTACCAAGGTATTTAAGTACATTCAAAAATGCACGTTGTCGATTTAAATTACCCGCCAAGATATGATGAATTTCATCTATGACCAACATTTTTGTACCAATGTAGCGCAATAATTTGATCACTTGAAATTGCTTTTTATCAACTCGTTCACTTGGCCTATATGGCGCAAATAGTAACTCCAGTATTGCATTATAAAAACGTCCCTCATCGGGAACAGGAGGCGCTTGCACTAATAATACAGGTGCAAGCACTCCATCACCATTAGGATTATCTTTAGCTGGGTACTGTTTCAAAAATCGTTTAGTAAGCATTGTTTTACCATTGTTGGTATCACCAACAATCAGCATATTGGGCATTCGCTCAATTCGTGGGTACGACATTAGGTCATCCAACTTTGTCAGTACAGACTTTGCTTTAGGGTAGCCAATCCAACGATCAGAACGAATTTTTTCAATTCGTAGTTCATCATCAAGCGTTAGTTGCTCAATGGCTTGCTCACTTAAATGCTTATAGCTCATGACCAGTCATCCATTTCATCAAACGGCTCTATTTCAATTTCAGTAATATCATCAAAATCCACATCTGTTATTCGATCATTTTTGGGTGATGGGTTTTCAGTTTGTGCATGTATTTTTCTTCGCTGTACTGAGCGCCGTGCGGCTTTGGTTTTATGAACGGCTTCGAGTTCAATTTCTCTCATTTTTTCATAAGCTTCAAAAATGGCATGTTCATTGAGCGTTTCTCGGCCTTGAGCCTCAGCTCTAGAAACGGCCTCTCGAAGTTCCCATATGCTTATTGCTGGGTGCGAAGTGTCTCTATATGGTATAGCAAAGTGAGAGTGTAACTCGGGGTCATAAAACCAAATTTGACTAATATCTCTAGGGTCTCGTCTAAAAATAAACTTACGCTTTCTTTTAGGTTCATTTTCATCAGGCGCGTTAATCCAAGGACGTAAAACATCATGGTAGTAATGAACTTTGTTGATAACAACGCCATAGTCGAGTATTGAACGAAGTTCATACGGCATAAAATCAAATTTTAAGCGCTCTTCATCTTTAATTCTTGCAGGCAAACCACATCCAGGGTTATGTTCGTCACCTAAAATACCTTGCTTATACTGGGCGATAGGTGTCATGCCTATCATAGAGTGTATTTTTTGGTGATAAACGTTAACAACATAATTTGCTAACCAATGCTCGAACTCTGTTAGTGTCATTGATGCTTTGGATTCTGAGTCATAGTCTCCTTTCTCTGCCGTATTAGAAAAAGTAGAGCCTGGTAAAGCATGAATTTCTTTTGAAAAAGTTCCGAGTACACGTTCAACATGTGCTCCAAAATTTGGCCTTGCAACAGGCCTCCATTCAATATCAATATTATATTGCTCACATGCTTTTTGAAGCATGTTACCGCGAAACTCTTTAGCGTTATCAACATGTATTTTTGCAGGCAGCCCCCAAAGAGGCCACTCCCCATTAATATCGTACTTAGCTAGCCACTGCTCTTTAGGCAGAATTGAATGAATTAAACATAGCCCAGTGGTCATTGCACTTGGAGGATCAAAAGAAACATAAAATCCAGTAATCATTCGACTATATACATCAAAAGCAAGTGTTATCCATGGCCTACCTATCGCTTTTCGATAATGATCATCAACTAAAATAATATCTAATTTTGTGTGGTCAATTTGCACGACCGATAACGGCCAGTCTGCGCCAGGAAATTTACCTTTAATTGGACGGAATGTATTATCTGAAACTTTCCGCCCTTGTCTTCGCGAAGCAACTAACTCAAGAGGTAATGCTTTTATTCTATTTCGAATAGTATTGTCATGAGGTGGCGTTAAGCCTTGTTGACGGCATAGCTTTTTAACCTCGTCAATTACCATTCGCTGTGATTTTCTTTGTTTAGTTAAATATTCAGTAGCGATTGCTTTTTTAATAACTTCTTCTATTTCATCATCAAACTTAGTAGAACCGCGATCTCGCCTAACTTTAGGCAAGAGTGACGATAATAAACCAGACGTTTCATAATGCTTTAACCAACCATACAATGTATTCGTATGAAGATTATTATCAGCTGCGACCTTCTGTACATCTGAGCGGCTTCGTCTAGGTAAATCCAGTAACGGTTTAATTATTTTTAGCCGTGACTTAGCAATACTCCAAGACTCACCTGTAATATTTAAGAGATCCTCAACTTGCGTTGGCGTAGACGGTTTTTTATTATCTAACTTAGCTATAGGAACAGTAAATGAGAGACCTGTAGTTTCATTCACAATAATTACCTGAGACAAATCAATAAGCTCTGCAATTCTATAGTTATGCCCCTCATATGAAACTTTTTGACCTAGTTCAATTTTAATTAATGTTGATGAGTCCATCTTTAAGTTACCCCTTCCAAATCTTACTAGACATCGTTATCTTGGATGCTAAATCTATTTGAATTTGCCTGCTTCCAATTAAATACCATAAAGTTGGCAAAAGTGAAGCTTGGTTTATTTCGTCACTGTAAATAGATGATATTAGGTTTTTAGGTGTTGTTACTTTGAGTTGTGACAGCTTGTCATCAAGGATCATCATATCATCTTCATTTTCTGCACCACGTCTAACAAATGGCAATAAGAACTTTACTGATTCCAAGTAAGTAGTTTTTATTTCCACCTCAGTTATTAATTTAAACTTCCAACCATTTTCACGACAAAAACGTATAGCGGCTTTAAATTTAGGTTTTAATATTTTCCAATTTTCTTTAATGTCACTTCGATACTTCACTTCAAATAATGTAGGACATTGTGTTTGTTTCTTATAATAAACCAACGTATCAGGCGTATATGAACGGCTTTTACCCTGCTCATTTAACCACTTTAGTTTAATAGGCTGAACTTCAAAACCATCTACATTTTTATCAAACTCTAAGAGCATTAAAAAATCACGCTCCAAAGTAGACTCGAACATAGCTTGCCCCTGTGCTTTTGAGTGGGCGGCAATACCTGTAACGTTTCTATAGTTTTTGGGGATTTTTCTGATTGGCATAATAAACTTACTTCTATGAGCTATAATTTAAGTAAAATCAGCATTCAAACCAGTACATTTTATTAATGTAATAAGTCGTTAATTTTAATCATCATCTTAGAACAGTAGTCCAAAACAATGTAAAAATGAATGTATAGATTAAATATAGTACAACAGAACGTTGTAATTCACATAAAATAAGCCTGCTGATAAACAAAAAGCTGCCAACGAGCAGCTTTTTTTGTTTTTGGGCGTTATTTTCAGCAAATGTAAAATAAAGTTAGGCTAAAGCGGGGTTACTTGAGATAATTACCGCTGATACCCTTAATTAGGTTCATTATGAAACTATTAGTTCGCAACTTATCTCGTGCTACCACTGAGCATGAGCTTCGTACTTTATTTACAGCGCACGGTAAAGTGACCACCTGTAACTTAGTACTCGATAAAGAAACTGGCCAATCAAAAGGTTTTGCTTTTGTTGAAATGCCAAACGACATTGAAGTTAAAGGCGCAATTAAAGCCCTTAATCAAACAACCGTTGATAAAAGCAAAATCCGCGTAAAACTAGCCGATGCTTAATAACGATTGAGGGGTTAGAAGTTTATACGTATTTTTAGCGTTTAACCTCGCTTTATATTGCTCAAAGCTTAATTTTAGCACTTTGAGCAATATAACCGATTGGGCCTATATCTTAGTTAACATCGCCTTTAATACCTGCTGCTTACTTACTATATCCCTGTACAACGCAAATTGATTTTTTGCGCGATCTAAATTGTGTCTCTCATGTTTAACACTAAAGTAATTATCGCCGTCTATATAGTCGGTTAAAAAGCGTAAGCCAATCATAAAAGGCATCACTTTAGCACCTAACCAAAAGCTTTGTTTTTCCGCGGCCGTTAATATTGATTTTAATGGTTCAACATAACCTTTAACAATGGCTGCAAAAATGTCTTCACGAACACCTACTTTCTCAAGAGCTGTTGAGTCTTCTTGCTCTGCAGAGCAAAATGTTCTGACCATATCGCCAAAGTCATTAAGCCAATAACCTGGCATACAGGTGTCTAAATCAATCACCGCTTTTGCATTATTAGAATCTGAACAAAATAGCATGTTGTTTATTTTAGTATCGTTATGACACACGCGAATAGGGACTTTTCCAGCTAATGCATTGAGCTCATCAATGAGTGAGAACTGCGACAAGCAAAAATCAACCTCCTCCTGACAATGAGCTACACGTTTATGAGGATCGGTGTTAATAACTTGCTTAAAAACCTCTGCACGCATGGCTAAATTATGAAAGTTAGGGATAACCGCATGTAATTTGTTAGCGTCAAAGTCCTCTAATGCTGCAGCAAATTGGCCAAAGGCATTAGCCGCGGTTTGCGCTTGGCTAACAGTATTAACCACATCTTCGCTGTAACTGCCACCAATAAACTCAAGGGCTCGCCAAGTATCGTCATTATTATTTACTAAATAGTCATGCTGAGTTGTCGCTACATGCCGCACAATTGCTAAGTTGAACTCACCTACTTGCTGCTTTTTGCTTAAGTGTTGTTCTATTAATCTTGCATTATCAACAAGTAACTGTGGTTTTGGAAACACCACCGTATTAAGCTTTTGTACAACCAATGACCGCTTAGGTGTACTCAATAACATGGTAGTATTGATATGACCACTACCGATGGGTTTTATACTCGCATGCTTATCGTCAAGGCCAAAATTCTCAGATAAGTAAACTTCTATAGGAATTGAATTCATTTTCTACTTCATCCTTTTCGCCCAAGGCGACAATAATTCAATAGCTACGCTTGACGCAATGCGCACAAAGTAGCCGCAATACTTGTCAGTTCTGATTTATAGGTAACCCCAAACCAAGGCTCTTTTGCCCGCCCGCAAGCACAATCAAACTCAGTTTATGTTTTTTCATCTTGAGTCTGCGCATTTAAGAGGGTAATTTACCAAGCCAAGTTTGCAACCAAGGCTCGGCGACAGGCCAAGGCTCAAAGTCTTCACAGGCATCGATTTCGAGTCGGTTACCAACAGGTTTAGCTTGTAAATCACGTAATAGTTCATCAAAGCTGCGCCCTGCTGCGCAAAACGTATCACCGTAGCTTCTGTCACCCATGGCTACAATGCCAAAAGGCTTGCCTGTTAGCATTGGAAAAGTACTATTTAATTGATGATAAAGATCGGCTAAATTATCAGGAATATCGCCTTGCCCAGTGGTCGAGGTAATAATTAAAATATGCGAAGCATTTTTTATATCATCTAAAGTAGGCTGCTCGAAGACACTAACCTGATGGCCAGCTTGCTCTAGCGTGTCGCTAACTTGCTCACTTAATCGCTCTGCACCGCCATACACGCTGCCAACAAAAATACTAATATGTGCCATTTAATAATCCTCTTCTTGTTCTGGCCAACCCAGCTGTTTGCAAATGTTTAACATTGCGTCACCCAGCGGCGCTTTAATTGTTATGGGTTTATTACTATAAGGGTGCACAAAGCTAAGCTCTGATGCAAACAACATTAGACGGCGAAGCGAAAAATGCTCCCTAAAAAACTGATTATGCTGGTTATCGCCATGATTTACATCACCAATAATAGGCAAAGACAAGTGCTTTAAATGCCGACGTATTTGATGTTTGCGACCCGTTTTAGGAAAACACTCTACCAAAGAATAACGAACCGTTGGGTATTTTCCTATTGGGATAGGCAGCGCAGCTTGATGCAAACAATTAAATTGGGTTTGTGCTTCTTGCGCGGCTTTGTCTTGATCAGCAAACTTATCGGCTATTTTGTCGAGTTCTTCTTTTAACGGTTTATCTAAAAAAACAGATTCAGGCGCAAACCCGCGTACCAACGCTAAATAACGTTTTGTTATTGTGCCCTCAATAAATAATTGATTCATATCACGCGCCGCCTCTGAGCTTAATGCAAACAGTAATACACCCGAAGTAGGCCTATCAAGACGGTGAACCGGAAACACATGTTGCCCTATTTGATCGCGCAGCATTTGCATTGCAAATTGAGTTTCATGTTTATCTAAAAATGAGCGATGAACAAGTAGCCCAGAGGGTTTATCTATTGCTACATAATTTTCATCTTGATAAAGAATCGACAGTTCGTCGTATTCAATAGGCTCTAGGCGCTCACTCATCAGGCTCTCCTAAATATGAATCTAATTGGGTCAGTAAAGCGATAATGTCTTCGCTGCCTGATTTATCAGTGAGTGTCATTTGCGCCATCGGGGCGACTGCAAAATTGCGCGGTAACGGCTGCTTGTTGTCAATTAGCCGCTGTAACTTTTCAATAAATACAAACTGCAACCATTGTTCAAATGCCAGTGTATCGTGACAAAACGGTACGCTAGAATCTAATAAATCGGGATTCAGCGGCTCAACCTGCCACAGTTGATGCTTTTTAAGTAGCGCCACTAATTGCTGTAAATATATGTGGGTTTGCTGGTACATAATCACCCTTTGGTTTGTGTATTATGCAATTATACCCTGTTCCCACAACAGTCGCTATGGCGTATAATTAAGGTAATTTTGTAGTAAAAACAGTTGGAAATCCATGAGTGAACATATAGCTACGTTAGGCCAGCTTTTAGATGGTGCAGGCACTCAATGGCGTGCTTTTGATATTGGCAGGCACATTACCAAGCTTGATAAACAACAATTTTTAGCCGTTGAACAAGCGCAAATTCCTTACCCTTACCCATTAGCAGGTCATGCATGGTTAGCTATTCAGTTTTGGGATAGCAAAGCCAGTAAAGAACCTTATGTGTGGTTTTTAAAATTCCCACTTGATGAGCAAAGTAAGTTAGTAAGCGCGAGCCGTGATCACTTTGCAGATATGGTTATTCAGACACTAGGAACAGAAATTACCGGCGAGCAAGCCGATGGCACACTCGATAACAACCCTTATGTATTTACGCCGAACGCGAATAAATTAGCGGCGTTTAATGCACAAGTTAAAGTGTTACTAAAGCAACCAGCGTCGCAATACTACGAGCACACCCAACTCTACTTTAGTGGCCAAATTGGCTTTGATAATTGGCAAAATGTCGCGTTACAAGGCATTGCCGATTTTGCTTATCGTCTTCATAGTGCTGATAACTTAAAGCACTTACAAGCAGCGTGGCCTAAATTACCAGTTGAAGTATTACAGCCATTAAGTGCAATGCTTGAACACATCGAAATACCGCCCTCGTTAAGTGAGTTATTGTTAAGTTATGGGCAAACCGCCCTTAATAATAATGATGTTGTTGCGGCCTCTGCCGCGCTGCGTGCAATATCATCAGGGCAAGCTACTGGGCTGAGTGCACAGCTTGTTGATTGCGCGCTTAACTCACCTTTAGGGCAGGATTCTGATATTTTGTTGACCATTGCTGGTCGCTGCTTTAAACAGCTAGAACAGCCACAGCGTTTACATGTGTTTATGGATAAATGCGCGCATCATAAGGAAATAGCTGAATTATTTCCTAGCGTTTTTGCAGATTTAGTTGCAATTGCGACTATTCGCCCTCACTTATTAGCTTTATTACGTGAAGAAAACAGAAGCGAGACATTAGCTCGCGCAATTGGAAGGTTATTCTCTTAAATGGCTAGTTTATGGACGTTTATACTTATTGGTGCTGTAATTTATTTTTTTTGGCTAAATCGTAAAATAGCCGAAGCAGCGAACGTTCATGCCAAACGCCAAAGCGAGCAATTGCAAGTGCAACTTATGAGTGTAGCTTGCAACAAGCGTCGATTTGGCATTTTAAAAAGTGGTAAACCGGGCATGAAAAGCGAATTTATTTTTGAGTTTTCAAGTGACGGTGAAAACGCCTACCAAGGGGTATTAATCATGGAAGATGAAAAACTAAAAAGTGTGGTTGTGCCACCACATAGAATATAATTTCTTAGCACAAAAAACTAAGGCGTAACCTCAGTTACGCCCCAATTGCCAACATCCTGTAAGGTATCCTATACCTGATCCTTGTTTATCATCCTCTGAACGAGCAAACTACCGTGTTTACTCTCCATTGCATCCTGCAATATCCACTTGCCGCCTTGGCTATCCTGCGTAAACTAACGCTCCTGCAATTTCCTATCGCATCATCCTTGGTGTCCTTTAAATAGCTCCCAGCTATTTTAGTCCTCAGTGTACTTCCTTTTTCATCCCTGCATCCGTGTTAACTTGTCCTTTGTGCTTCCTGCTAGTAACTACTTATTCCTTATCCGTGGCAGTAGCTCAATCATTGGGCTATGTCGTTTTGACAAAGTAAAGTTTAAAGCAAGCGGCTTAGTATGATAGTGAGGAAAACAAAAAAATTACGTCATAAAATTGAAAAATAAAAATAAATACAATGGCTTGATATTTTTAAGAAGATAAAATACGGAGTTAAACTGACAAGGCGCACGTTAATGTAAGATATATCTCACGTAAGTGCGCCCTATTTGGAACATTGGCTTACATAATCACAATTCTAAACACCTAGCCTTGTACAGATAGAGCAGTTTTAAAAAGTAACTCACCTTTAACTCGGTTAAATGTGAGCTGCTTAAAGTGCTCAAAGCCTTGTGATTTAAAAAATTGCGTATGTTCGTCACGAGTCACAAATACCGCTATACCAGAGGACTCAGGATTGTCATGTAATAAACCATCTAAGCCTTTAAGTAATTGGCGGCCAAACCCTTGACCATGAAAATGTGGGTCAACGGCTATAAACGCTAAAAAGTAGTAATTGCCTTGCGGCTTTAGTGCATCACGAATAGTTTTTTCTTTTTCAATTAATTGATTCGTTTGCAAATAACCGGCACTTAACATCAACTTTAATCGCCAATGCCAATAACGCTCTGCTTGAAGTTGGCTACTTGACTCAAATACACAAGCAACTGCTTTTAACTTATCGTTACGGTAAAGGCCAATTAAAGGCTGTTTTTCTTGCCAAAAGCTACTGAGCTCTTCGCGAATAAGCGCACGGAGTTTTTTTTCATAGTCCAGAGGGCTTTTTTCGTTATATCCTAGCAGAGTTTGTAAAATAGGGTCATTTTGGTAGGCCTGATATATAAGGCTTGCAGCGGTACTGATATCTTCTGGTGCAATATGTTGCACGCTAAACGTGTCTGTGGATTCTGCTGTGGCTGTCATTTTATTTCCTTTATTATTTTATACCTTTTGTCATTACGCCGCGTAACTTGTTTGGGATTAATTTTGAACTACAACGATGACCAAATGCTCATATAACTATAGACCTAAGTGGGACAAATAAGCGAATTTACATTTTAGTTAGTACGCTCATCCACTGCATTGAGTCAGATCATGCTTTAGCGGCTTACTACTGAGTAAATAAAGCGTAAATTCAGTAAGGGTTAAACTGGCAAGATATATCATTCCCCCCTAGAGTTAATAAGTATTAAGTATTAATTCATTAAGGAGCACGATTATGGATACGACTAAGCACGACATAAATACATTGTTCGCACAATTAGGGTTACCTAATACAGAAGCAGAAATAGATGCATTTATAGCATCGCATGCCATTTCGGATACCACATTATTGCAAGATGCTCCCTTTTGGGATGAAGCCCAACAACACTTTATTGCTGAATCGCTGGCGGTTGATGGCGATTGGAGTGAGGTAATTGACGAACTCGACTCTCGCCTTCGTCAAAATAATTAAATCGCACATTTTAATGTGTCTGAGCCACTTTATTGTTACCATACCTGCTCGCAACTTCCATGTTGCGAGCTTACTTTATTAAAGAGTTATAAATCGAATGAATGCTGCTGTATTTGAAGCTATTAAAGTCCTTCTTGATGAAGGCAAAGTCCCCACTGTTGCACTAACTAAAAGCCGTTTAGTAAAACCACTTCCTATGCCGGTTATTATTGCGGCAGTGAGTCAATATAAAAATAATCCCGATTCAATTTATAATTTAATGAAAACACCCGAGCAAGCAAGTAACTCAGATCCTAAAAACACTCAGTTAGATAGAATTGAGCAAAAACTTGATCGATTACTTGCTTTGCTAGAGCAAAAATAATTTGAGACTATAAATGTTTGTTGTTGATTTAACATTTGATTGCTACCAAGACACAACCCTAGAGCAAGCCGAGCAGGCAATAAACCGCTTAGTGAATGCATTACGCTTTAATGGCCAAATCATTGGAGAGGAATTTCCAACGGTGTTAAAAGATGGCTATTTTATTACTCGTGTAATGTGCCCGACCGAAGACGCCATGCACCCACTTAATAACAGTGCGTTTGTTAAACACAGTGTTGAAAAGCTTCATGGCGCTGGTTTGCTTGCTCCCAAAGTAAAGGTCATCGGCCAAGATATTCACTCCAATGGTGCCGATGGCTGTAAAGAGCCATCAAGCTATATTTTATATACCACCTATGTGCATACATGTAGCCCACTGTATTGTGGCGATGACTTTTTACCCGTACCGCTATTTAATATTCCTGCGATTGCTAATGGTGACTATAAAACACTAATTAAATGGCAAGAAGATTGGCAAGCGTGCGATCAAATTCAAATTAATGGTGCAACACGCTGTGAATTTCCAGCGCTTGAAGAAATAGCCAGCACCCAAAGTGATTTATACCGCCGTGGTAAAGATATAACTAAACGGATTAGTTTTTTAACTAAAAAGCCTGTTTACTATTATTTATACCGTGTAGGGGGGGTTGATAAAGCCTCTGAACTTGAGCGTAAATGCCCGAGTTGCCATGGTGAATGGAAATTACCCGAGCCTTGGTTTGGCTTGTTTGATTTTAGGTGTGAACCGTGTGGTATAGTCTCTAATATTTCGTGGGATTTTCAATAAATCCCACACTTAAGATGCTATGTCTAAAAACATCGCACCTTAAAACTACCTTATAATTATACTGACAACGATGCTATAAATTCACTGAGGTTTTTGGCAAGTACATGATGTGGCTTTTTACCTACATACTCTAGGCACACCTCACCTGTTTCTACTAATACGGTAACAAGCAAATCGTCTTGGTCGGTTAACCCAATAAATACACTTGGCGCTTGTTTGAGTTTACGTTTCATTAAAACATGACCGGTGATATTTTGTTGCAGTAGGTCAAAATCATCTTCATTCCATGCTTGTAATAATTCCACTTGATGTCCGTCAATATTGGCTACAACACTGCCAGCAAACATATGACCATAAAATTGACTCAACGCCTCTGGAAACTCAAGCTCCAATGCGTTAGCGAGATCGGTTAATGAACCTGAAGGCTCTCTAACTATCGCTTGCCATTGGATCATGCCATGTTCATCGGCGCTACCTATTTCACATGGGCTTGGCCATTGCTCATCGTGGACGATTAATGGGCGCTTTTGTGTATTAGTAATCGTTTGTTGGCTAAATTTTTCGTGAAGTTGAGCTAATTGCATTGCAACAGACATACTGTGAAACTCATTTAATTTATATATAATGCCCCCATTGTAACTATTTAAGAGCAAACATGACAGATTACAGCAATTCTCCTGATCTTAAAGGCAGCGTACTTGGTCAATCTACTGAGTATGTCGATCAATACACGCCCAGCTTGCTTTTTCCTATTGCTCGCAAGCTTAATCGTGATTCATTAAGTATTGATGAAACTGCGCTGCCGTTTAAAGGCCAAGACATATGGACAGGTTACGAACTGTCTTGGTTAAATACTAAAGGTAAGCCTCAAGTTGCGGTGGCATTGTTTACTTTCGAATGTCAAAGTAGTCATATTATTGAATCAAAGTCGTTTAAGCTTTATTTAAACAGCTTTAACCAAAGCCGTTTTGGGAGTATTGAAATTGTTAAACAACATTTAATTGACGACTTATCCAATGCGGTAAACAGCCCTGTAAAGGTAACCTTATACAGCGCTGATGACTACAATTGTATTCCTTGCACACCGCTTCCAGGTGAGTGTATAGATGAGTTAGATATTGAGATAGATAACTACCATATTGATGCCCATTCACTTAAATCACAAAGCAATAAAATAGTCACCGAAACTTTGCATAGCCACTTGCTTAAGTCTAACTGTTTAATTACTTCACAACCAGATTGGGCGAGTATTATTATTCGCTATACTGGTGAGCAAGTTTGTCGTGAGTCCTTATTACGCTATTTAATTTCATTTAGAACCCATAATGAATTTCATGAGCAATGTGTGGAGCGTATTTATAGCGACTTAACCACTCAACTCAATATTGAAGAACTTGAAGTATACGCGCGTTATACGCGCCGTGGTGGGCTTGATATAAACCCATATCGCTCAACACATTATAACGAAACCCCATTTTCGGTAAAAATAAACCGTCAATAAGTGTCACGTTGCCTTAACAAAAAAGGAGCCTGAGGCTCCTTTTTTTAGTCATTAAGTTGCTTAGTTGGCACCGCCATGCCACACACATCAATATAATTATGGCTGTACGCAAACCATTCCTCGCTGCGGTTACCCCGAGCAATAATTAATTGTTTGAATGAATCAGAGTCTGTTTTCATTACTTTAAATTGGCTGCTATCGTCTGCTACATCCGCTAATACTTGTAGATCAGTAATGGGGTTAAACTCGGTATTCTCAGTTGGCGTTCGCGCTAGCTGATGAAAATGTGCCATGCCTTTAAGCACCCGACCAAACACGGTAATATTTTTGTCTAAATAACGCGGCCCTTGACCTATGGTGACAAAAAACTCACTGCTGGCACTGTTTATATCGTTATCGCGCGCCATTGCAAATATGCCATGACAATGGACTTGCCACGTTTGTGTATGCGCTTGGTTTTGTGCAACCGCAAAGCCACCTAAAAACCCCGTTACGGGTGCATAACCATCACTGCCCATCTCGGTTATTGAAAGTGGCTCAGTGGTAGTTAAATAAAATTCCGCTGGCACCGTGTTATGTTTAGTTTTGGCTAACTTTTTACCCGTACTATCGCCACCTTGAGCTACAAACCCTTCAACAAAACGGTAAATGTGAGTACCTTGATAAAAGCCTTGTCTTGCCAGTTTTTTAATATTCGCAGTGTGTTTAGGCGCAAGTTTGGGGTTAAGCTCAATATAGGCGGCGCCTGTGGGCAGGGTTAACTTTAGAATATTCTCTGATTCGACCCATCGCCATTCATCATCTTTAGCCGCAGCAATAATCTCACTGCTTGTTAGCTTTTTAGCCGATGAGGCTGATGATTGAGTACTTTGCTGGGCACACCCACCTAACAAGGCCGACACTAAAAGGGTCACTACACACTTTTTCATACCTTTCCTTTTTTATAGTTATCTATTAGGGTCTGTTGACCTTTCAAGGTTAAATTTGCAGCAGCCTGTTTGGTATTTAGGCAAGGCAGAGCCTATGTGGTGTGGTTATTCCCCATAAATAGGCGATAACGCAGCATCAATGCCAAACAGGCGCTGCCCTTCGGGTTCTGCCTAGGGGCAATTTACTCTTTGTTACTCGGTTTTTACTTAGCCCACTAGGTTACAAACCTCGCGCCGCGATTAAACCGCCCCTAGTTTGAACAAATTTTAATCCGCAAAGGTCAACAGACCCTAGTCCCAATCAAACTTATACAGTATGTCTACGTTTTGGTATAAGCCACTGGTTATTTCTATGTATAGTTTAGAGAGTAACTGGTAGCGCACAGCCACTTCACTGAGTGAGTCGAACACCCCGACACTGTACTTAACCTGTAAGCTTGGGGCTATATAACCCGATATCTCTACTTTTGTTTGTTCACCACTGCCTTTAGAGCTTAAGCTTACATCAGATAAACCAAAGGTTTCACCCACCTTAGAAACCACTCCCTCACTGCGACTCACGCCTTGAGAAAGTAATAATTGAGTTAACATAGCATCTGTAGAGCTGTCGCCCTCTCCTAATGGTTGCCCATTGAGTAAATAGGCTAAGGCTTGGGCTTGATCCATCGCAGGCTCAGAAAATACTTTTAACGTAGGTTGCTCAACACTGCCGGTTAAAGTCACCCCGGCAATCACACCATCAGCGGTATTATCTGGGTTACGAATCGCTTTAATGTTGAGATACGGTTTGTCGATTGCGCCACTAAAACCTACTTGCCCTGTTCTAATTATCAAGTCTTGCCCGAAGGCTAAATACGTCCCTTCTATTAAATTAAGCTCTCCGGTTGCAATAATTGGCGTACCTTGACTCATTTTAAGCGCTAAATCACCAGTTACTTTAGACTTGAGTCCAAACGATTCGACTTTTACATCATTTTTTACTGTTACTTTTAAGTCTATATCGTAATCAAAAGGGACTTTTTTAGCCGCTTGTGTTTTTTGATCAATAATTATTTCATCATCGCTTACTTGCACTGCGCCCTCGGGCAGCTCTTCAATTTCTATACGTCCATAAGGCACAACCACTTCACCAACAAGGTTAAGCGCGTTATCTGCTATGCCGATTTTTAGATCGGGTGATACTTTAAATATCACACCCTGCTGCGCTCTAACAAAAAACTCATTGCCAACAACTGCAACATTAACCGCGGGTTGCTCGCCTTGCCAATCAACATCACCGGTAAGTTTAACTTGCCCGCCTTGAAGATCACTTAAGTTGCCTTTAATTGTTGCCGTGGTTTTATTAAATAAAATATGTATATTAGAGTCTTTAAGTGCAACGGGTAATTGCTCTCCCTCTAAATTAATGTCTGCAATATTAAGCTCACCATCTAACTGAGGATCTTTGAGCGTTCCTGCTAATGTAACCTGTCCGCTGATTGCCCCTTTAAGTTGCTCAAGCGTATCTAAAAATGGCTGAATGTCTGAGAGTAAAATTTTATCTATATTAACGTTACCAGAGAGTGTTTGTGTATTTTGAATGTCGTCAATATTTATCTCGGTAGCTATTTTACCTAGCACACTGGATGCCAAGTTAGCTTCAATTTTACCAACCTGCGAATCTGAAAAAGCACTAATATTGAGTGTTTCTATTGGGAGTTTAAATTGATCCTCTTCTGAGGTTAGCACTGCATTTAACCCATTAGAATTTACATTCGCTCTGAGCGTTTTAAGTGCACCTGACTGCCAATTAGCAGCAAAATCACCTGTTAAGTCTCCGCGTGTGCGAATATTATCTGGTAATAAGTGCTTAAGCTCTGCAAGTGAGAGGTTAGCAAGCTTTGCATTAAACTGCCCTAGCGCTTTTGTTTGTGACAAGGTATCTATACACAACTTACTTTGAGCTGATTGCCAACAATGAGCGCTCACATCAAAATCCCCGTTTTGTGTATTCACCATAACGGATATTTTTTTAGTATTATTAAAACTCAGCTTTTTATCACTAAGGGTGATGTCACTTAGCTCACCATTCCAAATGGCATTTTTCATTTTGCCATTAAGCTCAAGTTCCACCGCGCCTTTTTCGGCATCAATCGACGCGCTAAGTTGATGATCTGTTTTATCACCACTGGCAGCTATGTTTATATTATTAATTTGCTGCCCAGCGACCAGTGCAGATGCAACATTAACACTGAGATCAGTTTGCCAATCAGCGGCCGTATCTAATTGAGATTTTATAGCGAGTTTATTAATGTTTATCTCATTAAAAATAAAGCGCTCTAGCATAACAACTAAGTCAACCGAAGGGGTTAATCTGTTGCCGCGTACTTTTAAGTCCGCTTTACCGTTAGCAATAAAAGGCAGATTAGCCTGCTCATCACTATTAAGTGTAATATCACCGTCAACTTGCCATGTATCATCTACCTGCCCATTCAAAGTTAACTTGTTAGTACCACTACTTAAATAAAAACTATCGATATCCGCTTTTAATTGATTATCTAACTTAAAGTTTGCAGCAAACTCTAAGGGCACGTTGTTCAGTAAGCCGGCTAGCTTAGTGTTGTTCATTCTTAGCTGCCAGGTATCGGCTTGGGCGTTAAATACGCCTTTAAACGTCCCTGAAACATCACTGGTTAGGGCATCGGTTAAGTATTGCGCTTTTAAATTTGATAAAACGCCGGTGAAATCCGCTTTAATTCCCTGTTGCCAATCAAGCTGTGCTTTAATATTCGCAGCGCTATCGTTAGCTTTTAAAGCAAGCGTTTCAAGCGTTGCCTTGTTTAGTGTGCCTTTTAGCTGAGCATTTAAATCTACACTTGGATAAGCATCTAGCTGAGTATTACCCGTTAAACTTAATTGATAGTCGTTAGCATTACCTTGGGCACTTAAATTGATGTTTTTAACCTTTAGCTCATTACTTTGTGTATTAATAAGCCATTGATTAATTTTGCCATTAACACTAAAGGGATAATTTTTCTGTTTGAGATTGGCTGTTGCTCTCAAATTTAAAGGAAATAATCCTGTGGTATCAAGCGCAATGTTAAGCTTGGCTAGATCACCATTTATATCAAGAGTAGCTCTGTGTTCATTCCCTTTTAAGCTAATGTTGCCGTTAATAGGCATAGCCCCTTCCAGTGTTGCATCAAGCTCAGTATTTAACTGCCACTGCTGATAACCTGCCGATAGTGACTGTACCTTAATAGTGGCATCTTCTACGCTCATTTGCAGGGCAATATCATCAATTGAATAGTGTTGCTCGCCCTGATTTATTGTCACGTTGGTGATATTGAACTGCTCAACATTGATGTTAAGTGGCGAGATAAAATCGATATTGGGTAAAGCTGGTAATTCCTTAATAGCCGTTGTTGTTTGTTGATTAGCCGCTGCTTGTTGAGCTGCGGTTTGCTCTTTTAATACCACATTAATACGAGGAATGGTTAAGCGTTTAATTGTAACATCAGACCCTTCAGCCTTTGCCGACAATTGCAGAGTGTTAAGTGTTACATTTGCACTTGAATGATTTAAAATAAATTCATCAATAGCTAGATTTTTTAATGCAATATTAAAGGGTAAGGTTATTTGTTCTAATGCTTCGGTTGGCGTATCGTCTTTATTCTCAGCGCTTTTTGGCAAGGTTAATTTAATCGACTTAGCGCTTAAATTATCAATACAAATACCATCACATTGCCACCAAAATAAATCTATCTTTAGTTGCTGTGCATTAACGCTTACGCCATTTTGGTCAAACTGTAAGTTAAATGCGTCATTGTATAAAAATCGGCCATTTTTTATTTCGATGGTTAATCCATCAACCAATTTATTCGCTGTATAAGCAAGCAATTGATTACCAGGGGCGGTAAACAAAACGCAAAACAGTGTAACTAACAGCGTTGCTAAAACGGCGCTAACTATCGCCGTTACTTTTTTAAATACTGACATTAAATTTCAGGCCCTATGGTAATACTTAAACGGGTACTTTTACTTTCTTTTGTGAGCCCCCACGCGTGATCAACTCTTATCGGACCAACCGGTGTTAAATAACGAAAACCAAATCCTGCACCTACTTCAAATTGTTCTGAAAAATCATTGGTTGCGGTCCCCCCATCAACAAACAGCGCAGCCCGCCAATTTTTAGCAAATTGGTAGTTGTATTCAACGGTACTCGCTAATAAATATTTACCACCAATACGCTCACCCTGCTCGTTTTGCGGAGAAATCGACTGATAAGCAAAACCCCTGACACTTTGATCGCCACCGGCATAAAATCGCAAAGAAAATGGCACGTTATTTATATCATTAACAATCATTGCGCCCACGTTTGCTTTTAAAAAGATCAGATGGCGGTCAAGGTAAGTACGTAACCAAGCATGCTGTAATTGAACTCTAACCAAATTGGTACTTGAGAGTACGCTATCGAGTCCAAACTCAGCTGAAATAGACCACTGCTCCCCCCAATAAGGTGTGGTGCCACCCTTTGATTGTTTACGCGCATAACTGATCCCAGGCATTAACATTTCACTTGTTTTTTCTTCGTCATCCCCTATGCGGTAGGTTTCTTGCTCACGCCTTAAAAAAGCCGTTCGTACCCATTTATGCTCAGTTAACCACTGGCGCTGTAACTGACCTGTTAGTATTTCACTGTAGGTTTCATTGGTTAATTCATCTTCCAACTTATAACCGACAGAAAAGCGCCATAAATCATCGTTCGGATCATTCACCGGCACGGTGTAAGCCATGGAAATATCTTGCTGTTTTTGAGAAACATTTAAATTGCTTTCAAGATAGTGCCCGTTATCGGTGATCCATGGTTTACTCCATTTAAAACGTACTTTCGGCCCTAAATCTGTACTAAAGCCACCACCAATTTCATAACTATTTTCTGGTTTATGTAACACATCTACTTTTATAGGAACTTGCTTGTTTTTTCTCGCTGTAATATCGGCGTAAACACGCACGCTCTTAAAATAAGGGGTACTTGATAAATCAAGATTATAATCGGCAATATAGGATGCTTTGTACGACTGACCCATTTTAAATGGCGCCAAAGAGCGGATATATTTTTCGGCTGGAGTATTTCTGGCAATTAAAATATCACCAAATTGATAACGAACTCCGCTATCAATAGTAAAAGTAATGGTTGCGCTGTGTTTTTTGAGTGATACTTCAAATTTTCTAACAGGCCATTTTGCATCGAAATATCCATACTCTAGCAACACTGACTCTATTTTTTGATGCGCGCTGCTATAAACCCCATGATTTAAAATATCACCTTGTTTTAAATTAAGATCTTCAATCGTTTTTTGAACGAACGGATCCTGTTTTGCTTCACCATTAATAGTTATATTAAGTGACTCAATACGTGTGGCTGGGCCTCGCTCTATATTTACAACAAGTTCGCGCTCGTCTTTATCAAAATCAATATTTACTACTGGACTGTAATAACCTAAGGCTTTGATACTATTCTCAACTTGAGTTTTTGCATACCGACGAAGTGTACGGGTTGGTTTTTCACCAACAAGTTGTTTTAAATAAAGTGCAACGTTATTTTCTAAGTCGCCACTGATCCCTTTAATTTCATAATCTTCAATTATATTTTCAGAGGCAATAGAAGACAGGCTTACTAATAAGCAAAAAAAACAAAAAAACTTTAAAAGCTGATTGAACAAGTAAATATCCTTACTGTGGTATCCATAAAATAAACCGTTAGACAGCAATATCATACCATAGCCACAATGAGCCTAACATTAACTTAATCGCAATTAACACTCAAAGATGCAGTCAAAATTTAGTACGCGTTAACGGTTTATTTTGGTTACAATAGCTATAACGAGTACAAAATAAAATTAATGAGTTTTTAATGCAATTCCCTGATGATGACAATGGCCAGCTTCTTGCTGAAATTTCCGCCGCCGGTGTAGATTTAAGTAAAATGCAACAAATTGATTTTTACATTTTATTTGAACAACAGGCTGATGCCGAAAAATTTGCAACTGAGATTGTAAACGATGCATTAGTGCAAACAGCTGAAGTTGAAAAATGTAAAGATACCGGCGTTTGGGAAGTAATTGCCCATGTACAAATGGTGCCTGAACATGCACTGTTAGGCCAAGCAGAACAATACATTGAAAGCATAGCGAACAGTTTTAATGGCTATGGTGATGGTTGGGGATTAGACGTAGAAGAAGCATAATCCCTAATTTAAATAATGAATGAGATACCCAGCTTAGCCTATCGGCTTAGCTGGTTTGCTTTTCTGAAGCTGCCTTTATAATCAAAAAGTCTATCTGCTACTTTCCAACCATATTTTTTACTTTTTCGCGCAATCACAAAATCCGGTGGTATTAAATCAAACTGGGCTTTTATAACTTGCTCTGCACTGCTAAATTCAACTGGTGACTGTCCCTGCCCTACACGCTTACCAAATTGCTTATTAAAGTAATACTGTGATCCTTTGTTTGATAAATCAAAAACTTCATCACAACTGGCTCCGTCTTCATCAAAATAAGTAATTTTTAACAATTGCTCTTTAAGTTTTACCACACTCAAGCCGCTACAACGTAGGACTAATGCATCTTTAAGGTTTAACGCATTACGAAGCTTATCATCAGGGTCGGCCATCACAGCGCCACAGTCATGACATTTTCGAGCAGCAATATCATTTTGTGCACCGCACTGCTCACACTCTTTAAAACGAAAACGATAATCGCATTGCTCGCTTAAACCGTTATCATCTTCTAGCAAACCTTTACAACGCCTACCAAAGTGCTCGATTACTTTGCCATCAGCATCTGTCTTTCCCCAAAATATATTGGCAAAGCCACACCCAGGGCACAGCACTTGCACGGGTTCGTTATCGCTATCGCCTTTTTTATCTCCCACTTCTGGGTAAAATAAATCAAAGCCATTGCCCGCATAGTCAATCACTAAACAATCGTTTTTACCTTCTGCCAACCTCAAGCCTCTACCGACAATTTGCTGGTATAAACTCACCGACTCCGTGGGGCGTAAAATAGCTATAAAATCAACATGAGGGGCATCAAAACCCGTCGTCAGTACTGATATATTTACTAAATATTTTAACTGTTTAGCTTTGAACTGCTTTATTATTTTATCGCGTTCACTATTTGGCGTATCCCCCGTGATCAGCGCACTGTGATCCTCTGGTAGATAAGTCATTATCTCTTGTGCATGCATAACCGTAGCTGCAAATATCATCACACCATGGCGGTTCTCACTATATTGAATAACTTGCTGCAGAATTGTTTGAGTTGCACGGGTCGATTTTTTTAACAGCGCATTCATATCCTCATTGCTATATTGCCCAAATGCATTGCTAGTTAAAGATGAAAAATCATAATGGCTAATTGCAGCATCAACCTCTTTAGGGGGAGTTAAGTAGTTATGCTTAATCATATAGCGCAAAGGTAGTTCAAAAATACAGCGCTTGAATGGACTTTCCTTATTGCCACGCACAAAGCCATGGTAATGATGATGATAAATCCAGCCTAGCCCTAATCGGTAAGGCGTCGCGGTTAAACCTAATACTTTTAATTCAGGGTTGTGAGATTTAAGTGCATTAATAACTTTTCCGTATTGGCTTTTCTTTTCGCCATTTACTCTGTGACACTCATCAATAATAAGTAATGAGTAGTGCTCATTAAGTTTATTTAGATTACGCGATAACGACTGCACACTGGCAAAGGTAACTTGGTAGGTTAACGACTTCTCTTTGAGACCTGCGGAAAATATACTCGCCTCAAGACCAAAGCTTTTATATTTTTGAGCATTTTGCTCAACTAATTCTTTTACGTGCGCCAACACCAATATTTTTTGTTTAGCAATACGCGCAAGCTCAGCTATCACTAAACTTTTACCCGCCCCCGTAGGCAACACAATAACGGCAGGTTCGTTAGTTTTTCTAAAATGTAAAACGGTGCGTTCAACCGCCTCGCTCTGGTAGGGTCTGAGGGTGTAGGTCATCAAAGGTAAGAATTCTTAATCTAATTAATGGTTATGTTTTAGGAAGACAGCTTTATTTCATATTTGTTTAAATAATTTATATTCATAAACTAATATTCAAACTGTTTATAAATTTTGAGCACTATATTATGTATAAATATAAAAAAATACCCTTAATCAAAATGATTAAAGGTATTTAATTACATACTTAACTTATCTGCAATTCTAAGGAACTTTATTAGTATAAAATTTTTATACTAATAAATAGTAGCTTTAGAATTTGTAAGTAGCTTGTAGGTAGGCAAATCGACCAATATTATCGTAAATCGCTGAGCCTGCACCTGTGCCAGTCGTACTTCCTGGTAAGCCACGATTGAATAAGTTATCAACACCTAACTTAAAACCAACACCACTGTCAAAGTTATAAGCGACTGAAGCATCAGTTATAAAGTATGAACCGTAACGCATTTCATTTGACGGGTTAGGGTTTGCTTCTATTTGTGTAGGATCGAATAACTCAACACCGTTAATAAAGCGTGTGCTAAAATCTACAACCAGGTTTTCATAAGTATAATCAACAGAAATACTACCCTGCCATGTTTCATTACCTAATACACCTTCATAGTCTGTGTAATTTTCAGGCTCAGCTGAGAAAGGATAATCCTTTGCTTCAATCAAATAAGTACCAATAAAGCTAGTACCAAAACTACCATCTAGAGCATCAAAATCATAACCCACCTCAAAATCTACACCAGAATTAAGACTGCGTGCGATATTAAGTGCAAAACCTTTTAATAAGGTAATTTCACTTGTATTTGGATCACGAGTTATAAGACCACAGAATTGATTGTCAATACCAGTTGGTGAATCTACACAACGATCGATAATTGTTTGGAAACCAATACCACTAATTGTGTCATCAATATCAATTTCCCAGTAATCGGCTGTTACACTAAAGCCTTCTAACCATTCTGACTGGTAAACAATACCTGCGGTGATAGATCGTAAGCGTCTAGCAAAATACACCTGCCAGTAACTCAGTAAAATGATTAAGCTATTTCCAAATTTCACTGAGGAGATAGTCATGAGAAAAACGCGTAGCCTAGAACAGTGGCGCAGTATTATTGAAAAATAACAAGCCAGTGATTTAACTATCACTGACTATTGCAAGCAAAATGCTTTATCAAAAACAACGTTTTATGCCGCGCGAGGTAAACTTAATGCCTCATCAGGCAGCTTTGTTCGAGCAAACGTCACAAAACACGTCGATATCCTCGAACCGTAACAGCCAATCATCCTCTCGATTAGTAAAGTAAAAGTCAGCTTACCACCCACAACGTCTGCATCGTATCTAGGCCAATTACTGCGCGAGCTTGAACGTGATGCCTACACTGGCGCGTTGTTTTTGTTTTGTAATAAGGCGAAAGATAAACTCAAGTTGGTTTACTGGGATAGAACGGGATTTGCACTGTGGTACAAGCGGTTAGGTGCGACAAGAAGTCGCTTTGTTTACTGTTGAACTTTGATTCAACCCTTCGTATTGCCGAAGGTTTCCTATTTCGATATGCGTCACTAGCAATGGTGGGGTGTGAAGCTCGAAAGACAA